>ERZ773136.2578-NODE-2578-length-14933-cov-8.164068_pt1 | contig 14933 bp, 10 predicted proteins | sample MGYA00580855_ERZ773136 | MGnify/ENA primary metagenome ERZ773136 (study PRJEB29015, sample SAMEA2737860) | human gut metagenome | biome: human gut; feature: human-associated habitat; material: faeces | place: China | collected 2012 ... | reverse complement strand
TGTTGACGTTGAAAGCGCCGATGGCGTAGCCGCCGTCGTAAGCCTTCTTGAACATCTCAGTTGTGGTTACAAGAGCCATTTGGAATCATCCTTTCTTAAACTGCGGGTCATGACCCGCTTTTATTCCGCTGACATTATAGCATATTTTTCGGGTTTTTCAATATAAATATTTTGATACTTCCGTCCCGGCAAAATGTTCATTTTCACCAGAAAAACGCCCCCCGGCGGTGCCGTCAGTGCCGATTTGAAAGGAAAACCGGAATCCTGAAAGTTCTTCCGGGAAAAAATCAGAATTTTGCTATTTACGTTTGGCGGAAAATAGAGTATAATCTCCTTTGAACAAAATTCAGTAAGGAGTGTATACATCCATGAAACTGTCCCCTCTCCAGGTAGCAAGATACCAGTACAGTCCCAAGCTTCCGGGTATGCTCAGAAACGGGATTTCTGATATTTGTGTGTGCAGCGGCGGCGCCACCGAGAGCGTCGCGGATCAGGAAAAGATCAAGGCGCTGTTCCCCAATACCTACGGCAAAAACGAGATCACCTTCCAGAAGGGTAAGAACACCTCCGCGCCTAAGAAGCAGATCGTGGGCGTGATCCTTTCCGGCGGTCAGGCGCCCGGCGGCCACAACGTCATCTGTGGTCTGTACGACGCGCTGAAGGCCTGCGACAAGGAAAACGTCCTCTACGGCTTCAAGGGCGGCCCCAGCGGTCTGTTGGAGGACAACTACGTAGTCTTCGACGACGAATACATCAACCAGTACCGCAACACCGGCGGATTTGACATCATCGGCTCCGGCAGAACCAAGCTGGAAACCGAGGAGCAGTTCGCCGTTGCCGAGGGCGTCTGCAAGAAGCACGGCATCACCGCCATCGTCATCATCGGCGGCGACGACTCCAACACCAACGCCGCGGTTCTCGCCGAGTATTTTGCCGCCCACAACAGCGGCATTCAGGTCATCGGCTGCCCCAAGACCATCGACGGCGACCTGAAGAACGAGGACATCGAGTGCTCCTTCGGCTTTGACACCGCCACCAAGACCTACAGCGAGATCATCGGCAACATCGAGCGTGACGCCAACTCCGCCAAGAAGTATTGGCACTTTGTCAAGGTCATGGGTCGTTCCGCTTCCCACGTGGCGCTGGAATGCGCCCTGGAAACCCAGCCCAACATCTGCCTGATTGGCGAGGAAGTGGCCGAGAAGAAGATGTCCCTTGCCCAGATCGCGGACTACATTGCCGACTCCGTGGCCACCCGGGCGGCGAAGGGCTGGAACTTCGGCGTTGCCATCATCCCCGAGGGCATTGTGGAGTTCGTTCCCGAATTCTCCGTGCTGATCGCGGAGATCAACGAACTGCTGGCTGGCGAGAAGACCGCCCAGTTCAACGCCCTGCCCACTTGGGAAGAGAAGTACGCCTTCATCAAGAATGGCCTCACCAAGCAGTCCATGGACGTGTTCGCCATTCTGCCCCAGAGCATCCAGCAGCAGCTGTTTCTGGAGCGCGACCCCCACGGCAACGTGCAGGTCTCCCTCATCGAGTCCGAGAAGCTGTTCTCCGCTCTGGTCAGAGACAATCTGGCTGCCCGGAAGGCCGCCGGAACTTACAACGGCAAGTTCTCCACCCAGCATCACTTCCTCGGCTACGAAGGCCGCTGCGCATTCCCCTCCAACTTTGACGCCGATTACTGCTACTCTCTGGGCTACAACGCCTTCATGCTGATCCAGTACGGCTACACCGGCTATCTGTCCAAGGTCTCCAACCTGTCCAAGCCCGCCGAGGAGTGGGTGGCAGGCGGTATGCCCATCACCAAGATGATGAACATGGAGAGAAGAAACGGCAAGGACAAGCCCGTTATCCGCAAGGCTCTGGTGGAGCTGGACGGCAAGCCCTTCCGGTTCTTTGCCGAGCACAGAGCCGAGTGGGCGGCAGAGACCTGCTATGTCTACCCCGGCGCCATTCAGTACTTTGGACCCCGCGAGGTCTGCGACCTGACCACCAGGACCCTGGCTCTGGAAAAGGCGTAATCAACTGCAAACGAAAATGTCTCCGGCCGCGTGCCGGAGACATTTTTTCGGTAGACTCAGTCCCTCCGGCCACGCCGGAGGGACTGGTTTTGTTTTATTCGGCCAGAGAGTAGCTGCTGACCTTCCATGCGTCGTTTTCTCTGACGACGACGATGGTCAGATAGGCAATTTCGCTGTCAACGTTCTCGCGGTAGGGGTAGGCAAATTCATAGGTGCCGTTGGCGTCTGCCTCTTTCCACATATCCACCGTGACCTCGAACCACTGTACGATCACGCTGTTCAGATCGCCGGGATAGGTTTCTATATCGCCCGTGTAGTTCTTGGAGAGATACTGGGATACCGTCCCTTTATCGTCGCCAAAATAGGCAGACGCAAACCCGCCGACGAAGATATTGAGCGCCTCAATGCCCTTCTGATCCTCCGACTGGATGATAATGCTGTTGGAAGCATCGGCGGAGATCAGGGTTTCACCGTTCACCGTCACATCCTTGCAGTCGTAGAAGCTCATGTCGCTGCCGGCCAGATCCCGCAGGGTGTTGTTTTCCATCACAATGCCATTGGTTCCCCGGAACTGAACGCCGCCCTGACTGCACTCATAGATGTCGCAGTTGGCGACCCGTATATCGGTGCAGTATTCCGCGTCTACGCCCAGAATGCCGCAGCCGTAGAGACCGCATTTGTCCACGGTGATGTGGTCGCTGTCCTGGAACCGCAGAACGCCGCCGATGCAGTAACCGGGCTCCCTTGTGTGACCGGCGGTGAAGCCGGAGAGGGTGATGTAGCTGCACGACTGGAAGGTCAGGACGTTGGCGTAGCGGGGGATGGCGGCGATGGTGTGTCCCGTTACGCTGCCGTCATTGCTGCGGATGGTCAGATTGTCCACCCCGTCAATGACCAGCTGGGGGCCGTCAAATTCGTCCAGCCAGTAGTAATAATCGCCCTTGGAGGTGCCGTAGCCGGTGGCGGTGCTGAGGTCGTACAGCTCCCCGTCCAGCACGATGTCCACATTGGGGCCGATGGCGGCGATCAGTTCGTCCACCGTGGAAACGTGGATCTCCAGCTGCGCCTGAGTCGGTTCGGTCGCGCCTGTGGAGTACAGCTTGTTCATCTGCTCATCGGTAAGAGGATTGCCCGCGCCGTCCGTGATGGTACCGCCGTCTCCAAACCAGCGGCGGACGCTGCAATTTTCAAACCGGTTGCCGTCCAGAACCATACTCGATTCGTCTGCCGGCGTCTGGGTATCTTCGTGGTACTCATACTGGAAGTTGAATGCTTCCAGCTGAGTACGGTTGTTGGAGAACAGATTGCCCTTCATCTGAACGGTGCTTCCGGAAACGATTGCCAGATACATAAGGCTGCTGTCGCTGATTTCGCAGTTTTCCACCGTCACATTCCGGCTGGAACCAATATCAAAATAGGTGTATCCGCCGTATTCCTCGGAGCCGATACGGTAAATGCGGGTTCCGGAGATGGAGACGTCTTCACAGCTGATGATCTCGGCGGCGCTGCTGGAGCAGTCGTACACGTCGCTGTCCGCAAGAGAAATGTCCTTGGAATCCGCCGCCTGCAATCCGATCATGCCGCAGCCGTAGATGCCCAGACGGTTCATGTCGGTGCCGGTGCAGTTTTGCAGATAGATGACGCCGCTGCTGCACTGACCCAGTTCCAGGGTGTGACCGGCGGTGAAATCCTCCAGCGTGACATTTTCGCAATTCTTCAGATTGATGACGCTGGCAGACCGGGGGTCGCATTCCAGAGTCGTGTTCACCTTGCCGCTGCCGCGGATGGTCAGGTTCTTTACGTTTTGCAGCATCAGCTCAAAGCCGTCGTACTTTTCCGTCCATGCGTAGTAGGGGCTTTCCGAGGGCAGGCCGTAGCCTTTGGCGCCGGACAGATTGTAGGTTCCCGGCTCCAGCTGGATGACGGTGTCCGGCGCGATGGCGGCCAGCAGCTCGTCCACATTATGTACGGAAACGGCGTCGGAGACGGAGGTGGGTTCGGTATCCCCGGCGGCTGCCGCATCTTTTCTCGTGGGGCTGGTCACGAGGCACACCGCCACGAAGACGATGGCGATCACGCCCACCAGACTGATCCAGAAGCCAGGCTTCTTATAGGAAAGCACCGACTTGATGCGCTCCTTGACGCTCACCTCGCCGAAGGCCACGGGACAGGCCGCGAAGTGCGCCCGATTGGTGGAGCAGTTCAGCAGGGCGGCGGAGTAGGCTTTCCGCTCGTCCAGCTCCATGAACTGCACCACCCGCTCGTCGCAGGCGATCTCGATGTCCTTGCACAGCAGGATGTAGGCTGCCCACACCAGCGGATTGAACCAGTGCAGTGCCAGCGCCAGAAAGCCCACCATCTTGAACCAGTGGTCGCCCTTGTCCAGATGGGTGCGTTCGTGGGCGAGGATGTAACGCTGTTCCTCGGGGGTCATGCCCATGGGGATGTAGATATTCGGGCGGATGAAGCCCAGAATAAAAGCGGTCTCGATGCGGTCGCATTCCCAGCCGCCGGGGATCTTGACTGCCTCCCGAACCTTCAGCTTCAGGGTCAGGTAGGTGTACAGACTGTAAATGCCGAAGCAGCAGGCGATGCCAAGCCAGAACCATGGCAGAACCGACAGGAAATCAAAGCCCGTATCCGGTTCCGGCGCGGTTTCCGGGGCGGGGGAGGGGGTGCTGCTGATCACGGTGGTGACGGGAGTCTGGATGTCCGGAAGCGCTTCAGGCGTCTGCACCGGCGCCGGGACGTCCAGATCGGCCGGGGAAAAATCTTCCGGCGCGGCGGACGTCTGGGAATGGCTGAGCTGCTGCTGCACCTGCGCCACCGGGTCGGCGCTGGGCTGTAAGCTCAGGTCGCTTTGAATCTGGAAGGGCATCAGCAGCCGCAGTCCCGCCAGCAGCCAGAGCAGGCAGATGTACTTCCGGGGCGTTTTTTTCAGCACCAGCCGCAGCAGCATGACGGCCAGAATGACGATGCTGCCGTGGAAGCTGGCCGTAAGGATGTTCTGGAACAATGTGTTCATGTTCGATCCTCCTCGTAATTGTCAATGAGTGCCTTCAGCTGTGCCACCTCGTCCCGGGTGAGCTTCTTGCTCCGGGAAAAGGCGGCGATAAAGGCGGGCATGGAGCCTTGAAAGGTTTCCTCCACCATTTCGTCCAGCCGGGACGCCTGTGCCTGTTCCTTGGAGACAAGGGCGGTGACCACGGCGTTTTCGTTCTTTACCACGCCCCGCTCCGACAGACGGCGGATGACGGTGTAGGTGGTGGCCTTCGACCAGCCCAGCTGCTCCTTGCACAGCTCGACGAGATGGGTGGAATTGATCGGCTCATGCTCCCATAGAATCAGGCAGAAGCGGTATTCGCTTTCAAAGATTTTGGGCACTTCCAATCAGAATACCTCCTTTGGGTGTATCTGGAAATACAAAAGTTTAATGAATTAAACCTTCCAGAAGATAGTCTAACATAGTAAACCCCCATTGTCAAGGGAAAAATTACAAAATTATGACAAAACTGAGAAAATCTGGAAAAGTTTCGCAACAGAAGGCCATGGGAATTGTTCCGAAAACAGCGGAGAAAGCCGCGCTTTCTCCGCTGTTTGCAGAACAATATCTATACGTTTGCGGCATTTCCCTCCCGCTGCTGGCAGGTGAACAGAATGACCTGACGGCTTTTCGCCATGTCTTCCAGAATGGCCAGCGCCGCCTGCATCCGGGTATCGTCGAAGCGCACCAGCGCGTCGTCCAGAATCAGCGGGGAATCCGGGGTCAGTTCTTCCGCCACAGCCAGACGAAGGGCGAGGTACAGCTGGTCGATGGTGCCGTCACTGCGCCACAGGGCGTCGTGGAGGGTTTCCTCGTCACCGGTTCCGGCCTGGAGGGAGAAGTCCTCGCCCATGGAAAGGCGCTGGTAGCGCCCGCCGGTCATGGCGGCAAGGTAGGTCTGCGCCCGCTGGGAAATTCGGGGGGCAAACCGCCGCTGCAACTCCGACCGCGCCTGCGCCAGCGTTTCCTGCGCGATGGTCAGGGCGGTGTAGGTCTTTTCCAGCTCCGCAAGACGGGCGTTGACCGATGCCAGCTGCTTTTCCAGCTGCGCCCGGTCGCCCAAGGCTTCCATCCGGCCTTTGTACTGGCTGATGCGGCTTTGCAGCCGCTGCTGCTCCTCGGTGCAGTCCGACAGCAGCCGCGCCGTGTCCGCCGGGGAATGGGTCAGGGTATCCACGCCAACGGGAGGCCGGACAGGCTTTGCCATGGCGCTGAGGGTATCCACCAGATTTTGCGCCCGCTGGGCTTCCCGCCGGGCGGTGTGGTAGGCTTCCCATTTGTTCGTGATCTGCTGCCAGAATTCCATGACAGCATCCGGCTCCTGTGCGCCGCACAGGGAATCCCGGCGCTTGCGCATAACCATCAGACGCACTTCCACGTCTCCCTGTGCGTCCTGATATTCCTTCTGGGCGGCGTTGTACGCCCGGAGGGCAGTCTCATATTCCCGCAGGGAGTCCGTCCAATGGGCGGGGTCGGCGGTTCCGTATTTCTTTTCCAGTGCCTCGGTCTGCTTTTTCAGCCTTTGCATTCCCAAGAGGCTGAGCGCCTGAAGAAGCACGGAAACCATACCGAGGATTCCCGCCGGGAGGTAATTTCCCATTACCAGCAACGCGATTGCCCCGGCCATGATGATAGCGCCCAGAATCAGCAGCAAAATCGGCATTTTGCTGCCCCGCAGACCGGTCATGGTCTGGCGGTCCGCGTTGACCATTTCCATGGCTGCCGTCACGTCCATGTCAGCGAAGGGGTCTTTCTTCGCCGGGGGCAGGGGGGCGCGGGGAAGCATCTGCAGCTCCATCTGCAGGGCGTTCCACTCGTCGCGGAAGGCGCGCAGCTCCTTGAGCTTCTTTTCCGCGTCCTCCTGAGACGGCAGCTTTTCGCAGGCGGCTTCCCGGATGGCGAGCATATCCTGCGCCTGTTCCAGTGCTTCCCGCGCCTGCGCGACCCGCCCGGCGTCCGCCTCCGCGGCGGCATAGTCCAGCGCGGCCTGATGGGTGTTCAGCTGCTGCAGCCATGTTTTGATGTCGTCCAGACGCATTTTCAGCTTCTTCACCTGTGCGTCCAGCGCGTCCAGTTCCTCGACCTTATCCTGTAAGGCGTCCCGCTGGCTTTCCAGCTGGGGGAGAAGACCGCTTTTGTTGAAGCGGCAGCGGTTTTTCAGGTCCCGCAGATTTTTTGCCAGCTTGTCGCTGGTACCGCTTTCGTCGCCGGTGGTCACGAGGTCGTTGAGCCTGCGTCGAAGGGCTTCATCCTGCGTTACGGGCAAGTCCGACTGACGGATAAACCCAGCCCGGCGGAACACCGTCTGCTCCACGCCCAGCAGCTGCTGGCCGCAGTTCGCTGCCGTCAGCTCCGGGACAGGCAGCCCGGAATCGGTTTCGTACGCCTTGAATTCACCCAGAGGGACTCTGCCCTTGGTGCGGCGCTCGATGGTGATGTCCCGGCCGTTCCAATTCAGGTCAATGCGCCCTGCCATGGGATTGCCCGACCATGGGGCGTAGCGCTCCTTGTCGGCGAGGGCGGTTTTCGTGGTTTTGGCGCGGGTGTCCAGACCGTAGAGCATGGCGACAAGAAAGGCGCACCATGTGCTTTTGCCCCACTCGTTGGGGGCAGTGAGGATGTTCAGCCCCGGCTGGAGGGTCAGCTCCGCGTGCTCCAGCTTGCCGAAGGTGGCAGTCATTTTGTAGATTTTCACAGCGTGACCTCCCGTCCTTCCAGCAGCTTCCGGGAAATTTCCGCCGCAAGCTGAATTTCTTCCCGGCTGTCAGGGTCGGCCTCCATGGCCTCCCGGAGCAGCCGGAAATACACGCCCTCCAGCGTGTCCGCGCCGGTGTCCCCCCAGATGTCCAGCGGCGGAAGCGTCTCGTCCCGCAGCGTCAGATTGGGAACGGCGGAAAAACGCTGCGTGAGCTTGGCAATATCCGCTTCGCCGCTTCCCGTAAGGGTGACCCGGAAAAAGTCCCGGCTTCCCGCGGGAGGCAGGATTTTTTCCAGCGCCGCTTCCGCGCCGGAGGAAATGTCCGCTTTCAGCTCGTGGAAGCGGATGGTGTCCAGCGCCACCGCCCGAAGGGAGGCGCTGTCCTCCACGGTCACGATGCACACGCCCTTTTCGCCGGTTTCGTCCCAGCCCCGCCCCATGGGGCAGCCCGGCCATGCGCACAGCGTCCCACCGGCGTGAAACGCGCCCGCTTTATGGATATGTCCCAGCGCCAGATATTGCAGCCCCGAGTCCCGCACCTGCTGGGCGGTGATGGGGCAGTAGGGGGAGTCCTTCCGGGTGGGATCGCCGTGGAGCACGGCGATGCAGTATTTTTCGCTGCCCTCCGCCCGGAAATTTTCCAGCAGGGGGGCACTGTCCATGCTCTGGTAGCCCGCACCGTAGACCCGGCAGCTTAAGTCGGGAATCGTGACGGCTTCCAGTCCGCCGGTGAACACATAGACGTTTTCCGGCCAGTTTTCTTCCAGCCAGACAGAGCCGGGGGCGCAGAAATCGTGATTGCCCGGCGTGATGAAGACCCGTGCGCCGCACTCGGACAGGGCTTTCTTGAGGGCTTCCACCGTCTCCCGGGTGGGTTCGTCGTCAAAAATATCTCCCGCGAGGAGCATGAGATCGCACTTTTCCCGGCGGCAAAGCTGGGAGATTTTGCCGGGGATGCTCTGCTGCTCCTGCTTTAGAAGCGCCCGCTGGCTGTCGTCGAAGCCCGCGAAGGGGGAGCCTAAGTGCCAGTCGGCGCTGTGTAAAATTTTCAGTCCCATTTGTCAACCCTTTCTGCCTTGCGGCATTTTCCGGTTTCCGAATCGATGGTGAACAGCACGGCCTCGAGCTTGGACGCGCCCTCCGCCCAGCGGTAGCGCTCCGGCAGATCACCCCGGAATTTGGCGATGGACAGCTCCGGCCGGATGCCCAGCACGGAATCCCGGGGCCCGGTCATGCCAAGGTCGGTGACGTAGCCCGTTCCCTTGGGCAGCACCCGGGCGTCCGCCGTGGGAACGTGGGTGTGGGTCCCCCACACGGCACTGACCCGCCCGTCCAGCATGTAGCCCATGGCCAGCTTCTCCGAGGTGGCTTCGGCGTGAATTTCCACCAGAATGATCTTCGCGGTGAGCTGCTTGAGAATTTTGTCCACCATCAGGAAGGGATTTTCCGGGCCGTAGTCCATATTGCACCGGCCGATGAGGTCGATGACGGCCACGTCGCCTGCTGCCGTCTGCACCACCCGCCAGCCCCGCCCCGGAACCTGAGGGGCATAATTGGCCGGACGGATGATCCACGGGCAGTCGTCCATATAGGGGACGATCTCCCGCTTGCTCCAGGTGTGGTTGCCCATGGTGATGATGTCCGCACCGGCGTCCAGAATGCTGTCCGCCTGATTGGGGGTGATGCCTACCACGGCGGCGTTTTCGCCGTTGACCACCGCAAAGTCCGCATGATACTGCCGCTTCATCTGCCGCAGATTCCGGCGGATCTGCTCCAAGCCCGGATTGCCCACCACATCGCCAACCGCCAATACCCGAAAGTCCATAGCTGCCTCCATACTTAAAATGAGATATATATTATAGTACAGAATTCCCACTTTCGCAAGCCTTAAGACGCAGAAAGGCAGAAGCGCGGCCAAACGCCGACGCTTCTGCCGGGAAATCAGTTTTTCTTACCCTTTACCAGGAAAATCGCAATCAGGGAGCTGACCAGCAGCAGATACGGATAGAACAGATACCGCATGATGGAGAACGCCGACAGGGCAAAGCCCATTTCCGCTGCCGCCGAGATGGCCACCAGCATCTGCGCACCATAGGGGATAATGCCCTGGAAAATGCAGGAGAAGGTGTCCAGCAGGCAGGCCGTGCGGGAGGGGGAGATGCCGTAATCCTCGCTCATTTCCTTGGCAATGGGGTTTGCCATGACGATGGCGACGGTGTTGTTGGCAGTGGCGATGTCCATGGCGCCTACCAGCAGCCCCATGCCCAGCTGACCGCCTTTTTTGCCCCGGAAGACCTTCCGGATGAAGCTCAGCAGCGCGTCAAAGCCGCCGTAGACCCGAATCAGGGCGCACATCGCGGCCACAAGGATGGCGACCATGCTGGTCTCGAACATGCCCGCCGCGCCGTTGCCCATGCTGGCGAGAAGTGCGGTGGCTTCCACCTGCCCGGTCAGGAGCATGATGACAGCGCCGGAAACGATGCCCGTCAGCAGAACGATAAACACGTTGATCCCAGCGACGCCTCCCGCCAGAACCAGAACGTAGGGGATGATCTGAACGAGATCGTAGCTTTCGTCAATGGGCGCGGTGTCATGCCCCATGGTCAGAAGCAGGATCAGCACCAGCGTGGCGATGGCCGCGGGCAGGGCGATCCAGAAATTGCCCTTGAACTTGTCCTTCATGGCGCAGCCCTGACCGTTGCAGGCGGCGATGGTGGTGTCGGAGATGAAGGACAGGTTGTCGCCGAACATGGCTCCGCCCACGACGCTTCCGGTACACAGCGCCGTGTCGAAGCCGGACGCCTGGGCGACCTCCAGGGCGATGGGCATGATGAGGGTGATGGTGCCGACGGAGGTTCCCATAGCGGTGGAGACAAAGCAGGCCACCATAAACAGCACCGCCACGGCAAACCGGGCGGGGATGATGTCGAGCATGAAGTAGGCGACGCTCTGGGCGGAGCTGCGCCCCACCACGCCGACGAACGCGCCCGCCGTCAGGAAGATCAGCAGCATGGTGATGATGTTCTTATCCCCCACGCCCTGCCCCATGATAACGAGCTTTTCCTCAAAGGGAACCGCCCGGTTCTGAAGACAGGCTACTAAAATAGACACGAGAAACGCGATGACGATGGGGATGTTGTAAAAGCCCATGGGGATGTGCAGACCGTACTCAAACAGCAGCCCCAGCCCAAGATACAGCACGAGGAAGACGCCGATGGGCAGCAGCGCAATGGGATTCCCTTTTTTCATTTTCCAAACCTCTCAACGAACAGATTTTGCATATTCTGTGGGGGTAATGCCAAACTTCTCCTTGAACTGCCGGGAGAAGTGATGCACCGTGGAATAGTGGAGCTGGGCGGCGATCTCCGTGAAATTCAGGTCGTTTTCCCGGATCATCTGCTTGCTCTCCTGAAGCTTGATCCGGCGGATATACTCGCCGGGGGAAATCTGCAGATTCTTGTGGAACAGCGCCGTGAGGTAGCTGGGGCTGACGTCCACCTGCCGGGCGACCAGCGGCACCGACAGCTTCTCCCGGATGTGGGCGCTGATGAACTGCTGTGCCTGACGGATGATCTCGTTCTCACTGTGGACGGCGTTGGAGGTCTGCAGCTTTCCTGCCTTGGGGGACGCGGCCTCCCGCTGAAGCTGAAGCAGCAGCAGATTCAGCTGGTAGAGGATGATGTCGTTGGAGTAGGCGTCCATAAACTCCTGCTCCCGCAGCATATTCTGCAAAAGCGTCGCCACGCTCTGGGGCGCGGTGAATTTCCGGTTCAGCAGGGGAGCAAGGTCAACGCCGCTGACGTCAAAGGAAATGGTCACGAACCGGGGGGCGACGCCGATGTCGGCGTACTGCATATGCCACTGATTCGGGCCGTAGAGGACGATGTCTCCCTGCCTGAGCAGAAGGTCCTGCCCGTCTACCACGCTGTGCAGCGCCCCCTGATCCACGTAAGTCAGCTCGGTCATGGGGTGGGATTCCCCGGAAAACAGGAAGCCCTGCTCCTTTTCCTGATAGAAGAAGGTGTAAATGCCCTCCACCCGCAGCTGATGCTCCACCCGGGCACTGCTGGGGGCGCGGCGACCCAGCTCCTCCGGCGGCTCCTGAGCGGACACCATCACTGTGGCGTCCCCCTGAAACGGCTCCAAAAGGAAATAGACCCCCTTGCGGAGAACGGCGGGCTTGTCCAGATAGAAGCGCTGGTAGGTTTCCCCGTCCGTGCTGGCGGACAGGACGCTCATGCCCATGCCGCAGCTGATCCGCGTCTCCGATGCGGCGCGGTAGACCACTGCCTCCGTCCGCGACAGCCGTACCGCAGCGGCGTCGTCCCGGAACAGATTCCTGTCCGTCTGGGTGCGCTCGGACGGAACACTGCCAAAGCAGCGGAACGTGACCTGATTCAGGTTTCGGATCATGGAAATCAACCCCCGGAAAAAAGATGGCTCGCGCAAACCAGCCGTATAAGAATTATTATATCGAAAAAAGAAAGGAATGGCAAATGGTTTTCCGCGCGTTCCGAAAAACCGTCAAAACGCCCAAAGAACGGCGATTCCTGCCATGTACTGTACCTGCGTTTTCGCCGGAAAACGCCCTGCCCAGAGGGGGAAACTCCGGTTGGTCATTTCGCCGGTTTTGGGGAAGGCGTGACCCGCAGACAGCAACAGCCGGGGCAGGTCTGAAGCCTGCCCCGGCTGTTGGAAATTATTTGAAGAACGATGCCTTACCGCTGATACTCAAACTCAAAGTCGTAAATATCCACGGTGTCCCCGTCGGCGATGCCCATTTCCTCCAGGCGGGCGAACAGACCCACCTTGCGGAGCTGCTGGTCGAAATAGTTCCGGGACTCGTAGTCCTCGAAATTGATGTTCTGCACCAGCCGTTCCAGCCAGGTGCCGGTGACCAGCCATGTGCTGCCGTAATGCTCGATGTCGAAGGCGTTGGGGTCGGTAGGCTCGGCAATGACCTCCACGTACTCCGGCTCGTAAATGGTCACGGGGGGCAGGGTGCGAAGCCGCTCCGCCACCGCCCGCATGAGATTCCGGGTGCCCACGGTAGTGCCGGCGGAAATTTCGTACAGTTCGCAGCCCGCTTCTTCGGCGGCGGCGCGGAGCCGCTCCAGATTGTCGCTGTCCGGGGGTAGCAGGTCGGTCTTGTTGGCGGCCACGATCATGGGGCGGTTGCTGAGGTCGATGCTGTAGTTTTTCAGCTCGGCACAGATGGCGTGGAAATCCTCCACCGGATCCCGCCCCTCGCTTCCGGATACGTCCACAACGTGAACGAGCAGGCGGCAGCGGTCGATGTGCCGGAGAAAATCGTGCCCCAGACCCGCGCCCTCAGCGGCGCCCTCAATGATGCCGGGGATGTCCGCCATGACGAAGGACACGCCCTCATCTACATAAATAACCCCCAGATTGGGATACAGGGTCGTAAAGTGATAGTTGGCGATCTTCGGATGGGCGTTGGAGGTGACGGAAAGCAGGGTGGATTTACCCACGTTGGGAAAGCCCACCAGACCCACGTCCGCCAGAAGCTTCAGCTCCAGAATCACGTCCCGCTCCTGTCCCTTAAGACCAGCTTTGGCAAACCGGGGAACCTGACGGGTGGGGGTGGCGTAATGGGCATTGCCCCAGCCGCCCCGTCCGCCCTTGGCGAGAATGAAATCCTCGCCGGTGGACATGTCTACGATGATCTGGTTCGTTTCGGCGTCCCGCACGACGGTGCCCCGGGGGACTTCGATGATCAGGTTTTCGCCCCGCTTGCCCGCCATTTTCCGACCCTGACCGCTGACACCTGCGGCGGCCTGATACTTGCGCTTGTAGCGGAAATCCAAAAGAGTGGACAGGTTGTCGTTGACCCGGAGAATGACGCTGCCGCCATGTCCGCCGTCGCCGCCGTCCGGGCCGCCGGAGGCCACATATTTTTCCCGGTGGAACGCCACCGCTCCATCGCCGCCCCGTCCGCCGATGACGGTGATGCGCACTTTATCCACGAACATAGTTGTACGTCCTCCTAATCTATGGAAGTACGGGTACTTCCCTTTATTCAGCCGATTCTGCTGGCCAGCTCGAAAGCCAGCAGGGCAATTTTTTCCTTGTCTGATAGCCGGGCGTGTCCGGACAGGCTTCTGGGGTCCCACTGGGGGTGATCCAGATTGTCCCCGGCATAGAAATACTGAAAGAATTCCACATCCCGGAAATCGCACATGGCCTGCATGGCCGCGCACTCCATCTCCACGCATACCGCGCCCATACGCCGCCGGGCAGCGACCTTTGCGGGGGTCTCCCGGTAAAAGGCATCCGTCGTCCACGCAGCGCCCTGCACATAAGGATACCCAAATTCCCGAAGAACCTCGATAAATTCGGGAATATAGCGGGTGTTGACGTCGATCAGATCGCTTGCCGGGGCATAATGATAGCTGGTGCCCTCGTCCCGGATGGCTTTTGTGGGAATGATGATGCCGCAGTCCTCGATTCTTTTGTCCAGAACGCCGCAGTTGCCCAGCAGGATGAACCGGCGCGCGCCCATGGCGATGATCTCCTCAAACTGCCCCACACAGGCAGGTGCGCCGACCTTGGCCTTGCAGAAGCCCAGCTGTTTTCCACGGTAAGTGACCTCGTAAATGGGCCAGTCTCCGTCCGCGTCGCGGGTCTGGGCAATGCGCTTACCCTCCAGAAACGCGGTCACGGAGGCAAAAAGCTGATGGGAAAAGACGGCGACCACCGTTTCCGGGAAATTCTCCACCGGTTTTATGTAGTCCGGGTTGATGACGGCGCGGGGAGTGGGGTCAAATTCTGCTAAAAGCACGATGGGTGCCTCCTTTCTGTGGCATGCGCACAATGACGCGGTGTTATCTCAGAGTTTCCCCATTAAAAAAGGCTGCCGCAATTTATGCTGCGGCAGCCTTCCTTGTCCAGATGATCTTACTGCTCGGCGTACACGGAGCACTGCCGGCGATCCTTGCCCAGACGCTCAAACTTGACGGTGCCGTCAACCTTGGCGAACAGGGTGTCGTCCTTACCGATGCCCACGTTGACACCGGGATGGATGTGGGTGCCTCTCTGGCGAACCAGGATGTTGCCGGCCAGAACGAACTGACCGTCGGCACGCTTCACGCCCAGACGCTTGGACTCGGAATCACGGCCGTTCTTGGTGGAACCGCCGCCCTTG
>ERZ773136.2571-NODE-2571-length-14959-cov-3.895598_pt1 | contig 14959 bp, 12 predicted proteins | sample MGYA00580855_ERZ773136 | MGnify/ENA primary metagenome ERZ773136 (study PRJEB29015, sample SAMEA2737860) | human gut metagenome | biome: human gut; feature: human-associated habitat; material: faeces | place: China | collected 2012 ... | reverse complement strand
TTATTGAAATCGGGTTTCGCCCGAAAAGCCTTATAGACTTTTGCAACAGTCTGAAGGCAGATACAGATTTTCTGTATCTGCCTTTTTCGTATCCGTATTATAGCAGCGGAATTCCGTGTTCTTCACATGCCTTGACCGTCTGTTCGTCCCAAATGCTCGACTGCACTTCGCCGATGTGCGCACAGCCCATCATGAGCATACACAACCGCGATTGGCCGATACCGCCGCCAATTGTCAGCGGCAATTCGTCTGCAAGCAGCATTTTATGGAACGGCAGCTTGCTGCGCTCTTCGCATCCGGCAAGCTTTAACTGGCGTGCAAGCGATTCCGCGTCCACGCGTATTCCCATGGAGGAAACCTCAAAGGCACGCTCCAAAACCTCGTTCCAGAACAGAATATCGCAGTTGAGCGCCCAATCGTCGTAGTCGGGCGCGCGGCCGTCGTGCGGCTTGCCGTTTTTGAGCGCGCCGCCGATCTGCATAATGCAGGCGGTCTTGTGCTGCTTTACAAACGCGTTTTCGCGTTCATGCGGCGTAAGGGTGGGGTACAGGTCCTCAAGCTCTCCGGAGGTAATGAAAGCGACCTCGTTTGAAAGTGTAGTGCGCAACTGCGGAAAATGTACGTATAAGCGGTCTTTTACGCGGCATATCGTGTCCACGATAGTTTTGACGATGAGCTTCAGATAGTCGAGGTTGCGGTTCTCACGCGTGATGATTTTTTCCCAGTCCCATTGATCGACATAGATCGAATGGATGTTGTCCAGTTCCTCGTCGCGGCGGATCGCGTTCATATCGGTATACAGCCCGTTGCCCACCGAAAAATTGTACTTTTTGAGCGCCAAGCGCTTCCATTTGGCAAGCGAATGCACGACCTGCGCTTCGGTGCCGATAGCCGGAACGTCAAAGCTTACCGGGCGTTCGTAGCCGTTCAAGTTATCGTTCAAGCCGCTGTCCTCTGTGACAAAGAGGGGCGCGGAAACGCGCTTTAAGTTAAGAGCCGCGGCAAATTCGTTCTGAAAGGTCTGCTTGATGTAGGCGATAGCGCGTTGGGTATCGTATTCGTCGAGTACGGGCGCGTAGCCTTCGGGAATCTGGATTTTGTTCATGAAAACGTCCTTCTGACACAGAGAAAACGCTGTGCCTATGAGAAATGATAAAATTATTTTATCACGTTTCATAGGGTCTGTCAAGGTTTAAAAGGTACTTTTTTGCTGCGGTTTAAAGATTGACCGCCAAAATACCTAAGAAAGCAAGTCCCACGCCGACAAGGCACTTCGCCGTCAGCTTTTCCTTGAAAAACAGTGCCGACATGACCGTCGAAAGCATAAGCGCACAGCCGTTGGCGAGCGGATAAAGCACGGCGCTTGGCAGGTAATGCGCTGCAAGCGTTTTGGTAAAACTGTGCAAAAACAGACAGAGTGCCATCACACTGATGTAGCCGAAGATCGGTTTCAGCACTTCATAAGCTGATCTATCGAACTTTTCATTTTTCGGCTTGAAAAACGGCAGACAGATCAAAAGAATGACAAACGCAAAAATATAGGTGTAGAAATTAAAGACCGACGTCGGGACATTATCGGCATAAACGGTGAACAGCTTTTGCGAAAAATCGATGCCGCCGTTGGAAAGGCAGAGCAAAAGAAGTATGAAAAAGACCGACAGCGAGAGCTTTGTTTTGATAGAATTGTTGTAAGAGCATAAAACCAATGTGGCGCCGACAAGCAAGACCATGGCAAAGACCTGCGTCGGTTTGACATTTTCACTAAAGCAGAGGACGCTTCCCACGATCGGTACCGTAAAGCCGAGCATTCCGAATACATCGACCAACATATACGCGCCCTTTTTGACCGAGAGCAGCCAGCTTACCGCCATGAGCGATGTGGAAAGTCCCGAAAAGAAGCAAATGGCAAGCACCTTTGCGTTTACATTAAGCGCCGGGATATTTCCCGAAAACAGCACGACAAAAAAGCCGATGACAATGCATAAAAGCATGCGTAAAAGGTTCGCGCAGATTGCGTCGGAGGTACGCTCGGTATGGCCGCTGGTCTTTTTGCCGCAATATCCTTTCGTTGCGCCGCACAAAAGCGAGATCGCTAAAAATAAATATCCCATGTTGTTTTCCTCAAAGCTGTATTACTTGTTTTTCTTACATAGTATAGCATAGCTTGAACCGAAAAACAAGGTAAAAAACATGGAGAATACAGGCAAATAATTGTATTATTCCGTCTTTTTGCATTACATTTTTCCGAAAGCGGACGGCGGCACGCCGTATTTTTTCTTCATACAGCGTGAGAAGTATTTTTCGTCGGTAAAACCGGCGGCAAATGCCGCTTCCTTGACCGACATGCGCTCTTCGGTAAGGAGAGAGGCCGCAAAGCGCAAACGTTTTTCTAAGATATATTGCTTTGGCGAAACGCCGAAGCTTTGATAAAAGGCGCGCCGGAGCGAGGATTCGCTGAAGCTGCCGGCATGACAAAGATCGTTCAGGCGGAGGGATGCACTGCAAAAATGCTCCTCCAAATAGGCAAGACAGTCGTTTAAGTGCGCGTCCGAACGCGGCTTTGCAAGCGTGGACATGTCGCAAAGCAGGGAATAGACTTCGGCTTTCAGGCGGAACACGCTTTGATTTTTGCGCCATGCTTCCAAAAGCTGCTCAAATCTTTTCCGTAAAAAGACTTCGGCGTGAAACGACAGATTTTCTGCGTGCGTGTAGTTGCAGTCGGTAAGGTGCAAAACAATGCTTTCACTGACGGAATAATCCACGGTATAATCCATATCGCTCGGAATAAACAGCACATCGCCCGGCATTGAAACAAATTTCTGCCCGTCAAGCTCAAAGCGCGCTGTGCCGCAAATGCGCAGGCTAAGCGCCGCAAAAGGCCGCTTTTTTATTTGAAACAGTCCGCTTTCGTGTTTGAAATGGCCGACGGACAAAATCTGAAAGCAAAGCTCGTCGAATAAAAAAATCATTATCATCACCGCCTTCAGTATATAAAATTGCGGCTGAAAAATCCACCTGTTTGGATGAAAAGTCTGTTACAAATCCGCTTGCATTGCGGTAAAATAGGTCTATCAAACAAAAAGGCGGCGTATTTTATGTTTTTTGATGTTCAGAACCTGGTAAAAAAGCCTGGCGTTTACCCGGTTGAAAACAAAGTCCGTGCCGTGGTGCACCGGTCGCTTTGCAAAGCAGTCTTTGCAGACTTTTGGAATGGTTTTTCTTATAAACTTTCCAAAATCGAGCTGCTTCCGACTGATTCTTTCACCTTTTGTATCGGAAAAGCTCCCTTTTTGCCGCTTGGCGGCGAAAGCTATCGCGTAAACATCACCGCAAGCGGCGCGAGCATTGTCGCAGACAGTCAAAATAGCCTTATCTGCGGCTTTATGACGCTCATTGACCGCATACGCATCGAACGCATGAACGGCGAAAGCCGCCTGCTTTTCGATGCCTGCGAGTATGGCGAAAAAACGCAGATAGCACAGCGTTTAGTACATTTCTGCGTTTTTCCGGAAACTGAGCTGTGGGAGCTTCGGCGCTTTATCCGGTTTTGCGCGGCACTTCGCTATACCCATGTTCTTCTCGAATTCTGGGGCATGTTTCGCTACGAATGCCTTGACGCGCTTTCGTGGCCGCACGCCTATGCGGCGAAAGATTTAAGAGCTATCATAAAAGAGGCCGACGACCTCGGCTTGCAGGTCATTCCCATGCTCAATCATCTGGGACACGCCTCTTCGGGGCGCGTTATGCACGGAAAGCATGTCGTGCTGAATCGTGCGCCGCAGTATGCATATCTGTTCGACGAGACCGGCTGGACGTGGAGCATCGGTACGCCGGAGGTGACCGGACTGCAAAGAAAAATGCGCGGCGAGCTTGCCGCGCTCTGCGGAAAAGGCGATTATTTCCACATCGGCTGTGATGAAATTTATGGTTTTGATTTTTCACAAAGCGCCATGGATAAAATCTGCGAACACATCAATATGACCGCACAAGACCTTGCCCGGGACGGCCGAACTGCGATATTGTGGGCGGATATGTTCTTGCCGAAAACCTTAAAAAACGAAACGGGAAACGCCTATACGGCAGCTTGTCCGTCCCAAGAAAAGGCTACCTATATGCTGTCAAGGCTCGATAAGAGCGTGATCCTTGCCGATTGGCAGTATGACGCACGCCGTGCTCCGGTCGAAACAGCGCTGTATTTGAAAAACAGCGGCTTTCGCGTTTTTCTCTGTCCGTGGGATAGAGGAATCGACCAAACGAACGCTTGTCTTGAAACGGTAAAAAATCACGGTCTTGACGGTATTCTGCATACGACATGGCACACGCTGTCAAGCGGCATGCCGTATGTTGCCAAAACCGCACGCGGCTGTTTTCAGGATGACGACGTGCGTGACCGGAATCCGGCGCTTCACCTTGTTAAAACAGCGGAGCTTTTGCGCAAGGTCTTTGACGCGCAAGGAGATTTCCGTATGAGCGGTTGGTCGAAGAGCGAAACAGGGGATATCGTATGAACGCGATCTTTTATTTGCTTGCCGTTTTTTTCGGTGTTTCGCAATCGGCGGCAGTGAAATACTACCGAAAAAGGTCGGAGGACGTGCTGTTTTTCAACGCTGTCAAATCGCTTGCCGCCTTTTTGCTGTTTGCAGTTTTTGCTGTACCGAATTTTCACTTTCACGTACCGACAGCGGCCTACGGCGTGCTATACGGCGCTTTTCTTGCGCTCTCCATGCAGGCAGGCTGCCGGGCGCTGTGCCTTGGGCCGATGTCGCTTACCGGAATGTTGGTCTCGTTTTCCGTAATTCTTCCGCTTTTGTACGGCGTGATATTCGCAGGTGAAACGCCGACGGCGTTCCAGTATTGCGGTTTTGTATTTTTTGCACTGTCGGTTGTTTTGACGAATTTGGGGTCAGAAATTCGAACTTCTTCTATAGAGAAGTCCGAAAACCGCGGCAAATGGTTGTTTTATGTGCTTCTCACGTTTGTTTCAAACGGCTTTTGCTCGGTGGTGCAGAAAATACATCAAAGCGCCTATCCGGGTTTGTATCTCGGCGAATTTGTCCTGTATGCAAGCGGATTTTGCACGATTCTGTTTGGCACGGCGTATTTGGCAAAAAGGCTGAAAGAGGGCGGTCGAAAGCACAGCGGAATCGGCTTTGCCGGTTTTGCAGGAATTTCAAATGCAGCCGCCAATTTCTGTACGCTTTTTCTGTCGGGAAGCGAGTATGCGTCGGTCATGTATCCGGTCATTTCCGCAGGAAGCGTGCTTGCGGCGCTTGTGTGCGGACGCGTGCTGTTCAGCGAAAAATTAAGCCGCGGACAGTGTGCGGCGTTGGTTTGCGGACTTGCGGCGGTGGTGTTGCTAAGATTGTAAAAGCAAAGCGCGATGTAAAACATCGCGCTTTGCTTTTGTTTGTGTTTGTTGAGTTAAAGAATCAGCATTGCATCACCAAATGAGAAGAAATGATACTTTTGCTCCACAGCCACGCGATAAGCCTCCAAAATGCGTTCTCTGCCGGCCAGAGCCGAAACAAGCATAATGAGCGTGCTTTCGGGCAGGTGGAAGTTGGTGATCAGGCAATCGATAGCCTTGAATTTGTAACCGGGATAGATAAAAATTTCCGTGTTGGCGCTTCCGGCGTGCAAAATGCCGTGTTCATCTGTCGCGCTTTCCAGTGTTCGGCACGAGGTCGTCCCGACCGAGAAGATTCGCCCGCCGTTCTTCCGGACCTCGTTAAAGCGGCGCGCGGTGTCCTCGCTTACCGTGTAATATTCGCTGTGCATTTTGTGTTCCGTAATGATATCCTCTTTGACCGGACGGAAGGTTCCGAGTCCGACGTGCAGGGTTACGTAAAGCACCTCTACGCCCATATCTTCAATCTGCTTCAGCAGCTCTTTCGTGAAATGCAGTCCCGCCGTCGGTGCGGCGCTCGACCCTTCGTGCTTGGCGTAGACCGTCTGATAGCGGCCTTTTTCGCTTTCGCGGCTGGTGATATACGGCGGCAGCGGCATTTCGCCGATCTCGTCGAGCAAGGCGAAAAATTCGCCGGTGTAGTCAAATTCGATGACGCGGTTGCCGTCGTCGAGAATTTTTGTGACCGTGCCGGTCAGCTTTTTGTCAAAAAAGACGCGCGTGCCTACCTGCATTTTCTTGCCGGGATGGACAATAGTCTCCCATGTTTTATCGTCCAAACGCTTTAATAAAAGCACTTCGATATTGCTGCCGGATGGTTCTGTTGCTTCGCTGCCGTCGGGATTCTTGGTGTACCGTTTGCCGAACAGACGCGCCGGAATGACCTTGGAGTCGTTGAGCACCAAAGCGTCGCCGGGCTTTAAATAATCGACAATGTCGTGAAAATGCCGGTGTTCGATTGCGCCGGTATTTTTGTCAAGCACCAAAAGGCGCGACATATCGCGCTTTTCGGCCGGCGTTTGGGCAATTAACTCCGGCGGAAGCTCATAATTATAATAAGAACGCCTTAAAAGATTCGGATTCTCGTTTATGTTTTCGTTTGCCATGGAAAGCCTCTCTTTAATGAAGAATGATTTATTTTGTCAAATCGATAAGCAGCGTGAGCTTTTTTTCTTTGGTGACCGATAATGTGCTGTCTAACGTAACATTCCGGTTATCGATGTCGCAGTCGCGATACCGTCCGGCAAACATCACCCGATAGGTTCGGTGCGGTGAAATGGCCCTTTTGACCTTGACTTCGCCGGAATACAGGATTAACTCTATGTAATCCGCACCTAACTCCACGCGGCCATAGGCGCCGTCAAAGCTGACAAAGCCGGCAAAAACGCCGTCCTTCATGAGCGATTCCTCCGGCGAAAAGGCGATAAGAGCGGCGTTTTTATCGTAATCAAAGCCGGAAAACGCCGGTATCAGCGCACAAACCTGCACCGCGCTCGCGTACAGATCTTTTTTGCAGAAAAAGCTGTGCTTTGCAAAAGCAAGCGAAAGCTTTTCGCATAACTCTTTTTTCTTAAGCTCGGCAAGCATAGCGCAAGCGAAAAAGTCGGGCGGCAGTGTGTCGAACGGCAGCGTTTCCAACTTTTCGGCCGCACGTTGCAGCTCGTCTTGCGTGTAAAGCGCAAACGAGCACATTTTTTTAGCCGCATATGCCGAGGACAGCACCCGAAGCGGTGCATGCTCGATTCGAAGCGCCGCTTTTTCGGCAAAGCGCCGCTTCAGCTCGTCGGATTTGCCGATATAGTAAAGCTTGCGCTTCTTGTCGCGTAACAGATCCGCCATTTCGGCCATGGCGCCCAAAGCCGGAAGCAGCGCGTCGTAGATCCGGTCTGCGTCGGAAAGGGCTTCTTCCCCAGCTAACAGGCGCTCGGCGCTTTCGGTGAGTAAGTCCGCCATGAGCGAGATGTCCACCCAGGTTTCGGTGTAGAAACGCAGCTCCGAACAGGTGCGGTAGGCGTAGAATAACCGCATGATCAACCGAAAACGCGCTGTGATCTGCGCCGCGTTCAGATCGGTGTCAAAGGCTGACGGCAGGAATTCCGTGCCGGATACGCGCCCTTTTGCGGTCATGAGATTCTTTAAGGTCAAAACGCTCGTTTGCGTTGTGATGCCCGGAAACAGATATTCAAACGCAAAGGATACCGGAAGAAGCGTGTTTTCGTTTTCTTCGGAAATTCCTTTAAGAATACCGGCGGCATCGCGCCGCACGGCCGGATCCTTCACAGCGGCAAGGGAAGCGCGCATAAGCGGCTTTAAGGCTTCGGGCAGACAGGTATCCTTTCCGGCAAGCTCCCTTGTTAAAGCGCTTTCACGCCGCAGTCGGTCAAAGTGCGTAAAGGTATAGGAAACGCAGTCGGAAAGATTTGAAAAATAGTGGCAATAGTAATTCTTCTCACCGCTTTTGGCCGGACTTTCGGCACAATACGGAAAGCTCCAAGCCACGGTAAAACGGCGCTTTTCGGTCTGTCCCGGTTCAAGGTGCAGATGAAAGGCGAGAATCGCGGAAATATTCTTTTTGACGCCGATTGCTGTCGTATCGCTTAAAAAACCGCCTTTTTGCACGAACCGTTCGAAAAACTCGGAATCTTTAGCGTCCTCCGAAATCTCATAGGTGAAATCGGCGGAATCCGAAGCAAGGCAAATGCTGCCGCGCCGCCGTGCCGCTACGCTTGGCGAAGTTTCGGAAAGCAGCGTGTAAAAAGCGCCGCTTTGCTTATCATAGCATGGCGAGCCGGTCCCGGCTAAAAAGAAAGATTTTAACAGGGCGGCAAAGGAAACGGTAAGAGCCGCATCGCTTGTGTTTGTGATCTCCGCTTCGAAGAAAGCGGCCGGAATGCCGGAATCGATGGAATTGTGCGGAATAAGGGGATTGAACGCGTGAAGCGTCACGGCGATTCCATAGGAGGATGTGCCGTAGGAAACCGAGGTGAACGGAAAATCACGCTCGATATGCAAAAGCGGCGCATGGGGAAGGGAAAGCGCGTCGGTGTCGGAATCCGCTTCGGGATTTTTCAAAACGCTGCCGTTTATGCGGTCGTCCGAGGATCTGACGCATATGGCAAAGGAAACGGGGTCTGTGTGTTCGCCCGGGTGCGCTTTCTTGGAGGAGCTTTTGGAAAGACCGGCAAACTGCGTGCCGCCGTCGGCGTACAGCTTTAAGCAGCCTGTTCCGATTCCGCCTAAAAAGGCGGTGTTCTGTAAGTAGGCAAATGTATTTTTGGCCATGACGCTCCTCCTCTCATTTTATGTAGGATATCTATTATAGCACAGTTCTTTATCAATTGCAAGTGCCGAAGCAAAGAAAAACACCGCACCCGGCAAACAAAATTTTGCAGAGTGCGGTGAAAAATTATGTTTTTATAACAGACGCTTAAACGTTGTAGGTGTTTCCTTTCGGAACCTCGTCGCCGCCTTTTTCGGTCTTTTCAACATAATCGCAGCTCGGGAAGATGATGTTGAGAACGATACCGACAATCGAAGCAACGGCAAGGGAGGTGATCTTTGCGGTTGCATTGATCGGAATGACTACGCCGCTGAGCGCGCAGACCAAGATGACAGCCGTGATGATGAGGTTGCGGCTCTTGGAAAAGTCGATCTGGTTTTCGATGAGGTTGCGGATACCGATAGCGGAGATCATACCGTAAAGGATGAAGGAAACGCCGCCGATGACGGCCGTCGGGATAAGCTCAACGACAGCGGCAAATTTCGGCGAGAAGGAAAGAATGATGGCAAAGACAGCCGCAATGCGGATAACTCTCGGGTCGTAGACCTTGCTGAGGGCCAAAACGCCGGTGTTTTCGCCGTAGGTCGTGTTGGCAGGACCGCCGAAGAGGGAAGCAAAGGTGGTGGCAAAGCCGTCGCCAATGAGCGTGCGGTGCAAGCCCGGATCTTCGATGAAGTTCTGCTTGGTGGTGGAGGAAATGGCGGAAATATCGCCGATGTGCTCCATCATGGTAGCAAGTGCGATCGGAGCGATAGCGATGATCGAGCTTACGATCAGAGCGCCGTTTGACCAATCGACTCCGCCGAACACGGTCTGTTCCCAGTGAACCGGGAGACCGAACCATGCGGCCGATTTTACGTTTTCAAGAGCCGAAACCGAGAACAGCTTGAAGCTTTCGTTGCCGAACATGGCGATGTATTCCGCACCGTCTGCGGCGGTAATGGTCTGACCGCAGGCAACGGCAAGAATGGCGGCAACGGCGCAAGAACCGAGAACGCCTAAGAGGATCGGAATGATCTTTGCCATGCCTTTACCCCAGATGTTGAAGATAATAACAATGGCAAGAGCGGCAAGAGCGAGTACCCAGTTTGCGTCGCAGTTGGATTTTGCGCTGCCGCAAAGGCTAAGACCGATGGCGATGATGATAGGACCCGTTACCACCGGCGGGAAGAAGCGCATGACCTTGGATACGCCGACGGCCTTAATGAGAGCGGCAACAACTAAGTAAATAAGACCGGCAACCGCCACGCCGATGCAGGCGTAGGGAAGAAGCTCTTTCTGCGTCATGCCGTTTGCGCCGGCAAGCGGAGCGATAGCGCCGTAACCGCCTAAGAAAGCGAAGGACGAGCCTAAGAAGGCCGGAACCTTGCCCTTGGTTACAAGGTGGAAAAAGAGCGTGCCGAGACCGGCCATAAGAAGGGTGGTGGCAATGTCCAGTCCGGTAAGAAGCGGAACAAGAACGGTGGCGCCGAACATGGCGAACATGTGTTGGAAACCGAGAATAAGCATTTTCGGAACGCCTAAGACCCTTGCGTCATAAATGCCTTCGGTACCGATGTTGGTTTTGTTTTTACTCATGAGTAAAAGCCTCCTGATTTATTTATTCGCCGGTCGGAACCGGAAAATATCGAATTGAGCTGCTTTGCTGTGTTATTCGTTTTCGTCGTGCTTGACGATAGTCACTTCGGAAATGCCGTCGTATTCCGGTACTTTCACACATATCTGTTCACGGTGAGAGGTCGGTACGTTTTTGCCGACATAGTCGCCGCGTATGGGCAGTTCTCTGTGACCGCGGTCGATCAGTACGCAAAGCTTGATTTTGGAGGGACGTCCGGCGGCGATCAGCGCGTCAATGGCGGCGCGCGCCGTGCGGCCGGTGTAGATGACGTCGTCCACAAGCACGATGGTCTTGCCCTTGACGGCGAAACCGAGGTCAGCCTTGATGAGCCGCGGCTGGTCGGCTTTTTCGTGAAGATCGTCCCGGTAAAGCGTGATGTCTAACTCACCGAGGAAAACTTTTATATCGGAAAACGACGTTATCTTTTCGGCAAGCATTTTGGCAAGCGGCACACCGCGGCGTTTGATTCCCACAAGACAGACCGTCTTTTCTTCGGGATTGGTTTCAATGATCTCATGCGCAAGCCGCGAAAGTGTTCGGCCTACCGCGTTTTCATCCATAATGACTGTCTGTTCCGCCATGGTTTTCCGCTCCTTTCTTAAATGATCGGTAGATCAGGCACAAAAAAGCCTGTCGGACAGACCGACAGGCACAAATCAGCACTTATGCGCGAAAATAGGCATAATGATACATTTTATGAACCTTGCCGGTATCCCGTACCGAATTAAAGGATCTTTGCTGTGGGACAGTATAGCACAAAGCGGTTCGTTTGTAAAGCTTTTTTTTGATATTTTTCGCTTTTTTCTGTTTTTCACAAAAAATCGAGTCATTTTTTGGTATTTTTTAACATATCGTGGTAATATGCGGCCGAATTTTGGATATATGCCGATTTGATATAGAAATATGCTTTTTTGATGTGGCAAGGCAGAAAAAATGCGAATATTCCTTGAAAAATGTTAACTTTGTGTAAACTACAGAGCCTATCTATTGCATTTTACCCAAAAACTATACTATACTGTTAAAAATAATATTAAACTTTGTACAGGGGATGTGCTACACCTTGAAAGAAAAACTTAACAAAAGAGAACTATCCTCCATAGCGGTCATGCTGTTCGGATTATTTTTCGGCGCAGGAAATCTGCTGTTTCCGCCGATAGTCGGACAGTACGCCGGAAAAAATATCCTTCCGGCGACCATTGGCTTGCTGATTACGGCCGTAAGCTTACCGCTTCTTGGCGTTGTGGCTATCGGTATCAGCCGCAGCGAAGGGCTTATCGAATTATCCGGCAAGGTCGGCGGCGCTTACAAGGTGTTCTTTACCTGTGCGCTGTATCTTACTATCGGTCCTCTTTTTGCCATTCCGCGATGTGCGGCAACGCCGTTTGATACGGGCGTCAAGCAGCTGCTCGGTGTGACGGAAAAAACGCAGTCGGCTGCTTTGCTTATTTTCTCGCTCATTTTCTTTGGACTTGTGCTTGCCTTTTCCCTGTTTCCCGGAAAGATCGTTACTTGGGTCGGAAAGATACTCACGCCGATTTTCCTTGTATTCTTAGGCGTGCTTGTGATTGCCGCCTTTGTCGATCCCATGGGTACGATAAGCGCGGTCGAGCCTTCCGGAAATTATGCTTCCAAAGCCTTTATGTCCGGCTTCCTTGAGGGTTACAATACCATGGACGCGCTTGCCAGCCTTGCTTTTGGCATTGTTGTGGTCACGGCTATCCGTGATTTCGGCGTATCCGAGCCGAAAGCGGTCGCAAAAAGCACGGTCAAAGCCGGTATTTTCAGTTGCCTTATCATGGCGGTCATTTATGTGTGCTTAGTGATTGTCGGTGCACAGAGCCGCGGCAGCTTTGCACTTTGTGCGAACGGCGGCGAGGTGTTTGCTTTGATCTCCGACCACTATTTCGGAAAGATCGGCACGTTTGTATTGGCCGGTATTTTCACATTTGCCTGCTTAAAAACGGCTATCGGTCTTGTTACAAGCTGTGCGGAAACCTTCTGCCAGCTGTTCCCGAAATCGTTCGGATATAAGGTCTGGGCGATCATTTTCAGCGTGGTTTCCTTTATCATTGCCAACTTTGGACTGTCCTCGATCATCGCATATTCCATTCCGGTTTTGATGTTCTTGTATCCGCTTGCCATTACCCTTATCTTGCTTGGTATTTTCGGCAACCTCTTTCATCATAACCGCTATGTGTACGGCTTTGTGACCGGTTTTACACTTTTTGAAGCAATCTTTGATTTTATCAAAGCGCTGCCGGCCTTTATCAAAACGGCGATCCGTTTCGAAAGCTTTGAGCCGGTGTTAAACAAGGTCTTCCCGCTTTATGAATATGGCGTGGGTTGGCTGCTTCCGGCTTTTGTCGGCCTTGTTGTCGGTCTTATCGTCATGTTTGTCACGGACGCAAAAAAAGCCAAAGCATAATCGCCGAATGCTCTTGCACAGAACCGAGTGCTTCATTCGGTTCTGTGCTTTTTTGCAAAAAAAATGCGGAAAAATCGCGTTTGGGTACTTGAAAAAAAGAGTAAAAAGTACTATAATAAATAAGATAGAGCGATAAAGCGGCACAGTAGTCCGCACACCTAAAAAACGCTCACAGTTAAATCCCTATTAAACGATAAAGGAGTAGTCTGTATGAAAACTTACACACCGCAAACCATGCAAAAGGCAGAACAGTTTCTGTTTGATCACAGAGGAGTGTCGTCGCTTGCACTCATGCAAACAGCGGCTGCAAGTATTTTCTTTGCCGTGCGTGACAGACTTCGCTCCTATGATTCCGTTACCGTCTTGTGCGGCAAGGGCAATAACGCCGGAGACGGCTATGAGCTTGCAAGACTTTTGCGCAAGGATGGCCGCAACGTCATCTGCGTAAGCGTCCTTGGCGGCGAACCGACCGCAGAGCCGGCGCTTACCTGCTATAAAGCCTATATAAACGAGGGCGGCAAGGTCATAAACGACCCTAAGATCGCCTTAAAGAAACTGCCGTTTTCCACGATTATTTTTGACGCTGTGTTCGGTATCGGCTTCCGCGGCGTCATCGAACCCGACAGTTTCCTCTATAAATGCCTTGACACGGCTAATCTTACCGGTGCGTTCCGTATCGCGATCGATGTTCCCAGTGGCGTCAGAAGCGCCGACGGCAGCATCGGCGGTATCGCATTCGCTGCCGATACCACTCTTACCGTGACTGCGCATAAGATCGGTATGCTGTCCTACCCGGCACGCTTTTTCTGCGGCAAGATCGAAGTGCTCGATATCGGCGTTCCGCAAGAGGTTCTCGAATCTTACCGCAATGAAAATCCTGGCTTCGTTCCGGATGACGAATTCGTCGCCGATGCGCTTCCGCCGCGACCTGAAATTTCCAATAAAGGCGATTTCGGGAAGCTTGCCTGCCTATGCGGCAGTGAGAATATGACGGGAGCCGCCGTGCTTTCCGTGGGTGCTGCGCTACGGGCCGGAACGGGACTTGTGACGCTCGCTTCGGAAAAATCGGTCATCGACTGTGTGCGCCATACCTATCCCGAACCCATTTATGCGCCGCTCGATTGGCAGGACAAGGCAAAGATCAGTGCTTTCGGCGCGTCACTTGCGAAATACAGCGCGGTGCTTATCGGCTGCGGTTGGGGGCAGGGCGCTGCGAAGGCGGATTTTCTGAAATCTGCGTTAACGACTGCAAATACCCGATTTGTTTTGGACGCCGACGGCATAAATCTGCTTGTTCCTTTCATAGATATGTTAAGGGAAGCAAAAAAAACGCCGATTCTCACGCCGCATCCCGGAGAATTTGCACGAATGACCGGTCTTGATGTGACGGATGTCAACGATAACCGTATCAAATACGCCGTGGAGTTCGCCGAAAGATACCGCTGCGTTCTGGTGTTAAAGGGCGCCGGTACAATCACTGCGTCGCCGGACGGCCGATTTGCCGTCAATACGACCGGCAATCCCGGCCTTGCCAAGGGCGGAAGCGGCGATGTGCTTGCCGGCCTTATTGCCGGTCTTGCGGCAAATCCGCAGATCTCGGCCTTTGACGCGGCCGTGTGCGGTGTGTACTTGCACGGAAAGGCGGCGGATAACCTGAAGGAAGCCTATTCCGAATACGGCTATTTGCCGTCGCAGCTCGCCTTGGAGGTCGCAAAACTGCTTCCCTAATTTAATTTGGGGGAATTGCTTTGAAAACCATGACGCTCCGGCGTAAAACTTCCTTTGTGCGCGGTGTATGCGCGGCGCTTATGCTTTTTTTGCTGTTGCCGACTGTCGGCTGTACCGACGCGACCGGCAAAAAAAATTTATGTACAACGCTGTTTTCACCCTATGCCGCCGAAATTGAGTTTGTCTTTGAAAAGGACGGCGAATCGGTGGCCGGAACAGCTCATGTGACGCGCTCGGATACCGTCCGGATCGACATCACTTCGCCCGACCCGTTTACCGGCGTCAGTGCTGAAATGGGTGCAGAAGGATATTGTTGAGAAGAGAAAGCAGGGAAAGCCTCTGTATGTCGTAGAAGCGGCACTTCTGACAGATACAGGAAGAGAGCTGTGCGATGAGATGTGGTATATTTATACTTCTGAAAATATCCGCAGGCAGAGACTGAAAGCCTCCAGGCATTATACAGATGAGAAGATTACAGATATGATCGCTTCACAGCCATCG
>ERZ773136.2569-NODE-2569-length-14962-cov-3.775273_pt1 | contig 14962 bp, 8 predicted proteins | sample MGYA00580855_ERZ773136 | MGnify/ENA primary metagenome ERZ773136 (study PRJEB29015, sample SAMEA2737860) | human gut metagenome | biome: human gut; feature: human-associated habitat; material: faeces | place: China | collected 2012 ... | reverse complement strand
GTTCTTCTGCACTGGCTTCTAAGGCTACAGGTTATCCTTTGGCTTTCGTTGCAGCAAAATTGGGATTGGGATACGGGTTGTTCGATTTGAAAAACTCGGTCACCAAAGAGACCAGTGCTTTCTTTGAACCAGCTCTTGATTATATCGTATGTAAAATTCCTCGTTGGGACTTGGGAAAATTTCAAGGTGTAGACAGGGAGCTCGGATCAAGTATGAAATCGGTCGGAGAAGTGATGGCTATCGGCAGAACGTTCGAGGAAGCCATTCAAAAAGGACTCCGTATGATTGGTCAAGGAATGCATGGATTCGTTGAAAATAAAGATTTGGTTATTCCTGATATCGACAAGGCATTGCATGAACCGACGGATAAGCGGATATTCGTGATCAGCAAAGCCATGCGTGCAGGGTATACCGTCGATCAAATACATGAATTAACGAAAATAGATCGCTGGTTCCTGCAAAAATTAATGAACATTGTTCGTACAGCTCAGGAGCTGGAAACTCTCGACGAATCGATCGCACAATTCAAAAGCGATAAAAAGGCCGGGGCGGAATTGATACGTCGGGCGAAAATACAAGGGTTCTCCGATTTCCAAATAGCACGAGCCATTTGGAAAGATAAAATGGAAGATTGCCATATGCAATGGGTGCGTGAATATCGTAAATCATTGGGGATTGTTCCTGTTGTAAAACAGATCGACACGTTGGCAGCCGAATATCCGGCTCAAACCAATTACCTTTATTTGACTTATAGCGGTATTGCCAACGATGTGAAATATCTCGGAGACAAAAAATCTATTGTCGTATTGGGATCAGGCGCTTACCGTATAGGTTCCTCGGTGGAATTCGATTGGTGTGGAGTCCAAGCGTTGAACACAATACGTAAAGAGGGCTATCGGAGTGTAATGATAAACTACAATCCCGAGACTGTTTCGACAGATTACGATATGTGTGACCGACTCTATTTCGATGAATTGACCTTTGAACGGGTAATGGATATTCTCGAATTGGAAAATCCTCATGGGGTTATTCTTTCGACCGGAGGTCAAATACCGAACAATTTGGCTACCCGCCTTGACGAGCAGCATGTTAATATATTGGGGACGACAGCCAAAAGTATTGATAATGCAGAAGACCGTCACAAGTTCTCTTCTATGCTCGACTCGTTAGGTATAGACCAACCCCGTTGGCGAGAACTAACCTCGTTGTCAGATATTTACGATTTCGTGAAAGAAGTCGGTTATCCGGTATTGGTTCGCCCCTCTTACGTGCTTTCCGGTGCGGCAATGAATGTTTGTTCGAACAATACGGAGTTGGAGCAGTTCCTACAACTGGCAGCTAATGTTTCTAAAAAACACCCTGTCGTTGTGAGTGAATTTATTCAGAATGCCAAAGAAATAGAAATGGACGCTGTTGCCCGTAATGGTGAAGTCCTGATTTATGCCATATCCGAGCATATTGAGTTTGCCGGTGTTCACTCTGGTGATGCGACCATACAATTTCCACCTCAAAAATTGTATGTCGAGACTATGCGGCGTATCAAGAAGGTTGCCGGACAGATTGCTCAGGCGCTTAACATATCGGGGCCTTTCAATATTCAATTTTTAGCCAAAAACAACGATATCAAGGTCATCGAGTGTAACCTGAGAGCTTCTCGGAGCTTTCCTTTTGTATCGAAAGTATTGAAAATTAATTTTATCGAGTTAGCTACCAAAGTAATGATGGGGCTTCCTGTGGAAAAACCGAATAAAAACGAATTTGATTTAGACTATGTCGGGATTAAAGCATCTCAATTCTCGTTCTCCCGGTTGCAGAAGGCCGACCCCGTATTGGGTGTGGATATGGCTTCGACCGGCGAGGTCGGTTGTATAGGGCTCGATACGAGTGAAGCGGTATTAAAGGCTATGCTTTCGGTCGGATATCAAATACCCCAAAAGAATATTTTACTTTCAACGGGAACAACAAAGCAGAAAGCCGATATGCTTGAAGCTGCGCAATTATTGTATCAAAAGGGATATAATTTATTTGCAACAGGAGGGACTCACCAATTCCTTACCGATAACGGCATTCCTGCGGTGAAAGTATACTGGCCTAGTGAAAGTGACCATGAGCCTCAGGCATTAGAAATGTTGCACAATAAACAAATCGATTTGGTAGTCAATATTCCCAAGAATCTAACTCAAAAAGAGTTGGATAACGGATATAAGATACGCCGAGCCGCCATTGACTTTAATATCCCGCTTATTACGAATGCCCGGTTGGCATCGGCATTTATTCAGGCATTTTGCAGTTTGAGTATCGATGATATACAAATCAAAAGTTGGGACGAGTATAAATAGAAATAAAAGAGTGATGATAGATAAAAATAGGGTGTCCAATAAAGATACCCTATTTTTTATTTACTCAATGTTTTATATGAAAGAATATGCCAAGTTATGCCTATCGCTAAAACTATAAAAAGAGTTGCTAACCATATATTTCCAGTCATGAAAAATGAACAATACAGCAAAGTCAGCCAAACTAATGAAACGGAGATAACCTTTACTCGTAGAGGGATAGCTTTGTTTTCCATGAAATTTCGAATGTATGGCCCCAACTGTTTATGATTCAATAGCCACTTATATAGTCGCGGGGAACCACGAAACCATAAAATACTAGATAACAAAAGAAATGGTGTTGTAGGTAATAAAGGTAGAAAAATCCCCATAACTCCTAAACAGAGAGAGATACTTCCTAAAACGATATATATGACTTTCACATCACAAAAATACAATAAATATCGAATATGCTTTATAAATAATAAGAAAGGGAGTATCTTTTCAGATATTCCCTTTCTTATTATTTGTCAGGAAATCGAGGAATTACATCATTCCACCCATGCCGCCCATTCCGGGAGCCGGCATAGCGGGTGCAGGATTTTCCTCTTTCTTATCGGCAATCACACATTCTGTTGTCAAGAACATGCCTGCGATAGAGGCTGCATTTTCCAGAGCTACACGAGTTACCTTAGCCGGGTCAATAACGCCTGCTGCAAAGAAATTTTCATAGGTATCTGTACGGGCGTTGTATCCAAAATCTCCTTCTCCGTCTTTAACCTTTTGAACAACAACAGCCCCTTCCACTCCGGCGTTAGCGGTAATTTGGCGAAGAGGTTCTTCTATGGCTCTTTTTACAATTTCAATACCTGTCGTTTCATCTTCATTTGCTCCCTTTAAACCATCTAATGCGGGGATACAACGAATGTATGCAACACCTCCACCCGGAACGATGCCCTCGGCAATAGCTGCTCTTGTAGCGCTTAACGCATCGTCTACACGGTCTTTTTTCTCTTTCATTTCGACTTCGGAAGCGGCTCCAATATAGAGAACTGCGACTCCACCGGCTAATTTGGCTAAACGTTCTTGCAGTTTCTCACGATCATAATCGGAGGTTGTCGTTTCTATTTGGGCTTTGATTTGGGCAACGCGTGCAGCGATGGAATCTTTGCTTCCCATACCGTTGACAATCGTGGTATTCTCTTTGTTTACCGTAATCTTTTCAGCACGACCTAACATTTCGATTGTCGTCGATTCCAATTTCAATCCTTTTTCTTCAGAAATAACTACACCACCTGTCAAAACAGCTATGTCTTCGAGCATTTCTTTACGACGATCCCCGAATCCGGGAGCTTTTACAGCACAGATTTTGAGAGACCCGCGCAAACGGTTTACAACCAAAGTTGCCAATGCTTCGCTATCGATATCTTCAGCGATGATCAACAAAGGACGTCCGCTCTGAACTGCCGGTTCAAGAATAGGCAGCAAGTCTTTCAATACAGAGATCTTCTTGTCGTAGATCAGGATATACGGATTTTCCATCTCGCATTCCATCTTTTCCGTGTTGGTTACAAAATACGGAGAGATATAACCACGGTCGAACTGCATACCTTCTACCACGTCTACTGTTGTTTCCGTGCCTTTAGCTTCTTCTACAGTGATAACACCTTCAGTTTTTACTCTCTGCATAGCTTCAGCGATCAGTTTACCGATCGCTTCGTCACCGTTAGCAGAAATCTTGGCAACATGCTCGATCTTTTCGAACTGGTCACCAACAGCTTCAGACTGGGCAGCGATGCTTTCTACGACTTTAGCCACCGCTTTGTCGATACCACGTTTCAAGTCCATAGGGTTGGCACCCGCCGTTACATTCTTCAGACCGACACCGATAATCGACTGAGCAAGGACGGTAGCAGTTGTTGTGCCGTCACCTGCATCATCGCCGGTCTTCGAGGCAACCTCCTTCACGAGCTGAGCGCCCATATTCTGGAAGGCATCTTCAAGCTCGACTTCACGGGCAACACTCACACCGTCTTTAGTGATGTGAGGTGCGCCGAACTTTTTGTCGATAATAACATTACGGCCTTTCGGGCCAAGAGTTACCTTAACGGCATCGGCAAGAGCGTCGACACCCTTTTTAAGCTCTTCGCGTGCTTTGATATTGAAAAGAATTTCTTTTGCCATAATTTCTGGATTTTAAGCATTGACAATTGCCAGAACATCGCTCTGGCGCATGATAAGATATTTATTGCCGTCGAGTTCGATTTCAGTGCCTGCATATTTGCCGTAGAGGACTTCGTCACCTTCCTTAAGCACCATCTCTTCATCTTTGGTACCGTTGCCGGCTGCAAGAACTTTGCCTTTAAGGGGTTTTTCCTTTGCGGAATCAGGGATAATAATACCTGCCACCGTTACTTCCTCGGCGGGAGTAGGCTCGATTAATACGCGATCGGCCAGAGGTTTGATTGTCATAGTTCCTATAGTATTTAGAGTTGAATTTTTAAGTTTCGCTAAAAAATATAACACAAAGTGTGCCAAACTGACATCGTCTGCCATTTTGTCGCATACTCGTTCTTACAACAATCCGCGCAATCGATTTGTTTAACCTCTTAAAAAAGCTATTGATTGGCCTTTTGGTCAAAAATATACGCTCATTATTCCAATCCGACAAATTACTAATAATATATAGTGAAAAAAATCGCTAACTTTGCAGGGTTATTATCAACCCGCTAATATAATCACGAGACAGCTTAGAATAATTCAACACGAAATGAAAGGTATCAAAAGATTCTTCCCTATTGTTTCAGCGTTAACCCTTTTGACAGGGTTCACGGCTTGCGGCTCCAAAGGAGACCAGCAGCAAGCAGCGCAGGGCCAGCAGGCTCCCGCAGTTAAAGTTATGACCGTCAGCAAAGGCAGCTCGGAAAGTGAGCTATCCTATCCTGCAACGATCAAGGGTAAAACCGATATTGCCATTCGTCCTCAGGTAACGGGCTTCATCACCCGCGTTTGGGTCGACGAAGGCCAGTCGGTCGCTAAAGGCCAGTTACTTTTCTCACTCGATCAGGTAACCTTTCAGGCTGCTGTCGAGCAGGCTCAGGCGAATGTCAATGCCGCACGCACCCAGCTCGACAATGCCCGACTGACAGCCGACTCAAAACGACGTCTCTACGACAAGAATATTATCAGTGAACTTGAATGGCAGATGGCCGACAATACCCTTCGCAGCGCACAGGCTTCGCTGGCTCAGGCTCAGGCAGCCCTTGCTCAGGCCCGCAAGAATCTCAGCTATTGCAGCGTTACAGCTCCCTCGAGCGGTGTCGTCGGTTCAATCCCCAACAAGGAAGGTTCTCTCGCGTCGCCTTCCTCAATGGAACCTCTGACAACTGTCAGCGACATATCGCAGGTCTACGCTTATTTCTCTCTTACCGAGAAAGACCTTCTTCAGATGACCGGCAACGGTAGCCGCTCGCTTGCTTCTGCCATCGCCGATATGCCCCCTGTCGAACTGCGCCTCAGCGACGGTTCGCTCTATCCCGAACGCGGTAAGGTTGCCACCGTCAGCGGTGTCATCGATCAGGCTACAGGCGCTGCATCGGTTCGCGCACTTTTTTCGAACCCTTCGGGGGTTCTCCGCAGTGGGCTAAGCGGAAATATCATCATTCCGAAAGATCAGTCTGATGTAATTGTTATTCCCCAGCGTGCCACTTACGAGCTTCAGGATCGCCGTTTTGTATACGTTGTCAACGACAGCAATAAAGTCGTATCGACACCTATCACCGTTCAGGCGAACTCTGACGGCCAGACATTCGTCGTCACTTCAGGACTGACACCCGGCCAGCGCATCGTCATCGAGGGTGTCGGAACAGTCGTCAAAGCCGACGGACAAGCCATTACGCCCGTAGCCGTAAAACCTGAAGACTTGAAAGCTCAGGCCGTAGCTCAGCAGCAAGCCACACCAGCCAAATAAATTATCTCTTCTACCACCATCCTATTATTTTCCGTATCATCACACTGAGATGAAATTAGACACATTTATAAATAGGCCGGTGCTGTCGACGGTGATCTCAATATTCATCGTCCTGCTCGGTATCATCGGCCTGACTGCCCTGCCGGTGACTCAATATCCCGACATCGCACCTCCAACTATTTCAGTCACGACCACATATAACGGCGCTAACGCCCAGGCCGTCCTTAATTCTGTCATCGCACCGCTCGAAGAGTCAATAAACGGCGCCGAAGGCATGACCTATATGGAATCAACGGCTACAAATACCGGTTCGGCAACAATCAATGTTTATTTCAAACAGGGTTTTGACCCCGATATGGCCGCAATTGACGTGCAGAACCGTGTGGCAAAAGCCCAGAATCTACTGCCAGCCGAAGTTGTCCAGGTCGGCGTTCTTACTCAGAAACGTCAGACTTCGATGCTTATCGGCATCACACTCTACGACGAAAACGGCAACTATAACGAAGAGTTCATCGAGAACTACATGAAAATCAACGTCGTTCCGCAGTTACAACGTGTCAGTGGCGTCGGCGATGTGATGGTCATGGGAGCCGATTATTCTATGCGTATCTGGCTCAAGCCCGACGTTATGGCCCAGTATAAGCTGATGCCGGGTGATGTCACAGCTGCCCTTGCAGAACAGAACATCGAAGCTGCTCCGGGCGCCTTCGGCGAACAGGGCAAACAGACATTCCAGTATACGATGAAATATCGCGGCCGACTCGTGCAGCCTGAAGAATTTGAAAACATCGTTGTCCGGGCCAACTCCAATGGAGAAGTGCTCCGTCTTGGCGATGTTGCCGAGATTGAGCTCGGGCGAGTGACCTATGGCTTCCACGGCCAATTCAACGGACGTCCGGGTGTCACAGCCATCGTGTTCCAGACCGCTGGTTCTAACGCCACGGCCATCATCAACGACTGCCTGAAGTTCGTCGACAACATGAAGAAAGATCTTCCGTCGGGAATCGGTGTTGCGATCCCGATGAACAACAATGACTTCCTTTATGCATCGATCCACCACGTTCTGATGACTCTTCTCGAGGCATTCATCCTCGTGTTCCTCGTAACCTATCTTTTCCTTCAGGATTTCCGCTCGACAATTATCCCCGCTATCGCCATTCCGGTGGCCCTTGTCGGTACATTCTTCTTCATGTATCTGATCGGATTCTCGGTCAACCTCATCACACTGAGCGCACTGGTGCTCGCGATCGCGATTGTGGTCGATGATGCGATTGTGGTCGTCGAGGCTGTCCACGCCAAACTCGACGTCGGCTACACGAGCTCCCGCAAGGCCGCTATAGACGCCATGAGTGAAATCGGCGGCGCTATCATCTCGATCACTCTTGTGATGATGCTTGTGTTCATCCCGGTGTCGTTCATGCCCGGAACATCCGGTGTCTTCTATCGCCAGTTCGGTCTGACGATGGCCATAGCCATCGGCCTCTCGGCATTGAATGCCCTTACCCTATCGCCGGCACTATGCGCAGTGTTCCTTAAGCCTCATAACACCGACTCCACTCTTAAGGATCGCCTTAAGGATGCCTATTCTGCTGCCGGAAACGCCGTCGTCGAGAGCTATAAAAAGCGTGTAAAAATCTCATTCCCGCCGTTTGTAACCTTTATTCTCCTTATCGCGACTATTGTGGTTATGGTTATGGGTTGGTTCAGCTTCGAAAATATTACCGAAGGACTCGCAGCCTGTGCCATCGGAGTTCTGACTCTTGTCGGTCTTTTCCAGAAACGTTTCCACCGCGCATTCGAAAAGCTTTATAAAAAGACCCTGTCAGGCTATAAGAGCATAAGCCAGTGGTTCATGGGACGCCGCTATACGAGTATCGCCATCGTGGCTGCGGCTGTCGCCGTACTTGTATGGCTCATGAATTCGACTCCGACAGCTCTTGTGCCTAACGAAGACACCGGCACTCTTTTCGCAATGGTCAATATGCCCCCGGGCACATCGCAGGAGCGCACAACAGAGACCCTGAATCAGGTCGACTCTCTTCTGGGCTCAGTTCCTGCCATCGAGAGCCGCACAATGATCAACGGCTACAGCTTCCTCGCCGGTCAGGGCGCTACCTACGGTACATTCATCATCAAGCTGAAACCGTGGGAACAGCGCTCGAAAGCCGAAAGCTCCGACGCAGTGCTCGCCCAACTCTACGGTTTAGTCGGACAAAACATCAAGAATGGTAATGTCGTGATGTTCGCGCCACCGATGATCTCCGGCTACTCTGTTACGAACGGTTTCGAAATCAAGATGCAAGACCGCACAGGCGGCAACATTAATGACTTCTTTGCCGTAGTTCAGGGATTCCTTGCGCAACTTAACGCACAGCCCGAAATCCAGATGGCCTACACCACATTCAACCCTACATTCCCTCAGTATCAGGTCGACATCGACGCCGCAAAGTGTAAACAGGCCGGCCTGTCGCCTAAAGACATTCTGTCGACCCTGCAGGGATATTATGGCGGTATGTATGTCAGCAACTTCAACCGTTTCGGCAAACTTTACCGAGTAATGATGCAGGCCAGTCCCGAAGCCCGAGTCAGCCCCGAGACCCTTAACTCAATCAAAGTGCGCAACGGCTCCGAGATGGCATCAATATCGAACTTTGTGACCCTGACCCGTGTCTACGGGCCCGACCTGCTGAACCGCTTCAATATGTTCCAGTCGATTTCTGTAACAGGTAATCCCACACAAGGATTCTCATCAGGCGATGCACTGGCTGCCATCGAACGAGTCGCAGCCGAAACCCTTCCTCAGGGCTACAGCTATGAGTATTCGGGTATGACACGTGAGCAGGGCAACACATCGAGCAATGCCACCGCTATCATCTTCGGACTCTGCCTGCTCTTCGTCTATCTTCTGCTGTCGGCCCAATATGAGAGCTACATACTTCCGTGGGCTGTTATTCTCTCGATTCCGTTCGGTCTCATGGGTTCATTCATCTTCGCCAAGATCTTCGGTGTCGACAACAATATCTATCTCCAGATCGCGCTGATCATGCTTATCGGTCTGTTGGCCAAGAACGCAATTCTTATCGTTGAATTCGCTCTCGAGCGCCGTCGCACTGGCATGTCGATCATCAATGCTGCAATTCAAGGAGCCACAGCACGTCTGCGTCCTATTCTCATGACATCTCTGGCACTTATTATCGGACTTCTGCCTATGATGTTCGCATCGGGTGTAGGCGCTAACGGTAACCGAGCTCTCGGTGTAGGTTCAATCGGCGGCATGCTTATCGGTATGATCCTCCAGATTTTCATCGTGCCAGCGCTCTACGTGATCTGCCAGCAGATTCAGGAGAAATTCACTCCGATGACCTGGAAAGACACCAACAACGAAGGCATCGAAGCCGAAATCGAGCAGTACTCTCATTAATCTACTCACCATCATCACTGAAATGAAATCAAACAGAATAATCCTCATTGCAGCCGCCGGGCTGAGCATCGCGATGCTCGGCAGCTGTAACATATATAAGAAATACGAGCTTCCGACCGAAGACAGCGCTTTGGCCAAAGCTTACGGTGAAGCTCGCGAGCAGGGCGTTGACTCAGCCGCATTCGGCAATCTCGACTGGCGGACTGTTTTCACTGACCCTACCCTGCAGGATCTCATAAATCAAGCTCTCGAGAACAATGTAAACCTCCAGAATGCCAAACTCAACGTCGACATCGCCAATGCCCAGCTCAAAGGTGCGAAACTGGCATATCTTCCTTCGGTAGCAATCGCGCCCAATGGCAATATATCTAAAATGGGCGACTTCGACTGGACTAAGACTTATCAGTTACCGGCACAGGTCAGCTGGGAAGTCGACATATTCGGCAAACTTCTGAACTCCAAACGCGGGGCTAAGGAAGGTGTGCTAAAAAGTCAGGCTTTCCAGCAGGCAGCCCGCAGCCAGATAATTGCTGCCGTGGCAAACTGCTACTATGCTATTGCCGCACTTGAGAGGCAGTTAAGCCTTTCACGAGCTACGGCTGAAAACTGGCGACAGAGCGTCGGCGTCATGCGCGACCTGAAACTTGCCGGACGTGTCAATGAGGCTGCCGTAGTCCAGAGCGAAGCTCAGTATTATGGAATACTCGCCAACATTACCGATCTTGAAGCGTCTCTAACGCGCACGAGCAACACGATGTCGCTGATTCTCAACGTAATGCCTCAGAGGTGGAACATCAATCCTGACGCAACGCTCTCAGCTCCGGCAGGTCTTACCGGCGAAATACCGATGAGACAGCTGGCAGCCCGTCCGGATGTTTATGCCGCCGAGCGCGATCTTGCTGTAGCATATTATTCGACAAACTCAGCCCGCGCAGCGTTTTATCCCGGTTTGAACATAACCGCAAGCGGCGGTTTTACAAACCTCGTGGGAGGTATGGTTACAAATCCGGGCAAATGGTTTATCGATCTTGCAGGCTCTTTGGTCGCTCCGCTGTTTTCGAGAGGCGCTAACATTTCCCGCCTTGAAGCGGCTAAAGCCCATCAAAAAATGGCTCTGAACAACTTTGAGTACACTCTCCTTTCGGCAGCCGGAGAAGTCAGCGACGCCATGATGGTTTACGAGAAAAGCGTCGAAAAAGAATCCCAGCTCAAACTCCAGACCGAAGCCCTGACTAAATCTGTCGATTACACCACCATTTTGCTTCGCGAAAGCTCCGGGACGTCGTATCTCGAAGTTCTTACCGCTCAGACCTCGCTGCTTAGCTCTCAGATGGGAGAGATTTCATGCCGCCAGCTTCAGGCTCAGGCTGTGATTAATCTGTATCAGGCGCTCGGCGGAGGCAGATAAAAATGTATAAATCAGAACAACTCCTTAAATCATCAATGCAATGATAAGTCCACTCGCACATGTCGACCCCTCTGCCAAAATTGGCAAAGACGTCACAATCCATCCTTTTGCCTTTATCGATGCCAACGTCGAAATAGGCGACGGTTGCGAAATAATGCCCTACACGTCCATTATCAACGGAACTCGTATGGGCCGCAACAACAAAGTCTACCAAGGCTCAATTATCGGCGCCGACCCTCAGGATTTCCGGTGGAAAGGCGATCAGACTTATTGTTTCATCGGTGAGAACAATACAATTCGCGAACACGTGATCATCAACCGCGGCATCAAAACCGAAGGGGGAACACGTATTGGCAATGACTGCTTCATAATGGCCAAAAGCCATATCGGTCACGACAGTGAACTGAAAGGCCGTTCGGTTATCGGAAACGGAGTCGCTATTGCCGGCGATGCTGTCATAGATGAGTGCACGATACTTTCGAGCGGCGTGATTGTTCATGAAAAAGCACATGTCGGCAAATGGGTGCTCGTTAAAGGCGGATGCCGCATAGGCTCAAATGTTCCGCCTTTCGCCATCTTCGCCCACAATCCTGTGGAATTTTTCGGAGTGAACGCCGTGGTAATGCGCAAACACGGTTTCACCGAAGACGACATTCAGAACACCGCCAAGAGTTATCGCCACATTTACCAGACTCAGACATCGGTTTTCAACGCCAGGAAGCGAATCGAGGCCGACATCGAACCCTGTATAATAAAAGATGAAATCATGAAATTCATTGATGATAACAACAGCCGTCTCGTAGCTATTCCGCGGGAATTGCAGGTCTGAGACACGGCTTTATTGATACTTCGGGAGCGCGTCGGATGCCGGCGCGCTCCCGTTGGCTTTATTCATTTGTAATGCATGATAACCGAATTATGTCATGGAAAATCACTACCTTTGCACTACAATGCAAGATATATATGACCGATCTTTGGAATAGATATCGAACAGAATACAGCAACCTGTTGCGGTTGGGCTTACCCATTCTGGTGACTCAACTTGGCGTAATTGTAGTCACATTTGCCGACACTATGATGGTAGGGGCATACGGCGTTGACGAGCTTGCTGCTGCAGCCTTCGTAAATTCACTTTTCGTCATAGTAACTGTGATGCAAATCGGTTTTGCAGCCGGTCTGACTCCACTGATCGGAGCGCTGTATGGACGCGGCGACTCCCGACGGGCAGGCCTGACGGCACGCGCCGGAGTAGAGATAAACATTGCCGTGTCGCTGGTGCTTACTGCACTGATGTGCATCATCTACTTTTTTCTCGCCGATTTCGGACAACCCGAGGAACTGCTACCGATTGCCCGCACCTATTATCTGATAATTATGGCCACCTTGTTGCCGATGGCCGTTTTCAATTCTTTCCAACAGATTTCAAACGGAATCAATGACACCGCAACTCCAATGTGGATTATTCTCGGAGCTAATATCCTCAATATAATCGGGAATTACCTACTTATATTCGGAAAGTTCGGATTTCCCGAGATGGGACTTGCCGGAGCCGGCGTAAGCACACTCTTTGCAAGATTCACCGGGGCAATAGCCATAGCAGTGTTGTTTTTCCGACGCAGACGCTATAAAGACTATGCCGAAGGATTCCGTAGCGACAAAGCCTGCGGCAACCTCCGTCGTCAGGTATGGACGACCTCTTACCCCGTAATGATACAGAGTGGCATCGAATGTTCAATGTGGAGTTTCGGCGCTGTTGTATGCGGATGGTTCAGCAAAATTCAACTCGCGGCCTATCAGGTTGTGAACACCATGTCGCAGTTAGGATTCATGACATTTATAAGTTTTGCAACCGCTACATCTATCCGGGTCTCGAACTTCATGGGAATCGGCGACATCTCCAATGCTAAACGGATAACAGCCGCAGGCCTTCACTTCAATCTCGTACTGGCAACGATAGCTTCGCTGATATTTCTTTTCGGAGGTAAATGGATAATCGGTTGCTTCACTCCCAGCACTGAAGTCATCGAATGTGCTCTGACTCTCATTATCCCTCTGGTTGTCTATCAATATATGGATGCCACGCAGCTAACCTACGTCAATGCTTTGCGCGGCACCTCGCGCGTCAAGCCGCTGCTCTGGATTTCGGTAATATGCTATGCCATTATCGGCATGCCGGTAATGTTATGGTTTGCCTGCGTAATAGGGCTTGAAAACGTTGGCGTTTACTACAGTTACAGCGTCAGTCTTGCTTTCGCCGCCACTATGGCAACAATCATATTCTATCGCACACTCAGGAAATCGGCTGCGAATAATGGTGATTCACTCCGAGTCTGATTCGATAACCCCATTATCGCGACAAAAGAAATTGACAAGAAATTTCTCAAGTCGCAGCTTAAGATTGGCGCGATCTTTGAACCCGTTAGCCATAAAGACAACAACATGTGTGGCGCGTCCGTCGTCGTCAAGAAGATAACCGGCATAGCTCTGCACCTTGTTCATGCTTCCCGACTTCAATACGAGACGCCCCTCAAGCGGTGTGCCTTTGAGAAGTCGTTTGACAGTACCTTCGCAACCTGCGCGGGGAAAGAGGCTGACGTATGAACGACCGACCGACGACCTGGCCATCTGCTCAAGAAGAGTGCCAAGGAATCTCGGAGTCAGTCTGTTATTTCTCGACAGACCGCTGCCATCCTCGACAGCAATATTCTTAATGTTGAGTTCGAAGTCTTCCCATACACCTTTCTGCTCTTCGAGTGCGGCATCACGGCTCTCGGCTGGAGCCAATGCACGCAACATTCCTTCGGCCATCAGATTATCGGATCTGAACATCAGACTCCGCATTATATCGACAAATACAGGCGACGAATATGTGCCTATCTGACGTTCATAACCGTCGCGGGGCACTTCTTCACCTTTCACCTTAATTCCTGCTTTTTCCAACGCTTGCGTCAGAGATGAAATAAAAGTTGAATACGGAACGGGGTTAGCAACTCTTCCGGATCCTTTTCCGCGCAACTGCCGCTCGCCTCGGACTCTGCGCAACGGACTCCGGTCCTCGATGATTTTCAATGCCGGAGTCTTTCGGTTCGGCTCCCCTTTCGATATGTTTATCGTGTTACCATCGAAATTAATGGCAAAGAGTTCCGCCCCATAATAATAAGTGAGGTCGGAGTCTACCCATCCCGAAGGCACGCCATTAGAAACCCACAAAGTGTTCTCATCGACCCTGACAGAACCTTTGATTGATTCAATACCAGCCTTACGCAGCGCTCTGACGACACTGTCACATACAGCCGATGTGGAGCTCCAGCGCGCTGAGCCGAGAGTCGGATCACCGACGCCCCGTATTATTAGATCCCCCTGAAGAACGCGGTCGATAACAGGTCCGGAAATAATAACCGGTGTTACAAAGCGTTCCAACGAATCGTGTAGAGACATTACCGAGGCCGTCGTTATGGCTTTCGTAACGCTTGCCGGAATATAAAGCTTATCGGAATTATGATCGACAACAACTCTGTCGGAAGTGAGATCATAGATATATAGCCCTGCATCGGCCGGTGGAAGCATTATCTCACGCGATTCTTCCGAAACAGCACAATTAGGTATTGCCAATAACAATCCGACTGCAATCGTAAAACATATCCATTTCAAATACATGTAACAAAGATAGCAAACATCGCTCAATTGTCCAAACCGGCAAAAAAGATAAGGCTGTGTCGTAATTAAGGTTTACGGCGCAGCCTCTGATTTTAGAGTCTTGAGGAGCAGATATTTTTCAGGCGACTGATTTTTGTGGATTTTTCCAAAATATCGGATTCTCAAACCGTAAAAATCTTGATATAATCATA
>ERZ773136.2568-NODE-2568-length-14962-cov-4.886228_pt1 | contig 14962 bp, 20 predicted proteins | sample MGYA00580855_ERZ773136 | MGnify/ENA primary metagenome ERZ773136 (study PRJEB29015, sample SAMEA2737860) | human gut metagenome | biome: human gut; feature: human-associated habitat; material: faeces | place: China | collected 2012 ... | reverse complement strand
TATAAAAATATGATATAATAAATATATAAAAAGAAAGAGAGTTGGTAATAATTATGTCAAGAAATAAAGAAATTACAAAAAGTGACTTTTATTGTGTAGAGTGTGGAAAAAGAGGTATCCCTATTGCTAGACGTGTAGGGCAACAGAGAGAAGCTGGACATTTAAAAAATTTATTTTGCTTATATTGCGGAAAACAAACAAATCATGCTGAAATTAGACCTTTTGGCTCCTATAGATATGAGGACTTTCTTGAAGAGTTGTAGATGGGAAAAAGCTTCCAATAGCTGATTTAACAAGCTGTACTAAACAAGATTGCAAATATAACAAAAGCGGCAAATGCTGGAACTCTAAAAGAGATTATGACTGTGGTCATAGGGTTTAATTAAAGGAGGTATATTATGGCTAATTTATATATTTTATCAGGATGTCCAGGTTCAGGAAAAAGTACTTGGGCAAAGAGTCATATCAATCCATACTTTGATAAATATGTATCAAGAGATGATATTAGATTTTCTTTAGTTAAAGAAAATGAAGAATACTTTTCAAAAGAGAAAGAAGTATACAGACTTTTTATACATCAAATCAATCAGTATTTATTGGAAGAAAAAAATGTTTTTGCAGATGCTACTCATTTAAACAGAGCTTCCAGAAATAAACTTTTAAGAAATATTTGCGGAAATCCGCATATAAATGTAATCTGGATGAAAACATCTCTTGAAGAGTGTCTAAAAAGAAATGAAAATAGAAAAGGTACTCGTTCTTATGTTCCGCCAGAAGTAATTAAAAATATGTATTCTAATTTAGAAAAACCTTCTTTTGAAGAAGGAATTGAAAAAATTTACATTGTTGAAACGAATGGAAAACTTTATCTTAAAATTAAAGCAGAATAGGAGAAGAAAATGTCTAATATTTTTATTACAAGTGATTTACATTTTAACCATGACAAAGATTTTATCTGGAAAGAGCGTGGTTTTTCTAATGTAAATGAAATGAATGAAGCCATTGTTAAAAATTGGAATGATACTGTGTCTGATGACGATATTGTTTATCTCCTAGGAGATGTTGCAATGGGTTCTGATCTTCAGGCTAATTTAAGACTAATCAACAGACTCAAAGGTCAGAAGTATCTGGCTTATGGAAACCATGATACCGAAGCCCGCTTAAAAGCATTTAAAACTAATCGCTTTTTTGAAGATATCCAAATGGGATACAGATTAAGATATAAAAAACATATGTTTATTTTAACCCATTATCCAACGATAACCGCGAATGGGGATGATCTTAGAGTAATCAATTTATACGGACATACTCACCAAAAGGACAATTTTTTTGAAGATAAGCCATATATGTATCATGTAGGCGTAGACTCACATGATTGTACTCCTGTATCATTAGAAACTATTATTAAAGAAATTAAGATAAAGAAAGGAAAATAATATGGAAGGTATAATTGGTTGTGCAATATCATTTATGATTTTCTGTATCCTAATATGTTGGCTTAACTTTTAGTAACTGCTATTTTTAAAAATTGATTACTCAACTTACTTTTTTAATATTAATAATAAAAATAATATTTTTAAGGAGAAATAATATGGAAGACACAGTTGGTTGTTTGGGCGTCATAGCTTTAGCAATTTTATTAGTAATTTTTTCCCCTTTAATTAATTTTGTGTTTGCATTTTTTGTAGGCTGGTTAATTAAGATTACTTTTGGGGCAATATTTTGTCAAGGATTAGCTTTGTTAGGAATTAATATCCCATCTACAATGATACCTTTATTTTGTGGGACTTTGGGAGTTATAGGTTCATTTTTTAAAACAACCGTTAATTTTAAAAAAGCTGATAAAAAAGCAAGTTGATTATTCAACTTGCTTTTTTTAATATTTTATGTTATAATAATAAAAAATAATATTTTAAGGAGAAATAATATGAAAGAAAAGCTTATATATTCTAATTACAATAAAGACATAGGACTTTCAACTGTCATTATAAACACTAAATATGGAAAGTTTTATGGTCAATCTCAGTTAAAAGAAGAAGACAAAAAAGAAGCTTCTCGTTATTTTGGGTGCGAATGTGCCTTAATAAAAGCTAGAATTAAATGTCAAAAGCAAATACTTAAAGATACAAAAAATAAAATAAAAGCTTTGAAGGATTGCTATTCTAATATTTCTCAGTCAAAAGCCTTTAATGAAAAATCTTATGAAGCTAAAGCTATGAGAAAACAAATTTATATTCTTGAAAGCAAAAGAAAAAGTATCTTAGTTGCAATTAACCTTTTAGAAAATAATTTTTTCAATACTATCAATGAAAGAGAAGAACTTTTAAAAAAAATAAATAAATTTGAAGAAAGAAAGAAAAATGGGTAAAAAATATCAATTTCTTTATTGGAATTTTTAATATTAAATAGGACAATAAAAGTATTATCAAAAGGAAAAACAACTTATGAAAAATTTTTTTAAAGGAGTTCTTTTTATTTCATTTTTACTCCCAGTTATAAATGAAATCATTACACTGATAAGTCAGTTTAATCAATACTTATGCACAATTATTGCTTATTGGACTTATCAGTTGCAACAAAATATACAATCATCAGATCAAAAGAATGATTCTGTAATTGGTTTTCAAATACCGAATATCTTAAATGAAGATGATGAAGAAGGAGAATAATATGTATTTTTATGATACTTGTGCGTTATTAAATGAATTACATCATGCGTTTAATAACTATTTTTACATTAGCAATATTACTCTTAAAGAATTAGAAAGCATAAAATCATCTGCATCTAAAGATTCTGAAATCAAATTCAGAGCTAGAAGATTAATTCAACTTTTAAACGAATATGATGATAGCTATTGTGTTATCAATTATAAAACTAAATGGGATTCTGAATTAAAAAAATATTTAGTTTTATCTGATAATAATGATAGTAGAATTATCTTAACCGCATTAAAGCAAAAAGACAAAAATTTAATTTTTGTTACTGAAGATTTATGCTGTAAACAACTCGCAAAATCGGTTGGCTTACAAGTAGAATACTTAGACCAAAAGCAAAATGACTACTGCGGATTTAGGGAAATTTACTGTAATTCAGATGAAGAACTAGCAGATGCCTATAATAAAATTTATAATTCTTCAGAGTTCTTAAATGAGTTTTTAATTAACCAGTATCTTATTCTCAAAAATAAAGATGAAATTGTTAGCAAGTATAAAAGAATTCAGGATAGATTTGTAGAAGTTCCTTTTACAACTTTCAATAGCAATATGTTCGGAAAAATAAAGCCAAAAGACGCATATCAACAGTTGGCTATAGATAGTTTGAACAGTAATAAAATTACCATGATAAGAGGCTCCGCGGGAACTGGTAAAAGCTACCTATCTTTTGGTTTCCTCTTTGATAAACTAGAAAAACATGAAATTGAAAAGATTATTATTTTCTGTAATACAGTGGCAACCTCAGGTTCAGCTAAGCTTGGATTTTATCCTGGTACCAAGGACGAGAAACTTTTAGATTCTCAGATAGGAAACCTACTATCTAGTAAACTAGGAGATAAAATCGCCGCTGAAAAAATGATAGAAGAAGGAAAAATTATCCTACTTCCAATGTCAGATATTAGAGGTTATGATACTACTAATATGAAAGCGGGTATTTATATTTCTGAAGCACAAAATATGGATATAGAATTAATGAGACTTGCATTACAAAGAATTGGAGAAGATTCAATTTGCATTTTAGATGGAGATAGCGAAACTCAAGTTGATTCTTCTTTATATGCAGGAAATAATAATGGAATGAGAAGAGTATCAGAGATTTTTAAAGGAGAACCTATTTATGGTGAAGTTACTTTAAAAAATATTCATCGTAGCAGAATAGCTCAATTAGCTCAGTTAATGTAATAAATAAATTAAAAAGAAAGCTCTCTCATATGAGAGCTTTCTTTTTAATTATAAAGGAGAGATAAAGAGATATGACAGAAAAAGAATTTATTGAGTATATTGGCTCAAAAGCTACTCTAGATTATCAACAGAGTGGAATCTTGGCTTCTATCACTATTGCACAAGCTTGCTTAGAATCTGGCTATGGAACAACTGACTTAGCAATAAACGCAAATAATTTATTTGGAATGAAAACTACATTATCTGGCAATACTTGGAAGAGTGCTTGGGATGGTAAATCTAAATACACCAAAAAGACAAAAGAAGAATACAAACCTGGAATAATAACAACAATCATTGCAAACTTTAGAAAATATCCATCTATAGACAAAAGTATAGAAGATCATTCTTTATATCTGTCTCAAGCTAAGAATGGCTCTAAACTACGATACCCTGGGCTTGTGGAAGAACAAAACTACAAAACCGCGATACAAATTATTAAAAATGGTGGATATGCTACTGATAATTCTTATGTACAAAAAATATGTAGCTTAATTGAGAAATGGAATTTAACTAAATATGATATAAAAGGAGACATTAATATGGAATATACAAATAGTTCTTTAGTAACTTATACTAAATTAAGTCCTAATCATTCAGGAGCAAGAACTCATACTATTGATAGAATTACTCCTCATTGCGTTGTTGGTCAATTATCAGCAAGCGGAATCGCAGGATGTTTTACTAACCCTGGTGTACAAGCTTCATGTAATTATGGAATCGGTACTGAGGGCGGGGTAGCTTTAATTGTAGAGGAAAAAAATCGCTCATGGTGTAGTTCTAGTAATGCAAATGACCAAAGAGCAGTAACTATTGAATGTGCTTGTGATAGCAGTCAACCATATACTTTCAATAGCACAGTTTACAATAAACTAGTAGAGTTATGTGTTGATATTTGTAGAAGAAATGGTAAAAATAAACTATTATGGATTAGCAATAAAGAAAAAGCATTAAATTACACCCCTGCTTCAAATGAAATGCTTTTAACCGTTCACCGCTGGTTTGCTAATAAGAGTTGTCCAGGAGACTGGATGTATTCAAGAATGGGAGAACTCGCAGAAAAAGTTACAAAAAAATTAAAAAAATCTACTGTTTCATCTTCAACGCCAAAACACACTGCATCTAACTCTACTTATCCAAAAGCACCTTTTGCTGTTCAAATCACAGGAGCTATGAAGTACTTTGACTCAAAAGGGAAAAATCGTAAGGAATTAGGAGAGATTAAAAAAGGTACTTATACTATTGTTGAAACAAGCGGAAAATGGGGTAAATTATTAAGTGGTGCAGGTTGGATTTATTTAAGCTACACTAAAAAACTTTAAAAAATTTTTAAAATAAAGATAAGCGTTAGCTTATCTTTATTTTTTTGCTCTTTTTTTTGTTAAAGCACTTGAGTTTCTTAAAAAAATATATTATAATATTATTATAATAATAAACAATATAGCTCAAGAAGAGGAAAATAATAATGAATAAAATGATGTCACATTTTAAAACTATATTAACTCATAAATATTATGTATTTTTAAATTGTCAAAAAGCTGGATTGTTTTGGCAAGGAATTAAGCATGATATGTCAAAATTTTCTCCTACAGAATTTTTTGAATCAGTTAAATATTATACTGGAACAGATAGTCCAATAAATAAATGTAAAAAAGAAAACGGATATTCAAAAGCATGGTTGCACCATAAAGGCAGAAATCTGCATCATTATGAATATTGGATTGATAATGCGGATTGTGGAGGTAAACCAATTAAAATGCCATATAAATACGCATTAGAATTAGTTTGCGATTATATTGGTGCTGGAAAAGCCTATATGAAAGAGAATTTTAGCTATAATAATGAATATTCATGGTGGATGAAAAGAAAAGAAAATATTGCTATGCATCCAGATACTCTTTCTTTTGTTGACTTAATGTTAGCTACTATGGCTTTTGAAAATTCTAATGATTGTCTGAGAAAAGAAAGATCTCTTCAACTCTATGAAAAGTGTAATAAACAAAAGGAGTAAAAATGGAAAAAATTGAGATTTATACTGATGGAAGTTGTAGAAAGAATCCAGGTCCTGGCGGATTTGGAGTAATCTGTTTTAATGAAAACAAAATTATTCAAGTAATTAAAAAACAAAATTCTAATATTACAACTAACAATAGAGAAGAATTAAAAGCTATTTTAACAGCTTTTAAATTATCCCAAACTAAATATAAAAATAAAATTTGTATTATTTATTCTGATTCTGCGTATTGTGTAAACATATGCAACGATTGGATTCATGCATGGGCGAGGAACGGTTGGAAAAATAGTAAAAAGAAAGAAATTGAAAATATTGATTTAATAAAGGAATTATATAATTATATTAACATAGATTTTTTTAATTGTCAAGTTCGCAAGTGTAGAGGTCATGCAAATAACATTAAAAATGAACTTGCTGATGCTCTTGCTACTAATAATATTAAAAAATTTTCTAATCTGTTAAAAGATTATTATAGTTGATTTATTTTAAAAATTATATTATAATATATTAAGGAAAAGAAAAAAAGAAAAACGTATCTAATATGGATATTAAAGATGATAAGGAGAAAATATGGGCAATTTATATAATGAGAAGTCAATAGAATCATTAAGCCCGCGGGAGTTTACGCGACTTAGACCTGGAGTTTATTGTGGGTCGACAGAGTATTCAACTCAGCTATTGATTGAGATTGTATCTAATGCTATTGATGAGTTTCAAGCGGGAAATGGAAACATAATAAATGTAGATTATAAGGATGATGGCTCTTGTACAGTAGAAGATTTTGCTCAAGGCTTTCCAGTAAATATTATGAGAGAAGATGGGGAAAGCGTTTTGCAAGCTTCTTTTGATGTTTTAAATACTTCTGGTAAGTTTTCAGAAGATGGCGTTTATGAAGGTACAGCTTTGGGTTTGAACGGAATTGGTAGTAAATTAACAAATTTCTTAGCGTCTCAGCTAAAAGTACAAACCTTCAGAGACGGAAAGTTTGAGACAATTTGGTTCAAAGATGGTATTTTTGAAAAACGAGAACTTGGTAATCAAGGGGAACACCATACTGGAACTATTGTTTCTTGGAAGCCTGATAAGCAGTTTTTTAATCATGCGGAGATAGATGAAAAAAGAATAAAAGAATTATTTCACGTATTGGTCTGTTTATGTCCTGGATTAACAATCAATTTAACTCACAATGGAAAAGATGCTATTAAATATGTTTCAAAAAATGGTCTTGATGATTTAGTTTCAGATAAAGTTAAGAACACTGAAATCATTAACAATAGATTATATATTAAACATAGCAATGGTAAAAATAAAATTGATTTAGTATTAACATATACAAATAATTATTCAATGAATATGATTTCTTATGTTAATACAGGAGAGACAGATGCAGGACCGCATATTACACAGATTAAATCTTTAATTACTAGAGAATTTAATAAATTCTTTAGAGAAAAAAAATGGTTAAAGACTAAAGATGATAATTTAGAAGGCACTGCTATTCAAGAGGGGCTAATAGTAGCTTTTAATATTACAGCTCCAGGGGTATCTTATGACGCTCAGACTAAATCCAGAATTGTAAAACTTGATATGACACCTTTTACTGGCATTATTGCAGAAAGTATCCAAGAGTGGCTTTTGTTAAATGAAAAAGAGATTAAGGTAATTTTTGATAAAGCAATCGCCGCGAAAAAGGCAAGTGAAGCCGCGAAAAAAGCAAGAGAACTTGCGAGAGAAAAAGAAAAGAAGAAGAAAGAAAAAGTTTTAAAATTTAACTCAAAACTTGCTGATTGTTATTCAAAGGACAGAATGAAGTGCGAAATATACGTGACTGAGGGTGATAGTGCTTCAGGTAATTTGAAAACAGCACGAAATAACGAGTTTCAGGCAGTTATGCCTGTAAGAGGAAAAATTTTAAATTGTCAAAAAGCTACCCTAACTCAAATTCAGAAAAATGCTGAAATTATGACAATGATTGATGCTTTTGGCTTGTCTATTGATATAAAGGATATGGTTATGAAACTTGCTTATAAAAAAGAAGATTTAAGGTATGGTAAAATAATTATAATGTCAGATGCAGACGTTGATGGTGCACATATCAAAAATCTTTTTTATACATTTATATGGAACTTTTGTCCAGAACTTATAAAGGATGGATATGTTTATGCGGGAGTTCCACCTTTATACAAAATTACTATTGGAAAAGAATATAAATACTTAAAAAATGATGAAGAATTAGAGGCATTTAAAAAAGCCAATGCAGGAAAGAAGTATTTGGTTGGGCGTATGAAGGGATTAGGTGAAATGTCAGTAGACGAGACAGAAGAAACTTTAACAGATCCTGAGAAAAGAATTATCAGACAAATTACAGTTGAAGATGTTAGTGCAACTTCAATTCTTTTTGAACAGTTAATGGGAAATGGGGTAACTGCAAGAAAAGCGTATATTAAAGAACATTCGCAGGAGGCAACATATAATGCTGAGTAATAATCCAATAAAGGTTATTATGAGAGTTCCATTTCCTGTCAGTAAGCCTGATAGGAAATGGAACTATTTATACAAAAGAAGCGGTAGAGAATGATGTACGAGAATTTGATAGCGAGGCTCCGCTTATGATGGTAAAAGATGAGATTGGTACTATTATTGGACATATTAAAAAATTCGAGTTATCTGATAATTATGAAGTAAACGCATATGAAATTTGTTACTTTTTCGGAACTTGTGAAGAAGGAAAATATTAAAGATAATATCGTTATAAATTTAGATTTTAGATTTCTTTCTTTTGATATAAGTGAGGTATAATATGATGAAAGATAAAATTATAGGGTATTGTTCAATATCTGCGGATAAAATTAGAGCAGATATTGAAAATAAAAGACCTTTTGAAAATAGTATAATAAGGTGTATCTCGCTACGAGATATAAATAGCTTTACAATGACAGAAAAGCCAAGCATTAACGACTTAATTGTCATTTACAAAGAGGGATTTATCTTAGAAGATATAAAAGAAAATAATAATTTATTTATTTTTACAAAATATACTCAAAGTGACAAAAAATAAATTATTTTATTGATTTTTATAGAAATGTGTGATATAATATATGAAAAATGATAGAAGGAGAAAGTTAAATGCAGAATGATATAAAGCAAGAACTTGGTACGAACTTTATAGAGTATGCAGTTGCAGTTAATACCGATAGAGCAATTCCTGATGCAAAGTCAGGTTTAAAACCTGTTGCAAAGAGAATCTTATGGTCAGCTTTTGAAGAGGGAAGAACTTTTTCTAAACCTCATATTAAAAGTGCTAGAATAGTAGGAGACGTCATGGGTAAATATCATCCGCACGGAGATAGTTCAATCTACGGTGCTTTAGTCCGTCTCTCTCAAAACTGGGTATTGCGATACCCTCTTATTGACTGGCATGGTAATAACGGAAATATTGCAGGAGATGGACCTGCTGCATCTCGTTATACAGAAGCAAGATTAAGTAAAATTGCAGAAGATGGCTTATTATCTGGATTAAAAAAGAAAAATGTTGATTTTATTCAAAATTATGATGAAACTCTGGATGAACCAGTAACCTTACCAGCTATTTTTCCAAACTTACTGTGTAACCCAAATACTGGAATTGGAGTTGCCATCGCCTGTAACTGGCTTCCGCACAACCTTAAGGAAGTTGCACAAGCTATTTATGATTACATGGACGGAAAAAAGCCTCTTTTACCTGGACCGGATTTTCCAACAGGTGGAATTATAATAAATAGTAAAGATATTCCGCAGATTATGAAAACTGGACATGGTTCTGTTAAAGTCCGCGGAAAATATAAAATTGAAAAAAATAACATTGTCTTTTATGAAATTCCTTATGGAACTACTATTGAAGGGTTACTGACTGAAATAGGTGAGGTTTGTGATTCAAAAGAAATAGAAGGAATTTCTGAAATCCGCGACGAAACAAACAAAAAAGGAATTAGACTTGTAATCGAGTGTAAAAAAGATTCGAACTTAGATTCAATAGCAAAAAAGCTTTATTCTAAAACAAACCTTCAAACAAGCATATCATATAATCAAGTCGCCTTAGTTGATAAAGTACCAACTGAGCTAAATTTAGCTGACTGTTGTAAGATATATATAGAGCATAATATTGAATGTTTAAAAAAAGAATTGACTTTTGATTTAAAGAAAGCAAAAGATAGATTACATATTGTAGAAGGTCTTTTGATAGCTTTAGAGGACATTGATAATGTAATCTCTTTAATTAAAAAGTCAGAAAATTCAGAAGCTGCGAAAAATAAACTAATTGAAATTTATAAGCTGTCTGAAATTCAAACTAAATCCATTTTGGCAATGAGATTATCTAGTTTAGCTCGTTTGGAAAAAATAACTCTTGAAAACGAAAAGAAAGACTTGTTAATTAAAATTGCGGAATTGGAATTACATATTTCAAATAGAGAATTGCAGTTATCTGATATTAAAACTAAATTAGAATCACTAGTAAAAAAGTATGGTGATGACAGAAGAACTGAATTAATTCACATTGATATTAAGCCAGAAGAAAAAGAAGTTGCAGAAATTATTCCAGAAAATGTAGTTGTTATTGCGGCTCAAAATGGAGATATTAAAAGAGTTCCTTTAAAATCTTTTAAAGTTCAGAAGAAGAATGGAAAAGGAGTCAAAAGTGAAAATGACGCCATATTAGACGTTATATCTACTAATACTATTGATACTCTTATGATTTTTACATCTAAAGGTAAAATGTATAGACTTCTGGTGGATAATATACCAGTTGGAACTAATCTATCAAAAGGAATAAATATTGGCACTTTAATAAATATAGAAAAAGATGAAAAAGTTATTGCTATTACTTCTTTGCATAGAAAAACAAAAGCAAAATATGTTATTTTCATAACTAAGCAAGGTTTAATTAAGAAAACTTCTTTAGAGGAATATACAAAAGTAAAGAGAAGTACAGGTATTGCCGCGATAAATTTAAAAAATAATGATTCTTTAGCTAACGTAACTTTCATAGAAAAAGAAGAAATGATAGTTATAACAAAGAATGGTATGGCTATCCATTTTCCTACAGATGAAATCAACCCTATTGGACGAGTTACCGCGGGCGTTAAAGCTATTAAGCTAGATGAAAATGATGAAGTTATTGCGGGATTACCAATTAATAAGAAGGATGATTGTTTAGCTATTGTTACAACAAGAGGTCTAGGAAAGAAAATATCTTTAGAGGAATTGCCACTTCAGCAAAGAGCGGGAAAGGGAGTTATCATTTATAAAACTACGGATACTTCTGGAGTGATTGTTGGCGGAGGTATGGTCGATGATTCAGATAACTTGTTAATTGTAGGAAAGCCAAAATCAATATGTATATCTACAAAAGATATTCCTAAGTTAAGCCGCACAAGCATAGGAAATATTATGTTAAAAAATAGTTTGATTTCTTCTATTGTTAAGTTATAAAACTTAACAATAGAAGAGTAAAGGAGGTTTATATTGGTTTTTAGTAAGGAAAAAATTGAATCTTTATATCCAGGGGCAGGAGAATTGATGATTGAGCCTATGCTAATTCATTCTTCTACAAAAGAACAACTAAAAAGAGCTTGTTCAAGTGGAGAATATTTTGGTCAGCTTAAAAAGGATGGAGCTTTCTATCAGTTTGTTAAAAATGAAAATTGTTATTTATTTGGGCGGACAGTAAGTAAGAAGACTGGACTTCTGACAGAGAAGCATGATAATGTCCCTCATATAGTTAATGCTTTAGAGTGTTTGCCAGACAAGACTGTTTTAATTGGAGAAATTTATTATCCAGGAGGAAGTTCTAAAAATGTTACCCCCATTATGGGAAGTTTGGCTGGTAAAGCAATAGAAAGACAAAATGGTTCGTATGGATTGATTCATTATTATATCCATGATATTTTAATATATAATGGCTATAACTTATTAAATACTGGCAGTTTAGTTAGATATAATATATTAAAAGAAGTTTGGAAAAAATATAATTTAAAAAAATATAATTTTCTTGAGCTTGCGGAAGCATGGGAAGATAATTTATATGAAAGAGTTGGAAGTGCCTTATCCGTAGGTGAAGAGGGAATGGTTTTAAAAAAGAAAAATGGGATATATCAGCCTGGAAAACGCCCAGATAGTAATTTAAAAGCGAAAAAGGTAGATTTTATAGATGCTATTATTATAGGGTTTGAAGAGCCTACAAAGGAATATTATGGAAAAGAGTTAGATTCTTGGGGCTTTTGTATTAATAAAAATGGTATTAGGATGCAAGGGACTTATAAAGAACTTCTTAAGATGGGAAAAGAAATAATTCCAGTGACAAAACCTTATTATTATAATTGGCATAATGCCAGAATAAAAATAGGGGCATATGATGATAAGGGAACTATTATTGATATAGGTACTATTCATTCTGGAATTTCTGATGAATTAAAAGAAGATATGTCTAAGAATCCGAAAAATTATCTTAATCATGTAGTAAAAATACAATGTATGGAGTTAGATTCTAAAGAAAAGACAATTAGACATGGATTTTGGAAAGGCTTAAGAGAAGATAAAGATGCAAAAGACTGCACAGTAAGTAGCATTTTTTGATTTTTTAAAAAATTTTTGGTATAATATAAATATGAAAAATAAAGAAATAAAAGATTTAGCACTTAAAATAGTGAAGATGGAACAAGAACTTTCTAAGGGTAAAAATGTTCAAGAAAATATGAAGGAAATTCAAGAAATATCGAAAACGTTATCTTTAGAAGATATGTTTATGATAGATGATTATATAACCAAAAATAAATTATTGACAAATTAAAAAATTTTTGGTATAATATTTATATAAAATATAAGATGAAATCATCTAATAATAAAAATAAAATATACTATGTTTTAAAATTAAAGGAGAAAGAAAAAATGGCAGCATTAAAAGAAAATTCAAGAAAAGTATTTGATTATGTAAAGAGTGTAGATGGACAGAATGTAACAGCGGCAGATATTGCAGAAGCAACTGGTCTCGAAGTAAGAAGTGTAAATGGTATTGTAACTTCTGCTTTTCAGAGAAAAGGTTTAATGGAAAGAGTTCCGTCAGAGATTGAGCTTGAAGATGGCACTCATAAAGCAGTTAAATTTATTCGCTTGACCGACGAAGGTCGTACTTTCGATCCAGACGTAACAGAACAGGCTGAGTAATCATAAATTTTAAAAGGGTTAAGCTAATTATTAGTTTAACCCATTCTTTTTATTTAAGGAGGCTACCGATATTGTTTATATAATATTTTTTTTATTTATTATTAGTATTATTTTTTTATTTTATGGAATATATTTAGCAATAAAATCAAAAAATACTATTATATATAATAATAGAAAGGAAGAGAAAGAAAAAGAAGCCTTATTAAAAGAATTAAATTCTTTAGCTTTTCAAAAACGTAATTTGATAATGCAAATCAAAGGCAGGCAAAGAGAATTATCTTTACTTACAGAGCAACAATCTGATGCTTTTAAATCTTTCTGTCAAAAGAAAGATGATATATTAGACCAATTAAATGATTTTAAAGAGAGTCAACTAAAAGAATATAACAGCTATAAAGATAAAATTAAATATGCAAAAGAACAATATGTTTTAGAATTAGAAAAAGCATATGAAGATATAGAATTAAAATATGACTTATATAAAGCTAAGACTGATAAAGAGAAAAAGGAAATTGATGAATCTTTACATAAAATAAAAGAATCACTGAGTGCGGGCGTACAGGCTCAACTCCGCGAAAGAGAAAAAGAAGAAGAAATTAACTTTTACAAATTAACTATTACAGATAATGAATTATCAGATATCATGGCATTAAATAAAATAAAAGTTTCTTTTCATCAACCTGTTGTTTTAAATAAAATTATTTGGTCAACTTATTTTCAAAAACAAACAACTGAAATGTGCAATAGGATATTAGGAACTACTACTAAATGCGGAATCTATAAAATTACAAATTTATTAACTAAACAATGCTATATTGGACAAAGCGTTAATATTCAAGATAGATTTAAGCAGCACGTTAAATGCGGATTGGGAATAGATGCTTCCGCAACAAATAAGTTATATAAAGCAATGCAACAAGATGGTGTTTGGAATTTTTCTTTTGAATTGATGGAAGAATGTTCAAGAACAGAATTAAACGAAAAAGAAAAATTTTGGATTCAAATGTATCAAAGTGATATTTATGGCTATAATAGCACTTCTGGAAATAAATAAAAGTAAAAATAAAGGAGTAATAGATGGGACAAATTATCATTAACGAAAGAACTACTAAAGATCCAATTACATTAATTGGAGAAATGTCTGGAGTTTGCTATAACGCTCCTATAGATAATAAAGAGAAAAATTACAAAAGAGGTATTCATAACTTAAAAAGTGGGCATGGGAGAACTTGGGAATTTCCCGATGTGTATTTAACTTTAGATGGATATTCTGCAAGAGTCATTAGAGAATGGTATACGCATATTGGCGGGATGCCTACAAGGGTTCAGGCTTCTACTAGATATATAGACTACGCTAAGAATAATTTTAAATACATTACCCCGCATAGTATTAAAAAAGAAAAAGGTGCTAGTTTATTGTGGGATGAATTAATGGCTATTATAAATGAAACGCTATTAACTTTAGAGCAAGTTTATAGTATCCCACATGAGGACACTGCGAATGGACTTCCGCTTGGAATGACTACTGTTGTTTCTTGTAAAATTAATTTAAGAACTTTAATAGATATGTCTCATCAAAGAATGTGTACTTGTGCCTATTGGGAATATCGTGAATTATTTAATGATTTAATTAAAGCTTTGAAACAATATTCTGAAGAATGGGAATATTTAGTTACAAATTATTTTTGTCCTAAATGTGAGTATCTTGGTTATTGTAACGAAGGCGAGAGAAGTTGCGGAAGAAAACCTCTTAAATAAAATATACTTATTTGAATTTTATTAAAATAAATGTTATAATTATCGGTTGGAGTA
>ERZ773136.2564-NODE-2564-length-14982-cov-3.062504_pt1 | contig 14982 bp, 15 predicted proteins | sample MGYA00580855_ERZ773136 | MGnify/ENA primary metagenome ERZ773136 (study PRJEB29015, sample SAMEA2737860) | human gut metagenome | biome: human gut; feature: human-associated habitat; material: faeces | place: China | collected 2012 ... | reverse complement strand
TGACAGTTAAACCATCATAACAAAAAACCGTTCTGTGGGCGACAGAGCGGTTTTACTTTTTATTACCACGAAAAAACGTGATAACTGTTACGACAGTTTGTACCCCGGTGAACACAACGCCAATAATGACGATGGTATCAACAAAGGATAGACCCGGCATAAGCATCACCTCCTGGCAAAAAATGAATTTACCGGAAGGCAAAGTAGGGGCGCTCCACAATGCCTTGCGGCAGATGGGAGGCTTGACCGCCTATTACGTCTATGGGGAAGATATGGCAAAAAGGAATAAACGTTGGTGCCTTAGTTCTGCTATTATTATACTGTCAATGCAAAATTTGTCAAATTAAATACTGAATCGAAACCGCTTATCTGTACGCAGGTAGGCGGTTTTTTTATTGTTACAAAAAGGAGTTTTACGATGTCAAAACTTTCTTTATGCGAGATCCAACAGTCGCAGCTGGATAAAACTCCTATTGTGGATGGACAGCTGGTATGCTGCTTGGATACGGGAAACACTTACCGGGACACAGCCGGTGGGCGAGTTCGGATTGGAAGCGATCTGGAACGAGTGAGTGAGCTGCCATTGGCCCCGCTGACCGGGAAGATTTATTACCTGCCGCCCGGAGATTTGTATATTTATAACTCTGGTTGGGTAATGCTGAATGACACTGATTTTACAATTGGGGCCAGCAAGGCTGATGCCACAGAAGCCAATTTGGAGCTGAAACACGGTGATGTGGCAAAGGGTACAGTAAAGGTGCGCGGCACTGGCATTACGAGCGTGACGGCGGATGCAGATGGGCGACTGATTATCAACACCCCAAGCCCGGAAGCTGTGATTGACGAGATTACCAACAGCCAGATTGATAATTTATTCAAAGACGAATAGGAGGGAACAATATGGCATTTTTGAGTTATGACGGTCTGCTTTATCTCTGGCAGAAGATTAAAGCTTTGCTGGCGGGCAAGGTAGACAAGGTTGATGGCAAGGGGCTTTCGACCAATGATTACACCACGGCAGAAAAGACCAAGCTGGCCGGGCTGATGAATTACATCCACCCGACAACCAGCGGGAATAAGCATATCCCTGCAGGCGGCAGTGCCAACCAGATTTTGGGTTGGAGCGCGGACGGCACCGCTAAGTGGGTAAACGAAAAGGATACCACCTACAATGTGATGAGCGGCGCAACGGTTGATGCGGATGGCAAGAGCGGACTGGTGCCCAGCCCGACGAAGGGTGCGCAGCGCTGGCTGGATTCGACCGGTGCTTGGACAACCCCGCCGAACACCACCTATGGAGCTGCAAGCACCACGAACGCCGGCCTGATGAGTGCCGCCGATAAGAAGAAGCTGGACGGTGTTGCGGACGGTGCAAACAAATATGTACACCCCGCTACAAGCGGCAATAAGCACATCCCGGTAGGTGGTTCTGACGGCATGATCCTGGGCTGGAGTGCCGATGGTACGGCCAAGTGGGTTGCCGACAAAGATACCACCTATACCAACTTTAAGGGTGCGACCGCTGATACGGCTGGTAGTTCCGGCCTGGTGAACGCACCTGCCAAAGGGCAGCAGGGTTTGTACCTGCGCGGTGACGGCACCTGGGCAACCCCAACCAATACCACTTACAACGATGTAACCCAGAGCGCACACGGTTTGATGACCGCCGCAGATAAAAAGAAGCTGGATGGCATTGCTACCGGTGCCAACAAGTATGTACACCCCAGCTATACCGCACATGACAGTGGCCTGTACAAAATTACTGTGGATGCGACCGGACATGTGAGCGCTGTGACTGCGGTTGCTAAGGGCGATATTACGGCATTGGGTATCCCCAGCACCAACACCACCTACAATGATGCCACCCAGAGCACCCATGGCCTGATGAGCACCGCCGACAAGAAGAAACTTGATGGTTTTGGCGCGGCAAACACCTATGCCCTGAAGAGCGACATTACCGCTATGTACCGTTACAAAGGCAGTGTGGCGAGCTATGACAAGCTGCCGATCAGCGGCCAGACCATTGGCGATGTATACGACGTTGGCGATGGCATGAACTATGCCTGGAATGGCGAGAAGTGGGATGGACTGGGCCAGGTATTTACCATTGATGCGATCCAGAATACTGAAATTGATACCATTTTGGCATCTTAAAAACTAAACCAAGAGGAGGTGTGGTAAAGTGGGATATTTGAGTAACGCGGGGTTAAGCTACTTTTTTGGCAAGCTGAAAACTATTTTTGCGCCCATTAGCCACGGGCACGGGGGAGCTACACAGAGCGCGGCTGGCTTTATGAGCGCAGCCGATAAGAAAAAATTGGATGGGATTGCCGAGGGGGCGAACAAATACAGCCTGCCCACGGCGACCAGCAATGTGTTGGGCGGCGTGAAAACCGGAGCGAACATTACAAACAACAGCGGCGTACTTAGTGTGACGGCGGCCAATGTAAGGGACGCACTGGGATACACCCCACCCAAACAGGACACAAACACATGGCGGCCGGTTGTGAACAACTTGACCAGCAGCGCGACCGACCAGAGCCTTGCGGCAAACCAGGGCAAAATCCTGAATGAGAGCAAGGCCGCCATGATTGTGTTGACAAATGAGAACTTAAACGATGTGGTGACGCCAGGATTTTACAGTTCTGGCGGCAGCAACAGCGTGACAAATAAACCAAGCAACGTAGACCATTTTGGCTTGATTGTGATTCACCGGGCAAGTGGAAACTATTATACCCAAATTGTTTACAGCGACAGTGCTGCTTACCGCCGCCATTGTGTAAACGGGACCTGGAGCGGATGGGCGCAGGACAAGCTGACAGATACCGACACTTGGCGCGGCATCCAAAACAATTTAACCAGCGACAGTACGACCGACAGTTTGAGCGCAGCGCAGGGCAAAGCGCTGAAAGCTTTAGTGGATAGCAAGGCAGCTACGGGACATACCCATAGTAGTATAAAAGACATAGGCAATAAGTCTTCAGATACAACATTTGCTTATTCAAAAGCCGGTATGGATTATGCAAATTACACTTGGCTTGCTTGCTGGAATGGGTATGAACTTCGTGCTGTAAACAAGAATCAATTTGCTACTGCCGGGCATACCCACGACGCAAGCGCACTTATTAACAATCTCTCTATTGGCGATTCCACTCCGCAAGATAACGATTATTATGTATCTCAGTATGCGGGAGGTGGAACTACTTCAACCACATACTACCGGCGACCAGTAAAAACATTATGGAGTTACATCAAGGGCAAAGCCGACGCTACTTATCAGCCAAAGGGTAGCTATGCTGCGGCAAATCATACGCATACGAAAGAGCAGGTTGGTCTTGGCAATGTAGACAATACAGCAGATGCAAATAAATCTGTTAAGTATGCGACAAAAGCGGCAAATGCAGATGCTGCGATTGGTGTTGTTGATTATAATGCCACGAGCAAAACTATCAAAATTGGATATAGTGGTGACGGGATTACTGGTGATGCTATCAAATATATTGCCGGTTATACAACTGGTGACGGTGGGTCTACAGATGCAAAAATCAAGGATGTATCTAAAAGCGCGTTGCAATCGTGGCTTGGACTTGGAAGCGCGGCCTACACTGCATCCTCTGCATATGCTACATCGAGCCATACACATGATGACCGGTATTATACGGAGTCTGAGATTAACACGAAACTGGCTGGTAAAGCTGACAGTGGACATATCCATCTACAAGGCACAGAATCCGGTAAAGTTGACTGGAATACATTGAAGACGTTTGGTGTTTACAAGATTCAGAGCTGCACCATGACAGCTGATTATCATGCGCCTGTTGATGAATATGCTTTTGGAATCTTACAGGTGTTGGACAGTGAAAATGGCGGTAGTGAAAATCGTATCATCCAGATTTATTGGCCACACAGGACATCGCAAGGTGCGCATCTGTGGTATCGTATGCACAACAGTTCTAATATGAGCGACGGATGGAGTAACTGGACAGCCATTACGGAAAAGCCCGCTACCGCAGGAGTTGCAGACTCTGCAAGTTCTGTTGCATGGGTTAATGTCACAGGCAAACCGAGCACCTTTACGCCGAGCAGCCACACCCACAACTATGCTGGGTCCAGCAGTGCGGGCGGTGCAGCAACGAGCGCCAACAAGGTGAATGCAGCTTTGACGATTAACCTGAACGGGACAAGCCAGGGTGCATGGGATGGCAGCAGTGCGAAATCGATCAGCATTACGGCAGCCAGTGTGGGCGCAACAAGTGTGACAATTAGCAGGTGGTGATTTTTATATGGGAGTTTATTTAGGAAGTACGCAGGTAGATATGCAGGGCGGTTTTGTGACTGGTGGTGCCAGTGGGGCGAGTTTGCAGAGCAAGATGGTCAACCCCAGTGAGAGCGCACAGACGATCAGGGCCGACTATGGCTATGACGGTTTGAGCCAGGTTACAGTAAATGCAGTATCGAGAACTTATGTGGGAAGCGGCGTGACGAAAAAGAGCGCTGCGACTTATATGCCAGGAACGAGTGACCAGAGCATTGCATCCGGCCAGTATTTGAATGGAACCCAGACGATTAAGGGTGACAGCAATTTGACTGCGGCCAATATTAAGAGCGGTGTAAAGATTTTTAATGTGACAGGCAGTTATGCCGGGAGCAGCAGTGGAGGAAGCAGCCCCAGGCTACAGACAAAAACCGCGACGCCTAGTGAAAGTACCCAGACCATCAGCCCGGACAGCGGGTATGATGGTTTGAGCTCCGTAACGGTAAACGCTGTTTCCAGAACTTATGTTGGTAGTGGCGTAACAAAGAAGGTTGCGGCAACTTACACCCCAAAGACCAGTGACCAAAGTATTGCGGCAAGCCAGTATTTAAGTGGTGCTCAGACCATTAAAGGCGATGCAAACCTGGTGGCCGGGAACATTAAGAGCGGTGTGAGCATTTTTGGTGTGACAGGAACTTATGCCGGCGGCGGGAGTTCCGGCGGCAGTGGCAACAACAATGTGGAGGCTTATGCCATTACCAGCACCAACCCCAGCGTGAATTTTAAGCGCACTGACGGGGCAATCAAGATCTGGGGCTACGGCACCATGACCAGTCAAGGCGGCTGGGGCCAGCAGACTACGAGCCTGGTCGCGTTTGAGGGCGACAAGTACCACAAGGGCGCCATATACGGCGGCCCAAGCAGTACCAGTTTGAGCCTAAGCATCAGCAATGGAAAACTGACTGGCCTGCCGAGTGGACTGACGGCGATCAGCGCGATTGTAACGAGAGGTATATGATTATGGCAACTGATACAAAGTTAGACAGTTTGGTAATTAACTACCTGACACAAAGCCAGTATGATACGGCTAAGACAAATGGAAAACTGAATGCAAACCAGATTTATATGACACCGGCGAGCAGTACGAGTTATACACTGCCGACCGCAACAAGCTCTACCTTGGCCGGGGTAAAGATTGGCGATAATATTACCGTTGATAATGGAACGATTAGTATTAGTAAAACCAATGTAACAAACGCGTTAGGCGTAGATCAATATGGTAATGTAATTTTTGGAGATAATTCCGCTAGACGAGTCACTTCAGGCGGGGTTTCGGCAGGCCCAAATAATTCTTTAATTATTGGCAACCATAATAATGTAACTGGTCTTACCTCAGAAAACGGTTATGTGACATTTTACTGCAACTCTGTATCTAACGGGTTTGTTGGAGGATGTTATTGTAAAAGTATCAATGGAACAGGAGGAACTTCTAGTAGCACTTTCTTGCCAGCAAACCTTTTGATTTTTGGAAATGGAAGTTCTGATGGAGTAAGTAACTGTTTTCGCATTTCTTCTACCGGAAATGCTTACGGCGGTACCTATTCTTCTTCTGGTGCTGACTATGCGGAAATGTTTGAGTGGCAGGATGGAAACCCGGACGGAGAAGATCGACGTGGCATGTTTGTGACGCTGGATGGGAAATACATTCGATTGGCAAACAGCAAAGATACTTACATTTTAGGTATTGTATCCGGTAACCCGACTGTGCTGGGCGATACTGCTGAGGACCAGTGGGTTGATATGTACGAGCGTGATATTTTTGGAGCACTGAAGCATGACAGCACCACAGAGAACGGCCTGGTGTTGAACCCGAACTATGATAATGACAAACAGTATATTGCTCGCGGACAACGCAAGGAATGGGATGCTGTTGGTCTGATGGGAAAGCTGGTTGTGGTGGACGACGGCACCTGCGAAGTAAACGGATTTTGTGCTGCCAATGATAATGGCATTGGAACGAAAGCAGAAGGCGGATACCGTGTGATGGAACGGCTGGATGAAAACCACATCCGGGTGCTTGTGAAATGAGGTGAGAAGTATACAATATGGCGACAAATACAAAGCTAGACAGTTTAGTAATCAATTATCTAACACAGAGCCAGTATGACAATGCCAAAAATGCAGGCACTTTGAATGCAAACCAGATTTACATGACGCCTGCAAGTAGTGGATCGACTTATACGCTGCCTGCCGCTACCAGTTCAACCCTGGGTGGCGTAAAGATTGGCAGCAATATTACAGTGAGCGGCGGTACGATCAGCATTAGTAAGAGTAACGTGACAAATGCACTGGGTTATACGCCACCTACGACTGATACCAAATATACACTGCCAACCGCGAGTGTTTGGACTTTGGGTGGTGTAAAAATCGGGAGTAACATTACGGAGAATTCCGGCACGATTAGTTTGACAAAAGCGAATGTAACAAGTGCTCTGGGGTATACACCGCCAACAACCGACACCAAGTACACACTGCCAACAGGTAATGCTTCGACTTTGGGCGGTGTGAGATTGAGTGATTCGGTCAGTTCAACGAGTTCGACCAATGGTGGTATTGCGGCAACGCCCAAAGCGGTAAAAGATGCGTATGATGCGAGTACAGAGTGGGTGTCCTTATCTGTTTCGAGTGTGTATACTGTGAAGTCCGGCATTACGATGTGGGCAAATACAGAAAAAGCACATCGCCGTGGACGAAGAGTCTATTTGACTTTTCAGTGTATGGGACCTGCAACAAGTGACGCGGCTGGCTTTATTCAAATTGGAACAGTTCAGTCTGCCTATAGACCGAAAGTCAATACTTATTGTCCTTTTGGATTAAATGTAACAACGTCTGGCCAGATTTTTGGACCTGCTGTTTGCATTATTAAAACCACAGGAGAGATTCAGGTTTATACTGGTAAAAATAATGCAACTTTTGGTAATAACAGTTACGGTTGGACGACAAATAACCCAAATACCATTTCGTGGGATTATTAACTAAGCTGAAATAACCGTGAAGCAAAATTACTCTACAATACGATGGAATGTTAAAAGGAGGCTGATGGAAGATGCGGCTGAAGAATGGAGAGGTATGTTTTGGGTGGCCATTGGCGCAGCATGTGATTACGGCTGGCTGGAAATATAACAGTGGGGCGCTGCACAGGGCAATCGACTTCCGCGCTTTGGTGGGAACACCGGTGTTTGCGGCGGAAGATGGAACGGTGCGCGTGGTTTACCATTGGAATGGGCGAGTGACCCAGGGCGACACCAACAGTTATGGTAATATGGTGAAGATTGAGCATACGGCGTATAAAGGCGGCAAGCTGGAAACGTTGTATGCTCATTTGAATTCTATCACGGTGAAGGTTGGACAGAAGGTGAAAACCGGCGAAGTGATTGGATACAGCGGCCAGACCGGCAACTGTTTTGGTGCCCATTTGCACTTTGAGGTGCGTTGGAAAGGTGTGCGCGAGAACCCGCTATGCTGGTTGGATGGTGACTTTAAGCCGGCCAGCAGCGGTGTGATTTTGTGGGCCAATGCAAACCAGCACAGTGTACAGGTGGACAAGCAGGAAGCGGCTGAGGAGCCGAAGGTTGAACCGGCAGTGAAAAAGACTGTGGCAAAAGCCATTACCCTGAACAACGGCAAATGGAATGTGCGCAAAGGTGCCGGAATGCAGTACCAGTCCGTTGGGGTGATCAGCAGCCCGGATGCCAAGACCGGCAAGCCTGTTTGCATTGGGTATGAGACGGTCGTGGATGGCTGGTTCAAAACGGTTTATGGTTATATCAGCCAAAAAGCGGTGAAGAGCCATACCTGAGTGCAGCCAAAGCAGGTGATTTTTATGAAGGAAAACTGGAGCCTGATGAGGTTCAGCAAAAAAATTATTGTTTTCACGATGGGCGCAACGATTGTTTACGCGATTGTATACATGATCCTGTGTTTTAGAACCGGACAGTTACCGGAATCGTCTTTTAACATTGGGCTGTTTGCGGCAATGAGTGCAGAGAATTTGTGTAACGCCTGGATTAAGGTGAGGGAAAAAGTAGCGGAAGAAGAAAAAACAGAGGGTGACAATGAGCCCCCTGGTGATGAAATTTTTACGCCGATTGATGAGACAAGTGACGCGGAAGAGATTGGAGGTTAGGTATGGAACAGGGAATTGTATATATTGTGATGGGCCTGGTTTGCGTGGTTGCTTTTATGGTCGGCAAATATGTGATGCCGAACGCCCAGGAGACAGTAAACAAAGCGCTGAACCTGTTGAGCGGCTACCCGCTGTTGATGCAGTGGGGGTTAAGCGCCTGTAAATATATCAAGCAGTATTTTAACGATATTTCCGGCGAGGAAAAGAACAGACGCGCCGCAGAACTGATTATGGAAGTGGCCAAGCAGGCCGGCGTTACCATTACAGAGGAGCAGGCGCGTGCGATTGCCCAGGCGGCTTACGAGCAGATGAAGGCGGGTGAAGCTGCTGCCGGAGAGAAGGTGAACGCAGATGCCTAACCCGGTATTTACATTTACGGCGCAGGACATACTGACGATGATGCTTTCAGTTTGTGGGGCGCTGGTTAGTATTTCGGCTGCGATTGCCGTGGTGGTTAAGTTTAACAACTTTTTGAAAAAGCCAAACAAAGACCAGGATGCCCGGATAGACAAGCTTGAAGGGCGGCTGAAAACGGTGGAAGGGCGCTGCGACACGTTTGACAAACAGTTGGAGGGTGTGAAGAAGCACCTGAATAGCCTGGATGAAAGCATCAACATGCTGCTGCGGGCAGAATTTGCACAACTGGGGCACAACCTGAACGGCGACAATGTGGAGCAGATGCAGCGAGCATTTGACGATATACAGGAGTTTTTGTTTAAGCGTTAAGGTTGACAGCTTGCCACTATTCAGCCTTCCGGCTAGTGGCAAGTAAATTTTACGCTTGAGTAAAAACAGCAAAGAATTATACAAACAGGAATAGGGAGTACCTTTGGTTTTGAAACCTTGGGTGCTCCCTATTTTTTTAGCCGGTTGGAAGTATCAATACAGTTCAGAAACAGAAAGAACTTTGGCGGGAAGATCCTCGCGCTTGCCGGATGGGGTTGGTGTGGAGATGCTGACAGATATCGGTAGAGTTAATTTTACGAGTAGTATTATTTTTTTGGCAAGGTTCCGACATTTTTTAACGGCCTGCTTATCACGTTCCGCCCTACATTCCAGGCAGAAAGATGCACGAGGGCCACCGGTGAAAGTAATACCGCACGACTTACAAACATGAGATATCATGTGTGGTTTATGGACGGCTTGTCCACGACATGTGGGGCGTAAACGCTGTCTTTCTGCCCTTCAAACGAATCTCAACACCGAGCACAACGACGAAGTATGAAATTACCCCTTAAAATAAATCATTGACAGAGCATTGAAACAGCGAGGCAAGAGTTTGTGCTGCCTGAACAGTAGGTTTGCTTTCGCCGGATTCAATGCGTTGGTATTGGCGGGCGGATATACCGAGTTTATCTGCTGCCTGTTGGACAGTCATATTAGCGCGGGCACGCATGGCTTTGAGACCGATGGGCTTGATGTCCGAATACTTTTCGGCCTGGCCATGATAATAACCAAGAGCAAAGGCACCTTGCAACTCAATGGGAAGAATGCTGTTAAATCCGTTCTGAACGTCTTCCTCGGTAAGGGTTGAATATGTTTGGGTAATCAGGCGATCCAGCTCTGGAGAGATACGGTGTTCAGAACGTACACGAAGAATCAGCTTGGTAATTTCCAAAAACGGATACATGGTGGCGTTTTGGAAGCTATTTGTTTTTGGACCATCGTCGCCATAGACTGCTGTAGTTAGTTGATTATAGAGAATACCCATTGCAAAAACTTGTTCTGTAGCAAAAGCCATAAGAAAGTCTCCTATCCGCATGACGTTTAGTGTCGTTTCTTTGGTTATAGGATACGACGTTTTATGTCATATGTCAAGGAGGTTTTGAAGATTTTATTGGGTTCCCTATATTTCGCTAAATTAAGCTTTAGCGAAATTGTTGATTATTTTTTGTTCTTTTTGTATTCGGCCATTGCGTCTGCCAGGCGCTGTTCCCAACCGGCGTTATCATGCTGGATTTTCCCGTAAAATTCCTCCTTGGTTATTTTCCTGATAGCAACAGTATCTTCAAAATTGGCAGACGAACCAAAAGTAATCTGCTTGCGCTGAAAGCAAATATATGCTTTATATTCTCCGCTTGAGCCGCGCATGACGCCGTTTACGCCAGTTATACCCAAGAATGTGTACGCGGTTATTATTTGGTTGACGGGATTGATTTTTGTTGAATTGCCGGTATGTGGGGTGTATACTTTTTTGGTATATAGGTTTATGGGGTGTGAAACCGGAAAAACGGCCAATATGAACGGTTTATGAATTGATAGATGATACATGCGACAAGATTGAATCCGACCGGTGCTGGCTGCTGCAGCTATTACGAGTTTGTTTTACGCCGAAAACTGCAAAAAAATCAGACCCTCTCCCCTGCTGCCGATTGATGGGCAGAGCATTAAGAGCTGAACTACGAGTTTCTTTTACGGTGAAAAAGCGCAAAAAATACCGATTGTAATAAAGCCAGGATGGTATGGATAGGCGGCGCATGGCGGGACTTGAAGTTGATTTATGACCACCCATAGCCAGAATTACGAGTTTGTTTGACCAAAAGATTGAAAAAATATGGTTCAGACGACCAGATATGGATGGTTGATGCAGCGGAATGAACTACGAGTTTTTTTGATTTGAAAAGGCGTAAAAAAACCAGGGGCGGGACCACTCCCCTACCCGATCCGTTTGGCTTAAAACTACGAGTTTGTTTGACGAAAAGCGCAGGAAATAAAAAATTTAACGTGAATTACGAGATTGTTTGATGCGAACTGCGAGATTTTTTGACGGCAATTACGAGGTTGTTTGACAGCGAAAAGCAGGATCTTGCGTAAAAGAAACTCGTAGCATATGTAAAAGAAACTCGTATGTAAAATAAAAGAAACTCGTAGCTGGAATAAAAGAAACTCGCAGCTTGTGTAAAAGAAACTCGCAATATACCTTATATAATATAAATATAAAATATAAATAATAAATAATAATAAGCGCAAAAAATTTACTACGAGTTTTGTTTTGAAGAAAAGCGCAAAAAATCAGGCTTGACGAGCAGATGAAAATAGGGTAAGATAAAGATATAATGCGTTAGGTATACCCACCTGTGCGATGCGATACATACACTGTGATTTGGAGGTTGAGCTTGACATGGCGGACAGGCTATGCGGGCGAACAGAATGATGAAAGACCAAAAAGTAAACCGTGCAGGCACAGGAACGGCGATTACCGGAGAGGTGATGACGAACGAAGAGGTTAAGGCGAAAAAGGAGCAGGAAAAGAAGACCGGCTCCCCTTTTGCCGTTGGCTCTTACATCACCAAGAGCAATGACCTGATCCAGAAGACCAAGTATTCCCTGCCGCGCAACGAACAGAAAATTTTGTTCATGCTGCTTTCCAAAATCGACCAGAAAAATGACACGGATGCTTCGAAGTATTACACGATTACGTTCAGCGATTTTTCAAAGTTGACAGGTGTGAATGCGGAAAAGCCGGCCTATGTGGCATATTTGCAGCACACGATTGAAAATTTGGAGAACCGGACATTTTGGGTGCCGATTGCCCCGACCAAGTACAAGAGTATGAGCTGGGTACGCAAAGGTTCGATTATTGATACTGAGGGCAAAACCATCAGTATGCGGTTCAATGAGGATATCTGGAAAGACATTGCACAGCTGACAAGCAATTATACATCCTATAGCATTGAATACCTGCTGATGATGCAGAGCACCTATTCCATGCGGGTGTATGAGATCATCTTATCTTATGATAACGGCAACCGGGACTACGAATACGCCAATGGGCTGGTGTTTGAGCCGGTGACGAACGAAGTGCTGGGGATGTTCCCCGCCAAGCGGAACCAGCTGCGCGGATACAAGTACAAAAAGTTTGGCATTGATGATTTCAAAAACCTGCTGTCTGTACCGACCAAAGAAGAGCGCGGAATGAACCGCAAAAAGTCCGATGTGGATAACAAGTATGACCGCGAAAAACCATTGACAGAAAAGTACCCGAATTTTTCAGACTTTGAACGCAATGTTTTGAAGCTGGTGAAAAATGAGATCAACGAGATGACAGACCTGTGGTTTGACTATGAGCCGGTACGAACCAAAGGCGTGCGGAAATACACCCATCTGTATATCTTTATCAAGTACAAATCACGCAAAGAGATGGAGAAGGTACGGGCGTTTTTGAGCGCGAACCAGCGCAGTGACCAGGAGGTGGCACGCAAACAAAAGGCAAAGAAACAAGCTGTGTTGGCGGCTGAAACCGGAGAGGTTTCTCCCCTGCCCCAGGTTGTGATGAAAATGACGTTCCGCAAGGCGCGGGGCGAGATAGAAGACCGGGCTGGATATGCGGGCTACAAGAAGGAGCTGACCGTAGAAGAGCGGAATGTTTTGGCGAATGTGTTTACTTATGCGGCCAAGATATTGACCAACCAGAACAAACAGGACCAGGCTGAAGAAACACTGGAAGCGCTGAACGGAATCATCCAGAATAACCACGGGCTGAAAAGCTGGGCGTTGGGTGAACTGGAGAAGTTTAGCGTGATGCTGAGACAGGATGTGGAAAAGAAATCTGCCCAGTATTACCGCACGGTGGTGTACAGCGACATTGTGGAAAATTCCGCCACGATCATTGAAGGCGGAAAACGGCGGATGGGACAGGACGGCAAAGAGCCGATGTTCCGGTGGGATGAAACAACATTTGAAGAATAACCAGGGGGAGCTGCTGATGAGGTGGCTTCCCTATTTTTAACTGTGTTACAGCAACAGGAACTTTTGAGTTTGACAGATGCTCTGCCCCGTTGACATTGCCACGAAGTGTGATATAATCAAATTAAACAGCAACAGGAACTTTTGAGTTTGACAAGTGAGGGTTAGCTATGGCAGCAAAAATTATTACGATTGCGATTGAAAAAGGCGGCTCTGGTAAGACGGTTACGGCTTCTAACCTTGCTTACCTAATGGGAGATGAAGGGAAAAAGGTTTTGTGTGTAGATACCGACCCGCAGGGCAACCTGACCTTTGCATTGAGCGGCGGCAATACGATTACAAGCAATGCTTATTCCCGCAAAGCGCTGTACGATATGTTTGACGGGTTCAAGTACACCTCCACAAAAGAGTATATTGTGGGGACAGAGTATGAGAATGTTGATATGATCCCGGCAAGCAGCCAGACACCGCGGATCAACAAACGGTTGTCGGACCTGTTGGCTGATGCGCAGCAGTATGATGTGGGCGACCCAAGACGGTTGGAATCTACAGCTGACTTTTTGCTATACTTTTTGAACCAGGTGCGGGAGAACTATGATTATATCATTGTAGATACCCAGCCGACCCGTGACAGTATGATCCTTTCAAACGCATTGGTGGCAGCGGATTATGTATTGATCCCGATGATGTGCGATTCGTTTTCTGAGGATTCGGCATTTAGAACTTATTCCATTTGCAATGAGCTGCGCAAGAACCCAAAGACGAACCTGAAAGGAATCGGCGTGATTTTAACCATGGTGGACAAGGGTGCGGCCACGAGAGAAACGCGAGAAGAATGCCAGAGAGTGCTTGGCTCTACCCTGTTCAAGACTGAGATACCCAGCGCTTTGGCCGTGAAGACATCGGTGAGAAGATGTGTGCCGGTATGTTATTCTGCCAAAACGCAACCGATTGGCAAGAGTTATGTGGCGGCTTATAAAGAGCTGAAACAGCGGCTTGAAAAACTGGACAAGGAGGAAAAGTGAGATGGGTTTGAAATCAAAGCCGAAGAAAGGCAATGAAAAGAAACTGAACATTCCTACCAGCAGTGCAGCAAAAGAAGTGAACGATAACGATGCTGGCCGTGCCCTGGTTGGAAAGATTGTTGGCAATAAGACCATTGAGTTTGAAAATAAAGATATCAGCCTGGCAGACATCCGGCTGAACCCGGACAACGAGATTTTCCGCCAGAATGACAACGGAGAAGATATTGAAATATTAGCCGAAGACATTAAGCGCAATGGCCTGCTGCACAACCTGGTTGTGTTCCCGGAGCAGGAAGATGGTAAGACGGTGTATGTTTTGCTTTCTGGCGAGCGGAGATACCGAGCATTGATGCTGCTGCAGGAACAGGACGCGACATGGAATGCGGCCAAGAACTGTAATGTAGTTACCACTCCCCTATCCCACAATGAAAAGAAAGTTATTTTGTACAGCGCTAACTTACAGGTGCGCGGTGGTTTTGGGGATGAAATGATCCGGCGCAAGGCATCAGCTGAATTTATTGAGTGTTTACAAGAAGAACCATATAATATGAACCAGGCCGAGGCCAAGAAAGCCTTGAAAGAAATCAGTGCCGCAAGTGGGAAAATGATTGATAGAGATTTGCGCCTGGAAAACGAGCTGAATAAAGGACTGCTGAAACTGCTGGATGACAAAAAGCTGAAACGCTCAGAATGCGACAGATTGATCAAATTTGAAGAGAAACAGCAACAGGAACTTTTGAGTTTGTACAATAGATTGTTTGCGATTAACTGTGTGAACGAAGAAGACCGAGACAGAATCCGCAATGATACCCAGCAGGGATTGGACGATG
>ERZ773136.2530-NODE-2530-length-15166-cov-3.376878_pt1 | contig 15166 bp, 12 predicted proteins | sample MGYA00580855_ERZ773136 | MGnify/ENA primary metagenome ERZ773136 (study PRJEB29015, sample SAMEA2737860) | human gut metagenome | biome: human gut; feature: human-associated habitat; material: faeces | place: China | collected 2012 ... | reverse complement strand
GGGGGACGGCTCTCTGATGCGCATCACCCACAAAAGCCCCGAGATTCTCAACGCCGAACAGGAGAAATTCCTACGCGACCAATATGAGGCGATGAACACTGCCATCTACAATTCCGATCCGGCCAGCACCGCGTGGTCTGATCTCATCGATGTAGCCTCGGCAACCCGCTTCTATGTCACTCAGGAGATTACCGACAACTACGAGAGCTACCACGGAAGCTGCTATATGTTCCGCGACCGCGGCGAGGACAAGAAATGGAATTTCGGCCCCGTATGGGATTTCGGAAGCACGCTCGCTGACGAAAACAGCCGCCTCTTTATCTGGCAGGGACGCGAACACCATCAGCATTGGATCGAACAGATGAACAAGTTCACCAGTTTTCAGGAAGAGCGCAATGCCGTAATGGAAGATTTCGCAAAGAACCACTACGACGACCTTATGACTTATATCGACCAGTTCATCGCCCAAATCTCCGACGCCGCTGCCACCGACGCCCAGCGCTGGCCGAAATACGGCAACACCGACATCCCTTATCAGGTCGAATACGTCAAACGGTTCCTCAAAAACCGCGTCAGCTACCTTATGTATGCCTGGGGCATGAGCGAAGAGATGCCTGCCGACATATATCTTCGCGGCGATTTCAACGGATGGGCAGCCGAACCGCGCTATCAGTTCCGTTCGACAGGCGACAATGTCTATCTTCTCGACGACGTAACGCTCGACGGCATTTTCAAAATCGGCTCATTCGACTGGACAACGGTAGATCTTGGAGGCTTCGAGGACAACAATACTCTGCAGCCCGACCAGCCGTACACTCTGAATCCAAAAGGTTGCAACCTGACCGCCACAGGCACATTCCCGAGCGTCAGACTCGTCTACGATCCGAAAGAGCCTGAAAAGGCCACACTCGAACTGCTGACCAAGAAGGCAGGGATCGATGACGTCACTACCGGCGCAGTTTTCGAAGTCAGCGGAACGACAATAGCCTCAGCCGAACCGTTCAGCATCTACGACCTCAGCGGACGCTGCGTGGCCCGCGACGTCACAGCCGCCACAATGGCTCCCGGACTCTATATCGTCAACGCCGGCGGCCATGTCGCCAAAATCGCTTTAGGCAGATAAGCGAACCGGACTTATACTACAGAAAACAGCCCCGCCGGCATCAAGCCTGCGGGGCTGCTTATTGGTTGCTGAGCAATCAGCCGTTGTAGCTGCGGAGGATTCCGCGCTCGCTTGCGCGCACGAAATCGATTATGCGGTCGCGTATCTTGCTTTCGGGAACAACTTCACGGATTGTTTTCAGAGCGTCGCTGTTATTCATGCCGCTCATGAAAAGAAGATGATAGACATCCTGAATCTCACGGATTTCGTCGGTCGAGAATCCACGGCGGCGAAGCCCCACAATATTGATTCCGGCATAGGCGATAGGTTCGCGGGCAGCCTTGATATATGGGGGTATATCCTTGTTGATGAGCGCCCCGCCCTGAATCATAACGTAGGCTCCGATATGACAGAACTGGTGGATAAGCGATCCGCCGCCGATAACGGCGCATTCATCGACTTCGACCTCGCCGGCAAGCTGAGTGGCATTGCTCATTATGACCTGATCGTGGACGCGGCAGTCGTGGGCGACATGGCAGTAGGCCATTATAAGGCAGTCGTTGCCGACGACGGTAGTGCCTTTCGAGGCAGTGCCACGGTTTACGGTCACACACTCGCGAAGGATGCATCGGTCACCGACAACGGCAGTGGTCTTCTCGCCCTTGAACTTCAGATCCTGAGGGATCGCACCGACAACCGATCCGGGAAAGAGCGTGCAGTCGGCGCCGATTGTAGCGCCGTCCATGACGTTGACATTGGAAATAAGGCGTGTGCGGTCGCCGATGGCAACGTCGCCCTGAATATTGCAGAAAGGGCCGATCTCGACATCCTCGCCCAAACGGGCCGCGGGGTCGACATAAGCCATGGGATGAATCTTAACCATCGTTATTTGTTTTTGATGACCTGAGCCATGAACTCACACTCACACACGATTGTCTCGCCGACAAAGGCATAGCCTTTCATTATGGCGCAGCCGCGGCGCAAGGGTGTCATGAACGAAACGTGGAAAATGAGTGTGTCGCCCGGAACTACTTTCTGGCGGAATTTGACATTGTCGATCTTCATGAAGTAGGTCGAATAGCGCTCGGGGTCGTCGACACACGAAAGGACGAGCAGACCGCCGGTCTGGGCCATGGCCTCGACCATCAGCACACCCGGCATGACAGGCTCCTGAGGGAAATGGCCTGTGAAGAATGGCTCGTTGGTCGTCACATTCTTGACGCCGACGATATAGCCCTCCCCCATCTCGATGACCTTGTCGACAAGGAGCATCGGATAACGGTGAGGCAGAAGAGTGCGAATCTTGACATTGTCGAACAGGGGCTCTTTGTTGGGGTTGTAGACGGGAGCCTGAATTTCCATGCGCTTGATTTCGCGGCGCACTTTCTTGGCCAGTGTGGTGTTGATCGTGTGGCCGGGGCGGGTGGCGATTACTTTGCCGAGCAGCGGACGGCCAAGGAGAGCGAGGTCACCGACAAGGTCGAGCAGCTTGTGGCGCGCCGGTTCATTGTCGTGGGTCAGAGGACGGTTGTTGACATATCCGAACTCCTTGACATCTTTGTGGGGCACATTCATCAGATCGGCCAGACGGTCGAGCTGTTCCTGACTCATCGGCGAATCGTAGATAACGATGGCGTTGTCGAGATCGCCCCCCTTGATGAGATTGGCGTTGACAAGCGGCTCTACCTCACGCACGAAGACGAAAGTGCGGCTCGAAGCAATCTCTTCGGCGAAGTCGTCAAGACTGTCGAGAGTGGCATACTGATTGGCGAGAACCGGCGAATCGAAGTTCACCATGACGTCGACGCTGAAATGGTCGTCGGGAAGAATAACGATCGACGAGCCTGTTTCCTCGTCGCGCACCTCGATTTTCGACTTGACGCGATAATAGTCTTTTTCGGATTTAAGCTCCTGAAGGCCTGCCTCCTTGATTTTCTCCACATAGATTTCGGCACTTCCGTCGAGAATAGGCATCTCGGGAGCGTCGACCTCGACGATGACATTGTCGAGGCCCATGGCAAAAAGAGCGGCCATGGAATGTTCGATAGTCGAGACACGCACATCGCCGCGGGCGATGACGGTGCCACGGTCGGTAGCCACGACATTCTCCGCCACGGCGGGTATTGCGGGCAGCCCTTCAAGATCGACGCGACGGAACTGATAGCCGTGGTTCTCGGGAGCCGGTTTGAAGGTAGCGGTGATGTTGAGGCCGGTATGCAGACCTTTTCCGCTGACGGTAAATTCTTTTGCGAGTGTGAGCTGCTTCATTATGAGTTTATTTATTTGTTTTTCTTGAGTAGTTCGACGTCCTTGAAAAGGTCGGGAAGTTTCGAAAGATAGACCTGAAGACGCGCGTATCTCGGGAAATCGACGGCCGGCGAACCCATTATACGCCTGCGGGAGGCCACTTTGCCAGGCACTCCGCTTTGTGCGGCGATCTGGACTCCGTCGCCAATCTCAATATGTCCGGCAATGCCGACCTGGCCGCCGAACATACAGTTCGCTCCGACTTTCGTAGAGCCGGCGATACCTGTCTGCGACGCCATGACAGTGTCGTGGCCTACTTCGCAGTTATGGGCTATCTGAATGAGATTGTCGAGCTTGACGCCGTGACTGATGCGGGTAGAACCCATCGTGGCGCGGTCGACGGTTGTGTTGGCACCGATCTCGACATCATCCTCCACGACAACATTGCCCATCTGTGGAATCTTGGCGTAAGAGCCGTCGGGCTGCGGGGCAAACCCGAAGCCGTCGGCGCCTATGACGACACCGGAATGAAGAATCACACGGTTGCCGATGCGGCAGCCGGGATAGACTTTTACTCCCGGATAGAGAACTGTGTCTTCACCGACCATGGCTCCGTCGCCTACGTAGGTCTGTGGGTAGATCTGCGCCCGGCTCCCTATTTTCGCTCCCGGGCCGATATAGGCGAATGCACCGATATAGGCGTCGGGCGAAACCTCGGCGTCGGGCGAAACAAACGACGGCTGCTCGACACCGCTACGGCGGTTCGAGGTCATTGCCGAGACCATGCGCATAAGCTCGGCCACGGCGCTGTAGGGGTCGGCGACACGAATCAGAGTGGCCTTGACCGGATGCTCGGCGACAAAGCTGTCGGCCACGAGAACAACACTCGAACCGGTCTGATAAATATAATGGGTATATTTGGGGTTGGCAAGGAAAGAGATCGCACCTTCGTGCCCCTCTTCAATTTTGGCGAAGCTGTTGATAACAGCGTCTTTATCGCCTTCAACGCTCCCGTTTATAAGCTCGGCGATCTTGCCGGCGGTTATTTCCATTTTTATACAGTATAAATTGTTTGCAAAAATACGGCAAAAAATCCAATCGCCGAAATATACACACAAAAATCGGGACTATAAGACAATTCAGTCCTACGGGCCCGATAAAATTTACTGTGCGGCGGGACGCTGGTAGCCGTCCTTATTGCAGCGCTTTGTCATCTTCTCGATACGTTTTTTAGTATCGGGATGCGAAGAGAAAAGTTTCTGAACATAGGAAGGGGAAGCCTGACCGTCGCTCATCGAATTGAGTTTTTCGAAAGCCATGACCATTCCCCAGGGATTCCGGCCGTTGGCGACGAGGAAATCATAGCCGCAGTCGTCGGCTTCGCTTTCCTGCTTCTGAGAATATTTGGCATTGACAAGCGACTGAGTCAGAGAGCCGAGCTGCGACTCGGTCAGCGCGGCGGCTTTTCCGCCTGTCGAAGCGATTCCGTCTTTGAGCGCGCCGGTGAGAAGCTCGGTGCGGAATGCGTTCTTGGAATGATGTTTGAGCACATGGCCTATCTCGTGGCCGATAACGCCGAGAAGTTCGTCGTCGTTCATCTTGTCCATCAGGGCCGCGAACACTCTCACGCTCCCGTCGGGGCAAGCAAAGGCATTGACATCAATTACGTTATAGACCTTGAAGTTCAAAGGAATGCCGTCAGCCTCGGTTATTCCGGCTGTCAGCTTGCGCAGTCTGACCGTGTAGGGATCGTTTTCGGGGAGCACGGGATTGTGCGTGTCCATCCAGTCGACCGATTCCTTGACGTATGCGGCCATCTGCTCGTCGGTAAGGGTCAGCGCTTTGCCGGCTTTCAGAGCTCCGCCTACGGCTTTGCCGAGATTGAACTGGGCCGTCGCCGGGCTGACTACAGCCGTAAACAACAGAAGAACGATAAGTTTACAAACGGATTTTCTCATAGTTACGTCTTTTCTATTTCTTATGATTATTCTGTTTCGTTCTGTTCACAATGCTTCCCCGGAAAACCACCTTCGCTCCCAGAGCGCCGGGTGCTACTGTAACTCTGAAACGGTCATCTTTGTGCGTGTCGAGCGCTTCTTTGCCATGAAGCTGAAGTGTTACCAAATGTCCGTCGGAGAGCCGCAGATCGGCGTAAGGGACACGATCGGTTCCGTTCGAGGTATAGACTCGCCGGCTTATCCGCTTTGTCCGCTGGCGCTCCTTGTAGTATTTCTTTTCTACAGCGGCCTCGATCACTTCCGACCGGCTCTTGTCGGCGCCGAGATAGTTGAGACCATAGAACGCACCGTCGATCACAACCGTCAGCACACCGATCCATGCCACAATACGCAATGCCGAAAGCCGGAAATTCAGAACAAGCTTGTCTTTATTGGCAAAGACAACTCCCGGAGCCGCAGCCACGGCAAGCGAGCCCAGACCTATAAGCCAGGCATTTGCGAGGGTAAGACTGTGAAGCGAAGCGAAAGATAATATACCTGCGATGATGAAAAAGACGACGATTGTACGGCCAATAACCGTCTTGAACTTTGAATTCATACCGCAAAGTTACAAAATTTTTCCGCGAAAAGAGTACCTTTGCCGCCGATGACACTTATCGACAAATATTTCCCCGGACTGACCGAGACGCAGCGCGCCCGGTTCGCAGTAATGCTCAGGCTCTACCCCGAATGGAACGAGCGCATCAACGTTATCTCGCGCAAAGACATCGAGAATCTCGAAGAGCACCATATTCTTCATTCGCTGTCTATCGCGAAGTTCCTGACGCCGGTTCCCGGCACCACTTTTCTCGACATGGGAACAGGAGGCGGATTTCCCGGAATACCGCTGGCGGCACTGTGGCCCGACTGCCGTTTCCATCTTATCGACCGGATCGGCAAAAAGCTGCGTGTGGCGCAGGCTGTGGCTGAAGAAGCCGGTCTGACCAACGTGACCTTCCAGCACGGCGATCTCGGCGAATGCCACGAACGCTTCGACTTCATCGTAAGCCGCGCCGTCATGTCGCTCGACAAGCTCGTGCCGCTCGTTCGCCGCAACATAGCTCCGGCTGACCGCAACGGCTTCCCCAACGGACTGATATGCCTCAAGGGGGGCGACCTCGGCTCAGAAACCTCGTCGGTCAGGGCGCCCGTAATAGTTGTTCCGCTTTCCGACTATTTCACCGAAACGTTTTTCTACACAAAAGCGTTAGTATATGTAGATCTAAGCAACAACCGCAAGAAATGAAGATACGCCAGTTTGAATTCAATATGTTCGGGGTCAACACTTATGTGGCCTGGGACACCGCTACTCTTGATGCAGTTGTCATCGATCCGGGCATGATCGACGACAACGAATGCCGCCGGTTCGACAGTTTCATCGCCGAACGCGGTCTGAAACTCACCCGGATGCTGTTCACCCATCTCCACCTCGACCACACATTCGGCTCGGACTATATTGCCTCGCACTACGGACTGAAAGCTGAAGGACATGAGGCCGACGGATTTCTCGGCGAACAGCGCGCGAGTCAGGCCGCAATGTTTCATATCAGCCGCGAAACGACAGGTTTATCGACGAAGGTTCTATTGCCGTCGGCGACGACAGTCTTGAGGTTCTCAACGTTCCGGGTCACTCGCCGGGCAGTGTGGCTTACTACAACCGTTCGGGTGGATGGGTCGTCACGGGCGATGCTCTTTTCAAAGGCTCGATCGGGCGCACCGATCTTCCTGGCGGAAACCACAGCGAGCTTGTCGGAGCTATCCGCGAAAAGCTGCTGACGCTGCCCGAAGAGACAGTGGTTCTTCCCGGCCACGGCCCGGCGACAACCATCGCCGAAGAGCTGCGCTCTAATATTTTTATCAGGTAATCGGGCAATTCAGAGGCCGAACGGATCGAAATCGTCGACGGGAGGAATCTCCGGGGCCTCAAGAGCGGCGATTATGTTGCGCAGTCGCCGCTCAAGGCTGTCGGCCATGAGCTGTGCCTGCATAGGCGTAGCCGCCATTGCCATAAGGTCAGGCATATCGGGAATGTCGTTCAGAAACTCTTTTGCACGCACAAGAGCCTCGTCACGTCGGTCACAGCGCACGAGCGACATGACCAGAGCGAGGCGAGCCACAGGCAGATAGCTTTTACTCTGAGCCTCGAGAACCTTGAATATACTTTCTATCGCCCCATAGTGGCCCGAACGGTAGACTGCCTCAAAAAGGATGTCGACCCCGGCCGGAGTCGCGATGTCGCGCGACGCCGCTTCGTTGAGAATTACCGCAGCAGCGTCAGGGTCGGTCGTTATAAGGCTGAGCGCCCACGTATTCCAAGGTATAGAATCCTTAATACCGTCGATATGAGGTTCGACAACCGACGTCAGACGCTTCTCGAACCGATCACCGGCCCCCATGAGAGCCAGAGTGGTCAGCATAATCTGATCGTCGGGATGCTTGTCGAGATAACGGCAGGTTTTGTCGATTATCGAATCAGGGGTCTCGTAGTCGGGCGCAACGACGTGATAGGCGTGCATATAACGCGAATCCATCTCGGGGCTGAAGCCGCGTTTGAGAAAGTCGTATGCCTCTTTCGAACAGCCGTCACGGCTGAAAAGCGCATAACCTTTCAACCTCAACGATTCAGGCGCCGACGGATCGACAGCGAGCGCATAGTCGGCAGCGGAGACTGCCTCGTCGTAGCGGCTCAGCTCCACGAGGATAGTGGCCTGAATCTCCCAGAACTCCACGTTGAAGGGTTCGAGCATCGTCAGCTCTTCGGCCATTTTAAGAGCAGTTGAGAAATCGTCGGCCTCTCTGGCATAATTGACGACCTCGAAAATAAACGTGACCGGCGAGTCGCAGCGGTCGGCAATGCGCCGGGCATTGCCCGTCATCCATGCGTAGCCTGAATCGTTCACCGAAGCCGTAGCGGCAATCTGAATAGCCTCTTCGTCAGTCAGTTTATCAGCGAGAGTGACAACAAACCGTTCGAGCTTCGGAGCTATATCGGCGCCTGCGGCTCCCTCCATGCGAATTCTCAGCAACCGTCCCAGAGGCGACAGCTCGCTCTGGCTGCGGAGCCTCGATTCGACACCGCTGTCAATTCCGAGATAATAGTAGAAATAGTTGCGGCGGTCGGCCATCTCGACGCTGTCGGGGAACATCCTCGCCGCATACATGAGGGCTTCGAGACGAATGAAGTCGTCGTTATTGTCGGCTGCATAATCGTAGATGTCGATTATGTCGTCTTCGTCGAAATAGGCGCTTCCGGGCTTCGAAAGCGAAGCCCGGAAGTCGTTATAGAGTTTTTCGAGATTGTTGTCGTTCACTTTGTTACTTCTTGATTTTCTCCCAGGAATCTTTCAGTGCGATAGTGCGGTTGAATATAAGATGTCCGGGCTTGGAATCGAGGTCGGAAGTGAAATAGCCGATGCGTTGGAACTGGAACGGGCGGCCTGCAACCGCGTTTTCAGCCAGGAAAGGCTCGACTTTGACGCCCTCTTTAACCACGAGCGACTCGGGATTGAGAAGTTCGCGGAAATCCTTGTCGGAGGCCGACGGATCTTCAACAGCGAAGAGGCGGTCGTAGAGGTTCACGCGGGCATCGACGGCATGGGCGGCTGAAACCCAGTGGAGAGTGCCTTTCACCTTGCGCATACTGCCGGGCAATCCGCTGCGGGTTTCGGGATCGTAGGTGGCAAAGATAGTGGTTATGTTTCCGTCGGCATCTTTCTCGACTCCCGTACACTTTATTATATAGGCACCTTTGAGACGAACCTCACCGTCGGGAGCGAGGCGGAAGAATTTCTTCGGAGGATTCTCCATGAAATCTTCGCGCTCGATATAGAGTTCGCGCGAGAAGGGCATTTCGTGGGTGCCGGCCTGCGGATCTTCAGGATTGTTCTCCATCTCGACCATCTCAGTCTTGCCCTCGGGATAGTTGGTTATGACGAGTCTGACGGGATTCACAACAGCCATACCGCGCGTAGCCACACGGTTGAGATCGTCGCGCACGGCGTGCTCAAGCAGCGAGATCGAGTTCAGAGCCTCATATTTGGTATAGCCTATGAGGTCGACGAAATTGCGTATCGACCGGGGAGTGAAGCCACGGCGGCGCATACCCGAGATTGTCGGCATACGCGGATCGTCCCAACCTGCAACCAGGCCCTCTTTGACGAGCTGTAGCAGCTTGCGCTTCGACATGACGGTATATGTCAGGTTCAGACGGTTGAACTCGATCTGTCGCGGGCAATAGCTCTCGTCGGCAAGCTCTTTGACGAAATATTCGTAGAGCGGACGATGGGGCACAAACTCCAAAGTGCATATCGAATGGGTGACCCCCTCGAAATAGTCGCTCTGACCATGGGCGAAGTCATACATCGGGTAGACCTGCCAGGTTGTTCCGGTGCGGTGGTGGGGTGTCTTGATGATGCGATACATTATGGGGTCGCGGAAGTGCATGTTGTCGCTGGCCATGTCGATCTTGGCGCGCAGCACGCGGCTCCCCTCGTCGAACTCTCCCTTGTTCATGCGCATGAAGAGATCGAGATTCTCTTCGGGAGTGCGGTCGCGATAGGGGCTGTTCCGACCCGGCGTTGTCGGCGTTCCCTTCTGGGCGGCGATCTCTTCGGATGTCTGGTCGTCGACGTATGCCTTGCCCTCCTTGATGAGGCGCACTGCAAGATCGAAGAGCTGGGGGAAGTAATCGCTGGCATAATATTCTCGGTCGCCCCAGTCGAAGCCGAGCCAGTGGATATCGTCGCGGATAGAGTCGACATACTCGACATCCTCTTTGACGGGATTGGTATCGTCGAAACGGAGATTGCAGGTTCCCCCGAATTTCTCGGCAACACCGAAATCCATGCAGATGGCTTTGGCATGACCTATGTGAAGGTAGCCGTTCGGTTCGGGCGGGAAACGCGTGTTGAGGCGTCCGCCGTTTTTGCCGGCGGCAAGGTCGTCGGCCACGATCTGTTCAACAAAGTTAAGGCCACGGCGCGGTTCTTCGGCTGTGGCGGCGGTATCTTTTTCCTGTGTCATAACGGTATAGGATCGTTGATTTCGAATTAAAGTGCAAAGTTAATCAAAATCTCGCAATGGCGACCTTCCCCTGCCCGAAAAAAATGCAATCAGTGGCGCATCAGACGACGGGCCAGACGGCGAAGCTTGACCCAGACGGATATCGGGGTGGAGGTGAAATCTGCCGACATCGCCGCAGCCATCGTAGCGTCGAGCTCGGGAGCGTCGCCGAACTGTTCGGGATAGATGACAACCAGATTATTGCGCGAGAAGTTACGCTGTAGAAACTCAGGCAGTTCCTCGAGCTCCGGACTGAACGAAACCGATGCGCGGCGGGCGTTGACAACCACAAACAAATCGTCGTCGAGAATCTTGTTCGACATCAGAACAAAGTCGTCCCAATCGTCAAGGCGCACATATTCGGCGCGTATGGCAAACCGGCCGCGGGCAATGACAGCCCGGACAAAACCTGTCGTAGCCGGGTGGCAATGGAAGATTATGCGGCAGCCGAGCTGCGAGGCTATCATGGCCATAGCCTCGACCCATCGCGGGAAGCCGGTCTCGAACTCGGCCTTCGGAGGCACAGCCACAACGATACGGGTGACCGTGTTCACGGGAATATAGCAGCGGCTGACAACAATCATGCGGTTTGTAGAACGCACCAGCTGCTCGATTTTCTGGCCGAAAAACGAGTCGGTAATACGTGTGCGGCCATGCAGACCTATTATTATTTCGCTTATGTCGCGTTCGGCCACGGTGTTCAATACTCCGGCAGTTATGCTGACATCGTAGCGCTCTATGGGGATGAGGGTCGAATCGACAGCCGCCGCGGCTTTTTCAGCCACCGACAAAGCATTGCGGCCGATAGCGCGCGAGGCATCGGAATGGTCGGAACCGCGGACATACAGGGCATATATCGGACTGTCGGGAGTGCTCTTCCCCCCTTGATGAATCATCATGGCAAGCTCGACAAGCGAGGGGGCAGTGATCGGATTGGCCACGGTTATCAGTGTGCGCGGAGGATGCTTCTCGAGATTTTCGGCAACATTGTCGGCGCCCGAACGCAACTGGCGCAGTTTGAGACGACGCGACGCCCGTTCGACACCGATCGACGACACCGTGCAGGTAGCCAGAATCATTACCACGGTTCCATTGAGAATTTCCTCGCCAAGCAGGTTCATGCGAAGGCCGATAGTCACCACAGCGAGCGCCACTGCCGTATGGGCATTGGAAAGCTGATAGAGAATCGACCGCTCGAGAGCCGGCATTCCGAAGGTCTTCTGAGTGGCGAAGGCCGCGAGCCATTTCGCCGCCATGGCGGCGACCGACATTATGGCTGCCACGTAAAGCGTGCCCCAGCCACGGGTCAGAACGCCGAGGTCGATCATCATTCCTACGCCAATCAGAAAATAAGGGATAAACAGCGCATTGCCCACAAATTCTATCCTGACCATCAGCGCCGAACGCAACGGCACATATCTGTTAAGGACAAGGCCCGCGATAAAGGCTCCGAAAACGCCCTCGATACCCAGACGGATAGCTACGGTAGCCGCCAGAAAGACCATGACAAGCACATAGACGAACTGGGCGATAGTGTCGCTATAACGCTTGAAGAACCAGCGCGTCAGGCGCGGATAGACGAGAATGGTCACCAGACAGAAAACAGCGATATAACCCGTCACCCTGAGAAGCGACAGCGCGCTGAACGAGCCTTTGTCGGCCACTTCGCCGACTATTGCCAGAACGACCAGAGAGCCGACCACGGTGAAAATAGTTCCGGCCACGGCAACGACAACAGCGTTATTTCGCGTCAGCCCGAAACGCGAGACTATCGGATATGCCAGAAGAGTGTGGGCCGCAAACATCGCCGCCAGCAGAAACGACGCCTTGACTCCGAGGCCCAGAAGACCGAGTCCCACGCCAAGACCGACAACGAGCGGAATGACAAAAGTATAGGCGCCGAAAACCAGGCCGCGGCGAAGATTGCGCCGCAGATGATACATATCTATCTCAAGGCCGGCCAGAAACATCAGGTAAAGTATTCCTACCTGACCGAAAACCTCGAAGCTCATGTCACGCCCTACGATGTTGAATCCGTGGGGCCCGACAGCGACACCGGCCAGAATCAGGCCGATGACGTATGGCAGCTTAATGCGCTGAAGCAGCAGCGGAACAATCAGAATGATTGCCAACACAACCAGAAAGATAGCTACCGGATTGGTAACCATCGGCGCCTGGGCCTGAAGCAGCGTGGCGGCAATCATCCCCTGACGTCAGCTGTGGGAACGCGGCTCCCAGCCGTTGGCAAGCATATACTCGGCAATCTGCACGGCATTGAGGGCCGCTCCCTTCTTTATCTGATCGCTGACAGTCCAGAAACTCAGGCCGCAGGGATCTGCGAGATCTTCGCGCACGCGTCCTACATAGACCTCGTCTTTGCCGGCGATGTCGAGCGGCATGGGATAGCCGTTGGCTTCGCGACGGTCAACAACGACAACGCCTTCGGCTTTCGACCACGCTTCGATAGCCCGTTCAACACCGACAGGCTGCTCGGTCTCGATCCAGGTGGCCTCGCTGTGGGCCCGCAGAACGGGAACACGCACACAGGTGGCGCTGACTCTTATATCCGGCGAATGCATGATCTTTCGCGTCTCGTTGAACATCTTCATCTCTTCCTTGGTATATCCGTTATCGGTGAAGACGTCGACATGGGGAATGACATTGAAAGCGAGCTGATGGACAAATTTCTCGACTTTCACTTCCCGGCCGGCGGCTATATCGGTGTGCTGCCCGACAAGCTCATCCATGGCGGCGGCTCCGGCTCCGCTGGCAGCCTGATAAGTAGCCACTCTGACACGGCGTATCTTCGAGATGTCGTCGATGGGCTTAAGAGCTACAACCATCTGGATTGTCGTGCAGTTAGGATTGGCGATTATATTCCGAGGCGTCGTGAAAGCGTCGTCGCCGTTGACTTCGGGGACAACGAGAGGAACGTCGTCGTCCATGCGGAAGGCACTCGAATTATCTATCATCAGAGATCCGCCCGACGTGATAATGTCGGCATACTCACGCGACGTGCCCGCACCGGCCGAGGCGAATACTATATCGACATCGGCAAACTCAGGTGCGCTGTCGCGGGTAAGCTCGCCGACGGTTATTTCTTTACCGTTAAATATATATTTGCGGCCGGCGCTCCGTTTCGATCCGAATAGGCTCAGCCGGTCAATAGGAAAACGGCGCTCGGCAAGCACCTTCATAAACTCCTGACCTACTGCGCCGCTGGCGCCAACAATTGCTACATTCATATCTTGGGTATTTAGGTGTGGAAATTTCATCGGCAAAAATAGCGAAAAAAAAGCAAACCCGTGCCACATTGATTATCTTTCACTACCTTTGCAACCGAATATGCACAGGATTCACCATAACAGCGGCACGGGCATCGACATGCTTCACGGGCCAATGGCCTGGAAAATATTCGTGTTCGCACTTCCCCTGATAGCCAGCGGAATTCTGCAACAGTCGTTCAACGCTGTCGATGTGGCTGTCATCGGACGTTACTCATCGGCACAGGCCATGGCGGCAGTCGGTTCCAACGGAGTCATAATCAACATACTGGTCAACCTCTTTCTCGGTGTTGCCGTGGGCGCCAACGTCGTTATCGCCAATCATATCGGCCACGCCAACAAAGAAGGTGTCAGGCGGTCAGTGGCTACAGTCGGGATCGTCTCGCTCGTCAGCGGAGCTATACTGCTCGTTCTGGGAAGTGTGCTCGCCCGCCCTATCCTCGAAGCGATGGGCACTCCCGACGACGTCATCGAGCTCGCCACCGTCTATCTTCGGATTTACTTTCTCGGAATGCCTTTCATAATGGCCTACAACTTCGGCTCGGCCATATTGAGAAGTATCGGCGACACGCGCCGCCCATTCTACTCGCTGCTTGTTGCGACAGCCGTCAACGCTCTGCTCGACTGGCTGCTGGTAGCTGAATTCGGGATGGGAGTCGACGGGGTGGCCATTGCCACGGTAATCGCCAACGGGGTCAATGCCGCAATAATAGCCGGCATTCTCATGCGCGAGCCTGAACCGTACACTCTTAATCCACGAAGGATGTATATCGACAGAGGCGACCTTAAAAAGATGCTCAAAATAGGAGTGCCGGCAGGATTGCAGGGAATGGTATTCTCTTTTTCAAACATTTTCATCCAGTCATCGATAAACCGCTTCGGCGCCGACGCCATCGCCGGCTCGGCGGCCGCTCTGACCTACGAGGCATATTGCTACTACATAGTGTCGTCGTTCTGCGCCGCCACGATTGCATTTGTCGGCCAGAACTACGGCGCCGGTAACTTCGACCGGTGCAAGCGCGTATTCAGGATATGTATGGCGATGGCGGCTGTCGGATGCGCGCTGGCCAACCTCACCGTTTTCTTCAACGGACGGGCCGCCTTAGGACTCTTCACCACCGATGAAGCTGTTATTCCGTTCGGTCTCGACCGGTTCCGTACAGTGCTCATATTCCAGTGTCTGGCCTGCAGCTACGAAATCAGCGGCGCCTATATGCGCGGCCTCGGCTACTCGATGTGCCCGATGCTGCTGACCGTGTTCGGAACGTGTGTGTTGCGCCTCGTATGGGTCTTCACCGTAGCCGCCCGCACCCTCGACTTCTGCCTGCTGCTCGACATCTACCCCATTTCATGGGCCATAACCGGCATCCTCGTTGTGTCGGCCGCACTGATTGTCCAGAAACGCGTCTTCACTTCCCCTGCCCGCTCCGCCTGACACTTCATAAGGTCAGACTGAATTTCCGGGAAAGCATCAA
>ERZ773136.2521-NODE-2521-length-15188-cov-4.214829_pt1 | contig 15188 bp, 11 predicted proteins | sample MGYA00580855_ERZ773136 | MGnify/ENA primary metagenome ERZ773136 (study PRJEB29015, sample SAMEA2737860) | human gut metagenome | biome: human gut; feature: human-associated habitat; material: faeces | place: China | collected 2012 ... | reverse complement strand
CCGCGCCATACAGCTCCTTCGGCAGAGGTGCAAGAAAATTTTCGGCCTCATACGTCAAATCGCCGACATAGCCGATATCGCGTAATGCGTCGGTGATTCTGTCCCAATACCCCATACCGCCGTAAAACGGAAGCGTGTGCAGATCACGGTTGCCGTCGGTATCGTGAACGTGCAGCGCACCAAGCCGGTCATGCCCCAATGCGCGGATAAAATCTTCCGGCTTCTCATGCACGAGCATCGCATGTCCCAAATCAAGACAAGCCGTAAAGCTTTTGCTGTCAAGCGCGTCCATATACCGGATAAACTCCGCCGGTGTCGAACAGGTCGAATGCCCGATACGGGTATCGCACCTTCCGGCAAGCTCTTTGTCCTGCCACATATTTTCCACAGCCACACGGATGCCGTATTCTTCGCAGTACGGCTTCAACCGGTTATAGAACGCCACGTTTAATTCAAACAGCTTTTCCGGCACGCCGTCGTTTGCATAAACAAGATACTGCACCGGGTGTACCACAATGTTTTTTGCGCCCAAAAGCGACGCGTTTTTCATCGACCGGACAATATCCGCAAAAATCTCCTCGTCCCTGTCCGGCTTTCCCACTCCCGACGGAAACGGCGCGTGCGCCTGATTGAACACAAGCCCCTTATCTTCGGCTTTTTTCCGGAGTTCAGTAAAAAAGCGTCCGTCTAAATCTTTTGCATAATAGCGGGCATTGAAAAAACCGAAATCCAATGCCGTAAAACCTGCTTCCGCCAACATATCCACGGTTTCTTCCGGTGAAAACTGATGTAAATAGATTGCAATTGAAGTTGAAAGTAACATTTATTCTCAACCCTTTCGTTTTTCTTTTATTATACCGATTCTCATAACGTTTGTCAATACACGAAAATTTTTCGTTCGCACACTACTTGACTTTCGCTTGCGGCATTGTTACAATAAACAAAAAGAATTCATTCCCAAAATCCGAAAAAAGGAAGTGTTATCCATGCAAACCTACATTCAAGCCGGAAAAGCAAGCGGCGCAACCGACGCCGAACAGATCCAAAACGCCATAGCCGAAGCGAAAAGTAACGGCACAAACCGTGTCGTTATTTCCCGTCATAACGACCGCACCGGCGCGGACATCTGGAACATCGACCGCACGGTTTTTCTGCCGGACGATATTGAACTTCTTATCGACAACGCGCATCTGCGCCTTGCCGACGGCGCATTCTGCAACATGTTTTCCAACGAAAACATCACAAAGGACATTTCCCATACCACGGCCGGCGAACAGAAAAACATCACACTTCGCGGAATCGGCAACGCGATTTTGGACGGCGGCACATACAACGGCCTTTCCGAAAAAAACAGCCTGCAAGACGGCAGACCGCACATTTCGGTCAATACCACGCTTCTTTTCTTCAACGTTTCGGGACTTCGCGTCGAAAATTTTGCCGTCATCAACCAGCGTTGGTGGGGCATGACCAACATTTTCGTGCATGACGCCGTTTTCCGCAACATCCGCTTCGAAGCCGACATCTCGCGTGTCGATTCCGACGGCGTTCACCATCCGGATGAGATCCCGAAGACCTATAATGAAATTTACGTCAAAAATGCCGACGGGATCGACCTTCGTATCGGCTGTCACGACGTGCTTATCGAAAACATCACCGGCTTTACCGAGGACGATACGGTTGCTCTCACCGCGCTCGGCGGATTTGAACGCAAGCTCGGATATATTGTCGAGGGCCAAAGCACCGACATTCACGACGTAAAAATTCGGAATATTGCCTCCGACAGCTATTTCTGCGCCGTCGTGCGGCTTCTCAACGACGAGGGCAACAAGTTATACAACATCGATATTGACGGCGTCACGCACGTGTTCTCCGGCAAGCACCCGGCAAGACCGAACTTTGTCGTGCGTATCGGCGATATGAACTATGCCAAAAAGCACAGCACGCTCGGCGATACCCACCACATTTCGGTGAAAAATGTCTATTCGCACGGCACTTATGCAGTCGGTCTGTTCAAAGGCTTGGTCGATGCGGAGCTTAACAACATCGTTGTGGCCGACGGCGGCTTATATGGCTTTGGCAGCCTTGAAGGCGGCAAAGCAGTAGTTAAAAATGTGCGCTTTGGAAATTTCGTCACGCTGTCAAGCAGCGCAAAAGCCATTCATGAGGGCAGCTTCACACAAGAATAATAAGCTGATATATAAAGGAAGATTCTTATGCAGAACGTACTTGATTTCGGTGCCAAGGGCGACGGAAAAAAGCTCGACACCGCAGCCATCCAAGCCGCCATCGACGCCGGCGGCGAGGTCTACTTCCCGAAAGGCACTTACATCTCCGGCACACTGTACTTAAAAAGCGGTGGCGGACTGAATTTATCCTCCGGCGCAGTTCTTCGCGCGTCGCATGACCGTGCCGACTACAATGCCGACGATTTCTGCGAGCAGAATGTGGCGTTTTCGCAGGAGACCGTCACCGGCGCACACCTGATCGTTGCAGTGGAGCAGGAAAACATTTTCATCAAGGGCGAGGGCATTATCGACGGCGATTCGCATTATTGGATGAACGAAAGCCGCATGGTGCCGGGCGAGGACGCCTTTGCGCCGCACCCGGATCGCATCGCGCAGATGATCTTCTTTGCGAATGCAAAAACGTGAAGATTACCGATATTTCGCTTCGCTATGCGCCGTATTGGCATTTATTCTTACACGGCTGCGAGGAGGTGCAAATTCGCGACGTCAACATCAAGGGTGAGCCGCGGCAATTCACCAACGACGGTATCGATATCGACTGCTGCAAGCGTGTGACGGTAAGCGGCTGTATCATCGATGTGGGCGACGACGCGCTGACGCTCCGAGCCAACGAAAAACGGTTAAAGGAAAAGCGTCCGTGCGAGGATGTAACAGTCACCGGCTGCGTGCTTTGCTCACGTATGGATTACGCCATCCGCATCGGCGTCGGAGCAGGAAAAATCCGCAACTGCCTGTTTTCCGATGTCCGCATTCATGACTCCCACTGCGGTGTCGGCTTCACCGCCTACTTTGCTCTTTTCCGTTCCGGTATGGCGGCCACCATTGAAAACATTCGCTTTTCGAATATGCTCATCGACGCCAACCGGCCGCTCGATATCCACAATGCTTCGTCAGATGACGCGCCGCCGGCCTCGAATTATGCCTACATCAAAAATATCGCCTTTAACAGTATCCGAACCTATGGCAAGCGCAACAATACCATTTCCGGTTTTGTAAACAGTGAACTTTCACACATCACCTTTACCGACTGCGATTTTGTCTGTAGCGGCCGAGGAAAGGTCACCGAAGCTCAGGACGAAAACGGCCATTGGGATAACAGGACCGGCGACAGTCTGTTTGTCATCCGCAAAGCCAAAGACGTTCGTTTCCGCAACTGTGGTTTTTCTTTCACGCCGGAAAGCGAAAACTACGACTATGACGCTTCGACGGAAAACTGCGAAAACATTCAGTTTTATAATTGTCTGCATTCCAAAGGCGTTAAGGACAATTGAAAATGGACAATAAAAAGCAACGGATAGCGCTTTTTCTGCGGCACGGACTTCGTACCGCAGTTTTTTTGCCGATTTTTACGATTTTTCACCCCAAAACGCTTGTAAAATCAAAAGAACTATGCTATACTATACTGTAATAATTTGCAGACGTATGCCTGCATGCCGATTTTTACCGAAAGGAAGTGCCGTCATGGCAAAATTAACCTATAAACCGAGCGGCGTCTGTTCGCGCGCCATCCACATTGAAACGGAAAACGGAATCATCACGCATATCGATTTCGAAGGCGGCTGCGCCGGAAATACCAAGGGCGTTGCTGCTCTTGCAACCGGCATGAGCGTCAAGGACGCCATTGAAAAACTCTCCGGCATCCAGTGCGGCTTCAAGGGCACCTCTTGCCCGGATCAGCTTGCCAAGGCACTCAAGCAGCTTGAGGAGCAGAACGCATAAACACCAAAACGCAAAAGGAGAAAATATATGTCCGATTTCATGAGCGAATACAAAAAATGGTTAGCCAATAAAGATCTCGACGCCGAGCTTCGCGAAGAACTTACCGCCATCGAAAACGACCCGAAGGAAATTGAAGAACGCTTTGCCTTTCCGCTCGCGTTCGGCACGGGCGGACTTCGCGGCATTATCCGCGCCGGTCTTAACGGCATGAACATCTATACCGTCGCCCAGGCAACGCAAGGCCTTGCCGAGCTTGTCAAAAAAGACGGCGGCGCGGAAATGGGCGTCGTTATTGCGTCGGATACGCGCATTAAATCCGATGTCTTTTCGGAAATTTCCGCACGCGTGCTTGCCGCAAACGGCATTCGCGCCTACCTTTTCGACGCGCCGCGCCCCACGCCGGAGCTTTCGTTTGCTCTGCGTTATCTGCACGCCAAGGCCGGTATCAATGTGACCGCGTCGCATAACCCCAACATTTACAACGGCTACAAGGCCTATTGGGAGGACGGCGCACAGATCTCGCCCGAACAGGCAGACGTGGTCTCAGCCGCTATCGAAAAGGTCGATATCTTCGCCGGCGTTAAGCTCGTAAGCTTTGAAGAGGGCAAAAAATCGGGACTTATTCAGATCATCGGGCAAGAGGTCGATGAAGCCTATATGAAGGTCGTGCTCGCCGAACGCATTCGCCCGAATGCCATTCCTGACGTTGCCGACGATTTCAAGGTCGTTTACACGCCGTTCCACGGAACCGGCCGCGTACTCGTACCGGAGGTATTGAAACGCGCCGGACTCAAGCATCTGTACTGCGTTCCGGAGCAGATGATCCCCGACGGACGCTTTCCGACCGTAAAAAGCCCGAATCCCGAAGATAAGGCAGGGTTTGCGCTTGCCATGAAGATTGCCGAAGAAAACGGCTGCGATCTTCTTATCGGTACCGACCCGGACGCCGACCGCGTAGGCGTTATTGTGCGCGCCTCGAACGGTGAATTCGTGCCGCTCACCGGCAATCAGATCGGCGTCATGCTGCTTTCCTATATTATTGAAGCAAGAAAGCTCGAAAACAAACTGCCGGCCAACGCCGCCGCCGTCAAATCTATTGTCAGCACCAAGCTTGCCGATAAGGTCTGCGAAGCAAACGGCGTTACTATGATAAACGTCCTCACCGGCTTTAAGTTTATCGGCGAAAAAATCAAGGAATTCGAAGAGACCGGCTCGCACACCTATATTTTCGGCTTCGAAGAAAGCTACGGCTACCTGTCCGGCACGTATGCACGCGACAAGGACGCCGTCTGCGCCTCCATGCTGATTACCGAAATGGCCGCCTTTTACCGCGCTCGCGGCAAGAGCCTTTATGAGGTGCTTTGCAGCATTTTCGAGAAATACGGCTACTATTCCGAGGGCATCGGCACCATCGTTCTGCCGGGTTTGGACGGTCTTGCAAAAATGGGTGAACTCATGGACGGCTTGCGCCAAAATCCGCCGAAAGAGATCGCCGGCGTCAAGGTCGCGTCAGTGGCCGATTACAAAACCGGCCTTATCACCGCTGCTAATGGCAGCACCGCTCCGACCGGGCTTCCGAAATCAAACGTGTTATTCTATACGCTTGAAAACGGCGATTCGGTAGTCATTCGTCCGTCCGGTACAGAACCGAAGATCAAGCTGTATTATTTGGTTTCGGACAAAACCGCCTCCGCTGCCGAAGAAAAGCGGAACGCCTACAAGGCCGCCTTTGAAAAGCTGCTCGGCTAAAATAGAAATCGAATCAAATCGAAAGGATATATAAAAATGGCAAACGACAACAAAAAAATGGTGGAAAAGATCACCTCGCGCGATGTGGACTTTGCCCAATGGTACACCGACATCGTCAAAAATGCCGACCTTGCGGATTATTCCGGCGTTAAGGGCTGCATGATCATCCGTCCCTACGGCTACGCGATCTGGGAAAACATTCAGCGTATCATGGACGGCAAATTCAAAGAAACCGGTCATGAGAACGTCTATATGCCGATGTTCATTCCGGAAAGCCTTCTCAACAAGGAAAAAGACCACGTCGAGGGCTTTGCGCCGGAGGTAGCATGGGTCACGCACGGCGGAAACGAGGAGCTGACCGAGCGTCTTTGCGTCCGTCCGACCTCGGAAACGCTGTTCTGCGAGCATTATGCAAACATCATCCACTCCTACCGTGATCTGCCGAAGTTATACAACCAATGGTGCAGCGTAGTGCGCTGGGAAAAGACGACGCGTCCGTTCTTGCGCACGCGTGAATTCCTTTGGCAAGAGGGTCACACCATGCATGCGACAGCCGAAGAAGCCGTAGAAGAAACGCTTCGCATGTTGAACGTTTATGCGGACGTCTGCGAAAACGACCTCGCTATGCCGGTCGTAAAAGGCCCGAAAACGCCGTCCGATAAATTCGCCGGTGCAGAGGATACCTATGCCATTGAAGCGCTCATGCACGACGGCAAGGCGCTTCAGGCCGGAACCAGCCATTATTTCGGCAACGGCTTTGCCAAGGCGTTTGGCATTACATACAAGACCAAGGACAATAAGGACGAATATCCGCATCAGACCTCTTGGGGTACGACCACACGTCTTATCGGCGCTATCATCATGACCCACGGCGACGACAACGGACTCGTTCTGCCGCCGGCAGTCGCACCGATCCAAGCGGTCATCGTTCCGGTCGCCCAGCACAAAGAGGGCGTTCTCGACGAGGCAAGAAAATTATACGACAAATTAAAGGCCTGCGGCATTCGTGTCAAGCTTGACGACAGCGAAAACAGCCCCGGCTGGAAGTTCGCAGAATACGAGATGAAGGGCGTTCCGGTACGCGTAGAGATCGGCCCGAAGGATATCGAAAATAAACAGTGCGTCGTTGTGACGCGCCACAATCGCGAAAAGTCGTTCCTGCCGCTTGACGATATGCTCGAAGCCTTTGCAGACGGCATTCAGAAGAAGCTTGCCGAAGTGCGCGACGGCATGTATGCCATTGCGCTTGAAAACCGCGAAAAGCACACCTATAACTGCACGAGCATCGATGAGATCAATCAAGTGCTTGCCGAAAAAGGCGACGGCTTTGTTCGTGCCATGTGGTGCGGCGAAGAGGAATGCGAAGACAAGGTCAAGGAGATGACCGGCGTCGGCTCGCGCTGCATTCCGTTTGAGCAAGAGAAACTCAGCGATGTCTGCGTTTGCTGCGGACGTCCGGCCAAGAAGCTCGTTTACTGGGGCAAGGCCTATTAAAAAGAAGCTATATAAAAAAGAAGAACCGCATTCGGATGAATGCGGTTCTTCTTTTATGCGTATCGTAAAACTGCGTTTTACGATACGCTGGCAGATTCGTACGCTCGCGCCTCATGCCAAAAAGCTCTGCTTTTCGACACTCGCGAATCTATCAGTGAAAAATCCGTGGCGCATGTCCCCGGATTTTTCAGATTTTTATTGAAATCTGGCTTCGCCCGAAAATCCTCATAGACTTTTGCAACAGTCTGAAGCGGTCTGCAAAAGCATATTTTGCAGACCGCTTTGTTTATGAAATAAGCTCGCCGAGTAACGGCTCAATGGCTAACCCCTCGCGCACCGGCGTGCCGAGAGACGTCGTATAGCGCGACGCATGATAGATAAAATCGCAAGCCTTTTTTACGCTTATTTCCGGCGCAAGGCCAGCAAGCGCACCGGCTAAGACGACCGACGCGAAAATATCGCCCGTACCGGGATAATTGTTGGGGTCACGCGGCGTGAAATACTCGCCGTGGATACCACTTTTCTTATCGTAATACAACACGCCCACCGTATTTTCCCGATGAATTCCCGTCACAAGCACAAGACCGGCGCAAAGTGCAGACAACTCCTTTGCCATGGCAAGAAGCTCTGTCTTGTCAAAATCCGGCCGGAACGGTCTATCCAATAAAATGCACGCTTCGGTGAGATTCGGCGTGATGATATCGGCGTCCGCAATCAAAAGGCGCGTTTTGCGGCACATTTCGGGCGTATAGGTTGCATAAGTATTGCCATCGTCGCCCATGACCGGGTCGGCCAAAAACAGGCAATCCGGATTTTTTTCTTTTGCTTTTTCGGCAAAGGCGCGGACGGTCTCGATCTGGTCGGCACTGCCCAAAAAGCCGGAATAGACGGCGTCGAACGCCGTACCAAGCGCCTCCCAATGTGCGGCGATCTTGGGCATTTCGGCGGTAAGGTCGAGAAAGGTAAAGCCGGTATAGCCGCCGGTATGGGTAGAAAGAAGCGCGGTCGGCAACGGGCAGACCTGGTCGCCGCAAGCCGAAAGCACCGGTAATATCACGGTCGTGGCACAGCGCCCGATACAGGATACATCGTGAATCGCGGCGACCTTGGGCGGTATGCCGCTTTTTTTAAGAAGCGACGCCGGTTGCAGCGTCGCTTTTTGCATTTCGTTGTGTTTCATAGCTTACTCTTTCGAGGAGTCGTTTTGCGAATCGGAATTTTCATTGTCGGAATTTTTCGGGTCTTCCGAAAGATCCGGCTCTTGCGCATCGGCTTCTTTCTTCGATTCCTCGGCGATACGGCGGCGGATGTTATAGCGCGACGCATTCGGGTCGATGCCCATAGCGTTTTCCGAATCGACAGCGCTTGCCGTTTCGGCAGCTTTTGTTTTTGCTTCCTCGGCTGCACGGTGAGCTTCGTCATTCTGCTTATCGCTGTTTTCCGCCTTGGTCTTAACGATTTCTTCCAATTCCTCTACCGTCGGATTTCCGTTCATCACGGCCTTGAACTGATCTTCATCCATGATCTCATGCGTGATAAGATATTCGGCAATAAAGCTGAGTTTATCCATATGCCCGTTCAATATCTTTTCGGTACGGCGGTAAGCATGCTCGACAATGGCGCGGACTTCGGCGTCGATCTCCGACGCGACAGTCTCGGAATAGTTGCGCGAATGCGTCATGCTCATGCCGAGAAAGACCTCTTCTTGGTTTTCTCCGTAGACGATCGGTCCCAAGTTTTCGCTCATGCCGTATTTGGTAACCATGCTGCGTGCGATATCGGTAGCGCGCTGGATATCGTTGGAGGCGCCGGTCGAGATATCGTCAAGCGTCAGCTTTTCGGCAACACGGCCGCCGAGTAATGACACAAGTTCGTTTTCCATATCGCCCTTGGACATATAATCGCGGTCTTCTTTGGGCAGATACAGCGTATAGCCGCCGGCTCTGCCTGCCGGAATGATCGAGATCTGATGAACCTCATCGTGTCCCGGAAGGAAGAAGGACGCCACGGCATGGCCGGCTTCATGGTAAGCCGTGAGCTTTTTGCTTTTTTCCGAAATGACCTTGGACTTTTTATGCGGTCCGACAATGACCTTGACCATGGCCTCTTCCAATTCTTTCATGCCGATAAGGTGCTTGGATTTACGCGCCGCAAGAAGCGCCGCTTCGTTCAAGAGGTTGGCAAGATCAGCGCCCGTAAAACCGGCTGTGGTCTTAGCGATGACCGAAAGCTCCACATCCTTTTCGAGCGGTTTATTGCGCGCATGGACTTTTAAAATTTCTTCTCTGCCGCGGACATCGGGATAGTTGACCGTGACCTGACGGTCGAAGCGTCCCGGACGGAGCAGCGCCGGGTCGAGGATATCCGGGCGGTTGGTGGCGGCGATCACGATAATGCCGTCGTTTTCAGCAAAGCCGTCCATTTCGACAAGCAACTGATTGAGCGTCTGTTCACGTTCGTCATGGCCGCCGCCGAGACCTGCGCCGCGATGACGTCCGACTGCGTCAATTTCATCGATAAAGACGATGGCAGGAGCGGTCTTTTTGGCCGTATCAAAGAGGTCACGCACACGCGAGGCGCCCACGCCGACATACATTTCCACAAAATCCGAACCGGAAATCGAGAAAAACGGCACGTTTGCTTCTCCGGCGACCGCCTTTGCAAGCAGCGTTTTACCCGTACCGGGAGGGCCGACAAGCAACACGCCGCGCGGAATCTTTGCGCCAAGCTCAGTAAACTTTTTCGGATTCTTCAAGAAGTCCACGACTTCTTTCAGTTCTTCTTTTTCCTCATCCGCACCGGCCACATCGGTAAACATCACTTTGTTTTTACCGCCGAGGTTGACTCTGGCCCGCGATTTACCAAAGGAATTGATTTTGCCGCCCTTGCCGCCCATAGCGGAATTCATGGCAAAGAACCACAGCACGACAAAGAACACGATCACTAAGATATACGGAATGAACGTAATCCAAATAGAGGTTTCCTTAGGCGGCTCATAGTTATAGCTTGTAATATCGTTATCCGGGTTGTCGTCATGGTTCAGGTTGTAGACGATCGGATTGATATCGATCATAAAAAGCTCAAGATTGCGGAGCTTATAGGTGATCTCCTTGCCCTTGACGGTAATGCCGTTCGATTTAACTTGGTCACGCGTTTTGATATCCAAAATATTTCCGGCGGTGACAGTATACGACTCCACCTCGCCGTTTTCAAAAAGCTTGACGATCTCGCTGTACTCCGGCGGTTCTTCTTTTTTCTGACCGATCAAAAAGGTGGAAGCCACAAGAAGCACGGCGATCAAAACAACATAAAACAGAATGTTTTTTCCGTTATTTTTCATCAAATGAATCTCCTGTTCAAAATGGTAATACAAAGCAGTGCGTGCCGCAAAAGTTTTCCGGCACGGAAACGGCATTCTTTAAACGCCGTTTTGAATATATATGCGGATCCGGCACAGCCTTTCGGCAGGGTTTGAAAGCACGCGCGCATGCACGTCGCTTAACGCCGTGCGCGGCACATAATAAACGGGTTCTCCGCCTTCGCCGCAGACGATCGGAAGAACGGCACGTAATTCTGCCGGAATTTTTTTCTTATTGAATAGCTCTTTTAGTTTTCGCGTCATGCCGCCGCATTTGACGGTATCGCCGGCGCGGCGTGAACGCACGAAAAGCCCGGTATAGGCATGGGAATCGAGCATCGCGCTGTCGTACAGCGTAAAGCCGTCCGGAAGCGCTGTGTGCTCTTTTTGCAAAAGTGCGGACGCACCGGTATATTCTATGGCAAACGGCGTGTCCGGAATGCGGAAAAAGCCGTCGGAAACCGCGTAAAAATACGGTTTATCTTCGGTTTTTATTTTCCGAACGGTCGGTGAAAAGCGAAGATATCCGTCCGAAAGAAGCGCACTGAAGCCGCCCGGCAGACAAATTTCCGCGTTTTTTCCCGTTTGAGCCGTTTCGCGCACAAGTGCCGCAATCGCGGAAATATGCACGCTTTCCGGCGTATCGGAGGCGCATTTGCGGTACAAAAGCAAAATGCACTGCCTTAGTATCGGCTCGTCAAGCTTTGCAAGCTCGCTTATTTTATCCGTTAAGCTATTGTTTGCCGTTTTTTCGATAAATATTTGCGCGTCACGCAAAGAACGGCTGGTGGAGGAAAGTCCGCTTTCAAGCGACGAATTTACCGTTTTTAAGAGCGGAAGCACCTGATGCCGGAAAAAATTACGCGTATAGTCATCCGTCAAATTGGTCGAATCGGTGACATAGCTTTGGCCAATTGCCGCAAGAAACGCTTCTATCTGCGCACGTTCTGCGAAAATGAGCGGTCGGATAAGAGTGACGCTCTCATCAAGGACGCGTTTTGGCGGAATACCGGAAAGGCCGGAAAGACCGGCGCCGCGCGTGAGATTGAAAAGCACTGTTTCGGCATTGTCGCTTGACGTATGAGCACAGGCCACAAGCGGAATACTTCTCTTGCGGCAGATATCTTTGAAAAAGGCATAGCGGACATTCCGTGCAGCAAGCTCGGTCGAAATTTTCTGTTTTGCGGCAAGCGCCGCAACGTCAGCCGAGCAAAGCTCGAACGGGATTCCGTTTTTTTTGCACAGCTCTTCGGCAAAGGCCGCGTCGCGCTCGGCTTCTTTGCCGCGCAGATGATGGTTGACATGGCACGCGGTAAGCGAGAGCGACGGATAAAATTTTCTTAATGACAAAAGCAGCGCCACGCTGTCCGCGCCGCCCGAAAGAGCGACAAGAACGCGGTCGTTCGGCGCAAAAAGCGCATACGCTTTATTGGCTTCGGCGATCTTTCGCCGCAAAAGAAGCTCAATTTGCGGCATGACTTGTATCCATGGTCATAAACTTGGTATATTGTCCGAGCCAGCCGAGCGTCACCGTTCCGGTCGAGCCGTGACGGTTCTTGGCAATGATACAGTCGGCAATATTTTCCTTTTCGGGATCGTCTTTATAGTAGTCGCGCGAGAGGAACATAATGGTATCGGCGTCCTGCTCGATACCGCCGGAATCACGCAGGTCGGAAAGCATAGGTTTTTTATGCTCCTTTTCGGAGGCACGGGAAAGCTGGGCGCAGGTGATGACCGGCACTTCGAATTCCTTGGCAAGCAGCTTTAAGTTTCGCGAAATATCCGACACCTCTTGGACGCGGTTCTCGGTATGCTTATCCGACTGCATAAGCTGGAGGTAATCGATGATAACAAGGCCGAGATTTTTGATCCGGCGGAGCTTAGCCTTCATACCGGTTACCGAAATACCCGGCGTATCATCGATTAAAATGTTGGTTTCGGCAAGAAGTCCCGCCGAACGGGCAAGCTTTTCCCATTCTTCTTCGGTCAATTCTCCCGAACGCATATGGTAGCTGTCGATACGCGCTTCGGAAGCCAACACGCGTGAAACGAGCTGTTCACAGGACATTTCGAGCGAAAACACGGCCACCGCCTTATGCGGCGCTTTTTGAGCGACGTTAGCGGCAATATTCAGCGCAAAGCTGGTCTTGCCGACGCCGGGGCGTGCGCCAATGATGATAAAATCGCCTTTGCCCATTCCGACAAGGTATTTATCGATATCGGTAAAATAGGTCGGCGTGCCGAGCGCGTCGGTACCGTTCTTTTTGAGAGATTCCAAGTGGTGATACAGCTCGACGATAACGTCGCGGATATGCGAAAGCCCTTTAGTCTCGTTTTTTTCGGCAATATCGAAGATAAGCTGTTCCGAGCGGTCAAGGATATCCTTGGTTTCGCCCTCGGCGGAATACGCCATTTCGCCTATTTCGTTCGACGCCTCGATCAAACGGCGAAGCACGGCCTTATCCTTGATAATGCGCACGTAATCCATGAGGTTATTTATATCCGGCACGGATTCGGCAAGCGTAGTGATATAGGCTTTTCCGCCGGCTTCATCCAATGTGCCGCTTGTGACTAACTCCTCAAGAAGCGTGACTTCGTCAAGATGTGCGTCGGCACGCGCAAAAATACTCCGCATAGCTTCGTAAATGCGCACGTGCTGCTCAATGTAAAAATCGTCGGCACGAAGGATCGCCGCGATCTCATTTAGTTTTTCCGGGTCGAGAATGACGGTGCCGAGCACCGACTGTTCCGCTTCCATGGAAAAAGGCATTTTCCGTAAGTTTTCTTCAGAGAGAACGAGTTCGCTCACGGTTTAAGCTCCCTTCCCTGTCAACGCAGAATACTGCGCCGCGTTTAGATTAGTCTTTTTGTGTGACGATGACGTTAAGCTTACCTGAAATTTCCGGATAAAGCTTGACATCGAGACTGTACGAGCCGAAGGCTTTGATTGCGTCGTCAAGCACGATCTTTCTCTTATCGACCGTGATACCATGCTGCTTTTCCAATTCCTCGGCGATATCCTTTGTGGTGACCGAGCCGTAAAAGCGGCCGTCCGCACCGGCAGTGGCAAGAATCTTCACGACAAGGCCGGCAAGCTTTTCTACCGTTTCCTTGGCAGCCTGTTTTTCCATTTCCTCATGGTGTTTTTTCGCAGCCTGTTTGTTTTTATAGTCGTTCATGATCTTAGCGTCGGCTTCGACGGCGACGCCCTTCGGAAGAAGAAAATTGCGCGCATATCCGTCGGATACGTCAACAATCGTGTCCTTTTTGCCTTTGCCTTTAACGTCCTGTAAAAGTAATACTTTCATATTCTGCACTCCTTATCTATCGTAAAAGAAGAAATATCTTATCACTATACGATATCATAAGCAGCGCTAAAAGTCAACCTTTTTCTGCTAAATTTTAATGTTTTTTTGCAAAAAAGAAAAGCCTTCTGTCAGAAGGCTTTTCTTTGACTGTGTGCTGTCAGAACGTTTAAGCTTTGATCGAATCGGTGAAAGAGGCCAATACTTGTTTAAACTCTTCCGTTTCCACGCCGTCGGTATTGGATAACTGGAATATAAAAATGTAATCCTCATACTGGCGGAAATAGAATTTGCCGATAACGGTAGTATCTTTGTCTGTTACCGTATCCATGCGCGTATAATAGAAATCGACACCGTTCACGATCCGCGCCTCCGGTCCTTCCACCATGGTGGAAACGCCGTTCTTATCCTCAACAAGGATGCGCGAGATTGTTTCGGCATATGCGCGCAAAGAATAGTTGCCGACGGACTTCAATATCATCGTACAGATCACATTTGCGTCATCCGGGTTTGCTACCAACAAATAAGCGCTGTCGTCATCGGAGATCTTGTTGGCATAGCCAAAAGACACCCAGTCTTTCGGCATCTCGACGAGCCATTTCCCGTTCGGGTCGATCATCATAAGCTGTGTGCTCGAAGCGGTTTTAGTGGAAAAGATCCGGAATGCCGTTTCGGCCTCTGCATTTCCTTTATCCGGCAGGATGGTTACGAATTGATCTTCGTCCTTCGAATCGTCCTGCTGCTCATATTTATAAAAGTTGTCGATATTGGTGGTTACCTGTTCGTCTTCCGGCAATTTATAAAAATCGGCATAGTTTCCGAGATTATCGCAATACTGACGCGCAACCAAGATCGGTCTTCCCTTTTCCAAGCAGACCGCTTCGAATTCGGTGTTTCGGGTATAGTCGTATTCGCCGTAATAATAAGTTTTTCCGTCGTAAACAACGTGTACGTACACCGGCTGGCAGCCGACAAGCAAACCGAAGTTTGCGGTAACCGTCTCGCTGATATACCGGTCTTGATCCTCGTAGCTTAACGTTTGGAATAAGTCAAGCGCTTCTTTATCTTTCAAAACGATAAAGGAGATACCGGTTGTCGAATCCAAGAGATACGGGTTCAACCAAAGGCCGTCTACGGCAAGCACCGCCGTTTTTTCATCTAACGTCTTTTTTACAGTCTCATAATCTGCCTCACCGTAAGGGTCGGGCGTATAGATGAAAACGACTTCGTTATCGCCGTCCCAATCGACATCCGCGCCGAGCGCTTCGCCCACAAACCGCAGCGGCACAAGCGTGCGGCCATCGATTTCCATCGAGG
>ERZ773136.2519-NODE-2519-length-15201-cov-10.475769_pt1 | contig 15201 bp, 9 predicted proteins | sample MGYA00580855_ERZ773136 | MGnify/ENA primary metagenome ERZ773136 (study PRJEB29015, sample SAMEA2737860) | human gut metagenome | biome: human gut; feature: human-associated habitat; material: faeces | place: China | collected 2012 ... | reverse complement strand
TTTCGCCTTGCGAAACGGCACGTTTTGTAAGCTGTTGAGATACAGGCAGTTTGCTTTTCGCTTTGACAGCGTGCTGCAGTCCGGCTCACTTTACTGCAAACTTGCGTCCGTTGCAGATGTAGATGCCTTTGGGCAGGCCTGCGGCCTGCGTGCCCACAAACTGTCCGTTAAGGTTGTAAATCCGGCCGTCTGCGTTGTCGCCCGTCATTATTTCGCTGATGGCGTCGGCCACATTCGCGGCGTATGTAATGCCTATGTAAGATATGCGCATTGTAGATGCCGACGAGCCGAGGTAAATGTCGAGCGTGCCGTCGGCCGTCATGTTGAACGTATAGCGCGCCTTGCCGCCCAGTCCGTCGGCGTTGAGCGAGTTGTCCAGCTGGTTGGCGCCCACCTTGCCGCCGCTTTCAAGCTGCTTCTTGTTGCCGGAGGCATCGTAATACCATGCGTTGGCCGAGGTTACATATACGCTGTGGCCGCTGTTGCCCATGCTGTAGTCTATGGTCACTTGGTCGCCTTCCTTGAGGTTGAGCACCGACATCACCGTAGAGTTCTTGCCCGGGTAGCTAACGCTCAGGCCATGGTTGGGGTCGAGTGCGGGCTGCGCCTTCTCGCTGAAGGCTATGCGTCCGCTAAGGTCGTTGCCGGCGAACAGGGCCGTCTCGGCATACATCGTGGCTCCGGAGCTCGTGGTGAGCGGGTTGCCCCAGTCGGGGGTCGGCGTATATGAGGCCCCTTCTTTTTGGGCCCAGCTGAGCCAGATGTATTTTTCGTCGGCGTGGATGTTGGCAACCACAAACCCGTTGACGGCCTCTTTCATGGCCGTGCCCTGCTCGGCTATGGCCAGGTCGGTCTCTTCCGAATGTTCGGTGGTGAGCCCTTCGGCGAAAGCCTTGGCTTGGCTTATGGCCTGCTGCAGGGCGTCGCGCCCCTCTGTGTATGCGGGGGTCTGCCAGCTGGGCCTCGGCGTTGGCGATGTCGCCCACCAGAGCCGTGTATGCCTTGTTGATGTCTTTGAAGTGGGTCATGGCACTGTCGAGGTCGGCCTTGGCAGCCACCAGCGTCTCGGTGTCGGCGGCCGTGTCGTGGGCCTGTTGCGCCGCGGCGATGCTGTCGCGCAGGTTGTCTTTGCCATAGAGGTATAGCTCAGAGCCGAGCAGTTGGCCCGCCGTGCCGATGGCCTCGGCCAGTTGCTGCCTTGCGGCCTGCGTTTCGCGCTGGGCAAAGTAGTCGTCGATGTCCTCCTGTGTGGCCCCGATGATGCGCAAGTCGGCGTTGTCGAGGTCTACCCGGTTGCAAACGCTGTCGGGGATGTATATGCCTATGGTCACCGTCCCGGGCTGGTCGAGCTTGTGGAAGGCCGAGTAGGTGGTGAGCCTTTCGGTGTGTATGGGGTGCATCTCTACCGAGTCTTCGTTGATGAAAATCTTGAGTCCGCGCAAGTCGCAGTCGTAGTCGATGTCGTTGTTCTTGTTCTTGTATTTTGCCGCGCGCACTTTCAGGCTGAACATGTATTGGCCCGCAGGCATGTTTTCCATCACCTGGTACAGTCCTCCCTGCTCAAGTATGTACTTGCCGTCAATCTCTCGCTTCATCCAGATGGATGTGAACGGGGCCGTGATGTCGCGTTGCGTCCACCGTCCGCCCCACGCCTGCCATCCGTCGGGCCCGCCAACGTTGGTCACATCCTTGCCCAGGCTTACCGAAGTCTCGTCGAAGTCGGGGCACTTCACGTGTCCGGTGATGTTCACCGAGTTCTCGTCGAGGAACAGCGCCACGCATTCGTCGAGGAATCCCAGCATTCCGTTGTAGCTGTCGAGGTCGTTTTGCTCTACATACAGCCTCAGGTCGCCGATGAACCCTTCCAGAATGTCGTGGCCGTTGGGCAGCAGCGGGTTGCTCAGGTAGCCGTTGAGGCTCTCGATGATGGCGTTGGCCTCGCGGTCGTCTACGGCCTTGTTGGCGACCAGCACCTTGAAGTCGTCGAACGTCGTGCCCACGTAAGAGCCGTAGAAGTGGAACACCACGTAGCCGTTTTCGGGCGCGGTGAAAGAGTATTCAATCTTGGTCCAGTCGAGCCCGTAGCTTTTGGATGTGGCTATGGGCTGTTGCAGCGTGGCCGAACCGTCGGTGTTGAAGAAAATGTTCTGGTAGTTTTTCACCCCGCTGCCGCCCGTTGTCGTGGTGGTCACCTCTTCGCCGGCCGCCACGCTGTAGGTGATGTAGTACGTGCGGCCCTGTTTCACTTCGACCTTCTGCATCAGCGAGCAGCCCGTCCCGGGGCCGTTGGCTTTCTTGTTGGCCACCAGGCAGGGGCCTCCGTCGGGCCCCAGGTTGTCTACATAGAACGTGTCGGGGTTGAGCGGCGTCCGGCCGTCGGTGGTCCAGTGTTGCGTGCCCTGCCCGAAGTCGCCGTTTTGCAGCATGTTTACGCCGTCTGCAATCTTGAAGCGCCCGTCTTTCGTATATACGAAGTCGCCGGCGTCTTGTGCGTGCGAGCCCATTGCGCAGGCCAGCACGGTCAATGTAAGTAATAGCTTGTTCATGTTTATGGATGTTTTTAGGTTGTTGTTGGTAGTCCCGGCCGCCGTCGGCCCGTCGCTCCGCCGGTCGGCCGGGTGTTGTGGTAGGTGGCTGCCACAGCCCAAGCCGGGCCGCAGCGTCACAGGTCGTAGGCGTGGTAGAAGGGCATGAACGTGGGTATCTCACCGTCGGGCTGCCCGAAAATGGCCCTCGTCGCCTCGTTCCACCGGCCTGTCAGCGGTATGATGTCGAAGCTGCCCTTCATCCTCAGCCCGTCGGTCTCTGTCATTCCGGCAGGCCATTCATACTTGTTGTATGCCGAGGCCACGTGGGTGTTTATCCCCACCACGATGCCCCGGTCGTGGTTTTCGACGGCAATGTCGGCGTCGTCGGCCACAATGGCAAATCCGTTGCCGTCATCGTCGGTGAACAGGGCGATGTCAACGTGCTGCCTGTTGCCCGGGTAATAAAGGTCGCCCGAGGTGATGCTCCACAGTCCGTACTCGCTCAGCATGTCGCGTCCGGGGTAGGCCGCGTATGGGCCGTTGCCCATGTAGCGCATGTTGGTGAGCTCTTTGGGCAGCATCAGGGCGGCCCCCGCCTCGACGGTCTCGCCATTGCCGTGGGCCGTGAGGTCGAAAGTGTAGCCTATGATGCCGCCGGGCTTGTGCTCGATGGCCACCGTGCCGTCAATGTATCGCGTGGAGTCGCAGTCAAACCTCACCCTGGCGGTGCACCCCTTGCGGTTGTTGGCCTCGACGGTGGTGACGGTCTTGCCGGGCATGTAGGCAGGCCACAGGCTGTGAAGCTTCGACGAACGCCTCGATGCCTGGGTGGCCGTTGAGGCCAGTGTGGGCTTGCGGCCTATGCGGGCCAAGGCCATGTCACTGATTATTTCCACCCCGTCGGCGTTCTTGAGCGACAGGGTGTTGCCGTCGAAGGTGTATCCCGGCGCCGTTACCACGCCCTTCTTCACCTTTGTGCGGCCTTCGGGCTTGCCCCCAATGCGTTGGGCCAAGCCTGGTGCACCGTCAGGGCAGAGCCTTACCGACTTCTCGTATATCTGCCGCCCCTGCCTGTCTTTGGCCGTGATGCTTATCCAGTACTTGCTTGACGAGAGCGGCTGCTGAACCCGGGGCGACAGCGACAGCAGCGTGGAGTCGTGGGGGGCGCATTCCACTTTGAGCTTACCCGAGGCAAGCTCCTTGCCGTCGCCAATCAGTTGCCAGCCGAAGTCGATGTCCGACAGGTTGGTGAAGTCAAACCTGTTGAGCACCCTCAGCGGAGCCTCGCGTATGATGATGTTCGAGTAAACCTTGCGTGCCTGGTAGTAATCGGTCTGCGGTGTCCTGTCGGCATACGTCATGCCGTCGGTTCCCTGGTTGCCCGACGTGTCGTAGTAAGAGCCGGGCGTGGGCCACACATAGTCGGCAAACTTGCTTCCGGGGGTAGGTTTCTTGTCGGTATCGACGAGTATTCCCTGGTCGAAAAACTCCCATACCGACCCGCCGAGTATGCCAGGTGTCGTGGCCATCACCTCGTAGATGTCCTGCATCTGGCCGAAGTCGGTGCCCAGAGCGTGGGCATATTCGGTGGCTACCATGGGGCGGTCGTACATCTTGGCGAACGCCGCCACTTCCGACGGGCGAGGGTAGTGGGGTGAGACAATGTATGGCGTGTTCTGGCTGTTGAATCCGTTGGCGCGGTCGAAAGCCTTGTGCCCCTCGGCCCAATCCTTGTAGACGGAGGGCGTCATGGGGAATGTGAATGGCCTTGTGCTGTCGAGCGACGCCACGTAGAGCCCCGTCTTGAGCCCTATGTCGGTCACGGGGTTCTCGTTGCCAACGCTCCATACCACTACCGAGGGGTGGTTTTTGTCGCGTCGCAATGTCAGGCGGGCCCTGTTCTTCAGGTCGTCGAGGAATGTAGAGTCTTTCAGGTTGCTTTCGCCGAAGCCGAAAGGAACCTCGCACATCACGTACATGCCGATGGAGTCGCAAAGCTCCAGCAGTCTTGGGGCAGGCGGATAGTGGGATGTGCGCAGGAAGTTCATGTTGGCATCCTTCATCATCTGCAGGTCGCGCTTCATCTCCTCGTTGGTGATGCTGCGCCCGTTGACGGGCGAAAGGTCGTGGTGTGTGGCCCCGTGAAACTTCACCGGGCGGCCGTTGATGCGGTAAATGCCTCCGTCCCAGGCTATTTCGCGTATCCCGACCTTGCCGTTGTAGGTCTGCACCGTCTGCCCGTTGAGCTTCAGTCTCAGGCTCACGGTGTACAGATAGGGCGTCTCGGCCGTCCACAGGTGCGGTTGCGGCACACCGGCTGCAGCCCTGTGGCGGGCAGAGGTGGTGGCGGCTGACGCCAGCGAAGCCACCCTGTTGCCTTCGGCATCGGTTATTTCGCCTTCAATCACGGTCTTGTCTTTCTTGCCTTTCCCGGCAACCAGTGCCTCGATGTCCCCCCGGCCGTCCATCGACGTGTGTATTGTTATGTCGTCGATGTGTACCTTTGGCAGGGCGAAGAGCAGCACGTCGCGCGATATGCCCGACAGCGACCAGTCGTCGTTTGTGTCAAACTCAAAGCCCCTTGGGCGGGTGTCTACCCTCACTGCCAGCGTATGTGTGTGGCCGGGTTGTGCAAACCGGGTGATGTCAAACGTCTGCCGGTTGTACGAACTGTTGAAAGAGCCGGCCTCATGCCCGTCGACATAGAGCGTATATCCGAAGTTGACGCCTTCGAGGCACAGGTATATGCCGCGCCCGTCCCACTCGGCCGGTATGTCGATGGTGCGCCTGTACAGCCCCAGTCCGGCCCTTACTTTCTTGCCGTAGGTCATGCCTGCAAACCCCTGCAGCTCCCAGTTGCCCGGCACTTTGATGGTTTTCCACGCGCCGGTGTCGTATTCCGGCATGAAGAACAGCGAGTCGCTGCCGGCAGAGCTGCCTGCAATGTACTTGAAATCCCATTGCCCCGACAGCGACCTTGTGTACGTTGTCTTCTCTGTTGTGGGCAGGGCCACTTGCGCCGAGGCCGTGGTCGAGGCCATCAGGAGCACCATGCCCAAGATGTTTCTGTCCATTTTCGTCATGTGTTTATTTGGTTGTAGTCTTTAAGTATTTGCCGTTTTTCCTTATGATATACACATTGCCCGGCCTCATGTCCGTAGCCGGCTGTCCGCCGATGGTGTATGTCTGCCCTCTGTCGCCGTGGCCTTCGTCCTGCCATGCGGCATCGATGGCGTCGGCTTGGGTTACGTTTATGCGTATGGTGTCGGTGATGTTTGTTCCGTCGAAGCTGCCCGTAGTGCGTATGGCAAACTCATACAGCCCGGCTTTCTGCGGCGTTCCGTTGAGTGTAAACTGCCTTGTCTTGCTGTCTTGTTCGTAGCTGAAGCCTTCGGGAACGGAAAAAGAGCTTATGCGTTTGCCGTTGAGGAACGTTTGGAATGGCATGGCCCCGGTGCAGTTCTTGAGCCTGCAAGTCACTGCTTTCATAGCGTTGCCCAGTTCTACAGTCTGTTCTTTCAGGCCATCGACGGCAATGATTCCGGCTGCCACCGAGTCGGGCAGGTAGTAGCCCAGGTGGGGCGGTTGGTTGTAAGCCACGTTTTGCCATGCCACACTCATGCGGTACACGTGGTCGTGCATCAGCGTTGGCACCCTCAGGGCCGTCTCGGTTGTTGTCGATGCGATGTTGATGGTGGCCGAGTCGGTGGCGCAGCACCATACCACCTACTCCCTCCAGTCGCCGAAAAGGTCGGCCGCCAGCAGCGGGTATGCCTTTGTCCCGTTTTTCATCGAGTGGTTGGGGGCTTGGTAAATGCGCGTGCTGCGTCCGTTGTTCCACTTTGTTATGTTTACTCCGTCGAGCAGTTCGTCGTATGCATCGCCATCCCAGAATATGCGGAAGCAATATGCCGGGCGTGCTTCCTCGCCCGAAGCCACCACTTGGTCGTTGATGTCGTAGACGTCGTAGTTGGCCGCCGACCAGAACAGTCCGCCCCTGTGTTGCGGCGATATGACGGCAGCCATGCCCCGTCCGTTGTCGCCAGCCGAGCTGTGGCGTATCAGCAGCTCCCCCGTGGCGGCGTCGCGCACGTGCCATCCGTATGGTGTGTCTTCATGGGGCATCATGAACTGCAGCCCTTGGCGGTCGGGCATGAACACTCCCAGGTGGTGGGCGTCGCCATGTCCGAGGCCGGTTGAGTAGAGCAGTCGGCCGTCGTTGTCTATTACCGCGGCCCCGTACATTATCTCGTCGCAGCCGTCGCCGTCGACATCGCCAACCGCAATGCTGTGGCACCCTTGTCCGTAGGCAGTGTAGTTGTCGCCTGTGCCCGATGTGTTTGAGCTGTAGTTGTAAATGCTTTTGTTGCCGTTGGCATCGCTTACCTCCACCCTTTGCTTCGAGCGCGAGGCGTGGAGCCATTTCTGCCGCAGCTTCATGCCGTCGAAATCCACGGCCCACAAGTATGCCTGGGTGTAGTATCCGCGGCACATCACGGCGCTCGGGTTCTTGTCGGCACCGTCGAGATAGGCCACGCAAGCCAGGAAACGCTCGCCCCGGTTGCCGTAATCGTCGCCCCAGGCACCATATCCGCTCGTGCGCCCGCAGGTGAAGCCGCGGTTAGGGTTGTACCATATCGTGTGCACGGCCCGCCCGCTCTGCCCGTCGAAAACGGTCAGGAACTCCGGCCCGTCTAGTATGTGGCCGCTGTCGTTGCGGTAGTCTGCCAGGTTGTCGGTGGCCCTTATGCCCTCGTCGTCGGCTGCCTCGGTCACATAGCGGCCCGTGCCGTCGGTGGTGCCGGGCCCGGTCTTGCATATCAGTTCGGCCCTGCCGTCGCCGTCGAAGTCGAAAAACATCGGTTGCGAATAGTGCGAACCGGCCCTTATGTTTTTGCCCAAGTCAATGCGCCACAAGCGTTGCGGGGCAGGCTCGTCGGCCGTTCCGGGCTCTATGTGGTAGCAGTCGTAGTAGACGTTGCCGGTAAATCCGCTTGCAGAATTGTCCTTGGCATTCGACGGAGTCCACTTTACGAGCAGTTCATACTTGCCGTCTCCGTCGACGTCGGCCACGCTTCCCTCCTGCGCATAGTAGGCGTAGCAGTCCGTACTGTCGTTTTCGGCATAATGGAAACTGCCTCTCTGCGGGCGCTCAAGCCTCATTGTCTTGTACTCCTTGCCCCATGCTGTGGCCGGCTCTGATGGCTCTCCGGCCTCGCCGCCGGTCTTTTTCACAATCTCGTAGACAGCTCCGGCCTCGCCGCCGGCATCGTTGTAATTGGTGGCGTAAACGTCGCGCGCTATTGTCTGCCCGTCTCTGATTACGTCGAATGTTACGTTTTCGCCCTCGTCGCCGAGCAGTCGCCAGCCGACAAAGTTGCCCCCGTCGTGGTGGATGGCCACCGTGCCGCGCCCGAGCCTTTCCATCTGGCTCCGTGGGGTGGCGTTCTGTGCCGTCGCGGTTGTCGTCACCTGTGCCGCCGTTGCCGCAATGAGGCATAAAAGGTGTAATAATCTGTTTATGTTCATGTCGAGGTTGGTTATTGGTTTGTTCTTGCCGCAAAGTTAATTTGCTTGCAAGAGAGCGGCATTACACTTTCGTACGATTGATTACAAATATGTGCATGGCGTTGTGTTTCAGGCATGTGCCGGCCTCGCCGCATGGGCGTGTCGCCTCGTGGCGGGCCGGCCTTGGCCGTTTGTGGGCAGCTGCTGTTGTGTCTTTCGTTGTGTTTTTCCTTTGGGTGATAGTGTGTTGCCGCGTCGTGCGACTGTGTCTTGTCTGTCAATCATGGATTGCCGTGCCGGTGGCGCTGTCGGTCTTGGGTGTTGCCGACGTCTTTTCGGCAAACGTCTCGGGGCTTACCTTCATGGCCCTGAGCGTGCGCGAGACAGGGAAATTGCTGAAGAACTCATCGTCGGAACTAAGCCATTGGTGCGAGAGAATGGCGTTGCACCGCTTCACCTGCTTTTCGATTGCGTCGAAATACCTGCCGTTGATCACGGCCAGGTAGTGCTTGCCGTCGTGCGTCCTGAATGCGAGCACAAGCCTCCTTTTGCCTTTCCGCTTGTCGTTGGCGGCCCATTGGCGTGTGTCAACCCTCACCTTTATGTTCCAGCCGTGGCGGGAGTTCAGCTCGTTCATCATGGCCCTGAACACCTGCCCGTGGGCCGACGTGTCTTTTATGCGCTGGTATGCAATGTAGTAGTGAATCATCTCGTGCAGCAGCACGTTCTGGTATTCACGTTCGGGCAAGTCGTAGTATTTTGTCACCTTGATGGTGAAATGGTCTAATTTCTGCCGTCTCAGTATTGCCGAACGCCTGCTTCTGCAGCAAAACTGCCCCAGGATGGTGCGTGCGTTGCTGACGACAAACTCCGGTTCAGGCAGTTTTCCGCCGAAATAAGCATTGTTGAATGTGCCGAACTGCTCTCTGAGGTATTCTTGTGTGGGCGTCATAGCTTTTTGCCAGCGATAGTGCGAGCGAGAGTAAAGCAAGCTGTCTTGCCATATCCCGAGTGCCGCTTATCTTTGGCAAAGTTAATACAAAAGGCGGGCGGAAGCAACATAAGGCTAAAAAAATATGTTTATATTGCAATAAATTCCGGAAAAAAGGCTTATGATATTATAAAACCGGCATTTCGGGTTGGTTGGTGTGATAATTTGGAGTAACTTTGCAGCCGAGATAACAAACAACAGATTGATATGATGATAAGGAATGGTTATGTGCTGTTGGCCGCAGCCACGCTGGCTTTGGCGTCGGGTGTGGCCTCATGCGGCAACGACGACCCGCCCACCGGCGATGGCATAGACTATACAGAGAAGGTGGTCACGGGCTACAGGATGCAGTATAACATGAAGTTGGCCGACCCCAATGTGCGCGAGGTGGCCGACGTGCTTGTTACATACATTGACGCCGAAGGCAAGGAGGTTGAAGACACTATGGACGGCCAGGAGTGGCAGAAGACGGTGGTGATGCCCAGCGGCAAGGAGCAGACATACGGCCTTGCAGCCCGCTTCGCGTCGAAGCAGAGCCCCGTGATGAGCCAAGACGAGTATGACTTTGCCGTCGACCTGACCTCGGGCATTTACACCTTGTATTCAAATGGCAGCGCCATGATGCTGGCGTGGGCTACAAACCGCGAGAGCCAGGGCATACTGAAAGCCGACGCCGACGGCGAATACCGCACCACGCGCTCGGCCTCCTACCTGGTCACGCCGCAGGCCCGAGAGGACATGGACACCACGTTAACCTACTTCAACTTTACAAACAGGAGGCTGGAGTCGGGGCGTGACACCATCATTTTCAATAAGTTTGATTTCAAGAAATAGCCTTTTGCCGCTTCGGTGGCGGGGCTGCCTCATAGCACCGGCATCCGAGGCGTAGCGCGTCAGCGCCCGCCGTCACCCCTGTTGGGTTGATGGCGGGCGCTGTGCATTGTGGCGCAGCCATGTCGGCCGCGTTTGGCCGGCTCACTGGATAAATCTATGGGGCTTTTTAGGAGTTAAGGAGTTAGGAAGTTAAGAAGTTAAGACAATAGTATTTGGCTATCTTCCTGCAACACTTTCCCCATGCTGCCAGAGCTCCCATGTTTCCATAACTATTGTCTGTACTCCTGTCTCCCGCCTCCCAAATAAACCCCAACAATTGTCTTAACTTCTTAACTTCCTAACTCCTTAACTCCTAAAACAATTCCTTGAATAATGCCATTGTCCTCTAACTCCATAACTCCCTGTACGTTTAAGCCCCCTGTGTTTGTCGGGTGGCCCGCTTGGCTTGCGTGCCCTCGCCGGGGCGGTCAGCCTTCCTGCCGCCTGCCGCTTCCGTCTATCAGCGCCATGAGCGAAGCGTTGAACTGCTGGTCTTGCGCCATGTCTTCTATGTCCAGGTGCATGCGGTAGCGCCAGTAGTGGTGCGGGTTGGCCGGATTGTTTATGCGTTCGGCGCCGGCGTCGGCCAGCCTCAGCTTCTCGTCGGTGGCCAGCCAGTCTTGCAGCGTGAGTATGCACAGTGCCGAGGGGCTCATCAGCTGGCGCTCAACGATGTCCTTGGCGAGCCATCCCGGCATCGGGTGGGGGGCCGTTCCGTCGTGGTGCAGCATCGTTGTGAAGTAGTCTTGGGCACGCTCGTGGTCCTCGTCCCACCATGCCCGCATCGTGGGCGTGTCGTGGGTGGACATGGTGCACACCGACAGGTAAGGGTAGTGCGACAGATGGGCGAAGCGGGTGCCGCTCTCTTTGGGCATGGTCTGGATTTCCAGGCTCAGGATGTTCAGCCTGTTCATCACCCACGGCACGCATTCGGGCACCATGCCCAAGTCTTCGGCGCACATCAGCATGCGCGTGGCGCGGCCCAGCAGCGGCAGTTTGCGCAAGGCCTCATTGTACCAGAACTGGTTGTGGCGGCGGTAGAAGTAATCGTCGTAGAGGCGGTTGAACGCCGTCTTGTCCCTGTCGCTGAGCGCAGCGTAGGCCATGTCGGTCTGTGCGGCTATGCGCGGGTGCAGCTTGTTGGCGTCGGTGCGGTCGGCCACGAAGAGCACATTGCTTATCAGCGCATACAGGCCGTCGCGCAGGCGGGTGTCGGCTTCCGATGGGTTTTCGCCGAAGGCGGCCTCCACCTTGCGCTGCGTGTCGTATTCGGGCCTCATGGCGTAGCCGTCGTCACGGGGGCATACATAGGTGGAGCGCACCTCGTCGGCCCTTTCACCGAATAGCGCCTCGATCACGCTGTCGGTGATGTAGGGCTTTGTCAGCCGGCCGGTGTCGGCCTGCAGTCCGTAGGCAGCAATCTCCTCGCGGGTCATGCCGAGGGCAGGCACAAACTGGCCCAGCAGTCCGTGGACGGCATCTGCCGGTATCTCCCATATTCGGAAGAAGCCCAGAATGTGGTCTATGCGGTATGCGTCGAAGTATTCGGACATCTTCCCCAGGCGCTGCGTCCACCATCGGCAGCCGTCGGCCATCATTTCGTTCCAGTTGTATGTGGGGAAGCCCCAGTTCTGGCCGTTGGCCGAGAAGGCGTCGGGCGGGGCGCCGGCCTGCCCGTCCATGTTGAAATAGCGGGGCTGCGTCCATGTCTCAACGCTCGTGCGGCTCACCCCGATGGGTATGTCGCCCTTGAGTATCACCTTCATGTCGCGTGCCAGTTCGTGCACCTCGCGCATCTGCATGTCAAGGTTGTACTGCACGTAATACCAGAAAGCCACCTCCTTGTATAGCTTTGTCTGCGGGTTGGCCATGGCCTTCAGCTCGCCGTCGTCGGGCTTTTCGTGGCCCGTCCAGCGGCTGAAGTCGGGTGTGCCGTGCTTGTCGCGGTAGTGGCAGAAGGCGGCATACGGCACGAGCCACCGCCTGTTGGCCTCGAAAAACCGCTTGTATGTCACCCTTCGGCTCACCGCCTGCCACTCTTGCGCGAACAGTTCGCGCAGGTATTCGGTCTTGGCTGCATTCACCCTTTCGTAGTCCACCTGTGGCAGCGCGTTGAGTTCTTGGCGCAGCCTTTCGTAGTGCTCCCGGCGTTTGGCGTCCTTGAGCGGCGCCAGCTGCCTCAGGTCGGTGTATTGCGGGTGCAGGGCGTATGTGCTGATGGCGCTGTACGGGTAGGAGTCGCGCCATGTGTGGGTGGCCGTGGTGTCGTTGACGGGCAGCACCTGCAGCGCGTGCTGTGCTGTCGACGCTGCCCAGCGCACCATGGCTTTCAGGTCGCCGAAGTCGCCAACGCCGTAGCTTCCGCCGGAGCGCAGCGCAAACACCGGCACCACCGTGCCGGCCCCGCGCCACTGGCTTATGCCGAACTCGGCCTGCAGCAGCTCGTATGTCACCACGTCGCCGGCCTTCATGTCGGGCAGCGTGACCGTGCGGTTGGCGCCGTCTTCCCACATTATTATATTGTCGTTGTCGTTGCCCGCGATGACAAACTTAAACTCTATGAACGGGCGGTCTATCTTCGATGCGTCGAGGCTCACCACCCACTCGTTGGGCGTGTGCTCGGCCATGCGCAGCCCCGCCGGTTTGAGCCAGTTGCCAAGGTATGGGCCGCTGCCGGCCAGGGCCAGCCTCTGGCCCGCGCGCAGTTGCGGGGCCCGCACTTTCAGGCGTATCATCTTGCCGAAGTCGGCCACGGCGCTCAGCTCACGCTTGCGCCTTGCAACGCACTCGGTGAAGGCCGAGCTGTAGAGCAGGGCGTCAGAGGGCATGTCAATCCACTTGTCGTACATCACGTGGCACGCGCTGCGCGAGTTGGCAAACTCCAGGCGGTGGGGCATGGCGTCCCATTCGCGCCTGGCCTCGCTGCCTCGCCGTTCCACACTGTAGTAATAGTCTATGTATGTTGCAGGCTTCACCGTCCTCGACAGGCTGCACGTCCAGCTTCGTCCGTCGAGCGTTTCCATGGGGTGGCGCTCTGCCTTTGCTGTGGCTTCGCCACTGATGATGTTGAGCACCAGTGCCTCGCCGTATGCGGTCAGGTAGTCAATGTTGAATGTAAGCTTCATTGGTTTCGGTTGTCTTTGATGTTATTGGTGGCGTAAAGTTAATAATAAAATGTGGAAAACCAACAAAACTTCACTGCTTTTTCGCATGTTTTTTATCCGTTGGGGGCTGTTGGCCACTTGCTCTGCCGCGCCGTGTTTCAATGGAGCCGGTCGGTTGGTGTAACAACTTGTATGCCAGGGTGTTGCCGTTGATGCCGAATGGCGGCGCAAAACGGGCTGTATGGCAGCGCGAAAAGGGCCGCCTGGCAGCTCGAAACGGGCTGTGCGGTGTTGTGGCCCGGGGCGCATGCGGCCTTTCCGCCCGCTGGCGACGGCAGCAGGCTTGCCCCGCCGCCCGTTCACCTTATGTTTATGGCCACGTCAAAGCCGCGCCCGTTGAAAGCCACGGCCACGCCCTTGTCTTTCAGCAGCTTGCCGCCCACAAAGTAGCACAGCTCTGTCGACAGTATGCCTATGGCGGCCCCGGCGGCCACGTCGTACCAGTGGTGGCGGTCGCGCATCACCCTGTCGGCCGCCGTCAGCGTGGCCACGGAATACCCCGCCACGCTTATCCACGGCGAAACCTTGCCAAACTCCTTGTGCAGCACGGTGGCGCCGGCGAAGGCGATGGTGGCGTGGCCCGACGGAAACGAATGGTCGTCGCTGCCGTCGGGGCGCTGCTCGCTGACGGTGTGCTTCAGGGTGTAGGCCACCCCTGCCGAAACGGCCATCGACGCCGCTGCCGTTGCTGCCAGCCGGGGCCACTCGTGGCGGCTGTCTATGCCGCTTGCCTTGAGGGCTATCACTGCCGCCCATGGCGTGAGTTGCAGCACGTCGTCTGTCGTTTCGCCGCCTATGCCCCCGGCGAGGGCAGGCGCGGGGGCGGCCATCAGTGCCGCCATGATCAGGGTTTTTGTGTTCATGGCTGCAAAGTTAAGCATATTTTTCGGGCCGCGGGCCATGTAGACATCGGAAAGATTTGGCCTGCCGTCATTGCCTTTCCGATTTTTTGCAGTAAATTTGTGGTCTGAACGGGCTGTCCCGGGAAGGCGGCTGCTACGGCTGTCGCTGCTGTTGCCACTGTGGTTGCCCGGTATTTTGGGTTGCCAATGCCCGGAATGTGTGTATAGGCAGTGCCGGCTTGTTCCGGGCGCCATGCCGCGCGCTGTGCCGTGCAGGCCGTGGGGCGTCCTCGGCCTGCCATTGTAACAATGTAAAACAAAGCTCAATGATATGAAAAGACGGATTGTGATGGCGGCCGCCGCGCTGGCGGCCATTGTCGTGCTGGCCCTTGCGGGCGGCAGTTTCTATATGCTCGGCTATTCGCTCGACCCCGACCCGAACCGCGCCGACACCGACAGCGCCTACGCCCAACTGTACAGCCGGATGCCCGACATGAGACCGTGGGCTGACAGCCTGCGCCGCTGCGGACTGCTGCGCGACACGTTTGTGGCAATGCCCGGTGGCGAGCGGCACCATGCCCTGTGGCTCCGGGCCGACTCGGCATGCGGCCGCACGGCCGTCATAGTGCACGGCTACAAGGATTGCGCTGTCAAGTTTCTGTACCTGGGTCGCATGTACCACCGCGACCTGGGGTACAACATACTGCTTCCCGACCTGCATGCCCACGGGCTGAGCGACGGCGGGAGCATAGGCATGGGGTGGAACGACAGGCTCGACGTGATGCGTTGGGCTGAGGTGGCCGAGCGCATGTTCCGCGTGGCGGGCCATGAGTCGAGGGTCGTTGTGCACGGTGTGTCGATGGGTGCAGCCACGGTCATGTGCATGTCGGGCGAGCCATTGCCGGATTACATAAAGTGCTTTGTCGAAGACTGCGGCTACACTTCGGTTTGGGATGAGTTTGCCTGCCAGCTGCGCGAGCAGTTCGGCCTGCCGCCGTTTCCGCTGATGTATACCACGAGCGCGCTGTGCGGCGCCGTCAACGGGTGGCGTTTCGGCGAGGCGTCGCCCTTGGCCCAGGTGACAAGGTGCCGCAGGCCCATGCTCTTCATCCATGGCGATGCCGACAGGTTTGTGCCCACAGAGATGGTCTACAGCCTCTATGCGGCCAAGCCGGGGCCCAAGCGGCTGTGGATAGGGCGCGGTTCGGCCCATGCCATGTCGTATGCCGACCACCCCGTGGAGTATACGCGGGTGGTGGCCGACTTCGTTGGCCGCTGACGCAGTGGCCGCCCAG
>ERZ773136.2515-NODE-2515-length-15226-cov-4.229978_pt1 | contig 15226 bp, 7 predicted proteins | sample MGYA00580855_ERZ773136 | MGnify/ENA primary metagenome ERZ773136 (study PRJEB29015, sample SAMEA2737860) | human gut metagenome | biome: human gut; feature: human-associated habitat; material: faeces | place: China | collected 2012 ... | reverse complement strand
GTATTCATAGCCGGCATACCGGTACGGGTTATCCAATTCACCGTTTTGAGCCAAGACGTTTCCGAACTCATCATAGGCGTATTCAGCAAGCGTTTCTCCGGAAACGGATTTTACCAAGACGATATCGCCATGTCCGTTGTACGACATAATCATCGGCTTATCCGTCGTCCGGCTTATCAGATTCCTGCCGTACACGTTGCGCGCTTTCGGCTCATTTTGCCCGTCCAGCTCCGCGATAACCGTATTGCCGTCGTAAACGTAATACCGGGTTTTTCCGTCTGTTGTACGGGAAATTTTCCGGCCGCGGCCGTTATACGCATTTTGAATCGTCGTATTACCCTGCAAAATGCCGGTAAGACGATTAAAATTGTCGTAGGAATACAGTGCCATGTCGCCGGCTGTATTTACGCCAAGTTCACCCAGTGTTACCGAGTTTTCGCCGTCGCTTACACCAACCGACTGCACCCATTTGGAGATCTGGTTGCCGTTATTATCGTAGCCGAAATACGTATGAACCTCTGCCGAACTGCCGGTTGTGGTTGCAACAGTTTCTGTCAGGCGGTTCTGTTCGTTATAGCTATAGACATTGGTGGCTATTATGCCGTCTTTCGAGCTTACCTTGCTCAATCGGTTGCCGGCATTATCGTATGTATACGCGTTCACCATGCCGCTTGGGTGTGTGACTTTGATCAGTCGGCTCCACGCGTCGTATTCGTAGGCGGTCGTTTCGGCAGATGCTCCGTTTTTCGTTTCCGTTTTGGATATCTGATTGTAACCGCCTACAAATCCGTCGCTGTAAGTATAGGTATAGGAGGCTATCACGCTGTCGGCTGCCGTTTTGGTCTCAAGACCGATGAGGTTGCCGGCTGCGTCATAGGTATACGTGGAAATTGTGCCGTCGGGGGCTTTTACGGTATGCAGTGCGTTATTGTCATAATAAGTATACTCTGTTATCAATGAGCTGTCAATAACTTTGTAAATCTTATCTTCTGCATCATACCATTTTTCAACCGTATGGCCTTTCGGATCGGTCGTTGTTTCCGAAACCAAGCCATAGGGAATATTGGTATAGTTATCATATGTATAGGTGACCGTACCGGTTACGGAATGATTCTGTGTGAGAATTCTGCCCATAGAATCATAGGTATACGTTGTGACGCCGGAGCTATCGGTCATAGTAAGGATATTGCCGTTTCCGTCATAGGTATATGCTGTGGATTCGCCGTCGCAAGCGGTGATGATAAGTCGGTCAAAGACATCATAGGTATTGACAGTTGTTTTTCCGTTGCGGTCGGTATGTTCCGTTAAGTTTCCGCGGCTATCAAATTTATAGCTATCGGTTTTAGACGGAGTATTAAGACCACCGTCAGCATACTGCGTCATAAGACGGTTGTTGCTGTCATACACCAAGGTGGTGGTATGATTGTTGCCGTCTGTTTGCGTAAGCAAGTTACCCTTTGCGTCATAGGTGTAGGAAGAAATCTGGGTTGATACGCCGTTTTGTTCGAAAGCTGCGCCGGTAAGATTTCCCTTCTTATCATATGTATACTTATAAGCACCGTAATTATTCTTTTCGGCTGTTTTTCGGTTGAAGGCGTCGTATTCGTAAGCAAGCGAATATTCGCCGTTATCGGTGTTTTTGGCAGGATCGGCTATTTTGATACAATTCCCGAAGGTATTGTATTCATAAGTCGTTTTGTTTCCTTGCGCATTTGTGGTTGTTAACCGGTCGCCGCGCATATTATAGGTATTGGTTTCCAAAACTGCGGTCGATGTGGTATTGGTTTGGGCATTGTAGGTTTTTCTAGTCTTGGTAAGCACATTGTCAAACCGGTCATAGGTGTATTCTGTACGGTTCATGGAAGACAAATTGCTTATATCATCGGAAAGCGTATCCAAGCCAACATGTTCCGCCGATACAGAACCGGTATAGTCAATTGCAGATACTTCCGCGGTCTTACGGTTCTGATAATCATATACGGAAAAAGCAGTTCTGCCGTTCGGATAAACCGTATACACAAGATTGCCAAAGCCGTCGTACAAAAATCTTGTGGTGTTGCCGTTTTTATCGGAGGATTGAATGACGTGGCCGGCATAGTCATAGGAAAAGGTTTCTTGGGCAGGAGAAGCGTCCGACTCACTTTCATAATAACGGACCGTGGTTTGGAGGTTGTTGTTATTATACGTGAATTTCGTGACCGCGCCGTTATCAGACACCTGAGAACTCAGATTGCCGTTTTTATCATAACTGTTGGTAACAAGCGAATAATCGCCATGGGTATCGTGCAACAGGGTGGCAGCGTTTGTAACGCGGGATTTATCCACGTATGTTTTGATTGAAACAGGTTTGCCATAATGATTGTTTTCATAAACGATGTCGGAAAGAACTGTTGTCCCATCTTTCACGGTCATTCTGTTTAGTTTTCTGTCTTTGTCATACTCATACGCTGTCACAATTCCCATTGCATCTGTTTCAGATTTCAAGAGGTTATCCGCATAGTATTCGCGTGTTTCTGTTACAGTGGAATCATTTGTAAGGTTTGGCGAAGCATTTTCTAGCTTTGTGCTTGAAAGCGTCTGTACTGCATTTCCGTTCTTGTCATAAGAAGTTTTTGTGTAGCGGTATTTAGCAGCATCTGAAACATCTTCCAAAGCAAGGTGGGACGTTTCGTCGCAGCACTTCTTTTCCACATAGGTTTTATGAGTGTTAGTATCATATCCGTAAGAATAGAAATTCAGTGCAAAATCAGTGTCTGTAATCGCAGAGGCTTCCTCTATTAAATTACCTGACAAATCATAATTGTTTTGAATTATATAATAATTTGAATCATAATGATATCTTCTATATAAGTTTCCTCTGAAGTCATATTGATTTTGAATAGCCGAATACATCGAGTTTGTCCCTTGGTACTCATACTCGTATTCATTCGTGTACCCAGACTTTGGTAAGGCTTTCATTTTTCCACTTAAAAGAAAATATCCAGACTGCTCATTCGGCTTAATATAGTAATTGGTTGTTTTGAAATCTGGTCTATCGAACAGTTCAATACTACCATCTGCTCTTGTAATTTGAGAGATTTCTCCATACGGGTCATATGTGTACGAAGTAATGTTGCCTTCCGGATCCGTTACCTTTTTAAGCAATCCGTTTTCGTAGTATTCCTTGCGTTCTCCGGCAGTAAGATCACTATATCCGCCATCGGCGGTTTCGAAAGAGCTGTTATACTGCATAGGAGAAATCGTTTGAACAGGAAGACCTAACGTATTATAAACCGTTCTGGTTACTTCATTGCCGGTTGATGCAATGCAAGTGCGTTTGGTTTCCTGACCGTTGTTATTGTACTCATATTCGGTAACGGTTCCTTCACCGGAGGTGTGTTTGGAAACCCAGCCGAAATTGTTATACTCAAACGTTTCTTTGATTTCATTTGCGGCAGTACTTTCCGGATTTGTAACAGAGGTGAGATTTCCCTTGGAATCATAAGTGTACACCCACCCCTTATCGGTGGAGCTGCCGGTATACTGTTCCGGATAGACGATTTTTCCGACTAGACCCTTGATGGGATTATCTGTGACGTATTCATAATTGGTAACAGCAAAATCATTTGCATTCGAATCCGTCATTTCAGGCAAGGACTGTCTGGAGCTTAATACAGGCAAATATTTCTGTATTTGTACCAGGCGTACTCTGTTTTCATAGATATAATTTGTCCCGGTATAGGTGCCTGTACCATCCGATTCCTGTGTGCGCCAGTTTTTTTCTGTAATCACATTCCCGGCTGTGTCATAGCTATACTGGGTATATTCAAGCATGTTACCGTTTGGGGTACTCACTGTCTTTGCAATAGGCAAGCCCAAGGTGTCATCATATGGCTTTGGATATGTATAGGATGTGATAAGTCCTGTTTTGTCAACACTTTTTAATATCTCACCATTTTTCCATTTCCGGTAGTCGTCATCAATCGCTATGCAAACGTTGCCGTCCGGATCCAATTGTATGCTTCCGCCGCTTTGTTGGTAGTAATACTCAACCGATGATTTACAACCAGCTTCATCAACGTAGTATGTAATATCGTGTTCAGCATCATAACCGGTTTCTGTGGTTTTTACGACTTGGCCTTCGTCATCAAAAATTGCTGTTATTGAGGTTTTATTGTTTATCGTGTCATAATCATATTGGTATTGTGTCCCATACTGATCTGTAAGAATGTCGACCTTGTAGCGCAGGATATCCGGATGTGCATAGGTTACGGAAGCGATGGTTGTGCCGAGATCATTCTTTATTTCAGTGAGTAAATCGTCTTCGTAAGAATAGTAATAAGACTGTCCGGTTGAGTCAGTAGACTGAATCAAGGTGCCGCCATTATAAATATAGGTAACACTTCTGCCGAAAGCATCCGAAATGGATATAAGTTTATTGGAGTCATAGGTGAAAGTATACGTGTTTCCGGCCGCGTCAGTAATATCCGTTATTTTTCCTCCGTGCCAATTGATATCTGTACTGTTACCGTATTTATCAACGATTTTATACAGACAACCGGGAGAATCAATGTTGGCAAAAGTATCAACAGCTGATTGAGAAGTGCTCGGCTCCTTAACCGGATTAAAAAAGTATTTCGTTTGATCGGGAGTCGTAACAGAAAAATATTTGCTATCTTCATTTCGTCTCAATTCTGCGCGTGAGTCCATTGGTAAAAACTTTGTTTGTCCCTCATATTTTTGAAAATGAAGATTTGTACCATCTGGTAACCTGGTTACAATTACAGAAGTATCTATTTCCTCTTTTTCGGTATCGCTGTCAACCAGTGTTAAATATTCAGCTTTGCCTTCGTAATTGAATGTCCAACCTATATTGAAATGATTTTTTGTTATGTCACGGGAATTATAACTTCTTTTAATTTTAAATGTTTCACCGGCAAGGCCTGACGTTAAATCTTCAAAGGTATAAGTAAAATTCCCGTTGGTAGGGTCGACGCCGTTCCCTTGGAGATATTCTTTCACTGCACTTGTACTTTGTATATTCTTTACAGTTAATGAGCAACTTTGCGAATTGCTTGTCTTTTTGTAAAGGAAAAATTTGTGCACCCCGGATTGGAGTATTAATTCTTGGTTTGTAACTTTAAAATTAATATTACTATACGAATCCTGATAGTATATCTCGTATGCGGCGTTTTGCTGGGGATTAAGAACAAATTTTACTTTTTGCGATGGCTTTCTTATTTCTAACCGATAGTATTTCTTTTCTTTCGCACTTGTCAATAAAACCGAGCGTGTCTCGTCTAAAGCAATTGTGTCATAAGCAGTTACCGCTTTTGCTGTAGATAACACCTGCGCATTTTGGTGAGCTGCATTATATAAATCGACAGCAGTTAATGTTTTGGACATAAAAGAGTGGGTACTTGTATCGAGAGAAGGCTCTTGGGCAGAAGAATCATTCCTCACGGCAAAAAACGGAATTAAATCATCAATCGAGCAGCTGCCGTTTTCTTCTAATAAGAGCGCAGCCATTCCGGCTACCTGTGCCGCAGATGCAGATGTTCCGCTAACCAGAGTCGGTTTATTGTTGGCATAGAGAATGCTTTCGATCGATTCACCCGGCGCATAGAAGTCTACGGTTGTTCCGCGGTTTGAAAAAGAGCTGATATCGGCTTCTTCATCCAATGAGCCAACCGATATTACGTGTTCCAAACCGGCTGGATAACATACATTTTGATTTCCGCTGTTGCCGGCCGGAGCAACCATCAGAATATTGTTTTCAAACGCGTTATTTACGGCATTTTCAAGCGCATAGGAATATTGGTCAACCGAAAATCCAAAATAGATAATATCCATTTCGTTTTCGATCGCCCATTCAATACCTTTGACAACACTGCTGATATAACCGATACCATCAGCATCCAATACCTTTACGGAATAAAGCATCGCATTAGGAGCAATACCGGTAAGGCCTTCATTATCCATAGCTGCACCAATAATACCGGCCATTGCGGTTCCATGACCATCGTCATCCGCCCAGCTTTCGCTGCCATCAACAAATGTAGTGCCTCCATAAATGTTCAATTCCGTGGATTTGTAGTTTAAGCCAGTATCCAAAATGGCAATTTTAATATCATTTCCAAGAATATTATTGTCGTGATACTCTTCTAATGAAAGAGCTCCAAAGCTTTCCGGATAAAAATTGCCAATCATAACACAAAGGTGCTCGGACAAAGTAGGGTCCGGAGTCTTAATACTATTTTTGTAAACAAGATTGTCGATTTCCACTACTTTATTCGAACTTTTGAGCATGCTCTGAATATCGGTTCCTCCTGCACTGACAACAGAAGACAAGCTATTTAATGCTGTTTGGCTCGCGTTTATGCGTTCACTTGCAGATTGATATTTTTCGGAAAGAACGCTTTCGTGTTTCTGTGTTACGATTACTCGGACGTCACCGTTTGCAATTGCAGGAAGCGTGTATTTCCGAACTTTCGGGTCAAGACGCTTTCGATGATTTGATTCCATGCCGCTTTTGACAGTCCAGTCTAAGTCGTTGGATTCCGTAATTGAAGAATTTGGAGTATTGTCACTTATTGATTCTGTAAAGTATTCCGAGGGTGCGTGAACTGTTTTTGCAGTTTCATCCACCTCTTTACCGTAAACAATTGCTGTGCTCTGAACAAGAATAGAGGTTGCCAATATTAAACTGATAATTTGTTTTATTTTCATGTTGGTTATCCTTATTATTCACGATTAATTGATACTGTTGTACTTGTTACCATTAATCCTTTGAAGATAATGCAATCAAGCACTCCTGTGATAATCTTGTTTTCCGGGGAATTAATTTTAAATTGTATTTCTCCCGGAGATATTGAAATTACTTCCAAAGAAGTTCCGGCAATCATACCCCTTGTAGTTTCTTTGGCAAAAGTAAACGCACATAAATCATCTATTTCCAAAGCGTTTCTATCATAATTGATAATGTACACCGTGTTAGCTGATATAGGCGTTTGATTGGAAAATACGACGATGGGATGAATCTTTCCTTCGCTTGTATTAAATGTAATAGTATTTTCTGATGGAATCATAATAGTGTTGTCGTTAGATAGCTTGATAAAATCAAATATAAAAGTTCCATTTGATTTTAAGGAAAACATTAACTGATTCAAAACGCCAACGTAATTTGTACTCCAACCATCCTCGACCTCCGACAGATCCACGACATATTCACGGTATGTGTCACTCTTTTTGATTTGGATGCTTTTTGTATTGATAACAGCGTTGACTGTATCATTTTCCGCATAATATGTGGCTGTTGTATCAAAATATACTTTTAACTCCGAGTCTGCGGAAGCAGAATTGACCCCAATTACCAAATATTTGTATTTTTCGGTTGGTAATTTCAAATTCAAAGGTGTAAAGACACCGCCGTTTCCTTCCGGTACTCGCGTAATGGCAAGCGCTCCGTTGGCGGCAGAAATTTGATGCTGGAAAACACCGGCGCCGTTATCGGAAGCGGTAAAGCCTTGCGTTGTATTGTCGTCGAAATTCCAAATGATATCCGGATATTCTCCTTCAAATTTCGCAAAGCGGACAAAAGCAATTTTCACTTCTCCCGTGCCGTGGAAAGCAAGCATCATACGGTGGAAAATTTCTTTCCAGTTCTCTTCTGCAACAAGGTCAAATGTGTATACTTTCAAATTCGGATCATTGGGTGTAATGGAAACAATAGAACGTCTTAACGCATTGAATTCTGTGCCTACATCAGCGGACGTACTGAAATACCAATCCATCTGTGTCGCGTCAGAATAATTTCTGATGCCGACTTGTACCTTGTTATAAAGCTCCGTAGAAATGCCGATATTCGCTTCCGGTGAGTAAACAGCAGGATCCAGCATGTTTTCCCGTCCCAACAAGTTCAATGTATAACCGTCGTCTGTTACAACAGCTGAGCCAATGCGTTCGTTGGCGGTCCAATTATCAAAGCTCCAATCCAACACCTCCGGCATTGGAATAAAGGAAATGGAGTCAATATAAATGTTTCCGACAAGCTCTTCGCCGCCTGCCCCAAATCCAAGCATCAGATTTTTAAGTGCGCCCTGCCGGTAGGTCAGATCAAATTCGATGTTTTGGTAGTCTGACATATTAGCAGGGAGTGACGCTATCGGCTGATACCATGAAGCGTTTCCTGCTCCGTCATAATCGCGGTCGATATTAAAATACCATTGCATCTGGTCGGCAGAAGTAGCGTTTTTCAATCGTACAATGATTTTGGAATACTTCAATAAATCGAGATTCAAGCCGCCTTTACTCATGTAAGCTTTGTTGCTGAAGTCAGCGGAAGCGGCTGTTTTATTGATTGCCACCGTAAGAATTCCATTGGAAACGCCGCCGTTAGACGCATCTTGACCAAAATAAAAGCCTTCGGCGTCGTTTTCAAAATCCCAAACAACTGCTTCATCTAAAGACCCGGTCATACATGCTGTGTAGGCACTGTCACGTTCACCGCGGATACGGATATAATAGGCATTCGATTTTTCCAAATAGAAATGATCGGTTTCATCTTTTGTGACAGGAGACAACAGGCTGCCGGCTGCATCCGCTATTTCATAAAATAGATTCTTTTCACTTGTTAATGTAAACGTATAATACCGACTGCTTGTCGGCGTAAATTTTAATAAATCAATATCCGGATTGCTTTGCGTTGCTCTCTGAACCGTTTCTCCAACGGCAATTTCGTCTGCATTCAAAAAAAGCGCCGTGTTTCGTTCGGCGTTGTCAATAACAGTTTGAAATATATCGGAATACCCTATTTGAATCCCTCGTTTTGCTGTACGGTAAATGGAATCCGAATAAGGCTCTCCATATAAAACCGTTTCAACATCGTCCGTTTTGTAAATTGCATAAGGACGAGCTGTCAGGTAATCCACATAATTCTTAAGCGGAATATTAGTACAGGTAGCAACAAACACAAAATTGCCGTCCTCATCCGTTGTATATGTATGGTCGATTCCGCTTTCCGCACTATATGCGATACCCTTGATATACTTTGATGACGGAAGTTCAAAATCCAATTCATGGTTTAAGCTATCCAACACACTTGTCCGGGCAATTAAAAAGCCATATTCCGAAACGATAACACGTCCGGCCGCCGCAATGCTTGCCCGAAAACGGATGCTTACACTTCCGTTTGTTTCCTGCTTCAACGATGCACCCGGTATTGTAGTTGGCTGCACTTGTGTGCCGGATTGTGTTTCATTCGTATCAAAATCGTTTTGAGCGGCTTGCAGCTCATCCGACAGAACCTCATCCGACGATATATCCGTTCCGCTATTTTCGTTTTCCCATTCGATGACAATATTTTGTAAGAAGTCGTCTTCGGAAGCGTCTGTTTCATCTTTCAAAGCATTTGTTTCAGTTTCCGTAATATCCGGTTGTTCGCCGAAGCTTTCCGGAAGTTCAAAGTGGAATCCCTTTGAGGAAATGTCATTTTCTTGGGCTGTTTCGCTGTTTTCAGAAGCGTCGGAGGAGTATCCAAGACTTACTTCAGTCAACGATAACTCGGCAAAAGCCGGGACACCACAGGATTCCAAAAGGAGTAGTGCTGCGAGTATTTTTGCTGTAACTCTTTTTGCTTTCATGTTTTTGTAATTCCTTTCATAAAATGTGTGATTGTGGGGATTGATTCATAATTTGTAGGCAATACCTCCTTGGTACAGCAGTCCGTTTCAGCACAGCTGACGCAGCAAACGCCAACTGTGCCGAAGCTGCTGCAACGAGTGTAAATTGTAGTCAAAAAATTGTCTTTTTCAAGAAGCCTTCGATATGCCACATTCAAAAGGATTGCTGTTTGTTTCAGTTGCAATAAAACCTTCCTCTTTTTATCGAGTACGGTCTGTTTGTAAAATTGCAATAGGCAAAATTACGGAAAAAGCTTATATCAAGAAAACTCTTTCGTAATGTAGTCTGTGTATCCGTTCGCATAAACCTCTGCCGACATGATAACCTTGTAGGTTTTGCCCGAAATGGCTGTAAAATCCTGGTCTATGGCAAGATAGTCCGTGTTACTCGAATATTCCCACGCGCTGCCGGCCTTGACCCAACGGTTGGCAGCGTTTTTGTAGTAAAGCGTAGCCGTAGCGGTAATTTTTGTAACATTCGGATTTCCGTCAATAAGCACCGTAAGGTTTCCATCGGTACCGTCGACGGTCAAATGTCCATGTACGCTGCTTGTATTTTCCCAACAAGGCGCTATAATGGAATTGTCATTGCCGGCTGAAAAAGCAACCATATTAAGATTAAGACCAGTCATTAAAAGTGCGCCCAAAATCAAAACAATAATTCTTTTCTTCATTTTTTACTCCTTCAGTTTTGATATTTTTATAGAACAACAGGCAATCCGGAATATCTTCGGTGTTCTTTTTTGACTTACATTTATATAAACCGACAAAGTTCCCAAAACGTTACCATATTTCGCTAATTTTTTCAAAAAAAATAAAAGCGGTCGGAAAACAGTTTCGTTTTCCGACCGCTTTTTACAGAAAATGTCTTTATTCAATCGTTTCTGCTATAAGAATCAATTCTTCTTTTGTAATTTCAGGGGAATGTGCTGCTAATGAATACCTATACACTCCATCGCTCCAACTCAAAGAATAGGTTTGGCCATCCGCCCGGAACATAAGTATTGCAGGCATTCCGCGTATTTCAATGTTTACAATATCTGTATCCTTATTGTCGAACCACGTTTCTTTCTCATTGAGAAGTTCTTGCGAATAAGTGAGCATTTTAACTCCGTTTTTGCTCCAAGCCTCACTGTGCATTGATTTGTTATCTACTATAACTTTCTTATCCCACTCCTCTACATCATAAAACAGCCCTTTTGTTTCTTCGATCGATTGAGGCGGCGGTGTTTCAGTTATAAAAGAAACAGATAAGTATTCATCGAAAAATTCAACAATCATATTCCAAAGGGTAGTTCTTACCGCTTTCACACTCATAACGGCTGCAAAGGAAATAGAACATGCAATCAGAAGAGCTGCGGCAACACGTCGTCCGTATTTGTAGAAAGCTCCGAATTCCTGCATGCGTCTTTCTTTGTTTATGCTTTTCTGTACTTTTTTATCGAGCGACCGGGGACGTTTGAGAATAGGAACACCGGCATTTCTGTACAAATCCACGTTTTTGGCGATGAGAACGTCGCCGGATAACATGATAAGCGCGTCCAATTTATCGTTTTTCAACATTTGCCGTTCAACTCCTTCTCCAATATTATCTTAAGCTTTTTTCTTGCTTTAAACAGTCGTGCGCGAACCGCTTCGACGCTGATTCCTAAAAAGTCTGCCGCTTCAACGGTTGAGTATCCGCACATATACACTAAGTTTACCGCATTTTGCATATCCTCGGTTAATTCAAGCAACGCTTTTCTTACAATTTCACATTCTTCTTTTCGTATCACCATATCTTCCAAAACAAAATCTTCATCCTTGAAGTCCGGCATGACAAAATCGTCTGTTTCTGTATCCTTATAATGACAGTCAAGCTCATGTTTATAAAGTTTTTTGTTTTTATTGTACTTGTCGATTGCCTTATTCCGCACAATACTCCTTATACATATAATAACCATGTTGCAAACGGTTTCGTTAGCGCTTTCATCAAATTTTGACAGATATTTAATAATTTTGCACATGGCGTCATTGACAGCGTCCTCGGCGTCTTGCTTGTGTTTCAGAACATCATATGCTACAGAATACATATAATCCCCGTATTCCAGATACAGCTTTTCGACAAATGACCTGTCGTCATCTGTGAGGGCAGACAGCATGATTTCAAAACACATTGCTATTAACTCCTTATAAGTAAGTTATTTGCAAGTATTTTAGCACAATCTACCGCTTTTTTCAATAAAAAAACTGCGAAATACACAAATTACAAATTTGCCGAACCAATATTTTAAAAAAGTACACAATTTGATAAATATATTTTTTCGATTATTTTGTAAATGTTAAATCTAAGCTGTTGACTTTATGTATGATTTTTGGTATATTAAGCATGAAATACAACGGCTTTGTAATCGTGTATAAATTTTTGAGGGAACAACATGCACTATCAAAAGGTGTACCTTTTGATAGTGATTTTTATTTTTCCCGAAATTCCCGAAGCCGTCTGTAAAAGGTGGCTATACTCATATTACTGAGCCGTGCCGCATCTTGCGCTGAGATTTGCCCGCTTTCCCATCTGCCGACAATATGCGCAAAATTATCCGGGGACACTTTCACCGGACGTCCGAACACAACTCCGCGAAGTTTCGCCGCTTTTATGCCTTCCTTTTGACGCTTCTTGATGTTTTCACGCTCGCTTTCGGCAACGAACGAAAGCACCTGAAGAACAAGGTCGGCAATAAATGTTCCCATCAGATCCTTGTATACCCTTGTGTCAAGCAACGGCATATCTATAACCACCACATCGATCTCCATTTCTTTGGTAATAATCCGCCACTGGTTTTGTATTTCCTTGTAATTTCTGCCGAGTCTGTCTATGGCTTTAACATAAAGTAAATCCCCCTTTTTCAGCCGTTTCATAAGTTTTAAATACTCCGGTCTGTTAAAGTCCTTTCCCGATTGCTTATCAATGAAAATGTTTTCGGGTTTTATTCCAAGTTTCTCCATTTCAAGAAGCTGTCGCGCCTCGTTTTGATCAATAGCAGAAACTCTCACATATCCGTATTTTTCCACTTGTTCACACCTCCAATTTTGTGGCAATTATTATATCATTTCTCAATATTTATTAACTTGAACGAATACTTTATGAATGTTGTCATAACTATAGTTTTCCCTATAATCATCTATCCATATATACAAATTCGGGCGGCAATTTTACTTGCCGCCCGTTTTTTATCTTCGGATTATCTTACGCAGGATTTTGCCGTACACAAGCTTTTTCTCGGTATTGTATTTGTTAATTACAATCTCCGCACTGTCACCGATTTTGAAATCTCCGTCATACTGCATTGTCTCATAAGAACAAAGAACATCCGTTACACCGTCGTATAACCGGCAAAACACTCCTCCGCCGTATTTGCCGACGATTTTGGCAATACGGGTACACCCCAGCGGATGCCGTGTTTCAATGCCGTCAAACGGATGCGGCATCGTGCGCTTAACCGAAAGTTTCATAACGCCTTCGTCCTTGTTAAACTCGGTTATTACCGCCTTGCGCTCATCGCCGGGATGAATCACTTCTCGAAGATCGGGAACGGCACTGTAACCGATTTCACGCTGCGGTATCATAACATCATAACCGTTGAAGGTCACGGTACATACGCCTCTGCCGACAGAAATAACTTTGGCGTCAACAATCTGTCCCTCCTTGTATTGACGCCTTGAATTTGCCCGTCTTATCTGTTCAAGCGCAAGCTTTCGCGAAGCAATGGCAAATCCCTCCGCACGGTCAATATGCGTAATTACGTAATCTATATCCGCTCCGCACATGGAGTGAAGTATGTGATATCCCGTATCAAGCTTTTCTATAAAAACCTCCGTTTCGGGAATAATTACTTTTACGCGGTACTTAATTATGATAAGGCAGCGAACCGTCGTCGGCACAGCCTTTTTCTTTCCCTCCGGGACAAGGTCAAATTTGTGCAGATCAACACCCGCCACTTCACCCGAAATCAGTGAGCGTCCGCGATAGGAAGCGTAAATTGCCTGCCATTCGTCACGCTCTGCTTCGGTCAGGTTTTTATCAAGCTTTGTTAAATCCAATTCATTGAAATCCATTTTAAATCCTCCTGTAAGTTGTTTTGATTTTGTGAGTACCGAATCGTATAGTCCGCTCAGTACTTTTCAGTTTTATTACCGTTTGTCCTTTTTGTAGAACGCAACTCCGTTTTTGGTTATAAGGGCATACCTGTAATTGCAGTTTGGTTTTATCTGCTGCATCTGTTCCCTGATCTCAAGAAGAAATATAACCACCTCGCATTTTTCGTCGTCAAATTTGTCGCTTGCATATTCCGTTATCATCCGCTCCTTTCCTTGCTGCACGGGAATAACCGATATCTCGCGGTCATGTTCGAGAGTGCTGACAAAGAAACGCATGGATATGGGATCGCGCCCTCTTCGATGCCACATGACCTGCGGTAAAAACGAAAGCATGATGTCGAAACTGCGTATCATATCATAGTCCGGCTCACCTCCTTTGCGAAGAAGAATATATTGCGTTCCGTAGGCTGTCATTTTATAATCCCCGTAACGGCACATTTGCTTTGCGTAATCGTCTATCCCCTGTAGTTTTGCGCCAAACTTGTTGTTGACCGCCTTCAGCAGTTGGATTAAAAGCAAAGAATCATACTCGTCAAGAAGTTCTTCCATGTATTTCTGGTAAGCATTCAGATACATTTTTTCACTCCTCCCGGTCGCGGCGCAACAAATTCAGATAAGGGTCTACGTGAAGGAGTGTACAGTCCTCGGTAATACAGTTGAATATGGTGCTCATCACATATGCCGTCATGTTTTTGATCGGCTTTTCATTTTTGTGAAGTTTTGACAGAGCCGATTGCAATGTAACGGCGTCGATCTCATACATACGGCTGCGAACCTTTTCACGGGGAAGCACGGCATTTCCGATTCTGAGACTTTCCGAATAAAACAATCGTTCAAGTGCATCATACAGAATTTTGCGTTCCTCTTCGTCAAAAGTATCAAGCTGACAGTTTTCAAGAATATCGTCAAGGCTGTATATACCGTCTGCCTGTCCGTCCGTATAATGCGGATTATCTCTCGCGCCGTAACGGACAGACTGACTTTTATCCGTCTGATTTTTGTAGTTCTTTGTATTATAAGTCTTATTAGAGTGCGGATCCGGCAGTTCTAAAACTTCCGTTTCGGCAGTTCTTGATGCGCTGTTTTGGCACATCTTGACCTCCGATATCGGCACATCCGGAATATATACACCCCCGGTTGTCGTAAGTAATGTTTCGGGTTCCTCCTTTGAAAGCTGTGCTTCAAGACATAACGAATCGGCAGTTCTTAAATTTTCGCGTTTTACATATTTCTTTGCACCATCCGCATTAAGTTCGGGTTTTACGATATAGATTCTGTTCGGCATACCTCTGCCGCACCGTTTCTCTGTGATAAGATTTCCTTTCGCCAATTCTTTGAATGCGGCAATGGCTTTTTTGTATGTAATTCCAAGGTCGTCTGCGACTTCTTCACGGGTATATATGAGATATACCTCATCCTTCTCATTTATC
>ERZ773136.2509-NODE-2509-length-15269-cov-4.183647_pt1 | contig 15269 bp, 10 predicted proteins | sample MGYA00580855_ERZ773136 | MGnify/ENA primary metagenome ERZ773136 (study PRJEB29015, sample SAMEA2737860) | human gut metagenome | biome: human gut; feature: human-associated habitat; material: faeces | place: China | collected 2012 ... | reverse complement strand
GGTCGATATACTCCTCGCGGAACGGATTGTAGTCGCCGTTGGACATGGCGCGGGGCTCGCTGTAGACGGCCCCTTTGCTCAATGCCGGGATCTCGACGATGCCGTCGCGGTCGAAATCCATCAGCGGCACGGCCCCCGTCTTGGCGAGCGTCTCGCGCACGGCGGCGTTGATGATCTGCCAGACGGCCTCCTCGTCGGCGAATTTCACTTCGGTCTTCTGCGGGTGGACATTGACGTCGATGCGCGAAGGGTCGATCGTCAGGTAGAGGAAATAGGAAGGCGAACTGCTCTCGGGGATCAGTTTCTCATAGGCCTTCATGATGGCGCTCGTGAGGTACGAACTCTTGAAATAACGTCCGTTGACGAAGAGGTACTGCTCGCCGTTGCGCCGCTTGGCGGCAGCCGGACGGCCGATATAGCCCCCGATGCGGGCGATCGAGGTGTCGGCATCGACCTCCAGCAGGTTCTGCTTGATATGGCGTCCCACCACATCGACGATACGTCCCGCCAGCGACGTGGCACAGAGCGTATAGACCGGGGCGTCGTTGGCGTAAAGTTCGAAGGCGATATGGGGATTGCACAGCGCAACACGCTGGAATTCGGCCTTGATCTGTGCGGCCGAAGTCGTACTCTTGTCAAGGAAACGACGGCGGGCGGGCACGTTGTAAAAGAGGTTGCGCACGAAGAACTGCGCCCCCACGGGACACATCACGGGAGTCTGCCCGGCGAACTGGCCGCCGTTGATCTCGGTCTGGGTACCCACTTCGTCGCCCTCCTGCCGCGTGCGCAGTTCGACCTGCGCCACGGCCGCGATCGAAGCGAGCGCCTCGCCGCGGAACCCGAACGTATCGAGGGCGTAGATGTCTTCGACGGAAGTTATCTTGCTGGTGGCATGGCGGTCGAAGGCCATACGCGCGTCGATGGGCGACATGCCCGAGCCGTCGTCGACGATCTGGATCAAATCCTTGCCCCCGTCACGGAAGTTGACCTTCACGGTACGGGCACCGGCGTCGATGGCGTTCTCCATCATCTCCTTGACCACCGATGCGGGACGGTTGACGACCTCGCCCGCAGCAATCTGGTTGGCGACGACTTCGGGTAATAATCTGATCTTATCTGCCATTTATTCCTGATAATCGTTGGGAACCACCGTGATAGGCTGCTCCTGCCACTCTACGTCGGAAATACCCGTCTGGTCGAGCCCGTTGCGCGGAGCGGATTCGGTGGCAGCGGATTCGGTCTGTGCCGGCGCCGTACGGGCGCGCAGGAACACATCGGCGAGCTTCGGATAAAGGATGTAGATGAACAGCAAGACGATAACTGCGGCACCGACCATCTTCCAGATGCGCATACGCCCCTTGTCATCCTCCTTGGAACGGCGGGCGGCACGGGCATCGCGCTGCGTACGGATATATTGTCCGGGACGGTACTCACGATCCCCGTCTTCGGCCCTTTCGCCGCGAAGTTCGGCACGGCGCTGCTCGCGCGCCTCCTTTTCGGGATCGTAGTAGCGCGGTATGTAGTTGAACTTGTTGGCGTGTCTCTTGAACGGGGTGAAACCTAACATGGCGTGTCCTCCTAATTATTTTTGGTAAAGATACGAATTCTCCGGCAATTTTATTGCCTGCAAAACCCTTTTTTCCGCCTGCGGCGCCCGTAAAGTCCTGCCGAGGATGCGGCGCCAGACGTCCGATGCCCCGCAGCAGGGAGAGAGGGGGGGGGCAAGCGGTGCGGAAGAGGAAGCACTCCTCAGACAGGCCGACAATAGCCGCAACCGCCCCGGAAAAGGCGGCGGGGAATACGCCCGCAAACCTCCGTGCACCGCAGCGGAAGAGGCGCTGCGAACGGCGGCGGAATGCCGTGGCCGCAAAGTCCCTCGACATCCCGCCGCATATGCAAACCGCGGCTTCCCTACCGGAAGAAACTCTTCATCCGCTCGAAGATATTCTGGTTCTTGACCGATTCGGCATGCTGGAAACCGGGCTGCTGCGCCAGTTGTTCGACCAGCCGCTTCTCCTCGGCACTGAGCTTCGAGGGGATCGTGATGTCGACCACGACCAGTTCGTCGCCGCGGCCATAGCCGTTGACGTCGGGCAACCCCTTGCCGCCCAGGCGCAGCACCTTGCCGGCATGCGTTCCCGGGGCGATCTTGATCTTGGCACGGCCATCGACCGTCGGCACCTCGACCGTACCGCCCAGCAGGGCTGTCGTAACGGTGATATTGAGGTTGTGGATCAGGTCGTTGCCGTCACGCACCAGCTCGGGATTGGACTCCTCTTCGATCATGACCTGCAGGTCGCCGTTGACGCCTCCGTGACGGGCGGCATTACCCTTGCCCGTGACGGTGAGCACCATCCCCTCGCCCACGCCGGCCGGGATTCGGATCTCCACGACCTCCTGACCGCGGAGGGTTCCCTCGCCCTTGCACTTGTCGCAGGGTGCGGTGATGACTTTGCCCGTACCGCCGCACGTGGGGCAGACGCCCTGCGTCTGCATACGGCCGAAGAAGGTGTTCTCCACACGCGTCACATAACCCGTACCGTTGCAGGTCGAACAGGTCGAGTAGGAGTTGCTGTCCTTGGCCCCCGTACCGCCGCACTTATCGCAGGCGATGGTCTTGTTTATCTTGAGTTTCTTGGTGACGCCGTTGGCGATCTCTGCGAGGGTCAGCCTGACCTTGATGCGGATATCCGATCCCCGGTTCACGCGCCGCCCGCCGCCCGATGACGACGACGAGCGGAACCCGCCACCGAAATGTCCGCCGAAAATATCGCCGAACTGCGAGAAGATATCCTCCATCGAGAAACCGCCGCCGCTGAAGCCGCCGAAGCCGCCTGCCCCGCCACCCGCGGCGCCGCTCATCCCGGCATGGCCGAACTGATCGTAACGGGCACGTTTGTCGGGGTTCGACAGCACATCGTATGCCTCGGCCGCCTCCTTGAATTTCTCTTCGGCCTCCTTGTCACCCGGGTTTTTATCGGGGTGGTACTGGATGGCCGCCTTGCGGTAAGCCTTCTTTATTTCGTCAGCGTTAGCGTTTTTCTGGACGCCCAGCACTTCGTAGTAATCCCTCTTTTCTGCCATGACATTATTCTCCTACAACAACTTTTGCGAAACGCAGCACCTTATCACCCAGCATATAACCCGTCTGGACAATGTCGACGACCTTGCCCTGCATTTCCTCTCCGGCAGCGAATTTAGCCACCGCCTCGCAGAGGTCGGCGTCGAACTCCTTGCCCTTGACGTCGATCTCGGTGACCCCTTTCTGGCGGAGCGTATCGGTAAATTTCTGTGAAATAAGCATCACGCCGGCACGCAGCGCCTCGATGTCGTCGCTCTTCTGCATGGCATCGACGGCACGCTGCACGTCGTCGCGCACGGGGAGCATCGCCAGCAGCACGTCACGACCGCCGGTCTGCACCAAGTCCATCTTCTCCTTGAGCGTACGCTTGCGGTAATTATCGAATTCGGCCTGCAGGCGGATGAATTTATCCTGCCACTCGGCCAGCGCCGCCGTCAGATCCGATCCCGCTCCGGCCTTGTCGCCGCCTTCGGCAGCGTCTGCCATTGTGTCAGTCCCGTCCTGCGAATCGTCTGACACATTGGCACAGGGTTCGCCGTCGCACGAAGGGTAACCTTCACCGGGAACGAATCCTTCGTCACCGTCAACAGCCTCATTATAAGTTTTTTCCTTTTTCATATCTCGTGTTTTTCAGATTTTCCGTCTTATATTCGAACAAATTGTATACCAACCGCCGGGCCATGCCTACCCGATGATAAAAATCGCCGGGCGCCTGTTCATTTCCGGCAGCCGCACCGACCGCCACTCGCGCACGGGGAGCGTACGGATATATTCGCCGGGAGCGGTAATGTCCATCGCCAGCGTCAGGCGCGTCTCGGGGGCAAGGGTTTGCAGGAGCTGTTCCATCAGCTTCACATTGCGGTAAGGCGCCTCGATGAAGAGCTGCGACTGGCGTTCGGACTGCGCACGGCGTTCGAAGCGACGGATCGCCTGCACCCGTTCGGGCGGCTTGACGGGCAGGTAGCCGTTGAAGGCGAACGACTGCCCGTTGAGCCCCGAAGCCATGACGGCCAGGATGACGGACGACGGCCCGACGAGCGGCACTACGCGGATACCGTGGCGGTGGCACGCCTCGACGACCAGTGCCCCGGGATCGGCGACGCCCGGCACGCCCGCTTCGGAAACAACCCCCGCCGAGCGGCCCTCAACGAGCGGTTTCACCAGCTCTTCGACCTCACGCCCGGCGACGGTATGTTCGTTCAGCTCGCGGAACTCCAGCGTGTCGATCGGCCGCGCGATGCCGGCCTTCGACAGGAAGCGCCGCGCCGAACGGGTGTTTTCGACGATGAAATAGTCGAGCGAATCCATCACGGCACGGTTCGCCGCGGGCAGCACGTCCCACGGTGCCGTCTCGTCCGAAATCGGACACGGGATCAGATAGAGCGTTCCGTACATCTTATTTCAGTTTTTCGAGTTTGGCCCGGAGTTCCCGCTCCCGGGCAACGGCTTTCGTATACAGCACAGCAAACCAGACGCTCAGCGCCATGACACCGGCGATCACCACCCCGAAAACACCGCTCAGGAAAAATGCGCTCACGACCAGCCCCGCAACCGAAAGCACCAGCGGGGATTTGCGGACATTGCAGCCGATAGCCACATAGCCGCCCGCCAGCACGAGCATCACGATTCCGACCACCAGCCTCACCCCGTTTCCCTGGGCGTTGACCAGTTCGACCACGCCGCTGGCGAGCGCCAGCAATGCCGCGGCGAACATGGCGCTGCGGGCCTTGCCCAACTGGTCGAGGGCCGATTCGGATTCGAGCTGTGCCGTCAGCAGCCGCGCCCCGAGGCACCCGGCGGCCTCATCGCGCCCGGCGGGACAACCGCAGGAGGGGCACTTATCAGTGCCGGAAGCGATTTCACCGCCGCAATCATAGCATTTCATATCGTTATTCTTTGAGGTAAATCCGTTTTACGCGCCCCGAAACCGAGGTCATGATCTCATAGGGAATCGTATCGAGCACGCGGGCCATCGTTTCCAGGTCGTTGCCCGGCTCGGGCGAGAAGACCACGACTTCGTCGCCTTCCTTCACGCCGGGAATCCCCGTAATGTCGACCATGCAGCTGTCCATGCAAATGCGTCCGACGATGGGGGCGGAACTCCCGGCCACCAGCACCGACCAGCGGCCGCAGCCCAGATGGCGGTCGAGCCCGTCGGCATATCCGATGGGGATCGTCGCCGTCGTAGTTTCACGCGTGAGTTTTCCGGCCCGTCCATACCCTACGGCGTCGCCTGCGGGCAGGTGCTTGACCTGCACGATACGCGTGCGGAGGGTCGAGACGGGACGCAGCATCCCGTTATGCCGGTAGCCGAAGCCATAAAGCCCCAGCCCGAGGCGGCACATGTCGAACTGCGCCTCGGGGAAACGTTCGATGGCGGCCGAATTGGCCGTATGGCGGATAACCGGGTAGGGCAGCGAAGCGGCGACGCGGGCGCTCATGCGGTCGAACAGCGCGATCTGCGCCCGGGTATAGGCATCCTCTTCGGGCATGTCGGCACAGTTGAGGTGCGAGAAGACCGAAGCGACCTTGACCTGCGGGGTTTCCGCCAGCGCCTTGCACAGCGCCCCGACTTCGTCGTCCATGAAGCCCAACCGGTGCATACCCGTGTCGAGCTTGATATGGATCGGGTAACGGCTCTCGCCCGCATGCACCACGGCCCCGGCGAAGGCTCGGAGCGAATGAAGGCTGTATATCTCGGGTTCGAGGCGGTTGGCGATCATCTGATCGAAACTGTCGGCATCGGCGTTGAGCACCACGACGGGCATCGAAATGCCCCGCTCCCGCAACAGTACCCCCTCGTCGGCGAACGCCACGGCCAGGTAATCGACGCCCTGGTGCTGCAAGAGCTGCGCGACTTCGAAATCGCCGGCACCGTACGAACCGGCCTTGACCATCGCCACGAGCTTCGTACCGAAGCTGAGCTTCGAACGGAAGAAATTAAGGTTGTGCGTCATAGCGTCGAGGTCGACCTCCAGCACTGTCGTATGGCTGCGGCGCGCGAGGGCGTGCGCCAATTTCTCGAAACGGAAATCGCGGGCGCCTTTCAGCAGGATGGCACGCCCGGCCACCGCCCTGCGGTCGATGCGCGCGATGCACTCGTCGGTCGAGGCGTAAAACTCCTTGTCGCAGCCGAACAGACCGGCATGGCGTTTCAGGCGCGGGCCGATGCCGATCAGGAAGTCGACGCCGGCACGTGCGACCATCCCCGCGACACGGCCGTAGAGTTCGTCGTCGGAAAGCCCGCTCTGCGAGATATCCGACAGGACGAGCGTACGGCGGCGGTTCAGCGCCACGCCGTGCAGGTAATCGAGTGCCAGCGCCAGCGAATTGAGGTCGAGGTTATAGGCGTCGTTGATCAGGATCGAATCGTTGATGCCCTCCTTCACCTCGAGGCGCATGGGCAACGTAGGCGCCGAAGCGAACGACGGCGCGGGATAGTGCATCGCGGCGCAGAACGCCTCGACGATCTGGGCATTGCGGCGCGACGCGGCGTTGCCGATGACCGATTCGGGCACCTCGGGGAATGCCGCGGCATCGAAGGGTTTGCGGTCGGCGAAACGCGCCGCGACCATGCCCCCCAGCGGTTCATAATAGCTGTGGTAGACGATTTTCGAAGCATTGCGGGCCAGCACCATCTTCTCGTCGCACTTCTGCTCGAGATTGAGGAAATTCTCCTGGTGCGCGTCGCCGATCGAGGTAAAAACAACCACGTCGGGACGGATGATGCGCTCCAGCCGCTCCATCTCTCCGGGCTTCGAAATGCCCGCCTCGAAGATGGCTAACTCCTCGTCGCCTTCGAGCATCAGCACCGAGAGGGGCACGCCCAGCTGCGAATTGTAGCTTTTCGGAGAGCGGTAATATTTCATCCCCGCGGGCAGTTCTTCGGCGATCCACTCCTTGATGACGGTCTTGCCGTTCGAACCGGTGATGCCGACGACCGTACCCCTGAATTGCGCACGGTAGTGCGCCGCAAGGCGTTGCAGGGCATCGATGGCGTTGTCCACACGCACGAAGCCGCAATCGGCGGGGCACTCGACATCCCGTTCGACGAGGAACGCACGCACACCACGCGCCGACATCTGGGCGACGAATCCGTGCGAGTCGTGATTGGCACCGCGCATGGCCACGAACATCGGGCAGCAGCCCAGTTCGCACGACAGCGAACGGCTGTCTGTGACAACCGACCGCACTTCGGCATCGCAGCCTGTAAATTTCCCGCCGACAACGGCGGCTATTTCCGAGAGTTTGTAGTTCATCCTGTATCTTATCCGTTTTTCGCCGGGCGGATGGCATCCGGGGCTTCACGAAGCCGGCGGGGCAGGAACATACGCGGAGTATGCGGCTGCCGCGAGCGGAAGCGCCGGAGGCAGCCGTCCTCACGAAAGGTCAAATGTCACGATCGTAATTCCCGCCCCGCCCCGGTCGGCATGCTCGTCGCGGGCGCTTTCGACCTCAGGCACCGTGCGCAGGTAGCGGCGTATCTCCTCCTTGAGAGCCCCCGTGCCCTTGCCGTGGAGAATCGACACCGACCCCACGCCCACCATCAGGGCGTCGTCGATGAAATCCTGCACGGCGTCCAGCGCCTCGGCGGCACGCATGCCCCGCACGTCGATATGGTCTTTGAAGCTGAGCTTGCGGGCCGAAATGCCGGCCGACACCACCGTCCGCGCCGTCTGCGGGCGTGTCGCCTCGCGGAACTCGCTGTTCGAAACCACGGTCAGCATCTTCCGGTCGACCGTAGTCAGTATCTGGCCGAAGGCGACCTGCGCCTTGCGCCCCTTGACCGACTGCACCACGCCGACCATATCCTGTCCGGCCATGCGGACTTTCGACCCGGCCTCCACCTCGCGCGGTTTCGGAGCTTCGGCAGGGGCAGCCCCCGCCGCCTGCGCCTCGCCCCGCTGCGCCTTGCGTTCTTCACGCCGCTGACGGCGGCGTTCGATACGTTCGATCTCGCGGGCGACCTCGGCATCCTTGTCCGCCGTATCGGTCTTCGTCACCGCGTCGCGGAAATCGTCCAGTTCGCGGCGCGCAAGGCGCGTCAGCTCCTTTTCGGCCTGCGCCTCGCGGATCGTCCTGATCGTATTCTCGATCTGCCGGTTGGCATCGGCGATCAGCTGCTGCGCCTCCAGCTTGGCCTTTTTGAGTATCTCCTGCCGCTCGGCCCTGATCTTCGACAGCTGCCCGGCATAGGTCTGCTCCAACTCCTCGACCTTGCGGTCGGTCAAGCGGATGCGGTCGCGCTTCTGTTCCCAGTAATGCTTGTCGCGGGCGATCTCACGCAGCTGCTTCTCGATGTTGATATGGTCGCTGCCGGCCTTCTCGCCCGCCGCGCGGATAATATCCTCCGGGAGCCCGATCTTGCGGGCGATCTCCACGGCGAACGAACTGCCGGGCTTGCCGATTTCGAGTTTGAACAGCGGACGGATCCGCTGCACGTCGAAGAGCATCGCGCCGTTAGCGACCCCTTCGGCGTTCGAGGCGAAATATTTGATGTTGGCGTAGTGCGTCGTCACGACCCCGTAACAGCCGCGTTCGAGCAGCCGTTCGAGAATCGCCTCGGCGATGGCGCCGCCGATCGTCGGCTCGGTACCCGAACCGAACTCGTCGATGAGCACCAGCGTGCGGTCGGAGGCGCCGGCCAGCATGTTTTTCATGTTGCGCAGGTGCGACGAATAGGTCGACAGGTCGTCGTCGATCGACTGCTCGTCGCCGATGTCGATGAAGATCGACCGGAAGACGGGCAGCTCCGAGACCTCCGATGCCGGAACGGGATAGCCGCACTGGAATAGGTACTGCATGAGTCCCGTCGTTTTCAGGCAGACCGACTTGCCGCCCGCGTTGGGGCCCGAAATCACGAGGATATGTTTGCGGCGGTCCAGCGCAAGATCGAGCGGCACGACCTCGCGGCCCTGCGCCCGCAGCGTCTGCTGCAACAGCGGATGGCGCGCCGTGCGCAGTTCCAGCCGATCGTCCGTCGAAAGGATCGGCTTGCCGGCGTCGTTGGCAAGCGCCCAGCGCGCCTTGGCGCGAATCATGTCGACAGACGAAAGGTAGTCGCCCGCATCGGCGATCGCCTCCGCATCGAGACGGATCGACTCGGTGAAGGCGCTCAGCACCTTGACTACCTCGCGCCGCTCGGCATACTCCAACTCTTTGAGCTCGTTGTTGATCTCGACCACCTCGACCGGCTCGACATAGAACGTCCGGCCCGTGGCCGACTCGTCGTGGATGAAACCCTGCAATTTGCGTTTATTGGCCGCTGCGACGGGAATCACCGGCCGCCCGTCACGCACCGACAGCACGGCGTCGGCATCGACGATACCGGCCTGCTTGGCGCGCTGCAACACCTGCTGCAACCGCTTGGCGGCCTGCCCCTCGCGTTCGCGGATGGCGCGGCGCACCTGCTGCAATTCGGGCGAAGCGCTGTCCTTCACTTCGCCGCGGTCGTCGAGAATAGCGTCGATCGCCCGCACGATTTCGGGAAAGAGCGTCACGCGGCGGCTCAACTCCCAAAGGCGCGGATAGTGTGCCCCGCCCCGCCCCAGGATGAACTCTGCGATCGCCCCGACGGTAACGAGCGCCTTGCGCAGCTGATCCGCTTCGGCAGCGAGCAGATAACTCCCTTCGACCCGGATTTTAGCCACCAGCGGCGCAGGATCGGGATAGTCGCCGTCGGGAAAGTCGCGTTCGAGCATCAGCAGCGAACGCATTTCGTTCATCAGCGACAGGCGGCGTTCGATCTCATCGGCCGAGGTCGAGAAACCCTCCTCCGCCAGCTTCGCTTTCGCCGAAGGGGTGGAACAGAGCGCCGTCACCTGCTCGCGGATGCGGTCGAAACCTATTTTCTCTTCGAAATTCGCAGGATAAATCATCGTCCGATAGCCTCTTGTAACGACAGCACCGCGCTATCGGGCCGCCGGCAGCGAGTCGCCCGCCGAGATCGCCGCCTCTTTTGTTTTCACCTTCTCGCCCTTGTCCTTGCGACCGAAGAGCGAGAAATGAACATACCGCTTGGGGTGAGCCTTCAAATCTTCGAGCAACGCCGCCAGATTGGCGCTCGCCGTCTCCAACGACTCGTAGAGCCGCGGATCGTTCATCAATCGACCCACCGTGCCTTTCCCCTCGTTGATGCGGGCCACGGTCCGATTCAATTCGCCCAGCGTCGTACGCAGGCCGAGCGACAGCGAGTCGATGTCGGCCTCGGTCAGCTGCTGCGAGAACCGGTCCAGATTGGCGATCATCGACGAGAAGCGCTCGGAGTTCTCGCCCAGCGCGGTCGAAAACTTGCCGATGTTGTCGATCGCCGTCCGCAAACTGCCCTTTTCGGCCGCCAGCACGGCGTCCATATTGCCCGAAATCGAGTTCAGGTGCGTCAGCGTCCCGTCGATATTTCCCTTGTTGTCTTTCAGCACGGCGTTGACGCTTTCGAGCGTGACCGACAGGTTGTCCATCACCCGCGTCAGACGCTCCTTCACGTCGGCCAGTTCGGTTCCGGCCGCCGCCAGCATGTCGCGCGTCTCGGCCGCCACGAGCGTGTCGCCCTTCGACAACAGCTGCGGGCTGTCGCCCATCTCGATGGCGATCGCCTTGCCGCCCATGAAACCGTCGCTGTAAATGCGCGCCTTGGAGTCGCGCGGAATCCGGAAGGAGCGCCGCACGGTGAGCTGCAACACGACGTCGCGGCTCACCGAAGGATCGAAGCCGATCGCGGTGACCGTCCCGACCTTCACACCCTGAATGGTGACGGGCGTGGCGGTCTGGATCCCGCTGATCTCCGGATAAGCCACATAATAGGGAATGTTGCGGCTGAAAATATCGATGCCGCTCAAAAAGCGGATGCCGCCCCACAGGCAGCCCAGCATGACGACGGCGAACACGCCTATCTTTACCTCTCGTCTCATAATTCGGAATGTTTATCGGGCGATCGCATCGCCTTCGTAACGCACGATGTAAGCGTCGCCGAAGCTCTTCTTCACCTGCGACAGCGCACGCTTGGCTTCGGCCTGCGTCGCGTAACGACCCACACAATACTTATAACGGTAGCGGCCCGCGGAACGCAGCTCGATCACCTTGTTCTTGTAGCTCTTGAATTGCCAGTCATTGGATTTCAGACGCTTGGTGCTGGCAAGAATCTGAATCGTATAGCCGCTCGACGGCTTCTTCGCAGCAGCGGCCTTCGCAGGCTGCGGAGCGGGTTCGGACACAACGGGCGCCGGTTCGACCGGGGCCTGCGTCGTGGCGTCGTCGCACTCTTCGACCAATTGCATACCCCGCACGAAATTCACATAGTCCTTCACGGCGTTGAACAGCGAACGGGCGATCTCGTTCTGTCCCTTCTCGGAACACATGTAGCGCAGTTCTTCGGGATTGGACATGAAACCGATTTCGGTCAGCACGCCCGGCATGTTGGTCGCATAGAGTACTTTGAGCAGTTGGGGTTTGGTCTTGCGCACGTACCGCCCCGCCTGCTTGTAGTTCTTCTCCAACAGCCGCGCCATCGCCTCGCTGTACTCGCCGTAGGTGAAACGCAGATTGGAGATATAGGCCCGCACGATCGCCGCCGTGCGCTGGTCGCTCATGTCGATGAACTCCTCCTTGTTGTTGGCGAAGAGCACCTCGTCGTTGATGCGCTGTTCGAGCGGGCTTTCGCCCATGATGAGCGTCTCGACGCCCCGCGCCGCCGCGGTGGGCGCCGCGTTGGTGTGAATCGAAAAGAACAGGTCGCCCTCGGCCTTGTTGGCGATGTCGGCCCGCGCCTGCAAATCCTTGGTCAGCGACTCGGAAAACTGCTTGTCGGTCTTGCGGGTGTAGACCACCTTCACTTCGGGAAGTTCCCGCTCGATAAGCGCGCCCAGTTTGAGCGCCACTTTCAGGTTGAGATCCTTCTCGTAGATTCCGCGATAGTGCGCTCCGGGAAATTTCGGCCCGCCGTGGCCCGCATCGATGACGATAACCCGTACCCCGCGCGCAATATTTTCCGCTCCGGCTCCGTTCGCACTCAGTGCGAAGCATACGCAAAGCGATATGATGAAAACCAGACGCCGCATGGCAAAAGTGGGATTAACTATGGTGTTTCTCTAATTTTTTACCTATCTTTGTCGGATGCAAAATCGGCCTCAGACAATCACGAAGGCCCGATTCCGGCGGTTTTGCCGACTCGTCGGCAAAGGTATGAATTTTTTTGGAATTTTGAAGCGATTTTCATTAAAATATCTCGCTGCGGCGTTCGTCGTCGTTCTCTTCACGGAGATGGTTTTCGGCTTTGCCCCCCACACCGCGATACAACGTCCCGCAGAGACGGACGTCGCCGTTGCCGACAGCGGATCGACCGACAACGACCGCAGGGCGCAGCGCCTCTCGCGGCGCGAACGCCGCCGCATGAAGCAGGCCGCCGAAGCCCAGGAGCCGCCCGTCGTCTCCGATACGCTCGTGTTGCAGGCGGATTCGCTCCTGCCGCCCGACTCGCTGCGGGTGCCGTCCGATTCGCTCCAACGCGACACCACGCGCCGCAAAAAGGAGGGCGGAGCCTTCCTCGAAGACATCATGAACGGCAAGAACACCGACTCGCTGGTCTACGACATCCGCAATAAGATGGTCTACATCTACAACGAGGGCGACATCAACTACCAGGACATGAACCTCAAAGCCGACTTCATGCGCGTCAACATGGACACCCGGGAGATTTACGCCTACGGGAAGCCCGACACGCTGGAAGGGCAGCCCACGGTCACCCGACCCGAATTCACCGAAGGTTCGGCCTCGCCCTACAAGATGGACACCATCACCTACAATTTCAAGTCGGGCAAGGCCAAGATCAAGGGCGTGGCGACGCAGGAGGGCGACGGATGGCTCATCGGCGGCAGCGTGAAGAAGATGCCCAACAACAACATCAACATCCAGGGCGGCAAATACACCACCTGCGACCAGACGGATCACCCCCACTTCTATCTGGCCATGACCAAGGCGAAGGTGATTCCGGGCAAGAAGGTGGTCACCGGCCCCGCCTACCTGGTCATGGAGGACGTACCGATCTATTTCCTCGGTATTCCGGAGGGCTTCTTCCCGATCAGTTCGGGCCCCAAGTCGGGATTCCTGATGCCGACCTACGGCGAGGACGGCCAGCGCGGCTTCTTCTTCCGCGATTTCGGTTACTACTTCACCCTCAGCCAACACATGGACCTCGCCCTCACGGCGGGCATCTACACGCTCGGATCGTGGGAGGGAGCCGCCGCATCGCGCTACATCAAACGCTACAAGTACACGGGCAACCTCAACGCCCAGTTCTCGAGCATCCGCACCGGCGAGAAGGGCGAACCCGACTTCCTCAAACAGAACACCTTCCGCCTGCAATGGACGCACTCGCAGGATCCGAAGGCCAACCCGGGCTCCACCTTCTCCGCATCGGTCAACTTCGCCACGAGCGGTTACTCCAAATACGCGGCCACGACGATCAATGACATTCTCCAGACGCAGACCAACTCGACGATCTCCTACTCGAAGAACTGGGCGGGAACCCCTTTCTCGCTCTCGATGAACATGGCCGTGTCGCAGAACTCGCAGAACTCCACGATCTCGATGACGCTGCCCAACATCGTCTTCAACGTCTCGCGCTTCTACCCCTTCAAACGGCGCGAGGCGCAGGGCAAGGCACGGTGGTACGAGAAGATTTCGATGCAGTATACGGGCAAGATGACCAACACCGTCTCCACGACCGAGTCGGAGGTCTTCACCAAACAGACGCTCGAAAACATGCGCAACGGCATCGAGCACTCGATACCCGTCACGGCCTCGTTCAACCTCTTCAACTACATCAACGTCTCGCCGTCGTTCAACTATACCGAGAAGTGGTATTTCAAGAAGCAGGAGCGCGAATGGAGCCCCGTGACCAACGAAGTGCGCTACCTCGATCCCGAATACGGATTCTACCGGCTCTACAACTACACCACCTCGGTGAGCGCCTCGACGACGCTCTACGGCATGTATCAGTTCAAGAAAAAGACCAGCAAGATACAGGCGATCCGGCACACGCTCACCCCGTCGTTCGGCTTTTCGTATGCCCCCGACTTCTCGGATCAGAAATACGGCTACTACAAAACCGTACAGACCGACTCCACCGGCAAGTTCCAGGTCTATTCGCCCTTCGCCGACAATGCCTACGGCGTTCCCAGTTCGGGCCGCAGCATGTCGATGAACTTCTCGCTGTCGCAGACGCTCGAAATGAAGGTGCTCTCCAAGCGCGACACGTCGGGCATCAAGAAGATCAAGTTGATCGACAACCTGTCGGTCAGCGCCTCGTACAACTTCCTGGCCGACTCGATGAAGCTCTCGACCATTCCCATCCAGTTCCGCACGACGGTCTTCGGCACGAACTTCGGCATCCAGCTCAACGCCACGCTCGACCCGTACAGGGTCACCCCCGAGGGACGGCGCATCGACAAACTCTTCTTTCCGGGACGTATCGTTTCGACGGGCTGGTCGTTCGGTTATACCTTCAAATCGCGGCAGGATAACTCCACGCCCGCGATCAACGACATCAACAGCGTCCCGCCCGAATACGCCAACCCCTTCTACGACCCCTACGGCATCCTCGACCCTGTGCTGCGAAGGCAGTACATGGCGCAGTCGTACTACGACTTCTCGCTGCCGTGGAACCTCGGCTTCAACTACACGGTCTCCTACTCGATCAACTACGTCAACAACGGTACGACGGGCTACCGCAAGAACATCACGCAGAACATCGGGTTCAACGGCAGCGTCAACCTCACGCCCAAGATGGGCATCACGTTCCAGGGCGGTTACGACATCAAGGAGAACAAACTGACCACCTCGTCGGTCAGCATCTCGCGCGACCTCCACTGCTGGCAAATGTCCTTCTCGTGGATTCCGTTCGGCGCCCACCGCAGCTGGAGCTTCAACATCGGCGTCAAGGCCGCATCGCTGGCCGACCTCAAATACGACAAGAGCCAGTCGATGTACGACAACATGTATTGATGCACGGAGTATCGCCGGAAAACGCCCGGCTACCCTGAACCCGGCGGGACGGAAAAGCGTTTCCCTGCCCGATTTTCGGAATCTCGACTCATGCGGATCACGAAAAAGTCCACCACCTTCGTATTGTTTCTGGCCCTCGGTGCCGGTACGTCTTCCGCACAGGAGCCTCCCCGCGGCGCCGTCTGCAACA
>ERZ773136.2505-NODE-2505-length-15291-cov-3.600092_pt1 | contig 15291 bp, 6 predicted proteins | sample MGYA00580855_ERZ773136 | MGnify/ENA primary metagenome ERZ773136 (study PRJEB29015, sample SAMEA2737860) | human gut metagenome | biome: human gut; feature: human-associated habitat; material: faeces | place: China | collected 2012 ... | reverse complement strand
GGGCACCTTGGTACACCTTGCATAAGCTTTATTCCGGTCTGATAGACCAATATCTGTATGCAGATAATCTGCAAGCCTTGAAAGTGGTGACTAAAATGGGCGACTGGGCTTATAACAAACTAAAACCGCTCACAGAAGAAACCCGCAAACTTATGATACGTAATGAGTTTGGAGGTATCAATGAGTCATTTTACAATTTGTATGCTATCACAGGAGACGAACGTTATCGCTGGCTGGCGAAATATTTCTACCACAATGACGTAATCGACCCATTGAAAGAACTTCGTGATGACTTGGGAACGAAGCATACCAATACTTTCATCCCGAAAGTGATAGCCGAAGCCCGTAGCTACGAGTTAACCCGTAACGAGACAAGCAGGAAACTATCGGAATTCTTCTGGCACACCATGATTGACCATCATACTTTTGCTCCGGGATGTAGCAGTGACAAAGAACACTACTTTGATCCGAAGAAGTTATCCCAACATCTGACCGGCTATACCGGAGAAACTTGTTGTACCTATAATATGCTCAAACTTAGCCGCCATCTTTTTTGCTGGACGGGCGATTCATCTATTGCGGATTATTATGAAAGGGCATTGTATAATCACATCTTGGGACAACAAGACCCTGAAACAGGTATGGTAGCTTATTTTCTGCCTTTGCTTTCCGGGTCTCATAAACTGTATAGCACAAAAGAGAACTCTTTCTGGTGTTGTGTCGGCAGCGGATTCGAAAATCATGCTAAATACGGAGAAGCCATCTACTACCATAACAATCAGGGAATATATGTAAATCTATTTATCCCTTCACAGGTAACCTGGAAAGAAAAAGGACTGACAATCCGTCAGGAAACGGAATTCCCACAGGAAGAAACAACACGTTTTACTCTTCAGGCAGAAAATCCTGTCCGCACGACTATTTATCTGCGCTATCCTTCGTGGAGCAAGGATGTAAAAGTGTTGGTAAATGGTAAGAAAATATCTGTGAAACAGAAACCTGGTTCTTATATTGCCATTACCCGTGAATGGAAAGATGACGACCAAATCTCGGCTACTTATCCGATGCAAATCAAACTGGAGGCTACCCCGGATAATCCGAACAAGGCAGCTTTATTATATGGTCCGTTGGTATTGGCGGGAGAACGGGGAACTGAAGGTATGCAAGCACCTGCTCCTTTCTCAAATCCTGCTCTTTATAATGATTATTATACCTATAATTTTCATGTCCCTGCACATTTGCGTACCTCTTTGAAACTAGATAAGAAACACCCTGAACGTGCTTTGCAACGTGTAGGAAGTGATTTGAAGTTTACGACAGAACAAGGAGATGTGATTCGTCCGCTATACGATTTGCATCGCCAGCGCTATGTCGTATATTGGGATTTACAATCAGAAAAATAGATAGTAAACAACGAAATGAAGAATCGTTTATTAATTGCCGCTTTTGTAAGTATCTGCTTTTTGTCCGGTTCTTGCAAAATATCATCCGGTCAGGGAAGTCGGTATAACTTCTCTTCTTTGGATTCTGTTATCCAAGGATGGGTAGACAAGGGATATTACCCCGGAGCATCCATTTGTGTAGTGAAGAATGATACCGTCATTTTCCAGAAGAACTATCGGGACTATACACCCGATACAAAAGTATATGTCGCTTCTGCCGGAAAATGGGTAGCGGCTGCTGTCATCGGCGTGGTGGTAGACCGTACTGATTTGGGATGGGATGATCCGGTAGAAAAATGGTTGCCGGAATTTAAAGACGATGCTAAAGGTAAGATTCTTCTCCGGCAATTATTATCCCATACATCAGGAGTACGTCCATATCTTCCCGAGCCTCGTGTAGATAACTATAATCATTTGGATTCGGCAGTCACTGAAATTCTTCCTTTGGATACAATCTTTACTCCCGGCACTCGTTTTGAATATGGTGGACTTGCCATGCAAATTGCCGGAAGAATGGCAGAAGTGGCGATGGGAGAGGAGTTTGAGACTCTTTTTCAAGAACTGCTGGCGCAACCTTTGGAAATGAAAAACTCTCATTTTACCCCAATCAACACGGACGGCGGACATGCACCTATGTTAGGGGGCGGACTGTGTACTACAATGAATGATTATCTTCACTTCCTGTCCATGATTTATCACGATGGAATGTATAATGGCAAGCAAATTATATCAGCAGAAACTGTGAAAGAAATGCAGGCCGACCAAGTGAAAGGCGCCATAATCCCTTCGAAGAACTCGGATAATTATGTAGCGAAAGGACTGGGACAATCCCACAATGGAGTCTACGGATTAGGAGAATGGCGTGAATTAATAGATAAAAAGACAGGTGAAGCTTATCAGATTAGTTCACCGGGATGGGCCGGTGCTTATCCGTGGATAAATAAACACGATAAAGTTTACGGATTCTTCATCTCCCATGTAACAGGTTCTTCTGCTAAAGAAGACGGTTTCTCTTCTTTCTTTGGCAGCCCTGTCATTTCACGGACTGTTTCAGAAATACTGAAAGGCAAGCCATTGGTTGTCAAACAAGGGCGTATCAATGTAGGAAACGGCTCTCTATACTATGAAGAAGCCGGTCAGGGTGAACCGATAATTTTTGTTCACGGTCATTCGCTCGACCATCGTATGTGGGATGAACAATTTTCTGTGTTTGCGAAAAAGTATCATGTCATTCGCTATGATTTAAGAGGATACGGCATTTCTTCTTCCCAAACAGAAGATTATCAATTTATGCATGTTGAAGATCTGGTTACTTTAATGGACTCTTTGCACATCAAGAAAGCGCATATTGTCGGGCTTTCTTTGGGCGGGTTCATTACTGCTGATATGTTGGCGTATTTCCCTGATCGGATGTTATCGGCTTTTCTAGCCAGTGGAAACATCCGGAAATCGAAGGGTCCCAGTGAGCCGATGACTAAAGAAGAAGCAAAAGTGCGTGATGAAGAAATAGCTGCCCTGAAAAAGAAAGGAGTGGAGGTGATGAAGAAAGAGTGGTTTGAAGGATTAATGAAATCCGGTGGAAGTCAACGTGAGCGGATGCGTGCTCCTTTGTGGCAGATGATTGACGAATGGGATGCATGGCAACCGCTGCACAAAGAAGTACGGGTAGTAGCAGGGCTGGATGCTATTGAAGAATTGAAGAAGAGTCATCCTGCTGTACCTGCTTTAATTGTAGAAGGTCATTCTTCTGATAACAAATTTTCAAAAAATCCTCCCATATTGGAATATCTACCTAATGGAAAGCTGAAAATCATAGAGGATTGCGGGCACATGATGAATATGGAGCGACCGGAGGAATTCAATACAGCTTTAGAAGAATTTTTAATCAATATTGAACAGTAAAATGAAAAAGCAATAAGTATCATGAAACAAATAGTTCTATGCCTGATCGGAATATTATTAGCATCGTTTGTATCTGCACAAAAGATAAATCATCCTTCACTTTTGTATACCCCTCAACGCATTCAGCAGGTAAAACAACGTATGCAGAATGAACCGAAATTGCGGGAAGCCTGGGAGGATATTCAGAAAACCGCCGATGAAGCCTTACAAAAGAAAGATTTCAATCGGTTGGATTATTTGTCGTTGGCCTATCTGATGACGGATAATAAAGAGTATGCAAATATAATCAAAGAGATTCTTTTGAAAGCTGTGGAAGCCGAATCCTGGGGAGATATGGAAATGATGGCACGTATTCCAGTCTGGCGTTCGCAACTGGGCATGGCACATAAGAGCTTCCTTTCTGCCATAGGATATGATGCGGCTTATAACATAATGTCTTCTTCGGAAAGAAAAAAGATTGCCGAAGGCTTGAAACGATTGGCTGTAGAGCCTGCCTTGGGCGACTGGCTGTTGGAACCTGCCCGAATCCATTCTTTGAACTCTATGGGACACAACTGGTGGACTTCCTGTGGATGCCAGGGTGGAATATTAGCATTAAGCCTACAGAATGAACTTCCCGAAGTAAAAGATTGGGTGGAGCAACTTCATGAATCACTTCCCGAGTGGTTTGACTTTGCCGGCGATGCCTTGCAACAGAAAGCAAAGAGTTTTGATGAGGCCGGAGGAATGTATGAAAGTTTGAATTATGCAAACTTTGGTATTCAGGAAGCCCTATTGTTTCGAATCGCTTGGATAAACACTCATCCGGGACAAAATCCCGGCAATATACCCCAATTGGCAAAACTTCCGAACTACTTTTCTCAAGTATGCTATCCTCGTACAGGTATGCTGTATAGTTTGAATTTTGGTGATAGTCATAAGAATGTATCAGCAGAATCCAGTATGATGTTATTGTATGCATTGGGACTGAAAGACCCGACTATTCTGTGGTATATAACCCAAGTAGAGCAAGGACAGCATCGCGATGGATTTTTCCTGAATCGTCCGATGGGCTTTCTCTATACCCCTGATTTGAGTAAAGCTCCCGTAACTCCCGATTTGAAAACCTCACAGCTATTCTCGGATTTCGGTTGGGCCACCATGCGTACTTCTTGGGAGAAGGATGCTACGATGCTTGCTGTGAAAAGCGGTCATACGTGGAATCATTCCCATGCGGATGCCAACTCCTTTATTGTTTTTCATAAAGGCGTTGATATTATCAAGGATGGAGGAAACTGCTGGTATCCCAATCCTGCCTATCGCAACTATTTTTTTCAAAGCCAGGCACATAATGTAGTCCTGTTCAACGGGGAGGGACAACCTCGTGAACAACAGTATAGCGGCTCTACTTTGCGAGGAAATCTTTATCATCTCTTGGATGCGGGCAATGTGAAATATGTTTTGGCCAATGGAACAGGTCCTGTCTCTAATAATTTCAGCCGTAACTTCCGTCATTTCCTGTGGATGGATAATGTGATTTATATGATTGATGATTTGAAGACACATAAGGTAGGACAGTTCGAATGGTTATGGCATACCAATGGAACTTATAAGAAATCGGGCATTGACGTGAATGTGACAAACGGAAATTCTTCAGTAGTCATCCGTCCTTTATATCCCCGCATGCTGGCTAAGTCCGATTTTGTGCACGACTATCCCGAAGATTTATATTGGGAAGAAATAGAAGCTCCTACGGAAGATTTGAAAGGAACCGAAAAATATTATTCATTCCATTTACCAGCCGAGGTGAACCGTGTGAAAGGACTTACAGCTATTATTCTGAAAGACGCTCCCGATGAAAAAGACCTGCCTCAAATGGAAAGACGTGAAGGGCAGGACTGGATAGGGCTTCGTATCCGTCATAAAGGTAAAATTACCGATTTATATATCAACCAACTGGCGGACGGAAGATTAATGCACAGTAATTCATGGATTATGCCCGACGGCTGGATGACAGATGCTTATATGTTTGCAGTCTCTTACCCAGAAGGTACTGAAGCAAAGGATGCTAAGGACTTCTTCATTGCCTATGGAAGCGCATTGAGACGAGATAATGAAACTTACTTTTCATCATTGGCTAAGCTATTCGTTATTCAGAAAGCAGAAGATAAGAAACTTGATCTTTGGATAGACGGACAGCCGAAGATAAATACCACCTTTAGAAGCACAAAGAAGCCTGTGTCTGTAGAAGTGAATGATAAGAAAATCCCGGTAGTTTATCAGAAATCACAGATAAAGGTGAAACTGTAAATTATGTATATCCAGGATAGATTTTATCTTTTTAAAGAGAGTAAGTTCCTTGTTTTTTGTGCAAACCTATATAAAATCCGAGATATTTTATGTAGGTTTGCATTGTTTCATTAAATATGAATCCTCTATGCATAATCTAATACGACATATAGTAAAGGCTTTGACTACTCTTTGTCTGCTACTCATAAATATACCTATTTATCCGATTTCTTACTCTTTCCGCAGCATTTCCGAAACAGACGGACTTTCCGACCTGATGGTCAGTTCTTTTTATAAAGATTCATTAGGCTATATTTGGATTGGCACGGCAAGTTCTGTTGAACGTTTTGACGGAGTCCATTTGAAACATTATCCCATATTAGGGAATAATGAAAAACTAAAATGGGTGAATGTAATAACAGAGACGACTGGTAATAGGATATGGATAGGGAATGATATGGGATTGTGGACGGTTCATAAGGAAACAGAAAAACTGGAACCCTTTAGTCCGGAGACTATTAATTGTGGTGTTCGTGCCCTTTTACCAACTCGGGATGGAGGATTGTATATAGGTAGTGAAAAAGGATTATTTATCTATCGAAATAATCAATTGGAGCGACTGGCAGTAAGTTCCGACATCTTATCGGCAGAAAATTTCATCGTTGCATTGAATTTGGATGAAAATGGAGCTTTATGGATTCTTACCAAAGGTGGATTACATTCCATGAATATTTCAAACCGGAAAATAACCTCTTATCCATACAAGCAGGGATTCTCCTATAGAAATATGACACGTATCGGCAAAAAGCTTTATTTAGGAACAATGGATCATGGGTTGCTATGTTTTGATAGCTCGACGGGTGAATTTAAAGAAAATATTATTGACTTGGGTTGTAATGTTATCATGTCTCTCTCCAGTGATGAAAAGAATTTGTTGTATATAGGCACTGATGGAAACGGGGTACATTTTGTTTCTGCGAATAATATGAAGATTGTTCGTTCCTTTTGTTACGAATCGGGAAATAAACAGGCGATCCGTTCCAATTCTGTCTATGCATTATTGGTTGATAGGGAAGGAGTGATTTGGATTGGTTTTTATCAGTTAGGCTTGGATTATACACTATATCAGAGCGGGTTATTTTCTACCTATGCCTATCTTCCTTATTTCGACTCAAAAGAGATGCCTGTTCGTGCAATAGCTGTTTCGAAAGACGAGAAACTGATAGGTTCGCGCAATGGACTTTTCTATATAGATGAAAAGAAACAGCGGTTTAAAAGTTTTAAGGTTCCCGAATTACGTTCCAATATGATTTTGTGTATTTATGCTTTTGAAGGAAAGTATTACATAGGTACTTATGGTGGCGGTATATATATCCTCAATCCTTCCACGTTGACTTTATCTGATTTTGAAACAGCAGACTTAAAATCAACTCCATTCCTGAAAGGACATGTGTTTTGCATAAAATCGGATGATGAAGGAAGTTTGTGGATGGCGACGTCTATGGGACTTTACTGTTATAGAGATGGAAAGCAAATCCGGCATTATACTACTGAAAATTCGAAATTACCGGGAGAGAATGTCTATGATATATGTTTTGATTCCACTCGTAAAGGATGGATTTGTACAGAGAACGGTTTATGCATTTGGGATCCATCAACCAATAGTTTGAAGTCGGATATGTTTCCTGAAGGGTTTATTCATAAAGATAAAATCCGGACAGTATACGAAGATTCTAATCATGAGCTTTATTTCCTTCCGGATAAAGGTGCAATTTTTATATCTGATTTGTCGATGAATCATTTTCGGAGAATGCAGTCGGGCACTCCTTTGGATGGAAAGGATGCAATGTTTATTATAGAAGATCATGAAGGTTGGTTGTGGATTGGTACTAATTTGGGCTTATATCGTTATGATAAGAAAGGTAATTTTATTCCCTATAATTTCGTAGATGGCTTGCCCAGTTCTATATTTATTACTTGTTTCCCTGTGATAGATGAAGAGGGTACGATGTGGTTCGGCAATTCGAAAGGTATGATTTATCTGACCTCGGAACAAAATGGCAGAAAAGCAAAATGGCATTATCCGGTTGCTATTACCGATGTATTAGTGAATGGAAAGCAATCGGTTTATGCTAAGATGAGTAGAGAAAATAACGTGTATAAAATAAAATTGGAAGCAGATCAGCGTAATTTGACAATCCGTTTCTCTGGGTTCACTTATTCGGAGCCTGCATATATGTCTTATAAATGTAAGATGGAAGGAATAGATAGCGACTGGCAATTATTGAGTGGACAATCTGAAATAACGTATTATGACTTATTATCCGGCAATTATCAGTTTAGAATTCATCGGGTGGATGATCCGGAGTCGGAAATTTGCCTGATGGTGACTATTGCTCCTCGTTTCAATGCTGTTATGTGGAGTGTGACTGTTTTAGTGATATTGATAATAACCTTGGCTTATATATATTATCGCCGGAGAATGAAACGAAACAACCTAATTCAGTCGAAGGAAAAACAGCAACCGGTAATAGAAGAAAAATATAGAAAGAGTAATGTGACTGAAGAAGAATGTAGGCGCTTGGCTGGCGAACTGGAACTTCTGATGCAAAGGGATCGACTATATGTTAATCCCAATCTGAAAATAGCAGACTTGGCTGCAATATTGAATGTTTCCACTTATACATTATCCTATTTATTCAATCAATATTTGGATAAAAACTATTATGACTATTTGAATGACTATCGCATAGAGGAGTTTAAGCGTTTGGTTGATAAAGATGAATATTCTAAATATACGTTGACAGCTTTAGCCGAACTATGTGGTTTTAGTTCGCGTACTTCCTTCTTTCGTTATTTTAAAAAGGTTATTGGAATTACTCCGAATGAATATATTCGAAGTATCGGAAAGACCAATGAAGAATAATATACTTATGTACCTTTCATTTTAAACTTTAGATTGATAAATACCTCTTTAGAGTCTCAAATAATAAATTGAGACTCTATGAAATTGAGAGTTAACTGTCTGATAATTAGAATGTGTGTTGATCGCTTGCTCTCCGCCAATAGGACGGAATTTATCTCTTTCTTTTTGAATATCCGTTTTCATATTTACCTTCTATATTTGCCAACGTAATGATAAACAAAAATCTAAGCAATGGAAAATATAGATATGTCATCCGTACAGTTGATTACTGATTCTTATCAGAATTATCATCGTTCCGTTTACTTGTATATCTTATATAAAATAAGAAAAGATGAAGACGCGAAAGATCTGTCTCAAGATGTCTTTTTACGTTTGATGGATTATAGGCAAATGTTGCGACCGGAAACAGTAAAGTACTTTATCTTCTCTATTTGTCGGAATCTGGTTACTGATTATTTGCGTCGTCATTATAAAATGCAGGAAATTACATCCTATTTTTTAGATCAGCTTCCTACCTTTATTAATGAGGTAGAGAGCCAGATAATCGCTAATGATTTATCTGTGTGTGAGCAGAAGAGAGTTCTCCGGCTGCCTGCGCAACGAAGAAAGATTTATGTAATGAGTCGCTTCAGACATAAATCGTCAGCAGATATTTCCGCTTGTCTCGGGTTATCTGTTCGTACAGTAGAAAATCATTTGTTTATCAGCCGGAAAGAAATCCGTGAATATATCCAACAGTGTATCTAATATTAGAATAAATAGTATAAATGTTAGTTTTAAATTTTATGTATATGAAAAAAAATCTCTTCAGATTCTCATCGAGAAGATTTCTATTCTCTACGGTGATGGCCTCTGTCCTTGTAACAGGTGCTCCGCAGGCGGTATTTGCCAATGTGGGAGAAGTGCAGGCTGTTTCGCAGACTGGGGCAATCAAAGGTAAAATCGTGGATTCCTATGGCGAACCTGTTATTGGTGCCAATGTCAAAGTGAAAGGCACTACTAATGGTACGATAACGGATATGGATGGAAACTTTACTTTGAATAATGTATCAGGTGGTACGTTGGTGATTTCTTTTATTGGTTATAAGACGTTGGAAGTTTTTGTAAAAGGGACGAATCTGACTAAAATTATCATGCACGAAGATACAGAGGTGCTGGATGAAGTTGTCGTGGTAGGTTATGGTACTCAGAAAAAAGAATCGTTGACAGGCTCGGTAACAGTGGTCGACCAAAAACTTTTTAAGGACAAAGGTACAGTGGCCAATCCGCTCTCAGCTATGCAAGGTCAGGTTCCGGGCTTACGCATCACCCGCTCGTCGGCTGCTCCCGGCGAAGAAGGATGGGGTGTCTCAATCCGTGGCTCTGTCTCAAAGAACAAGGTAGAACCTCTTTTGATTATTGACGGTGTACCTGCCAGTGGTGTGAGTGAGATGGCTCAACTCAATGCCGATGACATCGAAACCATTAACTTCCTGAAAGATGCTTCAGCTGCCATTTATGGTGCAAAAGCGGCAGGAGGTGTGATTTTGGTAACTACCAAACGTCCTGATGCCGGCAGAACCAAGGTGGAATATAGCGGTTCGGTTACACGTAAAATTGTGGGTTTGCAGCCCCGCATGATGAGTATGGACGAATGGACGGATGGTGTGCTCCAAGCCCGTTTGAATGACGGCTATGGCGAAGACGACAACTGGGTGCGCTATGCCCGTTTGGCTAAAGCCATGAAGGGGAGTTGGATTAATCTGCATGGTGGAAATAATCCCGATGAAGATCCCATTCCGGGAGGATTCCGCGGTGTGGCCGACTTTGTGTTTCATGATATGAACTGGACTGATGTGCTGTGGGGGAACGCTACTTCTACCCAACATAACCTCAGCATAAGCGGGGGGTCGGAGAAATCGACCTACCGCCTCTCGCTTGGTTATTTGAATGACCAAGGGACGCTGCAATGGGGGAACAACTCGAACGAACGCTATAACGTACGTTTATTCAACAGCTTCAAGATAAACGACCGCATCAGCTTGGAAAGCAATATGTCAGCCAGTCGTCAGCATCAGGTGGCTCCTACACAGATTGGTAGTATATTAGGCAGTAGCATACCGCAGCCAGGGTTACCGGTTTCGACCATTGATGGCAAACCGTATGCGTGGGGAGGCATTCATACTCCCAACTGGTCGGCCGAGTTGGGAGGTGACAACAAACTTGTAGTGACCACTATGAATGTGAACGAGATTTTGAAAGTGAACATATTGGATGGCCTTGATTTTCAAGGTACTTTGGGTTACTCAACGAACAATGCGGCCCGTGACGAACAGTATCTTTCAATTGATTGGTATCAATACGATGGCACACCGATTCAAAACGAGAACTCTCCCTATCCCGCAAAAGAAAAATCATCGTATACTAAAAGTTCTGCGCGTACCGACAATTACACGGCATCAGCTTTTCTCACTTATAAGAAATTATTTGATGAGGCTCACGACATATCGCTTATGGGAGGTGTGCAATATGACTATGCTGCTTACGATTATAGCGGTACCAAAGCAATGGACGTGGAAGCGGCAATCGAATCGCTTAACGGTAAAGGACAAATCTACATAGACAAGGTAGACCGTTGGGAGGAAGCTATTCTCTCTTATTTCGGTCGCTTGAATTACAACTATAAGTCAAGATATATGGTAGAAGTGAATGCTCGCTACGACGGCTCTTCGAAATTCTTGCCCAAGAATCGCTGGAACTTCTTCTGGGGCGCATCAGCCGGATGGCGTATCACTGAAGAGAAATTCATGGAGAACTTGCGTGACTATGTGAATGAACTGAAACTACGTGCCTCATATGGTGAGGTAGGTAACCAAAATGGTATCGGACGCTATGACGGCATCCAACTTTACAACTACAAATCGAACAGCGGCGCTTTGTTGGGCAACTCGAAAGGAACCTATGTGGAATCTGCCGGACTGGTGAGCACCGTGCGTACTTGGGAACGTATCTACAACTATAACTTGGGTGTTGACTTCGGATTCTTCAACAATCGCTTTACGGGTACGTTCGAGATCTTTAAAAAGAAAAACGACAATATGTTGGTTTCGCGTCTGCATCCCGGTGTTCTGGGCGGAACTGCTCCCAGTACGAATAGTGGTAAGTTTGAAGCCAATGGTTACGATGTTAGTTTGACTTGGCATGATAAGATAGGCAGTTTCAACTACCATGTTGGCGGTACGTTAACCTATATGACCAATAAACTCGTTGATGGAGGTAACATCGTGGTGAGCGCAGGTTATAACGAAGCTGTGAATGGCTATCCGCTCAATTCGGTATTTGGCTACCGCTATGTGGGCAAGGTACAAAACCAAGACCAACTGGACTATTACGTGGACAAATATGTGGGCAGCAACTCTATCGCCCTGCCTGCCAACTTGCGTTTGGGCGACCACATGTATGAAGATGTGAACAAAGACGGTAAACTGACACAAGATGACCTTGTATTTCTCGGTTCCGACGACCCCAAATATTCGTTCTCGTTTAATTTCGGATGCGAGTGGAAAGGATTCGATTTCAATACCGTATTCCAAGGTGTGGGCAAGCGTACCATCTATCGTGAAATCGACTCTTGGAAAGTGCCTTTCAAGGCTATTTGGCTGAACACTACCAACCAGTCGGTGGGTAATGTATGGAGTCCTGAAACTCCCAATAACCATTTTCCTACTTATTCAAACAGTAATGACATCAATAATTATAACTACATTCCCTCTACCTGGTCGGCCGATAACGGAGCTTACCTGCGTCTCAAAGAGATTGTACTTGGTTACACATTGCCAAAGGCATGGATGAATAAGAGCGGTTTCATCAGCAACCTGCGTATTTATGTATCGGGCGCCGACTTGTGGGAAAAATCATATATCACCGATGGTTGGGATCCCGAAGCCACCCGTAAGGTGGAAAACAAGCAACGCTATCCGTTTAACCGCACCGTGACTTTCGGTGTGAATGCCACATTCTAATTTTTATTCTTAATATTGAAGATAACAATGAAAAAAATAGTATATATTTTAGGAATTATTTGCGCCATGACCATGCAGTCGTGTTTAGACCTTGAGCCCAAGACGCAATTGGCGGATACCAACTATTGGAAGTCGCCCGAACACTTCAAACTTTTTGCCACCCAGTTCTACGGCTGGTCGGCCGACTTTCGATGGCTCGACGACAGTCAGCACGCCGATATTCGCTCGGATTTGTTTGCCGGCAGCACGGTGAACATCTATAGTAACGGAACGAACAGTATTCCGTCATCCGACAAGCATTATACCGACAATTACAATCGTATTCGCCAAGTCAACACTTTGTTGCAACAGGCTGATGCGTATGAACAACAAGCCGACATTGCCATTTCAGTGGGGGAAGCCCGTTTCTTCCGTGCTTATTGTTACTTCGAGTTATTGCAGGCTTACGGTGACCTTATCATAGCCCGCACGCCGCTCGACATCGACTCGCCTGAGATGCAGAAGGCTCGCAATCCGCGTACCGAGGTGGCTGACTTCATCATTGACGACTTGAAAGAAGCCGCTAAACTATTGCCCGTTGATAAGGCTATCAGCAGCAGCGATGAAGGTCGCCTTTCCAGCGAAGCCGCTTTGGCGTTTCTTTCGCGTGTAGCCCTTTACGAAGGTACATGGGAGAAATTCCATAATGGCGGTCAAAATACCGAACGTACAAAAGATTTGCTCAATACCGCAGCACAGGCGGCTCATGATGTAATGGCGGGCGGAGCATTCGAGCTTTTTGCTCCTCAAGAATTGGGTACGGAAGCTTACAAATATCTCTTTATCTTGGAGAATGAAAAGTCGAACCCTGCCAGTATCAATAAAACAGGTAATAAAGAGTATATCTTTACCCGCCGCCACGACCCTGTTATCAATTCTATTGGTTTCAACATTACACAAGGGCGTTTGGGCAATGCCTTGTACGTTACTCGTAAAATGGCTAATATGTATCTGCAAAGCAATGGATTGCCCATCAATCCCCAAACGTGGAATTACACGAAAGTGGATGATGAATATAAAAATCGCGACAACCGCATGAACAATCAGCTTATGGTGCCCGGACAGACTTATTGGGGGACAAATGGCGGACGCATTGATTGGAGCGGCAATGCTGCCGAAATAGCCAATGCCTCGCATAGGAACTTCATGCCTCAAACCGGTACGGGCTACTTTCCCCACAAGTGGTGCAGCGAACGTGACGGAGTGCCCACCGGTATGGAAGCTTACGACTTCCCCGTTATCCGCTATGCCGAGGTGCTGCTGAACTATGCCGAAGCTGTGTTTGAACGCGATGGACAAATATCAGATGAAGACTTGGCTATCAGCTTGAACTTGACACGTAAACGCATTAACCCCGAAATGCCTGACTTGACTAACGACTTTGTCACGGCAAATAATTTGGATATGCGCACAGAAATTCGTCGTGAGCGTACCATCGAGTTTTTCGATGAGAATTTCCGCATTGATGATCTGAAGCGTTGGAAAACGGCCGAAGACGAAATGCCGATGAATCTCACCGGTGTGAAGTGGAAAGATACTGATTTTGAAAGCAGATGGCCCGATGCTTCTTTTAAAGACAAAGATGGTGAAGGCTGCATTATTCACGAAAAAGGACGCAACTGGCACGAAAAGCATTACTTGTTGCCGCTGCCCACTGACCAACTCAAGCTGAACCCCAACTTGAAACAAAATCCGGGTTGGAATCAATAATCCATTCATCATTCATTAATAAAGTAATCGAATTATGACATACAAAAACATACTTCAAAAATGTGCATTTGTTGCACTAATAACGGGTAACTTGGTAATGACCGTTTCGTGTAATGATGACGATGTGTCTTCTGTTTTAGAAGAGAGAGTGCTCGTTAAGGAAATCAACCTTGAGGTGACTCCCGAACTGCCTCTGTTGATAGGTACTGATACGTTGATAAAATATACCGTAGGCCCCGATGAGGCTTTTAATAAAGCGTTGGTATGGAAATCGACTGTGCCTGATGTAGCTACCGTAGATGCCGAAGGACGTATCACGGCAATAAGTGCAGGTAACGCAGTCATTTCGGCCAGACCGGCTGTGGGTTATTCTACCACTTCAACTATCAATGTGAAGGTGGTAAACGAAATTATTCACATCACTGATATCAATCTCACTAACGAAGATCTCGAAGTGTTTGTAACCTCAACTTTGCCCCTTACTTGGCAGACTACTCCGGCCGACCCCACTTACCCCGGGTTGATTTGGAAAAGCCTTACTCCCGATAAAGCCACTGTCAATGAAAAAGGCGAGGTGAAGGGCATAGCCGAAGGAAAGGCACGCATCCAAGTTACCGCTACCGACGACAAACATTTTACGAAAGAGTTTGAAATTAAGGTGAAGCCCATTATCTATATCGAAAGTATGGAATTTGTGAAAGAAACAGACAAACTGGCTTTGGGCGAAACCTACACTCCGCAGATGAATGTAACGCCGATAGATGCTACGCTTTCGTACATCACATGGGAAAGCAGTAAGCCGGATGTTGTAGAGATTGATGAAAAAGGCCGGTTCGTGGCGAAGGCTTATGGCAATGCAGTAATTACCGCTTTGGCCGACTATGGTGACGGTAAACCTGTCAAAGCTACGATGAGTGTCAACGTGAGCGAAGGTTTAATGAACGACCAGTTTACTGTCGAGAACATCTGGCAGCCATTCGGAAACTTTACCCACCGGGAATTT
>ERZ773136.2504-NODE-2504-length-15315-cov-4.352490_pt1 | contig 15315 bp, 2 predicted proteins | sample MGYA00580855_ERZ773136 | MGnify/ENA primary metagenome ERZ773136 (study PRJEB29015, sample SAMEA2737860) | human gut metagenome | biome: human gut; feature: human-associated habitat; material: faeces | place: China | collected 2012 ... | reverse complement strand
GTTCCGGACGATTGCCCTCCGGCATTTATCTGGCATACGGCAGATGACACCTGTGTGGATGTAAATAACAGTCTGCTTCTTGCGACAGCGCTCCATGCGAAAAAGATTCCTTTTGAAATGCATATTTTTCCGGATGGAAACCATGGAAGAGGCCTTGCAGAAGATGTTGCAGGTACCTGTGAATGGTCACCGCTTATGATAAAGTGGTTAAAACGATTAGGCTTTTAAGTAAAACAAAAAATCCGCAAAGCAAATTATCATGCTGCTTTGCGGATTTTCTTTTGTCGTATAAACGGTTTAGGCGTGCAATTCGATTGGCTCATCTAAAAGAGCAAGCGTTGCGGAATCAACGACCGAAATCGTGAACGTTTCCGGCTCTTCGATATCCATATCGTAAAGCTCGATTTCAACCGTTTGCAGTTTTTCGGCGTTATCGACCTTTTTCATAGCAAAATCAACCATCTTGCCGCGGTTGCTGTAAGCGCCGGCTAAGACTGTATAGCTTTCCACATCGCGGAAGCTGATGAGGAAAGAGACAGTTAATGTGCGCTCATTGGAATCGTAATGTAAGGTCTTGACACGGAAAACATTCTTCGCTGCCGCTTCGTAGTGAAGCACCGGAAAAGCGGTTTCGTTTGCCGTCCAAATCGTTTCAAAGTCGAAGCCAAGCTCGGCAAGATAGTCGGAATTATAGAAAGCTTCTATGCTTTTTTCCGAAGTATTTGCCTTTTCAATCTTTGTCCCGACAACTTTCATCCCATCATAGGCAGCACAATTACTCATGGAAGCATCAGCGTTTTTTCTTGCATAGATGTATCCGGCATAGCAGGAAACGCTGGAGGTTGATGCGGTAATATCCGCAGCGGCAAAGCAGTTGCGCACCGTTCCTTTTTCGGCAGCAGCAAACAATGCAGCGTTTCCGGACTGCGTTTCGATATAGGCTTCATCGTCAAATAAGAAGCCTACAATGCCGCCGGCATCGACGGAACCTTTTGAATCGGAAACAGCGGAGATTTTGCCGGCAAAGTAGCAACGGTCGATACCGGCAACACCCAAGGTAGCGGCCTTAAAGCGTCCGGCAATGCCGCCAGCCATGGACATTGTGGCGGCATTTACGGAAATCTGGGCAAGCGAATAACAGTTTTCGATGTAAATAAGCATGGTGTCATCCGTTGCGGCTGCTTCGCCGACAAGACCGCCGACGTAAGCGATAGCGGCGTTTATTTCGAGAACACCGGTTGAATAGCATTCCGAAATTTCGGAAAGGACGTTTGCACCTTTTACTGTCATTCTGCCGGCAATTGCACCGGCGTAGATTGCCGAAGCGCTATTGCTGTCGGTGATCGAAATGTTAAAATTCGAAACGCCAAGCTTCGTGATAATGGCATTCTGCGTCAATCCGAATATACCGGCATATTTTTCGGTATTCGTGATTTTAAAGTTTTCGATCGCATATCCTGCGCCGTCAAAGTGACCGCAGAACGGGCTTTCCTCGCTGCCGATCGGCGTCCACTCATGACCGCCGAGGTCAATATCGCGAGTTAAAACATAATAGGCGTCACGGTAGTTTTCCGACGCGACATTCTGCGAAAGATAGAACAGGTTAGCCGGCGACTTGACCTGATACGGGTCATCCGCCGTACCGGTACCGTCTGAAAAAGCAGTCGCGGTCGCACCATCCCAAACGCTGTTTTCGATCTTCTCATACACGGCGTAGAAAACAGTGTTTCCGGTTACAAAAGCATCTTCACAATTGTCCTCGCCGTCTTCGGTATCCGACCAATGCGAAAAGATGTAGTGGAAGGTTTGATCCGCTGGCTTTTCAGGCGCAGTCGGGAAAGGAATATGCGCACCGTAGGGAAGTTCGATGGTTTTGATAATATTGCCATCCGCCGAAAACGAGATTTCGAAAATACGGTAATCTTCCGTGAAGTTGGCAAAAAACAGCGTGTCGCTTATCAAATGGGTATCTTCCGGAATGGCTGCATTGCCGCCCGGATACAGCGACCAATGCGAAAACAGATAGTTGCTTTCAGGTGTTCCTTCTGGATCAGAGGCTGTGTCGCCGTAGGTTTTGCCGGTTATAACTTGGAAAACGTCATTTTCAGACATATAGTAAAGGCTGATATCGCCCGGTTTGTAGGGTGTGTTCGCAAGAACCGGATAGGGGTAGGGAGCGCTTCTGCTTTTCCAGACTGAGCTGTCAAAGCCGGTGTAGCGAGACAGATTAAGGGCATCTTGAGAAGTTAGCTGTTTGTCGAGCGTTTTTGCCGGCACAAATGTCGTATCGCAAATAAGAAGCGAATCTTCGTGTGTGTAAAGACCGAAAGTACTCATATCGCCTTGAGCGTCTGCTGTGAACTTACCGCCCTCGGAGCTGTTGGAACCCGAATCGATCACATTTCCGGCTGCATAGCAGCTTTCCAGCACGAATCCGTCCGAATTCAAAACGCCCGCCACGCTCGTAAAACCGCCGATATACGCCGTATTGGCCGTGCTCTTGCCATAGACATTGGAGGTCGTATAGCAGTTTTCAACGGTTAAGTCCGATTCGGATGCAATTAAATAACCGAGTAAACCGCCGGAGAAATTGTCCGCTATGGCTGAGGTAACAACACCGCCGGAGGAATAACAGCCGCTAAGCTTGATGGCCGCATTTTGATCAGACCCGAAATAGCCAAGAAGACCGCCGGCTTTGATGTTGTCGTTGCGCGTGCGGTTAACTGTCGAAACGGCGTTTACATGAGAAAGAGAATAAGAATTTTTGATCGTGATGGCACTGTTATCTTCGATCGCGCCAACATAGCCGACAAGACCGCCAAGCGTGACGTTGAACCGGTCGGAGGCGCTTGCAGAACCCGGATAACCGCTTACCGTACCGCTTAAATCCACATCCGCAGAGCTATCGGAAAGCGTGAGTGAAGCGCCTTTAGAAGCATGAAGATAACCGATAAGACCACCGGCATAAACAGAATACCGGCCGCTTTCGACGGTTAAAGTGACATTCTCCGCATGACAATTCTCAATGGCGGCTTTTTTGTTGCTGCCGAGACCCAAGTACCGACCGGCTAACGAGCCTGCGTATAGGAGCGAATCGTAATTAACGGAAATTTTTGCGTCAGAAATCGTCAGGTTTTTCACGGAGCCATTATAGACAAGTCCGAAAAAGCCGATATAACGATATTCATTTGTTATAACAAAATTGGAAATCGTATGGCCCTGTCCGTCGAAATGCCCTTGAAAAGCCGTGTTATACCCTGTTTCGGTTGCGTAAGTGCCGACCGGCGTCCATTCTGCCCCGCCATAGTCGATATCATTGGTGAGAACGAAATAGGCGTTCAGATATTCGCCGGAGGTATCCGCGTTGATGACGGTCGAAAACCGTCTTAGATCCGCTGCATTGGAAAGCAAATAGGGGGATTCTTCCGTTCCTTCGCCATTAAAAAAAACGGAGGTCAAAAAAGCGTTATTTTCTGCGTTTTCAGCAGACCTCTCCGCTTCGCCAAGTGCAACAGACGGTTCAATCAGCGGTTCCGGAAGTTCATACGCTAAACTTTTGGAAAGTGCCTTTACGTTTTCCGGTTCAAATACGGTCATATCTTCGCCGGTTTCAACGCCGAACTCAAGCTCTGCCGCGATTGCCGGGAAACAAAACGCCACAGACGAAAATACCGTCGCGAAGCACAAAATCAAAGCTAAGCATTTTTTCATGGGGGACTGCACTCCTTTTACCAATTTAAATTGTTAGGGTAATTTTGTGTCACATCTGCAAACCATTTATTCCGGATAACACCTGTATTATACAACAAAAACCAATAATTGTCAACAAGATAATCTCACTGTGTTAAAAAACAGCTTTTAATTCTCCTGTTTTTTGAAATTGCACCGGGTTTTGCCCGAAAAGCTGCGGGAGCTTTTGCAGCAAACAGAAAGGCCGTCACAAGCAAATCACTTGTGACGGCCTTTTATAACCGTTTAGCGCTTAGTCTGCAAGCGTAATCGAAATATCCTTAACCAGATATTCAACGCCGGCGCCCTCTGCGAATTTGCCCCAGATCTCGAAGCAATCATCCGCATTCGCGGTATAATTCTCCGGAACCTTCACGGTTTCCTCCACCGAGATCCAGCCGTCGCCCGACGAACGGTCAGACTGGTTGGCAAACGTATGATTTGAAATGCTCGGATCTTCGGTCGTACCATAGCGGAAGTTACCGCCGATGATGGTATTCGAAAATTCCTTGCCGAGCATATTCTTCAACGGATACAGCTTGTAGGTGACCTTATAGGAGGCTCCGGCAATAAACTGCATTTTTACGTTTAAGTAGGTATATTGCTCTCCCTCCTCGACGCACTCAACCTTGAAAACCTTGGCAGACGCATTGTCCGGATCTTCGGTGGTGGCGATCTTACCGGTCGATTTGCTGGTCACTTCGATGCCCTCCGGCAGCTTTTCCACGTCGGTGATGACAGCCGAGGTCGGCTTGGTCGCCGTAACCTGCTTGATTTCTTCAGGTTTTGGCCGTTCCTTCGGCACATAGCCTTCGAGCTTATACAGGCGAATGTACGCTATTTCATACTTTTCGGCTGCGGCAAACGGGTCAAAACGAATCGTGGTAACATCGCCCGTCCACTTGGAGCAAGTCATAAGATTGAAGGTAACCTCCACGATTTCCCCCTCATTGGTGAATGCCGGGATCTCGTACAAGCTGGAAACGCCCTTTGCGGCTTCCCAGTTTGTGCTCTGCTTAGTCACGAAGAAGAACTGCGGCGTATGCTTTTCAAGTCCTTGGCGATAGCGTACACCGATAACACAGACCTGATAGTCATTTGCGTCGAAGGAAACAGAATGATAAACCGACGGGTCGCCGTTGGTACCGGTTGCGGTAAGCGCGCCGTTTTCAATCGTAAGCCCGGTGCTGTTGTGTGCGCTCCACTCCATGGTATCCGAAGCATTGTTGAAAATCCATTGGTTTTTGTCGTTCACTTCGAGAAGTTTGCCGGCGGTCGTGTCAGCCTTGGTGCAGTAAACGTAATCGATATCAACATCGGCATTGGTTCCGAACGGGTCGAAACGGATGCCGGTAATCGTGCCGGAATACAGGGTGTTGGAGGCCATTTCGAAGACAACCTCAACGGTATCGCCGTCTTTTTTGCCTTCAATGTTATATTTGCCGTTGACGCACTTGTCAGCCGTGTAGTTCTTGCTTGCAGCTGTTACGAAGAAGAGCTGCGGACCGCCGGTTCTGACCGCTTCATTAAGCTTAACGCCAACCGTGATTTGGTTGTAATCGGTTGCCTTATAGCCGACGGAATGATAGATAGCCGGGTCGTTATTGGTGGGCTTTAAGTGTAAGAAGCCGCCCGAAACGGAGGCCGAGCTGTTCTGGAGCGTCCAGTCCTCCATTTCGCCGTCAATTGCGAAATCCCACTTATTGGGTTCGCGCGAGATCATCATCTGATATTCTTCGTCCGTACCGGCTTGGACAGCGATGGTTGCGCCCTTCATGGTGTACTTCCAGCCGATAAGGTCACATAATTTCTTCATGTGGAATACCGGAAGCCCGTCGCGGAGTTTGAACGTATAGCCGAGAGCTTGTTCCTTGCCGTCGACCGTCACCTTATCGCTGCCGACCGTGAACACGATGGTCTTTTCATCGACAGTCTTCAAGGTGAGCTTGCCGGCATCACGGTTCCATTCATGATAGAGGCGGAGCGACGAGTAGAAGCCTCTGCCTTCGTCTCTCTGACCGACCACTTCATAATCGCCGTCATCAAGCACCTTGATCTTGAAGGTGAACGAAAGCTTGGTGCCGTTGACCTCGACCGCCGGTGTGGTGGATTCGTCCTCAGTCGGGAAGTTCATGAACTCGATGAGAGAGATTTCAAACGAACCGGCCTTGGTCTGCGGATCGATACGGAAGCCGGTAACGAGTCCCGTCCACTTCGCGCACGAGGTCATGTTGATGTAGTAATCGACAAACTTATCGGTTTCGGTGATTGCAGCCGTCTTGTACTTGGTGTTATCCATGGACGTTTCTGCTGCCGTTGCAAAGAAGATCTCAAAGCTTGCCTTTTCGCTGTTCTTCATGCGGATATGGAGAATCGGAGCGTCTGCTGCATTGAGCGCTTCAAAGTCCTTCGCGGCAATCGCATAGTCGCTTTCCGTGCTCGAACCGGTGATAGCGCCGTTCTTGACTTCATAAGAAGAGAGTCCGTGGTTTGCCTTCCACTTTTCGGCATCCTCAGCTTTCGACATATCGTAGCTGCGAACAGCGACGAGATCCCTTCCGGAAAGGTTGGAATCGTCCTCGGCCGTGTCGGATTTTTCAAACTGGAACCAACGGATGACCGAGCGGTGCGGCGGATAAAGGTGGGTGACGCGGTCGATCTGATCGGCTGTTGCGCGCACGTCAAGTGCCGTGTGGTCACTCGTGTCGTCGGTGAAGGTCAGACGGATGTTTTCAAGGTAATCAAAGCCGATGTTCTGCGTCGGCAGGACATACGTACCTTCGGAATACTCGTTGGTGGTGGAAACGATAAGCGTGTTATCCATCCACGTGCCGGTATTCATTTCGGAAAGCTCTTTCTTGATCTCTTGGCAGACCTTCAAATGGTCTTCCTTGGTGATGATCGGGTCACGCGAATGGTTGCGTCCCACATCATTGAAGCCGATGGAAACGGTCGGAATGTGATGGCTGCCGGCTGCGTGGGCGCTTTTAAGGTCGGTGCGGTTGCAGTTGATCTGATGCTCGGCACTGTAACCGTTGGGACCCCAATGGTAACCGTAGGTCGCGTCGTAGCCGAGATCCTTTATACCGGAATAGGTACCCGCGGGGTTTGCGCCCTGCGTCGAAGCAAGAAGGATAAGGCCGTCATAGCCGATCTTCTTAAGCTCCTCGTTCATGAATTCAACAGCCTTGCGCGCGCCCTCTGCGCCGCCGAAGGCCTTTTCAAAGTTGCTCCGGTTCCAAATCGTGAGAACCGCCTTGTTGTCAAGACGCGCATAACGCGGATCGGAGAAGTAATATTCCATCCAATAGTTCCAGATGTAATCGCGGAACTGTTCGAATGACGTGCAGTCCTGACCGTTGTTTTCCCACATGATGCAGAAATCGACAAGGTCGCTGTACTTGGCCATCATGTAGCCGTCGTGGAGCGCATAATACGAATGGCGCATCTTCTTGATCGGCTCTTTAACATTGGCACTCGGGCAGTACCAGCACGCGTGCATAAAGTCGATGCCGTGTTCGGCAAGCCATTTCAGCTCCCAATCAGCCGTCTCGCGCAAGCCTTCGTCGTAGTAGCCGATGTACGGTTCAAATTCCGGGAAAGAGCTGACCGAATCCCAGCCCTCGCCGGAATGTTGGTCGCGCCACAGCCAGCACACGTTGGTGCCGATGTTGTAATCCTTGCTCTCGGCAACCTGCGGATAGGACGGATAGTCGTCATGGTCGATGATGTTGCAGATCTGAACGTCGTCAAACCACATAACGGCATCGGTCTTGGGTGCAAAGCTTACAGTCACGCCGTCAAAGCTCTTGTCGTTTATCTCGATGGTCGCTTTCTTCTTGCCGTTGACATAGATGTCGGCTGTTCCGGCATTCGTGTCAGCCTCGATATGGAGGTTCTGCCATACGTTGGCGCGGAAATCGTTGACCATGTTGTCGCCGACATAAATCTTGCCGTCGCGCGTTTCAAACGTAATGGCCTTTTCGCCGCCGGAGGTAAGAGAAACGGAAGCACCGTCGGTCTTTTCCGGAAGAAGGATCATGGTCTCAAAGCTGATTTTTCCGGCAATCGGCGTGAACGAACGGGAGGCCGTCGAGGTTTCGCCGGCTTTGGTCTCGCTCTTGACGCTGACAAGGTCATAGCCGCGTTCGGATTCGGTTTTCGTGAGCTTCCAATCGCCGGTGACGTTCCACATGGCAGGCGCGTCGCCCGTGCCTTCGGCGATAAAGTGTTCGCTTAATGCATAGTTCTTCGAAAGACGGGCGTTGTACAGCTTGACATAGCCCTTGCCCTTCTTTTCCGTGCCGAGAACAAGGCGCGAAATATCGCCGTCGCCGACTTTCACGGTGCCGCAGTCGGTGTTGTTCAAAACGAGGTGTGCCGTGCGGTTGTCAAGGTCGATATCCATAACCGCCTTGAAGCCGCCCGAAACTTCGGTGGGAACATCCACCGTCGTGGCTTTTTCTTCAGCACCGACGAGAACCCATTTGCCGTTCTTGGGCGTGATCGAAACGATCTTGTTTTCGTCTTCGTCCTCAAATGCCACATAGGCCGTGCCGTCATCGGAGAAGGCACCGAAATACAGCTCTAAATGCAACAATCCGTCGCGCTCGGTCTTAAACTTACGGATAAGAGAACCGAAAGCTGTATCCGTCGTGTCATGGATATACGAGCGGTATGTACCGGAGGTGTTAAAGAGGTCAAAGCGATAGTCATAGTCCCAGCCGTTGGCAAGACCGGTCGGGCCGTTTTCGCTCATCATATCAATGATGTAATACGCGTCGGAAAGCGTGCGGACAGCCTTTTTATCAAAGGATTTCTGCACACGCTTGTCGGCAAGCGCGATACGGACAGCCATGGCTGAAATTTCGCTGCGAAGCAGCTTGGAATCCGGCGCAAACGTGCCGTAATTGTCGTTACCGGTCAGAATGCCGGCACGATAGAGCTTGAATACCTTTTTGCCGTAAGACGAGCCTTCGCCGACATCGGGCAGCGACTCGACCGTGTTGATAGCCGGCAGCTCACCGCATACGTCGGCAAGCAGCTCTGCCATTTCGGAACGCTTGATGGTGCGTTCGTAGTCCTCGTAGCGGCCGTCCTTAAGGAAGCCGTTGGCAATGGCATAGTTGACATACTTTGCGTACCATTCGCCGTCTGCGTCGGGAATGGCCTTGCCATTCAGATTTTCATAGATACGCGCGGCAATGGTGACACCCTCTGCGATCGTAAGCGTACCGTTCGGGTTGAACGTGGAAGCGCTGTCGCCCTGCATGATGCCGTATTCGTAGGCATCCTTGACGCTGGTTGCGTACCATTCGGTCTGCGGCACGTCAGAAAACATGCCCTCCGTGTAATCCTTGCTCTTGGCAAAGTCTGCATGGACGCATGTTGCAAGTGTGAGCGCCGCCGTAAGACCGGCTGCGAAGGCTAACATTTGTTTTTTCATTTCCTACTCTCCTTTATTTTGGCGTGTCAGCCAAGACTGACTTTTGCCTTATTTCGGTACTATTATTCTATCACAGTTTTGCACAAAAAGAAATTGACAAATTAAACGAAAATCATTCGGTATTTTGTACAATATCACGAAAATCGTTGTTGTTTTACGTTTGTTTCTTTTTATTTGTGTAATTTTTAGCTAATTTTTTTCAAAAAACAATCGAATAATACAAAAACAACCCAAAACTTTGAAAAATAATTTTCGATAATTTTGGAAGTTGCTTTCCTACGATCGGCGCACAAAAAGAGCAGCCGCTTTGCGACTGCTCTTTTGATCGTTATTTAGTAGATCGGTGCTTAATTATTCAATGATGATATAAGCAATACCGAATTCCTGAGCCGCGTCGAACGGGTCGAAGCGAATCTGTTTAATGGTGTTAGCGAACTGTGCGTTTCCGTTAGCCGAAACGATGTAATCAACCACACCGTTTTCGTGTTCAGTACCCTTATTGGCTCTGATGAATCTCTCAGCAGCCCAACCGCCGGAAGGTGTTACAAAGAACACACCCGGAGCAGGCGTAACCTTGGAGGAATCCCACTTCAAGCCAAAGGTAATCTGGGTAATTTCCTTACCGTTGAGTTCACCAACGAGGTCGGTGAGGTAAACGATCGGGTCATTCGACTTACCGGTAGCCCATGCAACGCCGTCTTTCACGGTCATCTTCTCAGCCGTGCAGTTGCCCAGAGAAACAGCTGCTGCGATATCGTCAGCGTAGTATCTCTTCTTCTTGGACTCGATCTCAGCCTCGGTAACCACTCTCTTGCGGTTAGCCGGTTCAGCGATACGGTTCACGATAGCGGCAATCTCAGCGCGGGTGATGTTGGATTCCGGTAAGAAGTTATACTTCTCATCCGAACCGATTACGATACCGGCGTTGTAAAGCTTGAGAACTGCGCTGTAGGTAGCGTCCTTCTTATCGAGATCCGGCACTTCGGTGAACACGTTCATCTTAGCGTAGAAGTCGTTCGGGAGCGCCTTAGCCATGATAGCGGCGACCTGCTTTCTGGGAGCCGGTACGTCGTATTCGGCATACTGATTAGCCTTGATAATGCCTGCGCGGACAGCAGCGTCAACGAACGGTTTGAACCAATCGCCTTCGGTTGCAGCCTTCGGAAGCTCCTTGCCGTTGTAGATGTAGTTGAGACGAACTGCGAGGGTAATTGCTTCTGCAATGGTAACCGAGCCGTTCGGTTCAAAGGTGGTAGCGGTGGTACCCTCAACGAAGCCGAGCTTATAAGCATTGGCAACTTCAGAGTGGAACCAGTCGCTCGAGGTTACGTCGGTAAACGGCATAGCGTCTTTGTTGACAACCGGGAAGTTGACCTTCGCGCCGGTCACATCATCCATGCTTGCCGGAACGGTATCAGTGAACATAATCCAGTCGATATCGACCGTACCCTTCACATCGCCGTCAAGCGAGAAGAAGAGGGCGGTAATGGTATCCTTCCAGCCTTCCTTAGCGCCCATGTCGTAAACGAGCATGGAGTAATCGCCGTCGGTTAACTTCTGGGTCTCTGCATTTGCTTCGGAGAAGCCGGAGCCGTCGTTGTGGAAGTAAATACGGAAGTTGTTGTTGGAAAGTCCGGAGTGCTTTGCCTTAACAACGATGTACTTGTGAGTAGCAGCGTCGATAGCAAGCGTGCCGGTGAAGAGAGCCGGGCTGTCAGACGAGCCAGCCTTCTTGCCGAGCGAGTTGTAGGAAAGAACGCTGGAGTTCATGCCGACAAGCGACATCTGGCGAAGATCCTTGAAGAAGTCTTTTTCGTATTCTTCATCGAAGTTGAAGAGGATCGTGCCTTCTGCCTTGGATTCCGAAAGAACGGTCTTTGCGCTGCCGCCGGAGGTAATGCCGCCGACTTCGTACTGGGTACCGTCGTTCTTGACGTCGGAAACCGTGTTGTCGTACTTGTAGCCGCTGCCGCTGCCGCCCTTGTTGGTATTGTTCTTGTTGCCGGAGTTATCGACAACCTTGTTAGCGGTTGCAGTTGCGGAATCGATATCGGTAAGAAGAATGCTGTTGGCTTTCTTAGCCTTGGGAAGAGCGAGGTATGCTTCGCTAATCGGTCTTGCGACCTCCGAAAGGTCGATCACGGCATAGCCGTTTGCATTGGTGGTTGCAGTGATGTTCTGTTCGCCGTTTGCGCCGGTGTAGACAAACTCTACTTTAACACCCTTTTCGGTGCCGACCTTAACGAGAATAGCGGTGTGCGAAGCTTCGATGCCGGTAACCGGATACTTGTTGACGGAACCGTCTTCGGTCGGGTTGGTGTCAACCGTCTTATCCCATACGGCATAGAGGGTAATGTCGCCGACAATACCGAAGGTAGTCTTGACATCGCTTCTGTCATCTGCAGACTTAGCCCAGCCTAAGAAGGTATAGCCTTCGCGAACCGGCTTTTCGGAGATGGTGTACTTGCTGCCCATTGCAATCTTGGTAGCTTCCGGCATACCGGTAACGGTATCCGTGGTGTTTGCGTTAAAGGTTACAGTCGGAGCTGCAAGGAGCTGAACATAAGAGATACGGAAGTTCTGACCGGAGGTCTTGCACGGGTCAACGTAGATCGAAACAACCTCTTTTGCCGTGCGCCACTTACCGGCAGTATTGCAGGTATCGTCGTTCTTGAAGTCGAACGAAACGTTCTTGAAGTTATCAAGTCCGTCATAAGTTACAAACTTATTGAAGGACTGTGCTTCTGCGTAGCCATAGCCATTGGTATCGTAACCCATGATGACTTCTTCGCCCTGGTCGTTAATAAACTTGGTCTTGTAGAAAATCTTTGTAGAAGCAGGAGAAGCACTGGACATACGGATGATGACCGTCGAATACTCTTGTGCGTCCAGATTGAGACCCGTCATGTGGATACGGTAGTCGTTAACAGTCGGCTTGATTTCATCGTAATCGTCGCCGCGTGCAACCACATTGCTGGAGAGCTTGTGATCGCCCTTGTTACCGAAGGTCCACTTAACGCCCTTGCCCCATACGGCGTAAACGTCAATGTTCGTGCCGGAGGGAACCATAACGGAGGTGATGAGGTTTGCGGATTCATCGGAATCCGCCCAACCTAAGAAAGTATACGAGGAATCGGCTCTGGTCGGGATGACTTCGGAAAGTGCGGTCGTGCCGTAGCCTTCTTGAACATCCGGTAAGCCGGTGACCGTATCGGTCGTGCCTGCGTGATAGGTGATCGAGCCTTTTTCTGCCTGATTCGTGATCTGAACAAGCAAGGTAGCTTTCACACTGAGGTTGTAGTTGGAGGTAGCCGTAATGCGGACGATACCGTCAGCACTCGGAACGACCTTACCGTTTTCGGTAATGGTAGCATATTCTGCGTCAGCAATTACCTTGAATGCGCCGTCAACGATCTCACCGGATTCGATGCTCCACGAAGCCGAAGTATCGGGAAGCGGCGATTCTGCGTCGATCGAGGTGGTGTACTGGATCGGTCTGTCAGCTTTAAGGATAGAATCCGGGCCGACGATGGAGAAGTTGAAGCGGATGTATTCTTCGGTTACGTCGAATTCCCTGGTAGCCGTAAGAACACCGGTCGTCGCGTCATAAGCCACATCGCAGCTTTCGCCGTCGAGGGTGACTTTAACATTCGGAGTGAAGATTTTGCCGAGACCAGCAGCCGGTACGAGGGTAAGAGTAGCGGTATAAACGGTAGCTTCATCGAAACGGCCGTTTATGAGAGCCGGACTCCAGGAAACAGAGGAAACAGTAGCAATGCCGTTGGCATCGGTTGCCGTATCGCCGGCAAGTTCGCCGGTAACCGGAGCGGTAAGACCGGTGATGGAAATTTCTGTGCCGTCTTCAAGCGGTTCGGCCGGAACGAATTCAAAGGCGCGAATTGCGATGGAATTGTTAAGAGACTGGAACGGGTCGATACGAGTATAGGTAATTGTGCCGTTCCAATCCTTGTGTGCGCAGCCGTTCATGTAAATGGTTGCAAGACCGTCATCGTCGATCACAGTCGTTTCACCCGGGATAAGTCTGCTGCCGGCAGCGCCTTCACCGGTTCTGCCGAAGTAAAGACCTTCGATCTTGGTGCCAACAGCGATCGGGAATGCGCCTTCCTCTGCATAGGTGGTATCAACAATGAGGTTAACGCCTTTATAAAGTCTTGCGGAAACCGAGTGACCGGTTGCCGTAATTATAACATCGGCGCTATCTTTGCCGGCCTGATCCAGAACGATGCTAGTACCCTTGTAAAGCTCAGAGCGGAATTCCGAGTTACTAGCAACCCATCTGCTGCGGTTGTTGGCGACAGCCATATCGAAGTTGTAGCTGATAACCGGGTAGAGAGTGGTATCCTTGGTGAACTTAACTTCGCCGTGGAGAGCGTCTCTCCAATCGTCGGAAGCCTTTAACGACCAACCGTTGAAGTTCTTGGTCGAATCAGCCGGCTTGATATCTTCAACCTTTGCCATGTTGAGCGTGGTGCCTGCAATTACCTTGACCGGAGCGATCGAGTTTGCAAGATCATCGCATACGAAAGTAATGGTGAAGGTCTCTTCGTCGGTAACGAGATTCGGGATAAGGTTGAGCGGACCGCCGATAGCAGCAAGGTCAACTTCTTCGCCGTAAGCGTAGGTGTTGCCGTACTGGTCGAGCCAAGGCTTTTCGGAATCGATCTGCCATTTGCTGTCTAACGGTTCATACGGGCTTTCTTCTGCAAGCTTTACAGTCGAACCCGAGCCGTCGAGGTAAGCGCCGGTCGTGGCAGGAGCGGTCTTGCCGTTGGCAAGCTTTGCAGAAACGCCTTCGGAGTAAGTAACATCAATTCTCTTATATACGGCAAAATCGTCAACATCGAATTCCGTAATCTTTCCGCCGGACGGATTGGAGTATATCGTGACTTCATCACTTGCACCGCCGGTTTTGTTTACGGTGAATTCATAGTAAACATCTTTCCACGTGGTGGAAGCGCCGATGCCGTGGTTATGATTCCACTTATTAGCATGAAGCGACAGCAGATCCGGTACACAGTACGTCATATTTTCGGAAGCGCTGAACGAAACGTTCATGTTGATATCGCCGCCGGTTGCTCTTCTGTAACGGCCGGTGAACTTGTAGGTAGCGCCGTTTTCGAAGTAGAAGTTAACGCCTAAATGCGGCCAAGCATTATCCGTCTTGGTAGCAGCTAAGTGTGCGTAGTGGTTGCCGTCAGCTTCGGTAAGCCATTCGGCCTTTGCGCTGCCGTTGCCGGTGTAGTACGGGAGATATGCGCCTTCTGCGTCGCCGTACGGGATCAGGTTATCGTAAATACCTGCGAAGGACGAAGCAAGCGTATAGGAGACAGCCGGGAGCGCGAGGAGCGACTTGCCGTCAGCCGTCACAATGGTGGTCTGGGTATATTCGTAGGAAATGGTTGCGCCAGGTCTTACCGTGGAAGCAGACGGATATACGATAAGAACATTGTTCTTTGCATCGTATTCAACGCTTGCTGCCTTGGAAATGTTCAGCGCGTCAACCGAAACAGTCTCCGGATCAAGAGCGGCCGGAAGCGTATAGTAAGCGCCGGGGAAGCGCAAGTCAACATTCTGGGTCTTTCCGTCATAACCGGAAGCCTTGGAGGCGGTCACGGTGGTGAAAGCGGAAATGTCAAGCCAAACAGCCGTAAAGGTGTTTGCTTCGGAAAGCGTTACGGATTCGCCGCACTTGTATTCTTTGCCGGCCGCATCCGTCCAGCCGTTAAGCAGATACTTCGAACGCTTAACTTCGCTGGGAGTCGGGAGATTAATGGTCTGGCCTTCGCCTTCGTTAATGGTATACTTGGTCGGGAGCGAAGAAAGACCGCCGGCAAAGTCGAAATTAACGTCGAAGGTTCTTCTTTCCCAAAGGGCATAGAAGGTAACCGTCTTCTTGCTATCCAAGTCAGCCTTATCTACCGTATAGGAAGAAACGGCGTCCTTAAAAGCAGCGTCCTTGTTGCGCGACCAACCCTTGAAATCGTAGTAATCGCGGGTAAAGGTGGTCTCAGCAGGAAGCGTAACAGTCTCGCCGGTCGTAGTGCTTATGGATTCCTGCGAACCGTCAGCGCCGTTGCCGTCAAAGCGAACGGTAACCGGAACCGGAATTTCCTCGAACT
>ERZ773136.2486-NODE-2486-length-15406-cov-12.121946_pt1 | contig 15406 bp, 12 predicted proteins | sample MGYA00580855_ERZ773136 | MGnify/ENA primary metagenome ERZ773136 (study PRJEB29015, sample SAMEA2737860) | human gut metagenome | biome: human gut; feature: human-associated habitat; material: faeces | place: China | collected 2012 ... | reverse complement strand
GCTGCCGCAGGGTGAGGGTGGGGGCGGGGCGGCGCTCAAGGGCGTCGATGGCCACGGCCAGTGCCGACCACGCCTCGAGCCGGTCGCGTTCGGCGGCCGATATGTGCATCACCGAGCCGTGGCGCGGGGTGAACGTGCCGCGCGTGGTGGTGTTTTGCACGAAAGTGAAGTTCTTCAGGTCGCTGCTGCGGCAGAACTGGTAGTAGCCCTGCGCATAGCAGTCGTACATCAGTATGTAGTCGTCGCTGCCTATCAGCCGGAACACGCTCGACCCCTCCACCGGATACTGGCCCGGTTTCTGCAGGTGGCGGAACTCGGTGGTGTAAGGCCCTGTCAGCTCCTTGGCCGTGGCCCTCATCACCCCCTGCCGCGTGCGGAAGCCGTTGTTTACCGTTGGCAGGCCCTCGTCTTTGAAGAAAAGCACATACTCGCCGTTGCGCCCGTCGTAGATAATGTCGCCGTCGATGGCCGCCGTGCCGAAGTCGAACAGCAGCCTTGGCTCGGTGATGTCGGTGAAGTCGTCGTTGACATAGCTGTAGAACAGCTTGAAGTAAGGCTGGCGCTTGTCGCCCACGGGGTATTCCCAGTCGTGCCGCCCGATGGAGTAGTATATCATGTAGCGGCCCTCGCGCGCGTCCCAGATGAGCTGCGGCGCCCACACGGCGTGCAGGTTGTCGCGGCCGAAGCCCTCGAGCGACGGGAAGCGCGTGGGGAAGTCGATGGCCGTGTGCTGCCAGTGCAGCAGGTCGTCGCTCTTCATCAGTATCAGTCCGTCGTTGCTCTGCCATCCTTCCGACGACCTCATGTCGGTCATCACCATGTAGAACGTGCGCCCGTCGCGGCCCCTGCAGATGTACGGGTCGCGTATGCTCTTCTTCAGCGCTATGGTGTCTGATGCCACCACCGGGCGCCCCCCGTTGAGCGAAGTGTAGTTCAGCCCGTCGTCGCTCAGCGCATAGCGCACCTGCTCGCCATCCGGCGTGTTGTTGGAGAAGAATGCAAAGAGATAGCAGCTGTCTTGCTGGTGCTGCCCGGCGGCCAGTGCCGGCCCGGCCGCCGTTGCCATCAGGGCGGCCGCGGCGGCCGCCAAAGTAGTCCGTTTCATACTGTTATGCTTGGTTTTGGTGTTTCAGCCAGTGCCCGCCCCCGGTCTGCCGCCGTGGCCGCCTTGCGCGCCATGGCAGCCGCCTTGGCGGTGTCACCTGCAAAATTACGCATTTTCCGCCATACGGCAAAGGGCCGCCTGCCATATTGTGGGGCCGCGTAGCCACGGCGCGCAGCCCGTGTATCCCAACAAAAGCGCCCATTCGCTTTGCCGGATGGCGGAAAATGAGTATTTTTGCGGGGCATTCACAACAATCCGCAAGCAATGGAAGTAAAGATAGAGGAGTCGTGGCGGCGCCACATTGGCGCCGAGTTCGACAAGCAGTATTTTGCCGACCTCGTGGCGTTTGTGCGCTCAGAGTACATGCACCACACGTGCTACCCGCCCGGGAAGCTCATATTCAACGCCTTCAACCTGTGCCCCTTCGACAGCGTAAAGGTGGTCATCATCGGCCAAGACCCATACCATGAGCCCGGCCAGGCCCACGGACTGAGCTTCTCGGTGAACGACGGCGTGCCCTTCCCGCCGTCGCTCGTCAACATATTCAAGGAGATACAGCTCGACCTGGGCACGCCGATGCCTACGTCGGGCAACCTCACGCGGTGGGCCGGGCAGGGCGTGCTGCTGCTCAACGCCACGCTGACGGTGCGCGCGCACCAGGCCGCCAGCCACCAGCGCAAGGGCTGGGAGGAGTTTACCGACGCCGCCATCAAGGCGCTCAACGCCGACCGCGACCACCTGGTGTTCATCCTGTGGGGAGGCTACGCGCGCTCGAAGGCCGCGCTCATCGACCAGTCGCGCCACCTCGTGCTGCAGTCGGTGCACCCCTCGCCGCTCTCGGCCAACCGCGGGGGATGGTTTGGCAACCACCATTTTTCGCGCGCCAACGACTACCTCGAGGCCCACGGCATGGAGCCCATACGGTGGTGACACCGGGCCGAGGGGCCTCCGCAGCCTTTTTCGGCGGTTTATTTTGCGGTTTGGCCCTTTTGTGCTATCTTTGCAAAGCGCTATGCGCGGCCCCATGGCGGGGCCGCACAGGCATGCCGGGCAACCACGCCCTGCCATACGGGAAATATGCGCCGGGAGCCGGCATTGATGCATGCCGCCATGCCGGCGGGCCACAACATATATAATATACAGACACCAATGGAATACAATTTTAGGGAAATTGAGAAGAAATGGCAGCGCCGGTGGGTGGAGCAGAAGACATACCACGTTGCCGAAGACAGCCACAAGGAGAAGTTCTACGTGCTCAACATGTTTCCTTACCCCTCGGGGGCAGGATTGCATGTGGGCCATCCGCTGGGCTACATTGCCAGCGACATATATGCAAGATACAAGAGGCTGCGCGGCTACAACGTGCTCAACCCCATGGGATACGACGCCTACGGGCTGCCCGCCGAGCAGTATGCGATACAGACCGGGCAGCATCCGGCCGTGACAACAGAGGCAAACATCAACCACTACAGGGAGCAGCTGGACAAGATTGGCTTCTCTTTCGACTGGGACAGGGAGGTGCGCACGTGTGACCCTAAGTACTACCACTGGACCCAGTGGGCCTTCCAGCGCATGTTCGAGAGCTACTACGACAACCGCCAACAGAAGGCGATGCCCATCGCCGGGCTCGTAGAGGCATTTGAGCAAGGCGGCACCGAGGGCATCGACGCGGCCTGCTCGGAAGACATGGCCTTCACCGCCGACGACTGGCGGGCCATGGACGAGCGCCGCAAGCAGGAGGTGCTGATGAACTACCGCATAGCCTACCTGGGCGAGACCATGGTCAACTGGTGCCCGCAACTGGGCACGGTGCTGGCCAACGACGAGGTGGTGGACGGCGTGTCGGAGCGCGGCGGCTATCCCGTGGTGCAGAAGAAGATGCGCCAGTGGTGCCTGCGCGTGTCGGCATACGCACAGCGGCTGCTCGACGGACTGGACACGATAGACTGGACCGACTCTCTCAAGGAGACGCAGCGCAACTGGATAGGGAGGTCGGAAGGAGCCGAAATAACGTTCATGGTGGCCCCCCACCAACTCCCCCCCAACTCATCAGCAGAGTCCGCCGGAGCCCTCTCCCCACGGGGGAGAGATGGAGAGGGGCTTTCGTTTACCATCTTCACCACCCGCGCCGACACGATGTTCGGCGTCACTTTCATGGTGCTGGCACCCGAGAGCGAGCTCGTGGCCGTGCTGACCACGCCCGGGCAGAAAGCCGAGGTGGATGCTTACCTTGAGCGGACGAAGAAGCGCACCGAGCGCGAACGCATAGCCGACCGCAGCGTCAGCGGCGTGTTCACCGGCTCGTATGCCGTCAACCCGCTCACCGGCGAGGAGATACCAATATGGGTGAGCGACTATGTGCTGGCCGGATACGGCACGGGGGCCATCATGGCCGTGCCTGCCCACGACTCTCGCGACTATGCCTTTGCCAAGCACTTCGGCCTCGAGATAAGGCCGCTGATAGATGGATGCGACGTCAGCGAGCAGAGCTTCGACGCCAAGGAGGGCATCGTTTGCAACTCGCCGCGCACAGGATGTGAGGCCCGTGGGGGCCTCGTGCTCAACGGGCTCACCGTGAAGGAGGCCATTGCAAAGACCAAGGCGTTTGTCGAGGAGCAGGGCCTGGGCCGCGTAAAAGTGAACTACCGCCTGCGCGACGCCATCTTCTCGAGGCAGCGTTACTGGGGCGAGCCGTTCCCGGTGTACTACAAAGACGGCATGCCATACATGATACCTGAAGACTGCCTGCCGCTGGAGCTGCCCGAGGTGGCCACGTTCCTGCCCACCGAGACGGGCGAGCCGCCGCTGGGCCACGCCACACGCTGGGCCTGGGACACCGAGGCGCGCTCGGTGACCGACAACTCGCGCATTGACAACAAGACGGTGTTCCCGCTCGAACTCAACACCATGCCGGGCTTCGCAGGCTCGTCGGCCTATTACCTTAGGTATATGGACCCGCACAACGACAATGCATTGGTGAGCGCCGAGGCCGACTCTTACTGGCGCGAGGTAGACCTCTACGTGGGCGGAACAGAGCATGCCACAGGCCACCTTATATATTCGCGCTTCTGGAACAAGTTCCTGCACGACATCGGGGTGTCGGCCGTTGAGGAACCGTTCAGGAAACTTGTCAACCAGGGAATGATTCAGGGGCGAAGCAACTTCGTGTATCGTATAAACAGGAAAGCCCCCTCCGACTCCCCCCGTGGGGGAGAGGGCCGACTGTCCGACGCTAATCTAAGCTCCTCATGTGGGGTAGAGGGCCGACAGTCTGACGCAAACCTAAGCTCCCCCACGGGGGGAGTTGAGGGGGCTTCGCCCGTCTTCGTCTCTCTCGGGCTCAAGGACCGTTACGACACCACGCCGCTGCACGTAGACGTAAACATAGTGCATGGCGACGTGCTCGACATAGACGCCTTCCGCAAATGGCGCCCGGAGTATGCCAATGCAGAGTTCGTGCTCGAAGAAGGGAAGTATGTCTGCGGATGGGCGGTAGAGAAAATGTCGAAGTCTATGTACAATGTGGTCAACCCGGACATGATAGTCGACAAATACGGGGCCGACACACTGCGCCTCTACGAGATGTTCCTCGGCCCGGTGGAGCAGAGCAAGCCGTGGGACACCAACGGCATAGACGGCTGCCACCGCTTCCTGAAGAAGTTCTGGGCCCTGTTCTACGGCCGTGAGGGAGGCCTGTTGGCCGACGACCGCGAGCCCTCGGCCGCAGAGCTGAAGGCCGTGCACAAGCTGATAAAGAAGGTGACGCAAGACATCGAGCAGTTCAGTTACAACACGAGCATCTCGGCATTCATGATATGCGTCAACGAGCTCGGGCAGCTCAAGTGCCACAACCGCAGCCTGCTCGCCGACCTCGTTGTGCTCATCGCGCCGTTCGCCCCCCACATCGCCGAGGAGCTTTGGGAGGCCCTCGGAGGCCGAGGCAGCGTTTGCGACGCGTGCTGGCCGCAGTGGAACGAGCAATACCTCGTGGAGTCGACCGTGCAGCTCACCGTTTCGTTCAATGGCAAGGCGCGCTTCCAGATGGACTTCGCCGCCGATGCAGACAACGCCACGATAGAGCAGGCCGTGCTTTCCGACGAGCGCTCGGCCAAGTATATGGGCGGCAAGCAGGTGGTGAAGGTCATCATCGTGCCGCGCAAGATAGTCAACGTGGTGGTGAAGTAAAGCCGCCACGGGGCCCCCTTGCAGCCTGGGGCTCAAGGGGTGGCGGGGCAGGCGGGCAGCCGAAAAACTGCTACATGGCCTCCCCGCCGCCGCCACGGCGGCCTTGCAGGCACGCAAAACGGCCCGTTTGGCCGGCCCGTACGGGCCGTTTCACACTGCAATACGGGCCGTTTGGCAGCCGGCCACGCATCCGGGCGCAACCTGCTGGGCGCCAGGGCGTTGCAGAAGGCATGCCTACTTGTGAAATGTTTTTACACCAGCAGCCCGCCACGCGCGTGGCCGTGGCCATGGAGGGCCACCACGATGCCGCAGCGGGTACAACCTTTTGACATTCGACTTATTCATCTATTCACCTTTATATGACAATCAACAGAACAGCAGTATTCAACGAGGTCAAGGACTATGTGTTCATAACCTTCGGCCTGATGCTTTACACCTTCGGCTTCACCGTGTTCCTGTTGCCCTACAAGATAGTCACGGGCGGCATCGCCGGCATAGGGGCCATAGTGTTTTACGCCACCCATTTCCCGGTGCAGTACACCTTCTTCCTCATCAATGCTGTGCTCATCGTGGCGGCGTTGAAGATTCTCGGGTGGCGCTTTCTAATGAAAACCATCTACGCCACGTTCATGCTCACGTTCCTGCTTGAGGTGGCCCAGGAGGTGGTGATGATGCCCGACGGCACGTTCTACAAGCTCATGGGCGACGGCAACGACTTCATGTCGCTCGTCATCGGGTGCATGCTCACGGGCACGGCCCTCGCCATTGTGTTCCTGAACAACGGCAGCACGGGCGGCACCGACATCGTGGCGGCGTCTGTCAACAAGTACCGCGACATATCGCTCGGTCGCGTGCTCATCATGGTCGACCTGTGCATCATTGGCAGCAGCCTCTTCATCCCGTCGTTCGGCGACGTGTTCCACCGTTGCCAGATGGTGGTGTTCGGCCTCTGCACGATGGTCATCGAGTGCCTGATGCTCGACTATGTGATGAGCGTGCAGCGCCAGTCGGTGCAGTTCCTCATCTTCTCGAAGCACTACGAAGACATTGCCCGCGCCATAACGCGCAAGACCGACCACAGCCTGACGCTGCTCGACGGCCACGGATGGTACAGCGGCAAGGAGATGAAGGTGATATGCCTGCTGGCCAAGAAGCGCGAGAGCGTCACCATATTCAGGCTCATAAAGATGATCGACCCGCAGGCTTTCGTGAGCCAGAGCTCGGTCATCGGTGTCTACGGCGAGGGATTCGACCCCATAAAGGTGAAGCCCGGCAAGGCCGAAAAGGAAGGACATAACATAAAGACAAATGAAGATAGTATTCGCAACTAACAACGGGCATAAGCTCGAAGAGATTCGCCAGATACTGGGAGAGGGCATAGAGGTGCTCTCGCTGGCCGACATCGGCTGCCACGCCGACATACCCGAGACAGGCACGACGCTCGAAGAGAACGCCACGCAGAAGGCGCGCTATGTCTACGACCACTATGGGCTCAGCGTGTTTGCCGACGACACGGGCCTCGAGGTGGACGCCCTCGGGGGCGCCCCGGGCGTTTACAGCGCACGCTACGCAGGCGGCGCAGGCCACGACAGCGAGGCAAACATGGCCAAGTTGTTGGCAGAATTAGGAGAAAATAACAATCGCCGGGCACGATTCCGCACTGTTATCGCGTTATTAGAAACAACCGGCGGAAGCGACGGGCCGCGCCTCACGACGTTCGAGGGGCGCGTCGACGGCGAGATAACGCGCACGCGCAGCGGCGAGGGGGGCTTCGGCTACGACCCCATATTCCGCCCCGAAGGCTACGGCGAGACCTTTGCCGCCCTCGGGCCCGGCGTGAAGAACAAGATAAGCCACCGCGCGAGGGCCGTCGCCAAGCTGGCCGCCCACCTGCTCGGCACCCGCGGCTGACGGCTGCCCTGTGCCCCACGCGGTGCCGGGCCCCGCGCGCCATGCGGCTGCGGGGCTGCGGAGGCTGGCCTGCCGGTTGGAAACAAGACATATAAATGAGCGTATGCGTACAATAATAGCATTGGCATTGTGCCTCATGACGGCAGCCCCGGCCACGCTGAGCGGCCAGGGCATAGGCACGTGGAACGCCTACATGGCATATCACGACATCCAGCAGATACGCAAGGCAGGCAACTATCTGTTTGTGCTTGCGTCCAACGGGCTGTACCAGTATAACCTTAATGACGGGTCGATAGCCACTTACGACAAGGTGAGCGGGCTAAGCGACGCATGCATAACCAACATCGCGTGGAACAGCCGGGCCGGAAGGCTTATCGCGGTTTACGACAACAGCAACATCGACTTGGTGGAAACAAACGGCGATGTGACCAACATATCAGACCTGTACAGCAAGTCGATGACCGAAGACAAGACGGTGAACACCATCAGGATGGACACCCAGTATGCCTATCTTGCCACAAACTTCGGCGTGGTGAAGGTCGACATGGCCCGTGCGGAGATAAGCGAGACCTATAACCTGGGCATCGCCGTGGCGCGGCTGGCGCTCGACGAGGGCCGCATATATGCCCGCACGGCATCGGGCGAGGTGTGGGCGGCCTACCTCACGGCCAACCTCATCGACAGAAACAACTGGGGCCGCGTTGACAGTTGGCGCCCGGGGATATTCGACCTCGACACTTCCGACTATGACGAGTACCATGGGCTCGTGTCAACGCTCAACCCCGGCGGCCCAGACTACAACTACATGGGCTTCCTTATGTTCAAGGGCGGAAGGCTGTACACAGCCAACGGCATGACCAACCTTGAGGACAAGGCCTGCGTGCAGGTGCTCGAAGATGGCGAATGGACTGTGTTTGAGAACGACATCGAGGACAGAATAGGCCACCGTTTCGTCAGGATCTTCGCCTGCGACGTCGACCCGGCCGACCCGTCGCATGTCTTTGCCGGCGGGCAGACGGGGCTTTATGAGTACCGCGACGGCAAGTTCGTCAACGAATACACCATCGACAACAGTCCGCTCCGGGCGGCAGCCACAGTAGATGAAGGCGACAAGGAATACGTGGAAGTGACTTCCGTGAGGTTCGCATCCGACGGACACCTGTGGCTTACCAACAGCATCAGCCCGTCGACGTCGCTCTTTGAGCTCACCCCCGATGGCGAGTGGATATCCCACCACGACAGCAAGCTCATGGTAGAGGGCATGGGCCGTTCGCTCGAAGGCATGGACGGGCTGATGTTCGACAGCCGCGGGCTGATGTGGTTTGGCAACAACCACTACCGCCAGCCGGGCCTGCTGCGCTACAACACGGCCCAGTCGGAGCTCACGGCCTACGACCGCGACTTTGCCAACCAAGACGGAACAAACCTCACGCTTACCTATTTGAGAGACGTGACCGAAGACCGCGACGGCAACATTTGGTTCGCAACAAGCGCCGGCCCGATGTATGTCACGCCGCAGCAGATAGCCTCGGGCGACGCCACCATGGCCTTCAACCAGTTCAAGGTGCCGCGCAACGACGGCACCAACTATGCCGACTACCTGCTCGGTAACATAAGTATCTCGGCCATAGCCATAGACGGAGCCAACAGGAAATGGTTCGGAACGTCAGACAACGGCATCTATCTGATAAGCGCAGACAACATGACCCAGCTGCTGCATTTTACCACAGAGAACAGCCCCCTGCTCTCGAACAACGTCATGGACATAGCCATCGACGGGCAGACAGGCGAGGTATTCATAGGCACCGACCGCGGTCTCTGCTCGTACATGGGCGATGCCACCGACCCGGCGGAGGAGATGGAGAAAGACAATGTCTACGCTTACCCCAACCCGGTGGAGCCCGGCTACACGGGGCTGATAACCGTCACGGGGCTCAGTTTCGACGCCGATGTCAAGGTGACAACGGCCAGCGGCGCCCTCGTGGCGTCGGGGCGGAGCAACGGAGGCACGTTTACGTGGGACGGGCGCGACAGCCGCGGCCGCCGCGTGGCGTCGGGAGTGTACAGCGTGGTCACGGCCAAGAGCGACGGAAGCAAGGGAACCGTGTGCAAGATAGCAATCATAAACTGACCTCAAGCATACCGGCATGAACAACGGCAAGGACGATAACTGGATTGGGCGGGTTAATCCGCTGGCAGTGATATTGCTGCTCTCGCCAGCCATTCTCTATGCCATAGTGCTGCTGTTGCCCACATTCGACGACTGGACTTACTACACCGCGCCCAGTTTCGACGGCCTTTTCAATTACAGGCTTCTGCCAAATTCGAGCTACTGGCGCCCTTTTGACGCCGCTTTCGGCTGGCTGCTGGGGCTCGACCACCGCATGTTTCCGGCCCTCAACCACATTGTTGTATATGCCGCCCACGTGGGTGTGACGGTGCTCGTCTACCGGCTTGCCGCCGCCATGGGCCTTTGCAAGACTGCCCGCAACATAGGCACCGTGTTCTTCTTCATCTCTCCCGCCATGCTCGGCACGGTCTACGGGGTCGACGCCCTCAACCAGGCCTGCTCCCATTTCTTCGGGCTTCTCGGGCTGTGGCACTACTTCAACCGCGGCCGCAAGCCCCGCGTGGCACTGTGGCTGACGTGCGTTTTCGTGGCCACGCTGTGGAAAGAGAACGGCATAATGTTTTTCTTCATCGCCCCGCTGTTTGCCTTCGGCATTTCGGGCCCGGGCTCGCCCGGCGGCGGTTGGGGCCGCTTGCGCTCCGGCATGGTGTGGGGCGTGGTGGCGTCGGCAGCCTACTTTGCCTTGCGCATAGCCCTCACCACAGCCTACGTAGACATCAACCACGAGTATTTCGAGAGCACCCCGGTGGCTAAGTTGCTCGATGTGGCAATGTTCATCGGCATGGCCTGGGTGCCTGTAGACTACGTGAGCCTTGTCCATGCGCCCAGCCGCAACCTCCTACTGGTGGCCGCCACGGCGGCAATGTCGATGCCTTTCATCGTGGTGCTGCTCTTTTCGCAGCGCCGCCATCTCGTGAGCAGGCCCTTGCTCACGCTTGCCGCCTGCATGGTGATGGCCGCCTTGCCCCACCTGCTCACCATTTTCACCACCATGCATTCATACGCCGGCCTGTCTATGGCGGCGCTCATGGTGGCTTTCCTGGCCGACAAGGCCGACGGTTACGGCCGCCTTGCCCCGCTCTTCGCCATGTTTGTGGCTTCCTGCCTCTTCGTCGACTGGCACCATTGGCAGAAGTCTTACGACTCGGGCCTTATGGGCCGGCGCATGGGGCGCGAGGCCATAGAGAAGACAGGAGAGCCTGTTGACAGCGTTTACATAGTGTCATTGGCCGGCCATGAGCGCAAGTACTCGTCGTTTTGCGTGCTTCCCGCCGATGCCTTTGCATGGGGGAACACGGCCGTTGCGGCCACCGGCTACAAATGGCCTGCCGTGTGCCGCGACACGGTGGTGGCGGTTGAAGACCGCCGGATGGTAGACAGCCTGGCCGACCGGGCCCTGGCTCTCGGGTTCAAGCGGGTTTGGCTGGTTCACGGCGACACCGTGGACGTAATCCGCTGACGTCCGGTGTGGGTGGCGCCCCGGTGGCGGCGGGGCTGCCTGCGAGTGGCAAAAGTCACATAATATAAGTAGGTGTTCAAAATTAATTGCCATCAAATTGTGCGCTATTTCGGCGATGCATGCCAAAGTCCGAAGAGAGAGCGTAGCGGGCTACGCGACCGATGAGACTTTGGTATGCGGCCCGAAAGAGCACACAAGATGGTGGCAAAGATATAGAGGACACCTGCAAGGTCTATTGTATCGGTTAATTTTGAACAGCTACTTATGATAAAGATTGCAAAATTGCTGCTGGCAGCCATGCAGGTGGTGCCGGCAATGGTGTCGGCAAAAAACAAGGTCGTGGTGGTAATGGTCGACGGCTACCGCTGGCAGGAACTGTTTCGCGGTGCCGACTCCATGCTTGTCAACACCAAGGAGTTTGGCAACCCCGACATGATGAAGGCCGACTTCTGGCGGCCCACTGCCGACGAGCGCCGCAGCGCGCTCATGCCGTTTACGTGGAGCCACATAGCAAAGAACGGTGTGATGATTGGCAACCGCGACAAGGGCTGCCGCATGAGCGTTACCAACAACATGTGGTTTTCTTACCCGGGATACAACGAGACGTTGTGCGGATATCCCGACGACAAGAACGTCAACTCCAACGCGCCGATTGACAACCCTAACATGACCGTTTTCGAGGTGGCCAACAACACGCCCGAATACCGTGGCAAGGTGCTCGTGTTCGGAAGCTGGGGCCGATTCATCCAGATATTCAACGAGAAGCGCAGCGGGCTCGAGGTGAACGCCAACTACCGCCACTCGCTGGCCAAGCAACCCACAGAGCGCGAACTGCATGTCGACAAGATGCAAGACGGCACGCCCCGCTACTGGGAGGAGGAGCGTTTCGACGTGTTTACGCATGAGTATGCCGTAGAGGCCATGAAGTCGCGCCACCCGGAGCTGCTGTTCGTGGGCTACGGCGACACCGACGAGTGGGCCCACGCCGGCAACTACCGCCTGTACCTTGAGGCTGCCAACGACGTCGACCGCTTCATCCGGGAGCTGTGGGAGACGGCCCAGGCCGACCCGTTCTACAAAGACCAGACCACCTTTATAATAACCTGCGACCACGGCCGCGGGGTGAGCGCCGGCAAGGGATGGTTTCACCACAGCCGCGAGGTAGACCGCTCAAACGAGACATGGCTCATGGCTTTCGGGGCCGGTGTGCCGGCCAAGGGCGTGCTCACCTCGGGCGAGTATCACAACAATCAGGTGGCTGCAACGGTGGCCTCGCTGCTCGGCATCAGCTTTGCGCCGCAGCACGAGGGCGCCGGCAAGGCCATAACCTTCTGATCCGTCTTTATTGGCTTGTGCCGCAGCCGGAGGGCTTGCGGCTGAGACTGCGGCCATACCATGGCCGGGAGCATTTCGCTTTCGTCTCCCCGCCAGTCGCAATCTCTGATTTTCATGCCATGTCCCGGCTCTGTGAAGAGCGGGACGTGGCTTTTCTGCATCGTGGCGCCACCCTGTGGCCTGCTTCTGCCGCCATGCCGCGGCGGCTGCGTTGCCGCGCCCGCAGCAACGGGCGGCGGCGTGTTTTGCAACCGCCTGGCATACAGCATGTTGTGTAAACGGCCATTTCGGCCGGTGGAACGGGCTGTCTTGCATCCCGAAACGGGCCATATTTCACTGCAAAACGGCAGGAAAGGCCGTGAAGCATGTCTTAAGACAGCCAACGGGGTTACGCTCCTCTGGACGCCCACGTTTGCTTCTTAAAAAAGCAGCAAGTTGTCCTTTGGGTTACCACAAAAGCAGATAAGTTACTCCAAAGTCAGAACTTTGTTTTCAAAGGTAGCAAGTTTGCGTTTGGGTGTGCCCAAAACAGACTTTCTATCCCTCCCGTTGGTCAATTTCCTATTTTTTAGAGATTGTCATTGAATGTCTGTTCGATGAATTTATGAGGGCTGTTTTATGTTCCATGAGATACAGTTGAGCCCCCCTCCATGACTGATTATATTTGAGATATCAACTGGTTCGATGCGACCGTGATAGTCTGGAAATGCCGCCTCAATTTGCTGTAAAGCTTGTTCATCTTCCTTTATATTGAATACAGGTACTATGATAACATTCTTTGTCTGAAGAAAATTGATGTATGCCCAGGAATGTTCCCTGTTACGTGGGCGAGTGGAGTATTTCATGACTATGACATCAAAGTTCCGTTCCAACTCTTCGAGAAACTTGTTTGCAAAGTAGCGGGACATTTCGTAAGCAGTCAGTAAGACAGTATTTCCGTAAACCCAACGGACAATGCCATCTGCATGACCGTATGTTTCTGATTTATCCCATGGCAGAAAGACAACGCTACATTCAAACAACTGTTCAAGCATTGCAATTACCTTGTTACTCGGGATATTTTTGTTCTCACAAAACACCTTTTCTGTCATTATCACTTTGTCGGGACACTTGATAACGTTACCACCATCTATTATCAAATTTGTTTTGACGGTCGGAGTGTTCAGGTCATGCAAAGTGGCAGTCGGGTCGGTTATATACCTCCTGTCTTTCTTGTTTTGCAAATAGTCAGGAGCATAAGCGTATTGTACAAATTTGGTTTCATTGACTTGTATGGGCATATAGTCCCTGCACCAATAATCTTTGGTATGGCGCAGGAAACCATATTTAATCCCATGCTTGTCCAATAACTTGCAGATATTATTTATGGGCACAGGAAAGTCCTTCAATGCCCATTCCGAGAAATACACGGTATCAGTCAGTCGGTCGGTAACCATATATCTTCATTGAGTTTAAAGCTCCATTGCCGTTTGTCTTTTTCTGTCGTTTTCTTGCCATCTTTTATAATGTACACCCCTTTTCTCGCATTTTACAAAAGATTAGATTGTGGGAAGTGTTCATCATCGACCCATACGATACCGGGCTTGCCGTTTAGCGAAAAGCCGTTAAGATAATATTTCAAATATAGAACTCGTTCATCACGAAACATCCCTTTAGAAGTCAGGCGGAGAAACTCTTTTTGCTCAACATCATATATTGAATATTCACGAATCAGTGCCGAAGCCCTGTATTCCTGTTCTTCATTCTCAAAAGTGATGTCATATCCAGAGCTGTGCATGTAAATCGACATATGTGGCAAATAAGGTTCCTCGTAAGGTCCTCCTATTTCTTCTTTTGTATGATTCCTGTGATACATGATTGGGTCTTTGATTGCATCTGGTTTGTCTCTCTCGTCATGATAGTAAAATTCAACGGTACGAATATATACTCTATATACATCGTTTACCTTAATATAGCCTCCATAGATGAAATGAGGAGCCAATTTTTCAAATGCTACTGTCATTTCTTTTTCAGAAGAATGCCGCTTGAAATTAGATAGATGTTCAAACAAGGTCATACAGCTATGAATTTAAGTTCGTCTAATAGTGATTGATATGTTTTCCTGAATTTGCTGGTTTTATTTAGAATTACACCAGTATTCTTGATGTGCATAAGCTCATTGAAATATGCCATATCTGCTATTGCTGACCTCATTGCATCTACAGAAGACCTGTAACCAGTCACTAATTTCGCTCCTGTTTGCTCTTTAAATTTTAAAGCTAAATTTTCGTTATACAATGTCCGGCATGAACTAAAATGTACAATCTTGTTGGCAAAAAAGTCATTACTTATGCCTGCAAGTTCTATCAAGTCAATATTATCATTATCTCCTTCAAACGATATAGTGTGATTTCTTCCATGACATGCAAAATAAACAACATCATATTTGTTAAATTTACGTTTGTCTTTAGTGAAGTAATCCATATAATACTGTAAATTTTCTCTCGACAGAATATGTCTATGTACAATGCTACAGTTATAGAAGTTGCTCAAACAATCCAAAAGCAATTTTGTTTCAAGGTTGAACTGATTACCCTTGTGGCTATTATATAGCCATTCTGTTTCAAAACAAATTATATTATGCATAGTTTAATAAAGGCATTCATTTATTACTCGGTATCAATATTGTTGGAAATGAGAAACTCACGCACATCTATTTTCAAGATATCTGCAATCCGATACAAAACAGAAATAGGAGGTTGTACTTTGTTAGAGGCATACAGGTTGACCATGTTGAAAGTCTTTCCAAGCCTATTTGCCAATTCTGTTTGACTAATGTCCTTAGCCTCCAATACCTCTTTTATCCGGTTCATATTTACATCCTTTTATCCAACGGACACAAAGGTACAAAATTTTATTTGGCAATTGGCTCGTTTTAGAAAAGAAAGTATTACTTGTTGCAACAAACAAAAGCGTTATTTGAAAAAGCAAACATGAGAAATGCTGTGCAGTTGGCAGGTTTGTAACTCGTAACCCGTTTAAGCAAGAATTAATTGCAAATTGTATTATCAGATAGTTACATCTATTAAAGAACTATTCAGTCAAAATAAAACTTCTGCATTATCATTTAATCGTTGGACTGCTGATAAGGTAATTGATGGAGCAGTTACAACAATACCCCATTAAATAACGAGCCAACGATTTTATAACGCGACAGTAACTACATTGCTGTAATGTGCAAACCCTAATTAACGTGAGTTCGATGAATTATAACTATTTGTAAATTTGGTGATTAGCGAAA
>ERZ773136.2485-NODE-2485-length-15407-cov-3.165646_pt1 | contig 15407 bp, 10 predicted proteins | sample MGYA00580855_ERZ773136 | MGnify/ENA primary metagenome ERZ773136 (study PRJEB29015, sample SAMEA2737860) | human gut metagenome | biome: human gut; feature: human-associated habitat; material: faeces | place: China | collected 2012 ... | reverse complement strand
GATGGATTGACTGTTCAGGAAGATGGCTCCAACGCTTGCGTTATTACTGTAAAGTATGATTCTTCAAAATACAAACAACCAGTATTGCAGTTGATTACCAGCGCATATACCGGTGATCCTAGCAAGGATACTACTTTCAGAATTACAGAATCAAGTTGGAAAAAAACAGCTCCTTTGTATGGACGTACCGCTGATAGCACCTATTTTACGGTAGCTGAAGGAAATCAGTTTGGCGATCAGTCTGGTTTCAAGGATGAAGACGGAAACAGCGTAGATGGTGCTGATGCAACAAGCGTTTTATTCACTGAATTTTCAGCTGATATTGCAGGTTTGGGCGATGAGATTTATATTTGTGGACATAATCGTACGATTACAAAAATTGTGATCTGCGAAGCAGAGGATGTTCCAAGTCCTACAAACACACCAGCTCCTACAGTACAGCCAAGTGATAATCCAAATGTGACACCTGGTCCTACTAATAAGCCTACTAATACACCTGCACCTACAAAAGCACCTAAGGCTCCTAAAAAAGGTGCTAAGGTTGAGAGCGGCAAGGTTGTTTATAAAGTAACAAAAGCCGCTACAGCTAAGAAAGCTGGTACATTGTCATTAGTTGGTCTCTCTAAGGCCGGTAAGAAGGCATCTAAGCTTTCTTCACCTGCTACTGCTAAGATCAATGGCTACAATTACAAAGTAACAAGCATTGGTAAGAACGCGTTCAAGGGTGCTAATGCTAAGACAATCTCTCTTAGCAAAAACATTAAGTCTATTCCTGCAGGCGCATTTGCTAACTGCAAGAAGTTATCTACTTTGAAAGTAAAGGCTAAATTAACAAAGGTTACTAAGAAGGCATTCAAAGGATGCAAGAAGACAATCAAAGTTAAGGGTGCTTCTAAGAAGATAACTAAAGCCAATGTTAAGAAGTTAAAGAAGAGTGGTTACAAAAAATTCAAATAATTAAAGAAATTAACATTAAATTTTGATAGTTATTGAGTCATTTATGAAAGACATTACGTCGAATAGGGTCTGTGCATTTGCACAGACCCTATTGTTTTTGTCATGATACGATTTTCACTTCTTTGACTTGCCATATTTATTATCTTCCCTTTTGTATGACAGCGATGCAATTTATTCAATCTCGATCAGCTTATTTCAACTTTGTCTCCGAATGGTATCATATTGAATACTTGTCAACTCAATCCACCATTATCTATAACTGAGACTACTTATATTGGTGTCTGTGATGCTTTCCCTGATTCCAGCTTGCCTATCGGCCTCTTTGGTTGACTGCTTTGGGGACTTTTTCTATTTCAGCTTGCCTATCGGTCTTCTTTGGTTGACTGCTTTGGCGCTTTCGCTGATTTCAGCTTGCTTTTTGGCTTCTTTGGTTGACTGCTTTGGGGACTTTTTCTATTTCGGCTTGCCTATCGGGCTTCTTTGGTTGACTGCTTTGGCGCTTTCGCTGATTCCAGCTTGCCTATTGGCTTCTTTCGGGTGACTGCTTTGGCGCTTTCGCTGATTCCAGCTTGCCTATTAGCTTCTTTTGGGTGACTGCTTTGGCGCTTTCGCTGATTTCAGCTTGCCTATTGGCTTCTTTTAGTGGACTGCTTTGGGGCTTTCGCTGATTCCAGCTTGTTTCTCCCTCTCTACATATAGAATCCGTATTTGCCGTTACCTATAATCAACAGCTCAATCCAACAAATTCCATTCACCCGGTACTCTCTTATCAACGACCTATACCTGCCGGCGCTTTGCTTTGCAAGAATTGCTAAAGCAATTCTTGGCGATGTCACGCTACATAACAGCATTTTCCTATTCCATAGCATAAGCTTTGACGCCGCATTTACAATATAAATGCACCAATAATCCTTTTTATTTACGCAGTATAAACATAAAAAACCTCCGCGGAGTATCTATAAGATACCTCACGGAGGTCGTTCTTGTTCTGATTACTTATCTTAAAACAATTACTGTCAATCACGAATCATCGTTTGCACTACCATCAATCAATAATTAAACGGTAATTATTCGCCTAACTCGTAGATCTGGATGCCTGTGATCGTTGGACGTCCACTAAATGTCAATGACAGATAATGTCTATCCTTTGTCAAGCTTAATCCTGCTTCATCTAATACGATGAGCTTACCTGCGAAATCAGCATAATCAATATCTACATCATCCTTGAACGTCGCTGTATCAGATACACCCAACTGGATATGTCCAACGTTATCCTCGTCATCTGATTTCCAGTTTGCCTTGTCCAATGTCTCAGGAGCGAACTGTACTGCGATGGCCGGCTTCTTGTACTTGCTGACATCAATATTGAGGAATGACTGATATCCGGTACCATCAAAGGTGATTGTTGTAGTATCGCCTGCAATCGTAGGAGATACTGTGCTGGATGGGATCATCTTCTTAGCTACATCCGGATCTTCTCCGTTAGTCTTATCAGCCTTATCGTTGTAACGGTTCTCACCATATGCATAGTCACCACCGTTCTTGTACCAAACACCGGTCCAGTTCCATACAGACTTCTTATCGCCAACTTCCTTAATGAAAGAAACATCTGTAGATTTACCCGTTGTCTTAGTCATACTTGTGTCGCCGTTAGCACCATTAATCTCGTTAAAGTATACGGCAACATCCTTAAATTTTAAAGTTGCTGCAGTTCTATCAAAATACTGACCAGTCTCCCAAAGTACCGGCACAGCATGATATTTAGCTGCTTCCTTGAATGTGTCATTAAACCAAGCAGTTACACTACCTGTGACTGTCTGAGGACTGCAGACACCACACTCACCGATGATATATGCATATCCTTCATCAGAAAATCTCTTAAGGAGCTCAAAATTCTCTACTGTTTTCTGGCGATCTCCATACGTATATGAACCGGCACCGCCATCACCACAAAAATCCCATGGAGTGTAGTAATGTACAGATACGAAAAGCTTTGTCTTGCCATTCTCAGCAGTATCTTTCGGCATTACAAACCTAGCGTTTACTGTCTTTTCAATGTCAGTGTTGTAACCTGGGATCAACAGATGACGGTTTGCATTGTTACCACCTGTAGCACGGATAACATCAACAAATTTCTGATTGATCTCGTTTGCCATTTTATACTTATCAGCTGTCTTTAAGTTGCCACCAATTGCAACATCACCCTGTTTATCCGTTGTAGAATAACCGTTGGAGTAAATGCTGTCGTTCAAACGATCTCCGAGTTCCTCATTAGCCCCCTCAAAGATCAGATGATCGGAATACTTGTTAAAACGCTCTGCAATCTGAGTCCAATATTTCTCATAACGAACCCATGCCTGTGCACGAACTTCTTCGTTGGCAACTTTCTTATTATTCTCATCACGCTTGCAAGCACCGAACTGGCCCCACCACTGGTTGTCCCAATGATCGTTAATGATAACATACATACCATTATTCAAAGCATAGATCACTGCTTTCTCTACAGCATCTAACATCTTGGCATTGATCGTATATGATCCATCATCTTTATCACCATTCGTCCAAGCTACCGGAATACGTACGGTATTAATACCGTAAGAATGTAATGTATCTAAATACTTCTGCGTGATCTCAACATTGCCCCACGCAGATACAAACCACGATGGATCTGCTGTCGCATAATCAGTAGCAGCCATGCTCTTCTTGGCAGAGATTCCCTGGACTGCTTCCAACGTATTACCGATGTTTACACCCATACCCATCTTAGAGTCTGCCAAATCCTGAGAAGAAAGTTCCTTACGAACCGTTCCATTATCTTTGGATTTTACAGTAGAACCATCTGTAAATGTTACCGTCTTCTCATCACCGATATTGGATTTGTCATCAATCGTATATTTGATAACATCATTACCGGATGGTCTTCCATAGATTACTGCCTCCGGATTCGGAGTTGGAGTAACCTTAGGGGTTGGTGCAGGTGTTGTCGTTGCAGGTGTTGTCGTTGCAGGTTTCTTAGTAGCAACATTTGCAGGCGCAGGTGTTGCTTTCTTCTTAACCGTAACAGTACATTTCAAAGTCTTTTTCTTTACTTTCTTAGATCCCTTTGCAATGTATTTAACCTTTACCTTGATAGTTGCCTTACCAGCCTTCTTAGCGGTAACCTTACCCTTCTTGGATACGGTAGCCACGCTCTTCTTGCTGGTTGTCCACTTCTGGGACTTAATCTTCTTCACATTTTTCTTTGTGATCTTTAATGTGACTTTCTTGCCTGCTGTAATTGAAACTTTTTTCTTCAGTTTCAGGGTTGCTTTCTTAGAAGCTGCGCTCGCGCTGGCGGTATTAAATACAGTAGAAAATGCTCCTCCTGTAAGTACCATCGCAAGTGCAAGTGCAAAAGCAACGATTCTTTTTGTGTAACGTTGTTTCATTGTAATAATTCTCCTCCTTTATGGTTTATTGTAATTTTACGCAAAAACGTATTTTACTCCGCAATTATAACATGAGACATACTTTTTTTCACTAGAATTATTTGCGATGAATCACATGATTTTTTCTATATCGTATTCGAAACTGTCATTTATCTGACATATTATCTTGTTGCATTTCAACGACTTATGCAGGACAATATAGGCTCACTGCACGTCATCGCCTTATATGCATCACATTTTCATCATAACACATATCCTGATCAACGCTTCATAATTCCACGGTATCGATTGAGGCATCCGGCTATCTCTGCTCGTCTTGGCATAGCCAGATCACTGCCATTGCCATTTGATAGCACATTCAATCCATCTCGCTCCAGTGCGTCCACGAGTTCTGACACCGCCTGCGATACCTGAATCTTTTGTCCGGCATACTGCTCCAGGATCACTACCAAAGAACGTGCAATTGCCGCCATCTGCTCACTGTCAATGATCTGCTCAAGATAACGAAGATCTACATTCGTCTTGTTGATCGCAAATCCATCCGTTCCCATCACCTTGATCTTCGTACCGCGATCAGATTTCCCGGCACTCCTTGCACTTGCAACATCCCCGCTATATTTGCCGACCGCTCGTCTATGCTCACGACCGCCAGCTTCAAGCGACTGCTTTGGAATGAAAATTTTCTGCTCTACGCTGTCCGGATATTCAGCTGCCATCGATGTGTCATTCAACGGGTACGCTTTCGCTGTCTCTTTTGCAAATTGTGTGATTTCTTTCGGTCGATAACTTTCCATTTGCAATATTGTATCTGCAATATGAAAAAAAGCACCACAGCTCCCTGCAACTAAAATGGTGGAAACCTGTTTCTGCTCATATAGCCCTTTTACCCGTTTAATAAACGGTATGATCGGCTCTTCTCCTGCTGCCACAACCTTTTCCATTAATTCATCTCGAATCATAAAATTAGTCGCACTGGTGTCTTCATCGATCAACAATACACCTGCTCCATTCTCGACAGCTTCTACAACATTGGCCGCCTGCGATGTGGAACCGCTGGCATCCTCGCTGCTAAAATCCGTCGTATCCCGTCCGGTCGGCAGATTGCGAATAAACGGACTAATATCTTTATGATAAATGCTCCTACCGTCCTCAGAACGGATCTTAACCGCACTCTGTTCCATGGCAACGTACTCTCGACCATCTCCGGCAATATGCGGATATACTGCTCTTTCTAACGTCTGCAAAAGTGTGGATTTGCCATGATAACCGCCTCCGACGATAAGCGTCACACCTTTTTTGATCCCCATACCCTGGATCATGCCTTTATGCGGAAGGTTCCACGTAACCTCCATGGATTCCGGCGTGGCAAATGGCACCGCCTTCTTCATTGGACGTTGGGATACTCCATTCTCGCGCGGCAGCACTGATCCATTAGCAATAAAAGCAATATACCCTTCTTCCGCCATCTGCTCTCTGATGTAGCGCTGATCGTCTGCGAGGTCTGCAGCTCTCTGTAGCTTTTGGGCGTCAATATTCGCATAACAGCAGGCGTGATGCACGATCTCCGGTATAAATTGAAAAAATATTTTGCCCAGTTCTCTTGCATTGATACTTCTCCCATTTGCCGGAAAACCAACTGACATACGAACGGTTAGCTCCCCATTTTTCGCATTGATATGACAGGCACTTCGCTCCACGATTTCCTGTCCCGGACGGCTAACTGCAATCAAACCGCTTTTGCCGGATCCTTTTGCCTTAAAATTAAATGGTTCGCTTTCCCTGCAAACCAAACGGAGTAAATGATCTTCCACTGCGATCCTGCGATGCTTTTGCTCGTAAAACTCTTTTGGGATCGCATGTGTGCTCTGCGGCACCACCAGAGAAATCCGAGAGGGCGAAGCAAAAGGATCACCCTGCACTTTGTCAATACCAAGCCGATAATCGCCGAAATCGTAACTGCCCTTAAGGCCTTTATATGCTGGGTATCCCTTGTGATCTATCGAATTTAACATTGTTTTTAATCTCTGCATGATCATTCTCCTTCATTTACAATCCAAACATATCATGAAAGTTTCCAACTCCGTCAATCACCATAGCATCTTCCAACAATGATGCTGATTTTTGACGCTGGTTCTGTAATATGTTATGATTTTCGTTGGCTGTTCTAATAACCCTATTATAGGATACATGGGACAAAAGGTCTATATTTACCTGCGGGAACGAAAGAAACATTTTGTCTGCGAAAAAGTCAGAAATATTTTTCCGATGAAAACGGCAGAAGCATTTTGCCTATAACATAGTATGAAATACCTCTAAACCCGTGGGCAGAGAAAGGAATGCAAAATTACTATGAATGAAAAAGAGACTATTACCACAACTTTTCAAATGCCGGTGCTAGATAAACATTGGTGGAAAACCTTTGCGCTAATGCTTATTTCTGTGATCATGATGGGACTCGGCGTGTCGCTGCTCGTTCTGACGGAAATGGGGACAGATCCCTGCTCGGCAATGAATTATGGAATAGCCCGGACACTGGGACTTAGTTTTGGCAATTATCAACTATTATTTAATACGATACTTCTGATCTTGGTCATCTTACTTGATTGGCGGCTGATCGGTACCGGAACGATCGGAAATATGGTTGTGGTGGGCTACTCGGCTGATTTCTTCGGCTGGGTCTGGACAAACGTATGCCATGTGCCTGCACATCTTCCACTTGCAGCCCGCATTGGCATTCTGGTCCCGGCGCTTCTGCTTTTTGTGGTTGCTGCAGCCTGCTATATGCACAGCGGGCACGGCATGGCACCTTATGATGCCGTACCTTTTGCCGTTACCGAAAAAATACGGCAAAAAACCGGTCGAAATTGTTTCAAGCCGGTTCGTCTTTCTATTGATCTGATCGCAACGATACTTGGATTTCTCACGGGTGGTGAAGTTGGTGTTATGACTGTCCTGATGGTGCTTTTACTGGCACCAATCGTTGAATTTGTTGGTAAACTGTTTGAAAAATGGGGTGTCGCATAACGACACCCCATTTGAGCTGTTTCAGTTATTTCTATTACAACATTTCCCTTGGATTCAAGTTTCTCATGTCTCTATTGCAACATCTCTCTCGAATTCAAGTTCCACGTCTCGCCACTTCAACATTTCCCTTAGACTCAAGTTTCTCAAATCATCACCATTGCAGCATTTCCTTAGCAGCATCTGCAATTAAACGGGCACACTTACGGTTCGTCTTTTCCGTCGGATGCCAATAAGTTCCTAAGCCATCTGCCTCATCCTGCAATGGAAGCTGTACATAACGAATCGTACAATCTGGCGTAACTTTGGCAAAACATGCTGTCGCAGCATCAATCACCGTATTCAGTCTTTGATCCATCGCTCCGATCGTTGTTATAATAGCTGCATTCGGATTATGCTCGTGCACCTGATGCAACAATTTTACATAAGCATCTTTAAACTGTTTCTGTCTGTCTGGAATATCTCTTGTATAGCTCGCATCATTCGTACCTAAATAAATGACAACAAGCTGCGGTTTATATTCCTCAAAATTCCAAGTTTCCCAGTCTGACTGCTCATTGGCAAAATAATCTCGTTCCAATCCTGCATCCGTGTATTCATATAACATTGGCATCAGCCAGGAATCATCAATCTGTGCATCCTCTTCTTCCCCTATATATGCCGTGATAACACCTTTTCCGTTCCACGATACCAGGTTAGGTTCTGCATCAAGCAATTCTGCGGTAAGCAATGAATACGATTTGGCCGGATTTTCATCTGCGGTATCAAATATTTCGTCACTCACATCACCTTCCACGCCGTAACCGCAAGTGATCGAATCGCCAAAAAACTCGATCTGTCTTTTCTTATGTACCGGCGGCGATAATAGTATTTCTTCCCCCGGGTTTACTTCATCGGTAATTTCTATGGAAACAATACCACACGCTGCATATTCTGCTTCAGAATATTTAACGATAGTAATCTGCTGTTCCGTAGTTTGTTGCGTTTCAAACAGCACGATTGTCTGCCTGTCCTGCTCTAAGCGCAGACGCTTAGCAGGATCTCTATCCTGTCCATAATAAATAGCGATCCAAGCCCTCTCCTTCTCAGTATGCTTTGATGCGTCACTGACAATCTCTGCGGTTGCTTTTGTTCCTACGAATTTGAAAGAAATAGATGTCGCAGAATATCCCAGATAACGAATACCCTCTCGATAAATAGTTCTACCCGTTACACTAACATGCTTCTTATCTGCCTGAAATTTCATTCTTTCGCCTCCATAAATACACATTTTTTTAGTCATGACCTGCAATATACAATATTGCTTTCATAATTTCATTTTTACCGGATCACTCTACGGTAACTACTTTTGCTAAGTTTCTTGGTTTATCAACATCCAATCCACGATCCATCGATACGTAATATGCCAACAACTGCAATGCCGCTGCTGCCGGGAATACCATAAACTCATCCGCCATATCCGGTAATAATAATACATCTGCATATTCTGCATCTGCCATGGAAATACTTTCGCGTACAAACAATACAACACTTGCACCACGAGACTGCACTTCACGAATGTTAGATAATTCTTTATCTTTTAGCTTTTCCTGTGTGACAACAGCAACGACCGGTGTATCTTCTGTGATCAGAGCGATCGTACCATGTTTCAATTCACCAGACGCATATGCCTCTGTATGAATATAGGAAATTTCCTTTAATTTTAAAGCTCCCTCCAGCAAGATAGAATAATCCAATCCACGGCCAAGCATAAATGCATCTTTTGCCTCTAACAGCTTTCTGGCAATTTTATGGATGTCGTGTTTCTTATTCAATACTTCCTTTAACTTGGCAGGAATCTGAAGCATATTGTCAACATACTCTTTCTCCGCTGCATCATCGAAAATACCTCTTACCTTTGCCATGCGCCCAATTAAGAGCATTAATGTTTCTACCTGTGTCGTATATGCTTTCGTACTTGCAACCGCGATTTCCGGACCGGCTACCGTATACATGACATAATCACTCTCTCTGGCGATAGAGGAACCCTTAACATTAATAACCGCAACACTCTTGGCACCTTTTTTGCGCGCATACTTCAGCGCTTCCAAAGTATCGATCGTCTCACCGGACTGTGAAATTGCTAATACCAGTGTTTTCTCATCAATGACCGGATTGGAGTACATAAACTCAGATGCATACTCTACATCCATCAGCATTTGTAATTTTGACTGAACGATCGCTTTGGCGATCAATCCTGCATGCATAGCTGTGCCACAAGCAACAACACAAATTCGCTCACAATTCTGCAAAACATCATCCGGCACACCATCAAAGGACAAGTCAATATGTCCGTCAACAATACGATGATCTAATGTTGCCTGCAATGCCTCCGGCTGCTCCATAATTTCCTTTTCCATATAAAATGGGTATTTACCTTTACCATCACGGCTGGTATCCCAATCAATCTCCAAAAACTCTGTCTTCTGCTCTTTGCCCTTCAGGTCAAACACTTTAATATCGTCTTTGTGCAGCTCAACGATCTGATACTCCGGCACAACCATATATTCCGTAGCATGAGAGCCAAGTGCTGCAACATCAGATGCTAACATTGTGCCGTCCTCGGTACATGCAGCCACGATCGGACTAACATTACGGATTGCATAGATCACATCCGGTATATCATCAAAAATAATAACTAATGCAAATGTTCCCTTTAAATGCTTTACCGTTTGTGCAATTGCTTTATGCGGATCTCCATCGTAGTAACGGTTCAAAACACCGGCAACCACTTCTGTGTCCGTCTCCGACTTCAGATCTTTGCTCAACATAAAATGATCACGAAGCTCTTCGTAATTTTCAACAATTCCATTATGAACTAAAAGCACATTACCCTGACGATGTGGGTGCGCATTCTCGTCACTGACACCACCATGTGTTGCCCAGCGTGTATGACCAATTCCACAAGTAGCCTGCTTCTTGTCATTCTCACATACTTTGCGCAGATCAGCAACGCGTCCGGCACATTTACGCAACTTCGTCCGTCCTGTCTCAGCATTGATCGTTGCAAGACCGGCACTATCGTAACCACGATATTCCAACAATTCGAGAGCATCCAACAAAAAGTCCGTCACCGGACGTGCTCCATTATAACCAACAATTCCGCACATAATTTCCTCCGTTCTACTGCCAAATCGGCAGATTCCATCTGTTACTGTGACGCCTCCCGCACTGCCCACAATATCCTGCAGCATCACCGGTGTATTTCCACACTCTTCACTGTTATCTGCAGCATTACCGGTGCATTTTCACACTCCTCACTGTTATCTGCAGCATTACCGGTGCATTTCCACACTCTTCACTGTTATCTGCAGCATTACCGGTGCATTTTCAGACTTCATCCTGTGCCCATGCGGTTCTGCGTCGATTGCCTTCTAAGAACAATCATCGCAAACGAAGGATCTGTAATCTCCACTGTATTGAATTTGTTTTGCAGTCACCTGCATATTTGCCAATACATAACGCACTGGAGCGTACGAAGAGACATCCGCCGAAATTTCGATAATCTCTTTCCTCGTCAGCCTGATTCGTGCAAATTTATACTTTTGTGCACAAAACTAGGCTCTGGCGCTTAAAATTTGTGTATTTTTGTTACAGAACTCTACATTTTACGATTTAGTCCCTTCGTACAATATAAGGTCTAAAAGCCTTTTTGTCAAGGTAAACTTGCATCTGTGGCACTTTCACATTATAATATATGCTATTATTTCGGCAATGATCTGTTCAGAGGGTATTTCAAATGAATACTGAAAATACCTTTGCAAATAACACAGATATATTGTTGCCGTCACTTGAACTAAAACAATATTTTATACAGAAACGGAGATAATTATGGCAAAAAATACAGAATATGAATTTGAAGAAACTATGGTTACGCTAACCGATGAGGATGGGATTGATAAAGACTTTTATGTGGATGAAATCTATGAGGTGGACGGCCGGCTCTATGCCGCTCTGATTCCGGGTTTTGTGGAAAACATTACAGAATATTATGTGTTCCGCATCAAAGATTTAGGAAATGATGATTTTGAATTAGAAGATATTAATGATGAAGAAGAGTACGATGCCGCAGCAGATGCCTACGAGGAACGTCTGGATGCGAGGGCTTGGAGCGAAAGCATGAAATAACATAAAACTGCCTTAGAAATCACAGGATTTTCTGTAATTTCTAAGGCAGTCTTTTTTGTTCTTCTACCGAGACTATCTCTCATTCTTTGTATTGTGTATTACACAATGCAACCTCGGCTTAGTATTCTTTCATAAGGATTAATCCTCATATTGATCGTTGTAGATGATAGCTGTTTTAACATGCTCTGCTGTTTCCGCATCTTTTAATGCCGTAATGATTTCTGCTGCAAACTCAATACACGTTCCCATTCCGCGACTTGTGATAACCTTGCCATCACGAACAACCGGCTTCTTAACATACTGACCACAGATCAACTGATCTGCAAAACTTGGATAACAAGTTGCCTGATGATCTTTCAAAATCCCCAGTTCACCAAGCACAGTAGGTGCTGCACACACCGCTGCAACCCATTTTTCTTCTTTTGCAAATTGCTGCAATTGCTGGCACAGTGTATCGCAGGCACGTAAATTCGGTGTTCCCGGAATACCACCCGGAAGAATTATCATTTTTGCACTGTCGAAATCAGCATCTTTAAATAGTTTATCAGCTTTTATGGTAACATTGTGTGAGCTTGTTACTTCAAGGGAATCAGTGATGGAAACCATGTCTATTGTAAGTCCGGCACGGCGAACCATATCAACAACAGTGAGCATTTCAACTTCTTCATATCCTTCTGCTAAAAAAATAAGTGCTTTTGCCATATTCCCCGTCCTTTCCACTCTGCATAACAGCATTTTTCTATTTCACACAAAAAAGCAAAACCAGCGTTTTGCTCTGCAAGAATTGCTAACGCAATTCTTGGTGGCTTCCCTCTAGGTTACGAGCATTTTCCTATATTGTAAAAAAAGTGAGAATTTCACAGAAATCCTCACCTCCTCAACAGAGCTGCTAACGGGAATTGAACCCGTGACCTCCGCCTTACCAAGGCGACGCTCTACCGACTGAGCCATAGCAGCACTCAACAATCCATATTATATAATAGCGCCTCTAAATTTGCAAGCAAATTTTTCATTTTCTCTGTTTTTCATTTTCTCTGTTTTATAAGCCCCATTTATACGTTTTCTATCGTGTCCCCGAACACCGAAGTGAAAAGCTTATTTCCACCTTAAAGAGCAAAGCAGATTAATTTCCTTCTCTTTTATCTTCAGCAGCCCTATTGTAGTATTTAATGCAGCTTTTGGATGAGAGGAAGGCGTCATCACCTTAGTATCGTCCGTAATTTAGTCTTGATCCGCTGCAATGCGTTGTCTATTGCTTTCGGTTGCTTTTGCATATATCTGGCAATCTCCTGATAAGTCATACCACGCAAAAACAACGATAGAACTTCTCGTTCCATTCCACTCAAAACACTAAATAAGCGTTCCTCTATATCACCGGCTTCTTCTCTGTCAATAATAATGTCCTCTGGATTTTGATGCAGACCTGCCGACACACGATCCAACAGTTTGACGCTGTCCGGTCCCTGTTCATTATCGCTATCACTGGCTGAATCGATTGAAATATAAGTATTAAGAGGCCCGTTTTTTTTACGATTGGACTTTTTGACTGCAGAATACATCTGCCGATTAATGCAATGACTGGCAAATGTCTCAAATGCAGCGCCTCTACATTCATCGTAGCTTACGACTGCCTTGTACAGGCCAATCATCCCTTCCTGTATTAAATCGTCCTCATCGCCATCCAATAAAAACAATGTTCGCGAAAGCCCTCTAACGAGTCCTTTATATTTAGCCAATACATACTCCATAGCCTCATCATTACCATGTTTTGCACTGGCAACCACTTCCTCTATTGTCTGCTGTTCATACTCTCTCATACTACACCCCGTACTTACCTCACATTCACCCAATACGACTTGCTTCTGCAAATGTGCCAACTTTACACCCTTAACATGCCCCTGGCTATAACACACTTACTTCTATATCCTTAGCGTTCCTCTGGCTATAACGCGCTTATTTTATACCCTTTGTGATCCGCTGGCGCACGATTTCATATGATAAAATTCCCATCGCTACCGAAGCGTTTAATGAATCAATATCACCCTGCATCGGAATGGATGCCGTAAAGTCACAGTTTTCTTTCACTAATCTGCTGACACCATCGCCTTCGTTACCGATCACAACACCGATCGGTCCGGTCAGATCAAGCGAATACATCGTCTCTCCTGACATATCTCCACAAACAAACCATATCCCCTGTTTCTTGAGTTCTTCCATGGTTTTGACCAGATTCGTTACCTTTGCCACCGGAGTATAATGAATCGCTCCTGCAGATGCCTTTGCCACAGTAGCAGTAAGACCAACCGCCCTTCTCTTCGGGATGATGACACCATGTGCACCTGCCTGGTTAGCAGTACGAATAATAGACCCCAAATTGTGTGGGTCTTCTATTCCATCCAATAAAATAACGAACGGTGCTTCCCCCTTCTGTGCCGCACGATCCATAATTTCTTCTACTGTGCTATACTCATAAGCCGCCAAATGTGCAATAACTCCTTGATGCTTACCTGTCTCTGATAATTGATCCAAGCGTTCTTTCTTGACGAAATTGACAATGGTACTCTGCTTTTTCGCTTCACGCAAAACGGTTTGAATAGGGCCATCCTTGCAGCCTTCTAAAACAAATATCTTATCAACGGTTTTCCCTGCACGAAATGCCTCAATTACTGCATTACGCCCTTCTATTGTTAATTCTTCGTATGCCATATGTGTCTTCCTTCCTATATAATTTAACAATTTACACTACCGTACCAAAACAATTTAATTCACTTCGATCATGCGAGTACATTATTTGTGGGGCATCTGATCTGCTTCGATCATGCGAGCACATTATTTGTGAGGCATCTGATCTGCTTCGATCAGACCATCGTGCAACAATTTCATAGCTCGCTCCATCTGGTGCGTCAAATACCAATACCCAACCAACGCTTCAAACCCGGTCGCTACACGATAATCCACAATAGACGCATTCTTTGCAGAAGTTGCTGACTTGGCGTTGCGTCCCCGACGATAATATGCCACTTCCTCCTCAGTAAGCTTGTCCTCTAAAATTTTCATGAGCTTAGCTTGGGCCTCTGCTTTTACAACAGAACTAGTCATTCTATGAAAATTTTTGACATGACCAGCACCCAGATCAATGACTATCGTCCGAATGATCAAATCATATACTGCATCCCCAATATATGCAAGTGCTAATGCGGAATACTGGCTTGGCTGCAGTTTACTTTTTCCAAAGGTGTCCTGAATCTCGTTAAAAATATCCTGATATTCCTTCTCCAATCTTAGTCTCCTTTTTTATATAGCGTAAACTAAAACGACCCCCATTTACATAGTGCAAATGAGGGTTGCTAGAGGCGACTACCGGATTTGAACCGATGATCAGGGAGTTGCAGTCCCATGCCTTACCACTTGGCTAAGTCGCCATATATGACTCCAACGGGATTTGAACCCGTGTTACCGCCGTGAAAGGGCGATGTCTTAACCGCTTGACCATGGAGCCATATTTATCTCTTACATAAGAACATCTTACATAAAATAACTCCCCGAGTAGGGCTCGAACCTACAACAACTCGGTTAACAGCCGAGTGCTCTACCATTGAGCTATCGAGGATTATTAAGGTCTGTACCTTCAAAACTTCATACAAATCCGATTTGTTTTTCTCCGTTATTAACCAGATTAAGCCCTCGACCTATTAGTAACAGTCAGCTCCACATGTTGCCATGCTTCCACCTCTGCCCTATCTACCTTGTAGTCTTCAAGGGGTCTTACTCCCGAAGGAGGGATATCTCATCTTGAGGGGGGCTTCACGCTTAGATGCCTTCAGCGTTTATCCC
>ERZ773136.2479-NODE-2479-length-15467-cov-2.658772_pt1 | contig 15467 bp, 14 predicted proteins | sample MGYA00580855_ERZ773136 | MGnify/ENA primary metagenome ERZ773136 (study PRJEB29015, sample SAMEA2737860) | human gut metagenome | biome: human gut; feature: human-associated habitat; material: faeces | place: China | collected 2012 ... | reverse complement strand
TGGCCGCCATAAGCCTGCTGTTTCGCCTGCTGATGACCGCCGCAGGGCTAAAAGTCTGAGTGGGATGCAGAGAGGTCCGAAAAGGGACTTCTCCATCTTATCTTCACTTTTGCCTGATGAAATACGGCGATACATCTGAAGAAAGGATATTGCTATGAAGAAGTTAGCTTTACTCTCCGCCGTAATGACGCTTGGAATGTCGTCATGGGCTTTTGCTGCCGACAACCCGCCGCCGCCGCCGGAAAAAGGCGCGCAGCATCAGGGTAAACCGCCGGTGAAAAACGGCCAACACGAAGGTAAGCAAGCGCAATACAACAGAAAACAGCCACAACGAGACGGCAAACAGCCGCAGCACGACGGTAAACAGCCGCAGCACAACGGCAAGCAGCCGCCAAAAGGGAGCGAGCACAGCGGGAAACCGCTGCCGCCGAAAGCGTAACACTCTGGCCTGGCTTCCGCGTCAGGCCTTTTTTCATCCTTCGTCAGCCATCGTTGACAAACTCTTGCCGTTCTTTGAGATGCCCGAAAAAAAGCCTGCATTGCGCCTGACATAGTATGTCCACGCCATTGTTCCGTCGAGAAAAGGTATGTTAAAGAGAAGCATAAGCGCCCTGCTGTTGCTGTGCGCATTATTTTCCGGGCATCTGTTGGCCCATCGTCAGGGACACGAGTACTTTCCGGTGCAAAGTCTCGAACAGCAGCTGCTGCACGAAGCGGATAGCGATGAGCTTCGCAGCCAGCACGAGGAGGCCGCCGCAGACCTGCGCGAACATCACCGCTGGCAGGACGACCGTAAACCGCGGGCATCCTGCCAATAGCATCGACTCGAATCAGGCCCCTTTGCGCTTCGGCAGCGTCTTCATCAGATCGTCCGGGCTGACGGAGGCCACAATGCTGCCCGGGTGCGGCATTTTGAGGATATGGTTTTTGATCTTGCCGACCACGTGCATTTCGCACGGACGGCAGTCAAACTTCAGGGTCAGGACCTCATCGCCATGGATCAGCTGCATCGGCGTGGCTTTCCAGCTCTTAATGGAGCCTTTCGCCTGCTTCGGGCAGAGGTTGAAGGCGAACCGCAGACAATGCTTAGTGATCATCACCGGCACATCGCCCTTCTCTTCGTGCGCTTCATAGGCGGCGTCGATCAGCTGTACGCCATAGCGCTGGTAGAACGCCCGCGCCTTGTGGTTATAGACGTTGGCGAGGAAGGAGAGATGGGTCTCCGGGTAGACCGGCGGCGGTACGGAGACCGGCTTGCGGGTGCCGCGCTGCCAGGCGTTGAGGCGCGCTTCATCCAGCATCTCCGCAGTTTCCCGACGCAGCTGGTTGAGCAGGCTGTTGGGCACAAACAGCGGCGGAAGATTAACCTGCACCTCGCGCGCATAGTAGATGGTTTGCCCCAGTTTTGTGACACCGTCACGCAGGTTGGCCAACGCTTTCTCCGCCTGGTTAGCTTCGGCGAACTCCCCGTCAAGGGTGTGGGTCACGCTGACGCCATCTTCACAGGTCATGGTGAGAACCAGCTGCTCCTGCCAGCCGCTCAACGTCACATCTACCGCGATGCGGCGTTCGCTGGAGGTCTTTAGCAGCGCCTGTTGCCAGTTATGATCGAGGTTGCGGTTGAGCGGCTGATGGGGGCGCACTTTATGCAGATCCGCTGGCATCTCGTTCGGCCATACCCGATAACGGTTTTCGCCGGTTTTTTCCACGGTATTAGCACGGAAGCCCACCACTTCGCGCTTAATCATCACGTTGAGACCATCGCCGTTGGTTAACGGTTCACTGACTTCAACGTCGAGATGGTCTTTGCCTACCTTCAGAACTTCACCCACCGGCAGGCCGATAAATTTCGGCGAATCAAAGGCGCCGATATCGCCTTTGCGGGCATTAACAAAGTAGTCAGTGCTGCCCCGGTGGAAGGTTTTATCCGTGGACGGGATAAAGAAATGCTCAGTGCGTCCAGCCGAGGCGCGCGCCAGGTCGCCGCGATCTTCGATAATGGCATCCAGCATTTGACGGTAGTGCGCAGTGATGTTTTTCACATAACTCATGTCTTTGTAACGGCCTTCAATTTTGAAGGAGCGTACGCCAGCGTCGATCAGCGCCGCCAGGTTGGCGGTCTGATCGTTATCCTTCATCGACAGGAGATGTTTCTCATAGGCCACCACCCGCCCCTGATCGTCCTTCAGGGTATACGGCAAGCGGCAAGCCTGCGAGCAGTCGCCGCGGTTGGCGCTGCGTCCGGTCTGGGCGTGCGAAATGTAACACTGCCCGGAATAGGCCACGCACAGCGCGCCATGGATAAAGAATTCGATAGTGGCGTCAGTGTGGTCGTAAATGGCTTTAATTTGACTGAGGTTCAGTTCGCGCGCCAGCACGATCTGACTGAAGCCGGCGTCGGAGAGAAACTTCGCTTTTTCCACACTGCGAATATCGCACTGGGTGCTGGCGTGCAGCTCAATCGGCGGCAGATCCAGCTCCATGATCCCCATATCCTGGACGATAAGCGCATCGACGCCTGCGTCGTAGAGATCGGTAATCAGCCGCTGCGCCGGCTCCAGTTCATCGTCATGCAGAATGGTGTTCAGCGTCACAAATACCTTTGCGCCAAAGCGATGAGCGAAAGGCACCAGCCCGGCGATATCGCTTAGACTGTTGCTGGCGTTGTGGCGAGCGCCAAAGCCAGGTCCACCGATGTAAACGGCATCGGCGCCGTGAAGGATCGCTTCGCGAGCGATACCGGCGTCGCGGGCAGGACTAAGAAGTTCAAGACGATGATTGTGCAGGCGCATACGCGTGTTGTTATCCAGTATAAGGGGGTCGAAATGGCGGCTATTGTAGTCAGAACCGGGCGCAGACGAAAACCTTTTCCGCCGTCGCGCGACGACGAATTTTCACTTTTCAACAAAGTATTGACGGAAAAGATATTTCCCTCAAATGGCGGCGAAGAGTACTGTCATCACGTATTCCGGATTTTCCTCGTCACGTTGTGAGTGGTTATCATCAGTCATCTTGTCTGGCCGCGGGTTCGCTCGCGGTTTTTTCTTTTGGATAATGGATAAGAGAATGGAAATGGGCCGCCTGGGCGCCGCGGTTACGATACGCATGCGTCGCGTCGCCGGCGAAACGCCTACCCTCACCCGCCTGCAGCGAGTGCCACTCCCCTTGTAAGCACAAATCCAGCGTACCACTTATCACTACCACATGCTCAATCACCCCTTTCTCATGCGGCGTTGATTCGCTCAGCGCGCCGGGGGCAAGGGTTATCGAAAAATGGTCAAAGCGCAGCTCGGGATCCCACGGGAATACTGGCGTCACCACCATCGCCTGCTGCTGCGGATCAAACGCGGAGGGCGCGGCGCTGGCGTCCGGGACGATGAACGCCGAAAACGGTACGTTCAGCCCGGTGGCAATCTTCCACAGCGTCGCCACCGTTGGACTTGATTCATTCCGCTCAATCTGCCCGAGCATGGCTTTCGACACCCCGGTCTCTTCCGCCAGTCGCGACAGGCTCCAGCCTCGCTGCTGGCGCAGGGTTTTAAGCGTTGCCGCCAGATGTTGCGCAATATTCATCCTTCCTCCTGTTTTTACTGCGCAAAGTATACCGCCATTTGTCTGATTTTTTCAGGACGTTTAACGGCATCGTACGCCACTGGCGGCGAGTATTTCTCCCAGGGTAGCTGCGCGAACCACCGCTTGTGCGTTATAACGCACAATGATACAGTGAATGGATGTTATAACGCACATGAGAATCATCGATGCGCTCGTTTAGTCTTCCGCTTCCCACTCTGTTCGCTGGCTTCGTCGCCGTGTTGGTGGGGTACGCCAGCTCCGCCGCCATCATCTGGCAGGCCGCCGCCGCGGCCGGCGCTACCCCCGGGCAGATCGCCGGCTGGATGACGGCTCTTGGCCTCGCCATGGGCATCAGTACTCTCGCGCTGAGCGCCTGGCGGAAAGTTCCTGTGCTCACCGCCTGGTCAACGCCGGGCGCTGCGCTGTTAGTTAGCGGCCTGCAGGGGGTGACCCTCGCCGAGGCCGTGGGGATCTTTATTTTCGCCAACGCGCTGATCGTTATCTGCGGCGCCACCGGCCTGTTTGCCCGGCTGATGCAGATCATTCCCCATTCGCTGGCCGCCGCGATGCTGGCTGGGATCCTGCTACGGTTTGGTTTGCAGGCCTTCGCCGGCTTACAGGATCATCTGCCGCTGTGCGGCGGGATGCTCGCCGCCTGGCTGCTGTGTAAAGCGCTGTGGCCCCGCTTCGCCGTGGTGGCCGCGCTGGTGATTGGAGCGCTGATTGCGGCGGCGTCCGGGGATGTGGCTAGCGCCGCCGTGCCGTTGGCATTTGTGACGCCGGAATGGGTCGCCCCGCAGTTTACTCCGGCGCTTTTGCTCAGCGTCGGTCTGCCGTTCTTCCTCGTCACCATGGCCTCGCAGAACGCTCCGGGGTTCGCCACCCTGCAGGCATCAGGCTATACCGTACCGGTCTCCGCACTGATCGTCGTTTGCGGGGGGTTGGCACTACTGCTGGCGCCGTTTGGGGTTTATTCCATCTGCATCGCGGCGATCACCGCCGCCATATGCCAGAGCCCGGAGGCGCACCCGGATCCGAACCAGCGCTGGCTGGCGGCCATAGCTGCGGGCGGTTTTTATCTGCTGGCCGGTCTGTTCGGCGGGTCAATCACCGCCCTGATGTCGGCCCTGCCGCCGGCGTGGATCCAGATGCTGGCGGGTCTGGCGCTGCTCGGCACCATCGGCGGGAGTCTGTTTCAGGCAGTGCATCAGGCCAGTGAACGCGATGCGGCGGTGCTAACCTTCCTGGTCACCGCCAGCGGGGTGACGCTGGCGGGAATTGGCTCCGCCTTCTGGGGCGTGGTGCTCGGCGGGGTGAGTTACGGCGTGCTATCCGCGCTGCGCCGCCCGTAGCTGGGAGGGCGTCAGCCCGGTGGCGGCTTTGACCCGATGGCTGAAATGGCTGGGGGAGCTAAAACCACAGGCCAGCGCTATCTCGGTTAACGGCAGCGCGCTATGGCAGATCAGGTTTTGCGCCTTCGCCATTCGCTGCTGCATGACGTACTGATGCGGAGCCATATTTAGCGACTGACGAAACATACGAGCAAAATGAAACTCACTCAGACCCGCCTGCTGCGCCAGGTCGGCCAGGGTCAAGGGCTGATCGAGATGAGCATCGATCCAGGCCAGTACGTGACGCTTTACGCCTGGCGCCAGCCCGCCGGTGACCGTCGGCAAACGCCACTGCACGGTGGAATAGTGCTGGATCAGATGGGTGAGCAGTAAGCTGCTGGCGGCGCTGAGGGTCAGCTGGTTCGCCGGCTGCCGCCAGTCGTTAGCCAGCAAAAACTGACGATACACTGCGGTGATTTTATCATCGCTGGCGAAGGTCTTTTCCTGCAGGGTGAAGTTCGCCGGGCTGCGGTCCCACACCTCCTCGCCGACGCGACGCAGGTGCGCATCGGTACAGTAAAGATGCACAAACGACAGATCGCCGCGGATATCCCATACGCTTTCATCGCCTTTCGGCATCAGACAAAAACGATCCGGGCCGCCGCCATTTTTCCAGCCGTGCGGCGTCTTTTGATAGCTTTCGTAGCCATCAGCGACGTACAGACTTAAAGTATGATGGTCGCTGCGCACCGTCACGGTATCGCAATTGTTATACCAGGCGGCCAGTTGAATACCGGAATTCAGCTCCACGGTTCCCTTCAGCACCGCGTTCTGTCGCCGTAATGTTTCAAATGTCCCGTAACCCATCGTCTTCACACATTGTCTGTAAAAGCCCTAGTCTAGGGAGACTACGGCGCGGTTTCCAGTCCTCACCGCCAGCGGATAGTAAATAAGCGCAAGAATTTGCAAGCCGACAACAAACCGGTGAAAGCCGCAGCAGGCGGCAGCCGGCATACTCCTCCCATCAACAGGTAGAGGAGAACCAGGGTGAACGCATTACTCTATGCACTCGTTGTCGTGATCTGGGGTACAACGTGGATCGCGATTTTTTTACAACAGGGACCGGTGGCCGCGCCGGTATCGATTTTCTGGCGTTTCGCCGTAGCCAGCGTCACGATGCTGGCGATTCTGCTCGTCACACGACGCCTGCGGCCGCTGGGCGCGAAAGATCATCTCTGCTGCCTGCTGCAGGGCTGCTGCGTCTTCTGCTTTAATTTCTGGTGTTTTTATACCGCCGCCGCCTGGATCAATACCGGTCTGGAATCGGTGATCTTTTCGATGGCGGTACTGTTTAACGCCATCAACAGCTTTCTCTTTTTCCGCCAGCAGCCGCCGGGCCGCTTCTGGGCCGCCGCCGCGCTGGGTCTCGCCGGTATCGTCATCCTGTTCTGGGACGACCTGCTGGCCAACGGACTGAACGCCTCGCTGTTGTGGGGGATCGGGCTGAGCGCCCTGGGTACCTACGGTTTTTCGCTCGGCAATATGTTCAGTATTCGCCACCAGCGCCGCGGGCTGGAAACGCTGACCACCAACAGCTGGGCGATGCTCTACGGCACGCTGGTGATGGGGGCGATCGCTCTGCTGCGCGGCGATAATTTTATGCCAGAATGGACCGTCAGCTATCTGGGCGCCCTGCTTTACCTGGCGCTGTTCGGCTCGGTCATCGCCTTTGGCGCCTATTTCACTCTCGTTGGGCGCATCGGCGCCAGCAAAGCCGCCTACAGTACGCTGCTGTTTCCGCTGGTCGCCTTATCCATTTCCACCGTTTATGAAGGGTATGTCTGGCACAGCAGCGCCGTGATCGGGCTGGCGCTGATCCTGCTGGGTAACCTGGTGATGTTTGCCAAACCGGAACAGCTATTGCTGCGCCGAAGGCTGGCCTGAGGAGGCTGAAGAAAAACAGCGCCGTCGTCAGACGGCGCTGGCACGATTAACGCTGAGAGGGATCGAATTTAACGGCGTCGCCCGCCATATCATCGATAACCTGCTTCAGGGTATCGACGGTCAGCGGTGTATTCTCATTCGCCAGGGTTTTGCCTTCCCCTTTACGAACGACCTTGATGACCGGCTTATTGGTGCTGGCGTCAATGACCTCCGCCTCAAAGTACAGATTGGTGTCCATGGTACGATGGCCGGTGGCGGCCTGGGTGCCGGCGACAATCATAGCGACCGGGATCACTTCATAGAACTGCAGCCCCTCTTTGCTGGAGTCCACCCCGGTGATCGCCCCGCGGAAGATGAGGCTGCGCTTGCCGGCGGTAGTGGCCAGCGGTTTACGCTCGGAAATAGCCTGTTTCAGCTCTTTATTGGTGTAGTTAAGAATATCCTGCAGCGCCTTCTCCCCTACCTGGGTGGTCGGCTTCGGTACCGGATAGTAGGTCACCGGGTGATAAACGATATTGTCATAGTTGGCCGGATTGAAGTTCGGATCGATCCAGCGCAGCTCCGGCTTGCCGGAGGCAGAGGTCGTTTCTTTCAAACTGGAATAATCTTTTAAGAAGCCCGAATACTGATTCGGTTGCGCCACTTTCGCCGCACAGCCGGTCAACGCCAATATTCCCGCCAGAGCGGCGACTTTCAGTAAAACGCGAGTACGCATAGAGAGATCCCTGTAAATACAGTTTTTTTTCGGCAGACGTTATAGCAAATAGGACCCACTAGTTTTGTGACAAAAAAAGGGCTTCGTCAAGGAAGATTTATAAATATTGATGGCCTGAACATTACGTTAATAAATAATCACTTAAAAGGGGTATCGCGCGGTTTTCCAGGCTCATTTTCGCCGCAACGGGTCTCTGTCTTGCCCAGGCTTTGGCGGGGAATGCGGCGCGGGCGATGCTCAGCTTCCCACGCCGCGGCGAATCCGGCAGGCTTGCGCGCCAACAGGGTGGCGAAGCGCAATTTGATGCGATTGCCGTTGGCGTCGGTGCGATGCAGCTCGCCGACGTCCTCATTGTATTTCAGCAGCTCCCAGCCCTGGTAATAATCACGAAGCTCATCAGGTTTAAAGGCAAACGGGAAGCCGACGGTGCAGGGATAGTCTTCGGTATCCATCGCCGCCACAATCAGGTTATAGCCGCCGGCGGCGGTGCAGCGCTGCATATTGGCGATCAGGCCCGGGATGGTGTCAGGCTCGAGGAACATCATCACTACGGTGGAGAGGATCAGGTCATACTCGCCGTCAAAGCTCAGGCTGTTGAGGTCTTTCACCGCCGTTTGCAGATTATCCAGTCGCTCGGCGGCGCGAATGCTTTCCAGATTGTTGAGGCTCATCGGATTTTTATCCCACGCCGTCACCGCGAAGCCGTTCGCCGCCAGATAAAGGCTGTTACGCCCGTTGCCGCAGCCCAGATCCAGCGCCCGCCCCGGCGGCACAATCGTCGCGGCATGCAGCACCTCGGAATGGGTGCGGGTCAGGCTGTATTTTTGACTAAAATAATCCGCGTCACGCTTTGTCATGATCCTTCCTTCTTATTCAGGAGTGTTTCCCGGTCGACTTGGAGCAACAGTTTCCCGCTAACCAACAGCAACGCTGTACGCAGCAGCAGCAGGCCGACAACCAGATTGCTAAAAATAAATAGCGGCATCGCCAGATGATGAAAAAAGCCGTCTCCCCTGGCCTGGCCGAGATGCAGACCGGTGGTGGCCAGCGCGGAAATGCCGAACGAGAAGCTCCAGAAAGAAGCATTGAACGGCTGACGAAGATACCAGGGCATCAGACGGAGCATAAACAGTAGCTGCAGCAGGCCGTAACCAAACAGCAGCTTAGCGAAGGTATCGGCCTCCCCGCCGTTGACGCTGAGCCAGGCGCTGCAGGCCACCAGCGCAGGCGCCAGCTGGATCCCCAGCGAGGTGCGCAGCGGCGTCGGCAGCTCGCCTGCGCTGCGCAGACGCTGGAGGATCGCCGGCTCGAGGCTCAGCCAGGAGAAGACCCCGGCGCCGAGGAACACCAGTCCGGCATCGGAAAATCCCAGCGCGCCGCAGGCCATCGCGCTGATAAAATTATTGGCTACTGTCGGCAGATACAACCCCGGCGTGGTGGCCTCGCGAGGATGGTTCCCCCGCCATAGCCCACCGCTTTGCCAGGCGGCATAGGCGAGCTGCAGCGCCACGCCCGGCACAAACAGCCCGATCGCCAGCGGCCGGCACCAGGGAGCCAAACCAATCGCCACCAACAGCGTGGTGGCCGGAAACAGGCTGACGAAGCTGCTGCTGACCGGATGACGCATCTCCCGCAGCACGCTCGCCGGAAAGCGGATCGCCCGGCTGATAAACGCCATACTGAGCAGGACCCACATCGCCATCGCCAGCGTCACCAGCCCATCACCAATGCTGCGGCTGACCGGCCAGAGGGTGCTGGCGTAACGCCAGGCGAAGCCCATTCCGATGGTGCCGAGCACCATGCCAAAATAACCCGCCGGCAGGTTTAGCACCTGCCGCGGCGTTTGTGTTTTATTCATTTTACTGATGATATCAATTTAATTTGAAGTTGCATTCTAAAGGAACCTTATCCCGCGCGCTATGGCGATCTTTGCTATGTTTATGTTAACCATAAGTAATAAGGATCGGCCATGCGTAAATACCGTCTCAGCGAACAGACCCGGCAGTATTGTTATGAGGAAGAGCATGGCAAACAAAGCGTCACCCTGCGCCAGATCGTGGCGCTTATTGATTTCGCTGACGTCAAAGCGGGCAGCGAAGGCGGCTGGGTGGATGAGGAATGCGCTCTCAGCCAGCAGGGGGAGTGCTGGATCTACGATGTCAACAGCGTGGTCTTCGCCGGGGCGCGCATCCGTGACGACGCCCGCTTAACCGGGTTCTGCGTGGTCAGCCATGAGGCCACCATCGGCGGACGGGCCTGCATTCACGCCTCGCAGATCAGCCATCACGCGCAGATCAGTGACAACGTCACGGTTATGCAGAGCCAGGTGCGCGGTTATTGTCGCCTTGCCGACGAGGCGCGCCTTCTCCCCCACTGCCAGGTGATTGCCGCGCGCGGGTTAACCGCCGATCGCGACAAAGTCCTGCAGATCTATCAGCGAGCCACCGTCAGCGCCTCGCGCATTCTCCACCAGGCGCAAATCTACGGCGATGCCTTCGTTGAGCATGCGTTTGTCGAACATCGGGCGGAAGTGTTTGACCAGGCAAGACTTGAAGGGAACGAAGAAAACGACGTCTGGGTATGCGATAACGCCCGGGTATACGGGCACGCGCGCCTGATCGCCGGTCGCGGAGAGGATGCCATTCCCACCGTGCGCTACAGTTCGCAGGTGGCAGAGAATGCGGTGATTGAAGGCAACTGCCTGCTGAAGCATCGGGCGATGGTCGGCGGCGAGGCGCAGCTGCGAGGTGGTCCGATTCTGCTCGACGACGATGTGCTGATCCAGGGGCGGACAGTCATCACCGGCGATGTGATCGTTGAGCACCAGGTCTCCATCAATGACGAGGTGCAGATTGCCGCACAGGAGGGAGAGGCCATTCATCTGCGCGGCCCGAAAACGCTTGACGGCCAGCAGCACATCACCCGCACGCCGCTGTTAGGCGCGCTTTAATGCCTCATCGCGGTCAATAATGCGGGCGTAGATATTCTGATCGTCATAGCTACCGTTCAGATACTCGGCTTGTCGGAGACAGCCTTCCAGAACAAACCCGTTGCGCAACGCTACCTGGTTGCTGCGGATGTTCGCCACCCGGCATTTGATCACAAACCGGCGCACCAGCCCGCTGGCGGCATAATGGCGGATAAAGGCCTGTAATGAACGGGAAAGCAGCCCTTGCCCCTGGTGCTCTTCATCGATCCAGTAGCCAATATAGGCCGTTTTATTCTGCGGCTCGATCTGATTGAACGACAGGACCCCGACTAGCTGCTTATCGAGAAACAGCAAAAACATTTTGGCGTAATCCCGCTGATGCAGCATCACGTTACCCTGCACATGGCGGCGGGTCTCGTCTTCGCTGCGTACCTCGGCGGGCCAACTGAGCGACTGCTGTAGCCAGCGCTGGTTTTTGACCACCAGCTGGTGCAGGTCGCTAACGTAGCGCTCATCAATGGCGATTAGCGTCAGCGCGTCGGTTACCGGGATCGACTCAGGTACTGCTGGGATATCTGCGGTCATAGCGCTCTCTTCTGGCCCGCAGAGACTGCCTGCGGGCGTCGGGTGACTCAGGGTTATTTCATGATCCGGTCGTCAACGTAGTTGCGTTTATCTGCTGCCGGCGGGAAATACTGATAGAGCCAGGTTTCGCTGATGGCTTCTCCCTGACAGCGCAGGAACAGACGCATCTCCACCGGGTCGGTTGAGTCGGTGGTCGGATACCAGTCGAAAAGGATCCGGTAGCCATCGAACGGCTCGACGTAGAGGATCTCAATCTGCTTCGCTTCCCCGCTGGAGAGGGTGATCACCGGTTCAATACCGCGCGGCGCGGCCGCCTTCAAATCGCCGCCGACAAAGTCGATGGCAAAACGACGCGCCCACTTATCCGGGTAGTGTTCACCCGGCGCCCATCCCTCGGGGAAGCCCCCCATCCCGGTGCGGGTGGCCAGAACGCGCGCCAGCGGAGTGCTCACCGGCGGCTGCGCGCTCCAGTAAAGACGGTAGCGGAAGTCCAGTTCGTCGCCCGCCTTCACCGCCTTTTCCGGCTGCCAGAAGCAGACGATATTATCCAGCGTTTCGCCGGTAGTTGGGATCTCCATCAGGCTGACCGCCCCTTTGCCCCACTGGTTACGCGGCTCAACCCACAGGCTGGGACGCTTGTTATACCAGCCCATCACATCCTGGTAGTGGGAGAAATCACGGTCCAGCTGCAACAGACCAAAGCCGCGCGGGTTCTTGTCCTGGAAGGCATTGAACTGCAGCTTCTGCGGGTTATTCAGCGGCCGGCAGACCCATTCCCCGTTGCCCAACCACATTGACAGCCGATCGGAGTCGTGGATTTGCGGATGGATGGTGTCGCACATCCGCCGCTCATTATTGCCGCAGCTGAACATACTGGTCATCGGCGCGATACCCAGCTGTTTGATATCCTTGCGGGCGTAAAGGTGGTTTTCCACGTCCATGATAACCTGGGTATCCTGGCAGTGGATGGTGAACTTGTAGGCGCCAGTGATGCTCGGGCTGTCCAGCAGCGCGTAAACGGTAAACACCGTGGCGTCCCCTTTGACCGTTTCGAACCAGAACGACGTAAAGTCGGGAAACTCTTCCGGGGTATCGGTAAAGGTATCCACCGCCAGACCGCGGGCCGACAGGCCATACTGATAGGTGCTGTCTACCGCGCGGAAGTAGCTGGCGCCGAGGAACGCCACGATATCGCGGCGCGCCAGCTCCGGCGCTTTAAACACCCGGAACCCGGCGAAGCCGAGGTCAGACTGTCCTTCCAGCTGACGGGTATCCACACCGGCGTCATTGTACTTAAACAGCTCCGGACGGAAGTGGATCTCGCGCGCCTGCTGGGTGCTGGCGTCTAAAGAGAACATCCGCACGCGGCGACGGAACCCCATCCCGACGTGGAAAAACTGGATGTCCAGCTTACGCTCTTCAATATTGTTCCACAGCGAGTGGTTGGCATCGTACTGGATGCTGTTATAGGCCTGCGGGGTGAGATTGGCGAGCGTCGGCGGCAGATCGCGCGGGGCGCCGCCCCACGGCTGGCGCGCCAGATCGTGAGCCATCGCCTGCAGAACAGCATAATCAAAACGACGCGTTTGCCCGTCGGCAATGCCCGCGTCTTCGGCAAAAGCGGCCTGACTGAATAAGGAAGCGACTCCTGACGTTCCGCATACGGCGGCAACAGCCATGGAAGATTTAAGAAAACGTCTGCGGTTCATGCCTGAGAAAGCGTCCTTCTGCACGGGTGAATTGATTCGCAACGCGTCATCACGCTGCGTGATAATTTCCGCCCACTCTAGACAAAAACGATTAATAATCCAATTGTTGCCAGCAGAAAAAAGGTAAAAAAGCCCTGTCCAGAGGAACAGCCTGTTTTTTTCATTTCCTCTGACGTGTAGTCAGGGCATACACGCTGCCTGCCGCTTTTTACCCCTGACTATTCAAGGGAAATCTATTCTCCAGTGCTGAATATTCACCCCATGTATCGCTCCTCGCCGCGCGCGTTTTTTAGGCACGATTCGCGCAAATTTCCATCGCGCCTGGTGCTAACTTTTCCCCGATAACCGCTATCTTTCTTCACGTTAGCGGCCAACAGGGGAGAGCCGTTCGGGCTGTCCCGCCACGCTCTCCAGGGAATTCAATCAGGAGTCATGCCATGCAAGTGAAAGCAGCCGTCACGCTGGGCTACCAGCAGCCTTTTGTCATCAAAGACGTCGAGGTCGCCCCGCCGGGGAAGGACGAGATATTAGTGAAAATTGTCGCCACCGGCGTCTGCCATACCGACGCCGTGATGCGCGACAACCCCGGGGTGGTGCCTATGCCGGCGATCCTCGGCCATGAAGGCGCCGGGATCGTTGCCAGCGTCGGCGAGGCGGTTAGCGGCATCAGAGTAGGAGACCACGTGGTGCTCAGCTACGCCGCCTGCCACCACTGCGAAAATTGTTTAAGCAACCACCCTTCGGCTTGCGAAGATTTTAATACGCTTAATTTTGGCGGCCGACGCGAGGATGGCACCACCCCCTACCGGCTGGGAGACCAGGATCTGTCCCTGTTCTTTGGCCAGTCGTCTTTCAGCCAGTATGTGGTCACCCGCGCCAGCAACGCGGTCGTGGTCGACCCGGAGGTTGATCTCACCCTGCTCGGCCCGCTGGGTTGCGGTATCCAGACCGGTAGCGGGACGGTGCTCAACCGCCTGAAACCGGTGGTCGGCGAATCGCTGGTGGTGTTTGGCTGCGGCGCGGTGGGGCTCAGCGCCATCATGGCAGCGAAATTAACCGGCTGTTCGCAGATTATCGCGGTGGATATCCATGCCAGCCGCCTCGCCCTGGCGGGCGAACTGGGCGCGACCCATCAGATCAATGGCAAGGAACAGGATGCCGTCGCCGTGATTAAACAAATCACCGGTAAAGGCGCCCACTACGCGGTGGAAACGACCGGCGTCTCCGCTATCGTTCTGCAGGCCGTACACGCGGTGAAACCGCTGGGAACGGTGGCGATTGTGGGCTTTACCGGAGATATCACCCTTAACGTGCAGAACGACCTGATGGCGGAGGGAAAATCGCTGGTCGGGGTGATTGAAGGCGACGCCGTGCCGGCGTTGTTTATTCCGCTGTTGGTTCAACTCTATAAACAGGGAAAATTCCCTATCGATAAGCTTATCGCCCGCTATCCGTTGGCCGATATCAACCAGGCCTTCGCCGATTCGGCGTCCGGCAAGGTGATCAAGCCGGTGGTGGTCATGTGAGATAACGTCGCCACCGGTCGGTGGCGACAGTTGCGCATTATGGGATTTATTCCAGCGTCACGTGATGCTTCATCACCCGGCGAAACAGCGCCAGTCTGGCGCGCATAAAGCGGTTCTCCACTTTAAACCCGGCGCGCTTATGCAAGCCAATGCGCAACAGGCGATCCCGCCCGCGCAGGCACGCCGGCCAGCGCACCGCGCCGGAAAGCGTCTGCTCGCCGCTGGCGAGGCGGGCAAACTGCGCCCAGTAGTCAGCGACCTGAGCGGCGAAGGCCAGATCCGCTTCGCTGGCGTACTGCCGCACCGGGTCGGTCAACCGCAGGTTATCAAACACGTAGGGCACCTCGTTGCCATGCCAGGCCCCATGCGGGTAGGCGTCATGCTCCGCTTCCGCGACATAATCAAACCAGTAGCGCCAGCACGGCTGACCCACGCGCTGTTGCGCCTGCATCACTACATAACCAAGGGTGGTGAAGGCCATGTCGCGGCATACTTCCCGCCCCAGCGCTTCATCGCCCTTCACGCCGGGATAGAGGAGTTTGATCAGCCCCAGCCCCAGACGGCGCTCTCGGCGCAGCTTCTGGATCTGCCCGGCAATATCGACGCCGAACACGGCCATCACGCTGGCTTCATCGCTATTGGAGCCGATCATCACCGGTATCGGATGCTGGCGGCCGGCAAAGAAGGTCTCCAGCATCTGCTGCGGCAGCACCGCGTCTCCGGCAATAGGCGCTGGCCCGGTATTCAGCGGCGCGGTGAGCGACCAGAAGGCCTCCGCGGGGATCGCCCGCAATTCCTCAGCGCTGGCTTGCGGTAAGGCGAAGTGTTCCGCCAGCAGGCGCCCTTTTTCCAGCGCTTTTTCCCGCGGCAGATCGGGTAGCGTATACCCGCTCTGAATAATCGCTTTATGAAACAGCCCTTTCGCTTTCGGGGAGGCCATTAGCGACAGCACGCTGCGCGCCCCGGCGGATTCGCCAAACAGCGTGACGTTGGCGGCATCCCCGCCGAAGGCGTGGATATTCTCCTGAACCCACTGCAGAGCGGCAATCTGATCGAGCAACGCGAAATTATAGAGACGTTCGCCCGCCTCTTCTTCCAGCGCCGGATGGGCGAAAAAACCGAGATGGCCCAGCCGGTAGTTAACTGTCACCACCA
>ERZ773136.2470-NODE-2470-length-15528-cov-4.145802_pt1 | contig 15528 bp, 12 predicted proteins | sample MGYA00580855_ERZ773136 | MGnify/ENA primary metagenome ERZ773136 (study PRJEB29015, sample SAMEA2737860) | human gut metagenome | biome: human gut; feature: human-associated habitat; material: faeces | place: China | collected 2012 ... | reverse complement strand
TCGCAATTCTCCCTGTTTCGGCGGTCTCGGACGCACAAAAACTTGCCACTGGCAACTTTTTGTGCGTCCGAGCACGTGCTTTTTGTGTTACTTTTTGCACGCCGCAAAAAGTAACAAACCGTCCTCCCTTGCAGGGAGTTTCGAGGTTTTGCAAACCTCGAATCAGCGCACACAGGTAGCGGTTTCGCTGAAAACAATTAAATCCTTGCCGCTTCGCGGCTTTTCCGGCGGCAAAGCCGCCTCTCAAACTTTCCGCAACGCGGAAAGTTTGACTTGCAAAAACAGACGTTCTATGTTACAATAAGAAAAAAAGAGAATCGGGGAATGATCGTGCCGCAGAATTTCTACGACTTAAATCAATTGAATGATGAACAACGCGAGGCCGTCACGGCTACCGAAGGCTTTATCCGCGTCATGGCCGGCGCAGGAAGCGGAAAAACACGTGCGCTCGTGCATCGCTTTGCTTTTTTGGTAAACGAGATCGGTATCCTGCCCGGTCATATCCTCTGCGTCACCTTTACCAATAAGGCCGCCGGTGAAATGCGTACCCGTATCCATAACCTCACCGGCGATAACGATACCGGCTACATCTGTACCTTCCACAGCTTCTGCGTGTCTGTTCTGCATGAGGACGCACATGTCATCCAATATCCCGAAAGCTTTTTAGTGCTCGATAACTCCGATATCGACGATATGCTTGCGACCGTCTATGAGGAACGCGGATTGACGCTCCGGCATATGACCTTTTCGGCGGCACGCGATAAAATTGAAATATTAAAACTAAAAGAACGTCCCGATTACTATAAAGACCTTGTTCATCTCTCTATCGCCGGTCTAAAAGAAAAATACGATAACGCCGAAAGCGTGACCGATATCATCTTCTACGGCTATCTGTATGAGCAGAAAAAGTGTTTTGGCTTGGATTATAACGATTTGATCGTCCTTTCCTTGGATATTTTCGAAAACCATCCCGATATCCGCTTAAAATGGCAGAAACGCTTGGAATATATTATGGTCGATGAGTTTCAGGATATCGACGAGCCGCAGTATAAGCTCATGAAGGTGTTATGCGATTACCATAAAAACCTCTTTATTGTGGGCGACCCTGACCAAACCATTTATACCTGGCGCGGCGCAAGTATCCGTTATATTTTAAACTTTCCCGAAGAGTTTCCGGACACCGAAACCATCTATCTTTTGAAAAATTACCGCAGCACGCCGCAAATCATCGCCGCGTGCAATTCACTTATCCGCCAAAACAAAAACCGCGCCGAAAAAGACCTTATCCCTACACTTCCCGACGGCGAAAAACCGCTCTGCCACTATGCCGAGAACGCCGAAAAGGAAGCCGAATGGATAGCCGATGAGGTCGAAAAGCTGCATCAAAGCGGCGTCTCATATAAAGATATTACCGTCATGTACCGCGCGCATTACGTCACACGCACGCCGGAAACCGTTTTCCTCAACCGGAAAATTCCGTATGTGCTGTACAGCGGCGTACCGTTTTATGGTCGCGCCGAGATCAAAGACGCACTGTCGTATTTGCGCTTTTTGGTGTATAAGGACGATCTGTCGTTTGCACGCATTGTCAACAACCCCAAACGCAATATCGGCAAGCGCCGTATGGCGTTTTTGAAGGAATATGCCGATTCTCACGGCGTTTCGCTGTACGCGGCGCTCAAGGGGGCGTTGGAAGTGCAAGAGCCGCTTTTTGCGTCAACCGGCGCACGCGATTTTGTTGACCTTTTCGATACATTATCCGCCGATTACGCCGCACGTCCAGTTTCGGAGGTGTTAAGCGAGCTTCTCGAAAAAAGCGGCTACGAAAAAATGCTTCGCACCGAGGGCAGCTCCGAACGGCTGGATAATTTAGCAGAGCTAAAACAGGCCGTGCATGAGTTTGAGACCACCTGCGGCGAGGAGAGCACCGCCGAACAGTTTTTGACCAGCGCAGCGCTCTATACCGGTGCAGATATCGATTCCCACGGCGATAAGGTGCGCTTTATGACGGTTCACGCCGCCAAAGGCTTGGAGTTTCCGTATGTGTTCCTCTGCGGCATGAACGAGGGCATTTTTCCCTCCAAACGGCTGCGCACCAAGGCGGAAATGGAGGAGGAACGCCGGCTGTGCTTCGTGGCCATGACGCGTGCCGAAAAGAAATTATATCTGTCCGAAGCGGCCGGACGCGATTTTGACGGCGCACCGCGCTATCCGTCGCGCTTTCTCCTCGATATCGACGAAACGCTTCTCGATTTTACCGAACCGCCGCGCGAAGGGCTGATTGCCGACGCACGGGCGTATATTTCGGTACGCGAGGGACTTCTGACCGACAAAGAGCCGACCGTGTATCAGAGCGGCATGCGCGTTAAGCACTCAATTTTCGGCTTCGGTACGATTTTGGATACCGACGTGCAGAAAGGTACAAATCTTATCTTGTTTGACGATATGCCCACCGCAAGACAGATATCCTATCGGGCAAAATTAGAGATATTAGGCCTTTTGCCGACTGAAGATATCGACAAACTCATGGAGGAGCTTGAAAGAGCAGAAAAAAATCTGAAAAAAGTGTAAAAAAGTCTTGACATTGTCCTTGGGGTATGGTTTATAGTAATGCTGTCAATTATGAGTTGATTGAGACGATTTAACAGACGGCTTTACGAAAGGACTGTGCAAGATGAACTTAACAGGAAAAGAAATATTATTTTTAGGCGATAGTATAACGGAAGGCATGGGAACATCTTCAAACGACAAAAATTATGTATCCGTATTTGCAGAGCTTTCCGGAGCAAAGGTAAAAAATTATGGGATCAGCGGAACAAGAATTGCAAGACAAACCGGAAAGGCCGGAGAAGTACTGTGTGACAGGAGCTTTCTGGAACGTGTCGCTGAGATGGACGCAAATGCGGATGTCGTAGTCGTGTTTGGGGGAACTAATGATTTTGCAAGCGGAAATGCAAAAATCGGTGATTTTAATTCAAGGAACGAATGTACATTCTACGGTGCTGTACACCTTTTATGCGAAAGACTTTTAAACAAATATCCGGAAGCGGAAATAGTTTTTATGACGCCGCTTCACAGAGTGACTGAGGATTCCAAGACAAAGGAAATCGGAATTTCTGCCGAGCTGCCACTTTCGGGATATGTGTCGGTCATAAAGGAGGTTGCCGGATATTACGGCTTGCCCGTGTTGGATTTGTTTTATGAGAGCGGCTTGCAGCCGAAAGTTGCTGTTATAAGAGAAAACTATATGCCAGATGGCCTGCATCCGTCGGACAAAGGAGCAAGAAGAGTTGCGGAAAGATTATACGGATTCCTTTCGGCACTATAAAGAATGCTTGAAAGTATCTTGATAAAGGAGAAGCACAATGCAGATAAAAGAAGTATGCATTCTGACCGGACTTTCCGCAAAGGCTATTCGTTTATATGAATCCAAGGGTCTTGTTTCAGTCGAACGCGCAGCCAATGCCTATCGCGAATACACTGACGAGCAAATCGAACGGCTTTCGGCCATCCGGCGTTTCCGTATGACCGGCGTTTCGCTTGCCGATATCCGTCTGTGGGCGGACGGCTTGTTTGACGCAGAATCGCTGTTTAAAAAACGGTTACAAGAGCTTTCCGAAGAAAACGGGAAGAACAAGGAGCAGGAAAAGCTGTGCCGCGCCTTTCTAATGCAGTCGGATGAAAGCGCTTTGAGCGTTTCGCAGGAAACGGCTGTCGGCGCATTATTTGATGACCCGGAGCTTTTGCGCCCCAGTGCGCTTTCCGAGGGACATCGGCTGTCGCTCGGCATCGATATCGGCACGACCACGATCAGCGCCGCCATTGCCGACCTTGACGAACACTGTCAGGCAGCCTGCTACACGCTTCCCAACAAAAGTGCCGTCAAGACGGATGAATCCTACCGGCATGAGCAGGACGCCGCATGGATCGCCGATAAGCTTTCGAAATTTTTAGAATCGGTCATCGGCGCGTTTCCCGGAATCTGTTCTATCGGCGTGACCGGGCAAATGCATGGCATCGTGTATACCAACACACACGGAAACGCCGTTTCGCCGCTTTACACCTGGCAGGACACACGCGCCGCGGCAAAAATGCCGGACGGCAAGACTTACAGCGAGGATATAAAAGAAAAAACCGGCTATACCGTCATGCCCGGCTATGGCTTTGCAACCCATTATTATAACAGAAAAAACGGTCTTGTACCGGAAAGCGCGGCGTACTTATGCACGATCGGCGACTATGCCGTCATGCGCATGACCGGAAACACACGTCCGCTCATACATGCGTCCAATGCGGCAAGTCTTGGCTTTTTCGATGTCAAAACCGGTTTATTTGACCGCGAAGCGCTCAAAAAAATAGGCATCCGCGCGGACTTTCTTCCCGAAATGGCCATGGGAGAGCCGGTTGCCGGGTTTTATCGCGGTATCCCGGTCACGGTCGCTATCGGGGATAATCAGGCGGCCTTTTTCGGGTCGGTGCGTGACGAGGCAAACGACCTGTCGGTCAATTACGGTACGGGAAGTCAGATATCGCTCTGCGTGAACGCCGATTTTCCGACGCCGCTTCTGCCGCTTGAGCTGCGGCCTTATGTAGAGGGGCAAGCCTTGTTAAACGGTTCGGCGTTATGCGGCGGCCGCGCTTATGCTTTTTTGGAAAAATTCTTCCGCGCGTATTTGGATACCGGCGAAGAGCAGTACGAAAAGCTCAATGCGCTTGCGGAAAAGGCGCTGAAATCCGGCGAGGTCTTAAAGGTACGCACCACCTTTTGCGGTACGCGCAAAGACCCGTCGATACGCGGCGCGATAGAAAATATCGGTGAAGAAAACTTTACGCCGGCCGCACTTGCACGCGGCGTTTTGGAGGGCATGGTAGACGAGCTATACGACATGTATGAGAAAAGCGGCGTAACCATGCGCGGCCGGCTTGTCGCTTCGGGCAATGCCGTTCAAAAGAATCCGACCTTATGTAAATTGCTTTCCGAACGCTTCGGTATGCCGCTTTTCTTACCGGCTTTGCGGGAGGAGGCTGCGTTTGGTGCGTCGCTTGCGGCAGCGCACTTTGCGCTCGCGCTTCCCCTAAACGAGGTCAAAAGCTGCATTCCGTATCATCCGGAAAATCCGGATAAAAAATAAGGAAGGATAAAAGAAAATGAAAACAACAGTTACGAAAATCTCTTTCGATAAATACGATATCTGCTTCTCTGTTTCCCGTACGAATCCCGTAACAGCGCAAACACCGGACGGCCAACCGGCCTTAGAGGCGGTTTGGGACGAAAACGGTCTTGCCGTAAAGTTTTATACCTCTTTCCGCACCTGGCCGCTCGTGCTTACCGCTCCGCATGCTTCCAACGGGAATATCCTGCTTCGCGTGCGCCCGTACCGCGTCGAGCTTTGGGCGGGCGGCGTGCTTTGCGACGAGGAGTGGCCGGTCGGTACCTTTGGCGTGGCCGATGCCGTGTGGAATACGCCGGTCGAGGTGAAGCCTTATACCGAGGATCCGACGCCGCTTCCGACCGTTCTCGGAACGTTCCGGAATGCCGAAGGCTGGCGGCCGGAGGAGAACGTTTTTGTCGGCGACTGTATGCCGTATTCCGATTCCGAGCGCTATCATGTCATCTATTTAAAGGATCGTCATCACCATAACAGCAAATATGGCTCCGGCGCACATCAATGGTCGCACATTTCCACTGACGATTTCGAAAACTGGCAAATCCATCCGGATGTGGTAGAGATCGACGAGCAATGGGAGGGTTCTATCTGCACCGGCTCGCATATCGAATATAATGGCAAGCACTATCTGTACTATACCATCCGCGCCTGCGACGGTTCGCCTGCCCCTATCTGCCGCAGCGTTTCGTCAGACGGCTATCATTATGAAAAGGACCGCGCGTTCCGTATGGTGTTAAGCGACGCGTACTGCAAGGTGTCGGCACGCGATCCGAAGGTCGTTTTGGCCGAGGACGGCATTCTGCACATGTTCGTGACGACAACGCTGCTTTCCAAAGAAAAAGGCTGTCTCGCGCACTTGACTTCATCGGACGGCAACGTCTGGCGCGAAGAGCCAACGCCGATCTATATTGCTCCCGACGGCGACCAACCCGAATGCCCGGACTATTTCAAGTATCATGATACCTACTATCTTGTGTTCAGCCATGGCGGCAGCGGACAGTATCTGTATTCCAAAAAGCCGTTTACCGATTGGCAGAAGCCGGAAAATCCTCATATTCCCTGTGAAAGCGTGCCGAAAATGGCGCTGTGGAAAGGAAAGATCGTCTTTGTCGGCTTTGACCGCATCGGCGGCTATGCCGGAAATATGACGTTTCTTACGCTCGAACCCGGCGCAGACGAGTTGTTCCCGAAGCAAGGTTAACACGGGCACAAGAAAAGAGCGCCGAAAGGAGAATTGCCGTGCCGAATTTACTTAAAATGGGTGACTTCGACCTCACGGTCGAATCGATCGTCCTTGTTCACCGCTGTACCTTTGAATACGGCTCCAATATCAGCGATTACCGTACCGGACGCGGTACGGCCGGGCTTGTTCTGTGCCTGTCGGGAAACGGCAGGTATGAGTTTGACGGCCAAGAGCTTATCCTTACGCCGGGACATATGCTGTTTTTGCCGGCCGACAGCCGGTATGTCGTGACAAGCGCCGAAAAAGACGAGCCGTTTCGCCATATCACCGTCAATTTCCGGCTTTCCGCGGCGCATGGCGAGGAAAATACGGCGTTCGAAGCAATTCTTGTGAATCGTTTGCGCTATATCTCCTCTAAAGAGATTTCCGCCGTGTCGGAGGAGCTTTTGGAGCGGTTGGTTTCGGTCTGGCAGACTAAGACCTACGGCTTTGCCGTGCTTGCAAAGTCCATGCTCTATGAGATTTTATATCTGTATTTTGCCGACGCGGTGCGGCACGGCAGTTCAGATGACGATTACCGGAAAATTCTTCCGGCCAAGACCTTTTTGGACACGCACTATACCGAAGATCAGCCAATAAACGAGCTTGCGGCCATGTGCCGGCTCAGCGAGACGCACTTCCGGCGGCTGTTTATGCGCGTGTTCGGCTGTTCGCCGGGACAATACCGCTTGCAGAAGCGTTTGCTTCGGGCAAAAGACCTGCTTTTATCCGGCGAATATTCAGTTGCAGAGGCGGCAAAGGCAGCCGGTTTTGACGACCCCAATTACTTCGGACGCGTTTTTCGGGCGCATATGGGCATGACGCCGTCCGAAGCGGCAAAAGGTGTTTGATCTTCCGAAAAAACGCCGCTTTTATTGCATAATTCACAAAAAATACCGGGAAAGCTCCCGGTATTTTTTTGTCGAAAAGCTCTTGACAAATTTCCTTTTTGTAGTATAATACTTTCCGTAAGAGTTAGTTAAGCCAAACTAACTTCAAGTAAAACGAAAGGCGGAGGACATGCATGGCGTATTTGGAAGTTGCGGGTCTTACCAAAAGCTTCGGCGAAGGAAGCGGTAAGGTCGAGGTTTTGCGCGGCGTCGATATGACAGTGGAAAAGGGCGAGATGTGTACCATTTTAGGCCCGTCCGGCAGCGGCAAATCCACGCTTTTGAATGTCATCGGCGGTCTTGACGGAGCAGACGGCGGAAAGATACTCATTGACGGCAAGAACCTTGTCGGTCTTGACGCGGAGGAACTGTCGGCGTTCCGGCGCGACTATCTCGGCTTTGTCTTTCAGTTTTACAATCTTGTCCCCAACTTAACGGTGCTTGAAAACATCGAAGTCGGCGAGTATCTTTCGGACGAGCCGCTCGACATGAACGAAATTCTGAACGTCCTCGGCTTGGAGGAGTTAAAAAACCGCTTTCCGCATGAGCTTTCGGGCGGCCAACAGCAACGCTGCTCGATCGGGCGTGCGCTCATCAAGAACCCAAAACTTCTTCTCTGCGACGAACCGACCGGCGCGCTTGACTACAAGACCTCCAAGGACATTTTAGCGCTCATCGAGCGCATTAACGCCGCCTATAACACTACCATTCTTATGGTTACGCACAACGAGACCATAAGCGCCATGACGCACAAGACCGTGTATCTCAAGGACGGTACGGTAAGCCGCATTGCCGTCACGGAAAACCGCACGCACGCGTATGAGCTTGAGTGGTGACGCGTCATGATCCTAAACAGACGCTTGATTCGCGATTTCAAGGACAATTTGGTGCGCAATGTGGCGATGATCCTCATCGTCGCGTTATCCATGGCGTTGGTGGTGGCGCTCTGCTCCAACACCGAGTGCTTAAACTATGTCATTCACGATGAATGGGAAAAGTGCAAGGTCGAGGACGGCAGCTTTGAAACGTATGTGCCGCTGTCCAAACGGAACATGCTTGACCTTGCGGAATTGGATGTCACGATAGAAAAAATGTTTTACACCGACGTACCGGTAAACGATGTGTCGGTACTTCGTTTTTTTGTAAACCGCAAAAAGATCGACCTTGCCTTTGTCGAACAAGGCCGCGCGCCCCAGAGCGATAACGAGCTGTTTATGGAAAAGCTGTATGCGGCCAATCACGGGCTTTCGGTGGGTGATACGTTCTATGTCGGCTCATACCCGTTTGTTATCTGCGGCATCGGCTGTATTCCCGATTACGGCTATGTCAAGCAGAACACGTCGGATGTGGCGCAGAACGACGAATTTTCGGTAGCCTTGGTAACCGCCGGCGCATTCGAAGCCGTCAAGGGCACGAATAAGGTCGTTTACAACTACGCATACCGGCTCGGCGAGAACTGCACCGCCAAGGACTTAAAGAAAAAGTTAGTGAAGTTAGATTTCGACCCGAATTCCGTCAAGGATACCTATATCCGCGGACTGATTGCCCAAGCGGACACGCTGAACCATGAGTTCAACGCTTTTACCGACGCCGTTCGCTACGGCTCGGAAAGCCTTGCGCGCGGCATTCATTCGGTCGGACGCGCCTATGCCTCCTTTGACGGCGAACGCGCGACCAAAGAGTTGTATAACGGCGCCATGTCGCTTTCCAACGCGGCCGTGCTGTTCAAGGAGCAGTTCGGAAAGTATCTTGCCGATAACACCAAAGTGGAATTCATCAACCTTTCCGGCTTTGCCGAAGCCAAATACAGCATCCGGATAAACGACCCGTTAAACGACTCCAAGCTGGGCAAGCAGGCGGCGCTTGTGGTGGGCGTTATCTTACTTATGCTGCTTACCTATATGCTTGCGATCTTCGCCGGCGGCACAATCGAAAAGGAGCGCGCCATCATCGGAACGCTGTATGCGCTCGGCTACAGCAAAAAAGAGATCTTATCGCATTATATGAAAATTCCGATGTTTATTACGCTGTTTGGCTCGCTTGTCGGTTTAGTAAGCGGCTTTAAGCTCGTCGATATTCTGGCGCAGGCGTATACAACCATGTATTCGTTTCCGGATCTGGTGCGCGTACATCCGCTGTATGTGGAATTGTACGCTGTCGGAATGCCGGCGTTTCTTTCCTATGTCATCAACCGGCACGTGCTAAAGAAAAAGTTAGACGAAACGCCGCTTCAGATGATGCATGAAAAGGTGACCGGGATCGGCCGCATGAACTTTGAGCTGCACGGCATGAGCTTTTCGGTCAAATACCGTATCCGTCAGTTCTGCCGCGAATTAAAAGGCAATTTGACGCTGTTTGCCGGCGTGATCCTATCGGTGCTTCTCATGATGTTTTCCTTTTCCTGCTTCGGCAGTATTACCTCCTACATCAACAGCATCGCGGACGATGTGCATTATGAATATCAATACATTTTGCGAAACCCCGTCGAGGATCTGCCTAAGAATGCGGTGGTCGGCTATACGGCCGGCTTTAACGTGGACTATGCCATGACCGGCGGTGAAATGGAAGTGACGCTTTCGGGCATTGACCGCGATAATCCGTACTTCGACTTTGCCGCCGATTTATCCGACGAGCCGGGAGAAGTATATATGTCCAGCTCGGTGCGTATCAAATTCGACTACAAGGTCGGACAGACGGTAGTCTTTCACGACAGCGCCGAGGACAAGCGGTATGCCTTCAAAATTGCCGGCGAGGTCGAATACGGCAGCGGCTTATATTTCTTCATGAATCTTGACGCCATGCGCGAGGCTTTCGGATTAGAATATTTCGATAAGGACGACCTCAAAAAAGGCGAACGAATGCCGAAAGCAAGCGATTATTACTACAACACGGTCTATTCCGACGAGCCGATCACTTTCCGGCACAACATGATGGTCTCGCAGATCGTTAAGAGCGATTTGCAGCGCGGTGCGGATAAGTTTATGACGCTCATGGGCGATATGATCTATATGTTAGTCGGTGTGTCGGTAGTCATCTTCGTTGCGGTGATGTACCTCTTGATGAAGCTGGAAATTGACCGCAGCAGCTTCTCGATATCGCTTCTCAAGGCGCTTGGGTACAAGGAAAAGACCGTCAACAGCTTTTATCTCGGCAACAGCTTTTATGTGACGGTGGTGTCGCTTGTAGCAGGAATACCGGTGTGCAAGCTGCTTGTCAATGTGCTGTATCCCTATTGCGTCTCCAATGTCAACGGCGGCTTCCCGGCAGTGATCCTGCCGCTGCACTACGTGTACATCGTGCTTATCGCGCTTGCAAGCTTTTTTGCGACGCGTGCCATGTTAGTGCGGTACTTGAATAAGATCAAGTTAACGGACATCCTAAAGAACCGCGAATAAGGTGATTTTTGCATAAAACTCCTCTGAAATGCCTCCTTTGACGCTATCAGAACCCCGTTAAAAAAATAATACTTGACAAGACGCGCATGTTTGCATATAATTATGTGTGGTGAATCGGAGAAATCTTCCGATTTAAAGTTATAAAGACAATTCTACGCAGAAAAGAGGTTTGACCATGGTAGAAACGATCATCGACTTACTTGCCAAGCAGTTCCGTATCGATCCGTCCACAATTGACGCCGATACCAACATTGTCGAGGATCTCGGCGCCGACTCCCTTGAAATCGTTGATATGCTTATGGCTATCGAAGAAAACTTCGGCATAACGGTTTCCGATGAAGAAGCGCTTACGCTTAAGACCGTAAAGGATGTTGCGGACTTCATCGAAGAAAAAAAGATGTAAAAGAACAGAATGTATAGCGCATTTATTTAATTTACATTTAAAGGTATAAATCGGGAGCATTATGCTGTAGAATAACAGAGGGCGTAATGCTCTCGGTTTGTTTCGCCGTCACTCGCGTGCGAAAGCACGCTTTAAATATAAATGCGCGCGAAAAAAGCGCGTAAGCAAGAAAGGGATTTTCAATTCCATGAGCGAAAAAAGATTTGTTTATGCCGATAACGCAGCTACCACAAGCGTTCATCCGAGAGTGCTTGCGGAAATGCTCCCGTATCTCGGCGAATTTTACGGAAATCCGTCCAGCCTATATTCCAAAGGGCAGCAGGTTTTCACGCTCTTAGAGGGTGCGCGTGCGCGCATCGCGGCGATCTTAGGGTGTGAAGCGCGTGAGATCTATTTCACCGGCTGCGGCTCAGAGGGCGATAACTGGGCGATCAAAGGCGCGGTTGACGCTTATTTGCAAAAGAATAAGGTATCGACCTGCCATGTCATCACAACGAAGATCGAGCATCATGCCGTGCTCAACACCTGCAAGGCGCTCGAAAAGAAAGGCATTGCCGTGACCTATCTCGACGTCGATCACGACGGTAAGGTAGACCCGGACGATGTCATTAAGAATCTGCGCGACGATACCTGTATCGTGGCCGTTATGTACGCCAACAACGAAATCGGCACCATCGAACCGATTGCCGAGATCGGCGAAAAGATCAAGCAATACAACGAGCAAAACAAGAAAAAGGTTCTGTTCTTTACCGACGCGGTTCAGGCCGTCGGGCATGTTCCGGTCGATATTAAAACGCTCCATGCGGACATGCTTTCGCTGTCCGGTCACAAGTTCCGCGCTCCTAAAGGCGTGGGCGCACTGTATATCAAGAGCGGCGTGGTAATAAAAAGCCTTATCGACGGCGGCGGACAGGAACGCGGCAAGCGCGGCGGCACGGAAAACGTGGCGTCGATTATGGGTCTTGCCAAGGCGCTCGAAATCGCAAGCGAAGAAATGAAGGACGACAATGCACGTCTTGCCATGCTTCGCGATGAGCTTATCTACCGTCTGACTACCGAGATTCCGGAATCGCAGCTTACCGGTCATCCGACTAAGCGCTTACCCGGCACGGCAAGCTTCGTCTTTAAGTATATCGAGGGCGAATCGCTCCTTTTGCTTCTTGACGCAGAAGGCATTTGTGCGTCTACCGGCTCGGCTTGCTCGTCCAAGTCCCTTGAGCCGTCGCATGTGCTGCTTGCCATCGGACTTCCGCACGAGATCGCACACGGCTCGCTCCGTCTGACGCTTTCGCACGAAACCACCAAAGAGGACATTGATTACATCGTCGAAAAGGTGAAATACGTCGTTCAGACGCTTCGCAACTTCTCGCCGATCTGCCCCAAAGAATTAAAGCAACACTAAACGGTGTTGTATATCCCTATAAAGGAGGATTTTTACCATGTTATATTCAGCGAAGGTTATGGATCATTTTACACATCCGCGCAACGTCGGCGAAATGCCGGACGCAACGGCTGTCGGTGAAGTCGGCAACGCCAAGTGCGGCGACATTATGAAGATATATCTGAAGATCGACGAAAACGACGTCATTACCGACGCAAAGTTCGAAACGTTCGGCTGTGCGTCTGCCATTGCCACCTCGTCCATGGCGACCGAGCTTATCAAGGGTCAGCCGATCTCCAAGGCGCTTGAGCTGTCCAACGCGGCTGTTGTAGAGGCGCTCGACGGACTGCCGCCGGCAAAAATCCATTGCTCGGTGCTTGCTGAAGAAGCCGTCAAGGCGGCTGTTTTGGATTATTACAAAAAGACCGGCCGCGATACGACCGAGCTTGAAAAGGAATGCGGCGGCTGTTGTGCATGCTGCGGTGCGCATGAAGAAGAGCACCGTGCCGTCCCGGAAGAGGAATAATTCGAAAAACCCGAATTTTCCGAAAGTTTCGACAGTTTAAGGAAGAAAGATTATGAAAAACGTCTATATCGCCAATGACCATGCAGCGGTCGATTTAAAAAACGAGCTTTGCGGCTACATTGAAAGCCTTGGCTTTCATGTTGTCAATCTCGGTACGGATGAAAAGACCAGCGTCAACTATCCGGAATATGCCGAAAAAGCGGCAAAGGCCGTGCTTGCCGACCAAGGCTCGCTCGGCGTGTTGATCTGCGGCACAGGCATCGGCATGTCGCTTGCCGCCAATAAGGTGCATGGGATCCGTGCGGCCGCGGTCAGCGAGGTGTACAGCGCGAAATTAACGCGTCAGCACAACGACGCCAACGTCCTCGCGCTCGGCGCGCGCGTTGTCGGCCCGGGCCTTGCGCTGAAGATCGTTGACACCTTCCTCGACACCCCGTTTTCCAACGGCGAGCGGCACATCCGCCGCATAGAGATGATAGAGGACTGATTACCCGAAGCTGGGGGGAACTTTTTTGGCAAGAAACAGTGAATTTTACAAAGGCAGGCGGAAAAAACGCAGCTACGCGATAATTCCCGCCGCCGTTATAATAGGCATCATCGTGCTGACCGTTGTATTGTTCTATTCGATGCAGCAGTACGCCGTCATCTCCAAGGATGGCGTATCGGTCGAGCTGCCGCTTCTCGAGAGCGAGGAGAAAACGACCGTGGACTCCGAGGGCAACGTCGTGAAGGTGTTCGATCCGGTGGACGCGTCGATAACCTTTGACGATCCGGACTACTCCGGCGTCGAGGCGCAGGTCGGCGAGGACGTCCCCGCGATGCGCGCAATCTACGTCTCGAGCGAGAACATCACGCAGGACAAGCTCAACGAATACGCTGACCGTCTCAGCGTTGGCAACGCGCTCGTGCTGGAGATGAAGCCCGTGAGCGGCAACCTCATGTGGAACTCGCAGGCACAGGCCGCGGTAAATTACGGCCTGTATGTCGAGACGGATCAGACCCGCCAGATACCGGAGCTTATCGCGGGGCTGAAAGCCCGCGAGGACAAGGACATCTACCTTGTCGCGGAGATAAACGTCTGCCGCGATGCGCTGTACGCGTCCCGCAGCACGACCGTATGCCTGCGCACCGAGCTCGGCGGCAACTACACCGACGACGAGGGCGCGTGGCTCGACCCGTATAATACCGAGCTTCGGCAGTACGTCGTCGATATGTGCAACGAGCTTTACGACATGGGCTTTGACGAGGTCGTGCTCGCAAACGTCCTGCACCCGACGATAACCGACGAGAACACCAAGCTTGTTTACACGCGCGACATGTCCTCCCCGCCGAGCGCCGTGAACGCGGTGTGCGGCTTCGCGGTGAGCGTGGCGGACGCATTGCAGGACAGGGCGGGGCGGCTCTCGATATACTGCTACAGCCGCAAGGCGCTTGTCGGCCCCGACACCTCGAACGGGCAGGACGCGGTGCTGTTTATGAAGCTCTTCGACCGCGTGTACCACCCGACGGACAAGGGCACCTATGTCTATAACATGGAGGATATCACGCCGCGCGTCACGCTCGGACAGGCGGAGTACCGCTTCGTGCCGGTGGTCGTGAACTATCTGCCCAGCCCCTCGGATTCAATATCCTGGGTGCTGATAGACAAGGAAGAGCCCAAGAGCGAATGACGCGTCCGGAGGAGGCCGAACATGGAGATATCTGTTGAAAAGCTCGGCGAGCTTCAGCCGGAGGACTGCGTTATATGCGACATCCGCGGCGAGCACGACCGCGCCTACGGTTTCATTCCCGGCTCCGTCGGCATAAGCGCGGAGGAACTGCTGGCGTTCCCGCCGGGCGACGGGAAAAAGCTGATAATCTACTGCGCCCGCGGCATCGTTAGCGTAGACCTCGCGGACGAGCTGTGCGACCGCGGACTTGAGGCGTACAGCCTTGAGGGCGGCTACATCGCGTGGCTGCGCGCGGAGATGCGCCGCCGCAACGACGAGGAGCTGCGCGAGCGGGTCGAGCAGAGCATACGCAAGAAATTCCGCGTGTCGCTGATGAGCAAGTTTATAAAGGCGCTCAAGACCTATCAGCTCGTCAACGAGGGCGACCGTGTCGCGGTGTGCATCTCCGGCGGCAAGGACTCGATGCTGATGGCGAAGCTTTTTCAGGAGCTGAAGCGGTACAGCGAGGTCAATTTTGAGGTCAAGTACCTCGTGATGGACCCAGGCTACAATGCCGACAACCGCCGCATAATCGAGGATAACGCCCGCGCGCTGGGCATACCGGTCACGATATTCGAGACGGACATTTTCGAGTCCGTTTACAACGTCGAGAAATCGCCGTGCTACCTCTGCGCGAGGATGCGCCGCGGCTACCTGTACCGCTTCGCGCAGGAGCTGGGCTGCAATAAAATTGCGCTTGGGCACCATTATGACGACGTTATCGAGACCATACTCATGGGCATGCTGCACGGCGCGCAGATACAGAGCATGATGCCGAAGCTGCACAGCACGAATTTCCCCGGCATGGAGCTGATACGCCCGCTGTACCTCATC
>ERZ773136.2460-NODE-2460-length-15579-cov-9.192734_pt1 | contig 15579 bp, 14 predicted proteins | sample MGYA00580855_ERZ773136 | MGnify/ENA primary metagenome ERZ773136 (study PRJEB29015, sample SAMEA2737860) | human gut metagenome | biome: human gut; feature: human-associated habitat; material: faeces | place: China | collected 2012 ... | reverse complement strand
AGGGCGAGGGTCCACCCGTTCCCATCCCGAACACGGAAGTTAAGCTCGCTTCTGCTGACAATACTTGGCTGGAGACGGCCCGGAAAGATAGGTAGCGCCAACACAAAAGCCTGTGACATTTGTCACAGGCTTTTGGCATATATGGGAGTACGGTTCGGTATGCCTGCGGCATCTTTCCGTGACATAGAGTATTTGCCTGATTGACGTCTGTTGTAGTAGATGGTATATTGGTGGTGAACTTATACGGAGGAAATACATATGGAGCAGAAACAGCTAAAAATGTGGCTGCCCTCATTTTTGACTTGGCGGGCCGAGCGTGTATTGCAGAAACAAGCAGAGATGGGTTATCTGCTCATAGCTGTAGAAAATTTTGGAAGCTTCTATACATTCTCCTTTGAGAGTGCGCCGCCATTGCCGCGGCGGTTCTATGTATTCCGACAGGACGATATCGGAAAGTGGGGCGCACACGGAAGATCTCCGAAAGAAATCGCCGAGGAGGAGATCAGCCCCTATTGTGCAGAGATCTTCGAATGCAGCGATAGCTGCTCCTTTGTGGCGGAAATACAGCAGGATGTGCCGGATGACGTAATAAGCAAAACCGTTGAAAGACGGATGCGGAACACAGCAAAGTATCATGTGGAGCTTTTGGTAACTTGGTTATTGCTGCCAGTGATATGCCTCATTGTAGTGACCGTAACGAATACGCCATGGGAGTGGGGGAATAAGACAGCATATGCAATGCTTATGGGCACGCTGCTGATGTACCATGCTGCCGCTGCGATAATTAGCTATACACATCGATAGCAAAAGCACCCTTTCGGGTGCTTTTGTTTATCTTCGAAGAAATTATTTGCTCCAGTGCTTCAGCTTTGGCAGCATCTGATTGAAATAGGTTCTGGCCTGCTCCGGAGGGAACTGCTCGTTGGACATATGGGTGACGAGAAACTCCAGGAGCTGCTCCATGCTGTCATAGGTGAACTTGCTGTCGGTATAGCACCACTTACAGTAGTCCTCGTTGAAGCTGCCGTCCAGATCCCGGCTGATGACCTCATCACTGTCCAGAGGCATACCACAGCACTGACAGATCAGCTTGCGAGGGTCACCCAGCAGATGATTGATGGAGGTATCAAACAGTACTGTATTTAGATATTCTGTAAAGTATAAATGCATTACAGAATGACTTTACTTCATAAAAGAAGAAAAGGGTACCACGGCGGGCGGAATGGCGGCATCGGACAGGCGTTTTTCCATCCAGACCACGTCGTACCAGGTGTCAAACTTGTATCCGCAGCGGTGGAAGGTGCCCACGATTTCGTAGCCGCGCCGGGTATGGAAATCAATGCTGGCGCGAGTCAGGTGGGGGTCGCCGTCCGAAATAGGTGCGGCGATGCAGGCGTACAGCACCTGTACATTCTGAGCGCGGGAGGCGTCCTCCAGCGCCTGGTACAGCCGGGTGCCCAAACCACCGCGACGGCAGTCCTGCCGCAGATAGATGCTGGTTTCCGCCGCCCAGGCGTAGGCTGCGCGGCTGCCCAACTGTCCGGTGTAGGCATAGCCCACGATCTCGCCATCGCGTTCTATGACCAGGTAAGGATGCGTGTGCAGTGTGTTTTTAATACGCTGGCGGAAGTCATCCAGCGTGGGCACTTCATACTCAAATGTGATGGCGGTTTCGATGACATAGGGCGCATAGATATCCAGCAGCGCCGGGGCGTCATCAGAGACTGCGGGGCGGATATGTATCATATGCAACACCTTCTTTCGCTTTGTTGCGTTTGATTATACTATGGGAACGGTACCGGTGCAATAGATAAAAAACGCTAAAAAAATGTAGGAGTTTTACAAAAAAATTCTTCCCAAAATCCGACAGATATGGTATACTACTCCCGATTTAATATTTGAGAACAGACCGTGGTCTGTTGTCATTTTCCAAGTGGAAAATGAGAACTTCTGCAAACACACGAACGAAGGGAAGTGAGGGAACTTGAGCGAGCTGCTGCGTATGGAGCATATCAGCAAGCGGTTTGGTGATTTTTACGCCAACAAGGATATCAGCCTGACCGTCAACCGCGGCGAGGTACTGACCCTGCTGGGTGAGAACGGTGCCGGTAAGTCCACGTTGATGAACATTCTCATCGGCCTTTATCAGCCCACGGAGGGAAAGATATTCCTCAATGGCAAAGAGGTGCGGATCGAGTCCCCCAGCCAGGCAGTCAAGCTGGGAATCGGCATGGTGCACCAGCACTTTATGCTGGTGGAGGCAATGACTGTCTTTGAAAATATCATCCTGGGCGACAAGCACGCCAAGGGCCTGTTTATCGACCGGGCGGCTCGCCGCAAGGAGATCGAGGAGCTGTCTGCCAAGTACGGCCTGGACGTGCAGCTGGACAAGCTTATCACCGAGATATCCGTGGGCGAACAGCAACGCACCGAGATACTGAAGGCGCTGTACCACGGTGCGGAGTTGCTGATCCTGGACGAACCCTCTGCCGCACTGACCGATATCGAGGTCGAGGGTTTGTTTGCCATTATGCAGAAGCTCATCGGCGAAGGGAAGAGTATTATCTTCATCAGCCACAAAATGCGCGAGGTCCTGCATATCTCTGACCGCATCACCGTCCTGCGTCTGGGCGAGGTGGTGGGCACCGTGGCCCGCGCTGATACCGATGGTCAGAAACTGGCCAATATGATGATCGGTAAGGAACTGACCGAGTCACAGTACGAGAAGGTGGATGCCTCCGGCGCTGAGGTCGTGGCGTCTCTGGACCATGTGGACTATGACAAGGAACATAAGCACAGCGGTGTCAACGATATGACCCTGCAGATCCGCAGCGGTGAGATCGTAGGAATCGCCGGCGTGGACGGCAATGGTCAGACCCAGCTGGCGCAGCTGATCACCGGCGTTATCACGCCTCAAGGCGGCAAGATATACCTGAAGGATAGGAGCGTAGCGGTCTTCGACCCCCATTCTTTCATTACAGACGGCGTTTCCCACGTTCCTGAGGACCGCAACGCGCAGGGCCTGGTGGGAGATATGTCCATTGCGGAGAATTTGGTGCTCAAGGAGACCGATTCTCCCAAGTTCAGCCGGGGTAAGGGCCTGCGGCTGAACAAACGTGCCATTCACGACTATGCCGAGGAGATGGTGCAGAAGTACGACGTGCGCTGCACCTCTGTGGGGCAGACGGTCCGCAGCCTATCCGGCGGCAACCAGCAGAAGGTCATCCTGGCCCGTGAGCTGGAGTCCCAGCCGTCCCTGCTGGTGATGGCGCATCCCACCCGCGGCCTGGATATCGGCGCGGCCAGCTTTGTTCACGAGCAGATGATCGCTGCCCGTGAGCGCGGTGTAGGGATCCTGCTGATCAGCGCAGACTTCGATGAGATACTGGAGATGTCCGACCGCATCCTGGTCTGCTTCGAGGGGCAGATTATGGGCGAATTCTCCGGAAAAAACCCGCCCATCGAGGAGATCAGCCTCGCCATGACGGGCAAGTGAGGGGAGGAGCTGCGATATGGAAAAGTTAAAACGTTCTCTGGGCAGCTTCGTTGTCCCGCTGCTGTCCATTATCCTGGCTTTTGTGATCGGCGGTATCATTATGGCGGCCCTGGGTGCCAATCCCTTTGACGCGGTGAAATACCTCTTCCAGGGAGCTTTCGGCTCCAAGGCCAATATTGGCACGACACTAACCAAGGCCACGCCCCTGATGTTCACCTCCCTGTGTGCCTGCTTCGCGTACAAGTGCGGTGTGTTCAACCTGGGCGGTGAAGGCCAGTTCCTTATGGGTTCCATCGCCGCATTCGTTACGGCGTATTTCTCCGGTGTTACCGGCTTTGCCGGTGTGCTGCTGGCGCTGCTGGCCGGTACGCTGGCCGGCGGTATCTGGGGCATGATCCCCGGCCTGCTGAAGATCGGCCGCGGCCAGAACGAGATGATCATCTCCATCATGCTCAACTATGTGGCTACCTTGTTTATGGGCGTGCTGTACACCAGCTGGATCCGCGACGCCAGCGTACCACAGACCCCCGCGGTGGACGACCTGGTGAAGCTGCCCCGTGTAATCACCGGAATGCGCTTTACCTGGGGCTTTGTCATCGCCGTGGTGGTGGGCCTGGTGCTGTATTACGTGCTGTTCTGGACCAGCGGCGGCTTCAAGCTGCGGGCGGTGGGCTATAACATGACCGCCAGCCGCTTTAATGGTATCCATGTGAAGCGCTGCATGCTGACCAGCTTCATTATCTCCGGTGCCATTGCCGGCCTGGGCGGCGGCGCAGAGCTGCTGGGCACCCAGTTCCGGCTGATCAACGGCTTCGGGGCGGGCTACGGCTTCGACGGTGTGGCTATGGCACTGATCGGCCAGCTGCACCCCATCGCGACGATGGTGGTGGCATTGTTCTTTGCTGTGCTGCGTGTGGGTTCCACCACTATGCAGGCGGCCACCGGTGTTCCCACCAGCGTTTCCGATATCATCCAGGCGTTGGTCATTGTGTTCTCCGTGGCCGGTATGGCGCTGACCAAGCTGCCTGAATTCCAGGCGTGGAAGGATCGCGTGTTCTCCAAGAGAAAGGCGGGTGACAAGTAATGGATTGGATCTCCAGCTTACTGTTGGCAACGGTTCGGCTTGCCATCCCTCTGTTGCTTATCTCACTGGCCGAGTTGTACGGCCAGCGGGCCGGCATGGTGAATATCGGCCTGGAGGGCCTGGCTGCCATCGGCGCGCTGGTGGGCTTTCTGATGTGCTACATCACCGGCTCCAACTGGATCGGTCTGCTGTGCGGTGCGTTGGCGGGCCTGCTGGTCAATATGATCTACGCCTTTTCCACCGTCACCCTCTGCGCGGACCATACGGTCTATGGCATGGCCATCAACATATTCGCTCCGGCGCTGGCGTCGTTTATCTACCGCATCGTGTTCGGTACCGGTTCAGACCTGAAGCAGATCATTACCATGCCCAGCATTGCTATTCCCGGACTGAAGGACATCCCGGTCATCGGTCCACTGCTGTTTGATCAGAGTCCCATGGTCTATCTGACGCTGCTGTTGGTGGTGTTCACCTCCATTTTCTTCAACCGTACCCGTGCGGGATTGAGCTATAAATCCGTGGGCGAGCATCCGCAGGCGGCCGCTACGCTGGGCATCAATGTCATCGGCGTGAAGTATCTGGCCTGCATGATCTGCGGTGCGCTGGCCGGACTGGGCGGAGCATACCTGACCACCTGCTATTCCAGTACCTACACCGACGGTATCGTGGCCGGCCGCGGCTTCATCGCCCTGGCTGCCGTGATCTTTGGCCGCTGGAGTGCCGGCGGCATCCTGCTGGCCTGCCTGTTCTTCGGCTTCTGCGATGCGCTGCAGATCCGGCTTCAGGTCTCCGGCATCGCCATCCCGTACCAGTTCTTCCAGATGATCCCCTATGTGGCCACCGTGGTCGTCCTCTCCGTCATCGGTACGAAGCAGGCGGGCCCCAAGGCCAATGGACAGCCCTATCGCCGCGAACAGCGGTGACATGACGGTAATGATGTCCGCAAGGACGTTGTTATAGAACAAAGAGCAAGTCACAAAAACAAGGAGGAAAACCATGAAAAGATTTCTTGCACTGCTGCTGGCGCTCGCTATGACGCTGGCCCTCGTCGCCTGCGGCGAGAAGAAGGACGACACCAAGACGGACGGCGCCGGTGATGGCGAGAAGACCTACAAGGTCGCCATGATCTGCGACTCCAGCATCAACGACGGCGGTTGGGGCGCTGCCTGCTACAACGCCATGGTCAAGGCTGCTGAGGACAAGGGCTGGACCTACGACGTCACCGACTCCATCTCCCAGGATCAGTATTACGAGACCATCGTTGCCTTCTGCAACCTGGGCTACGACATGATCTATGCTCCCGGCAACCAGTACACCGATGCGGTCCTGCAGGCTGCTGAGGAGTATCCCGACATCGCCTTCGCTCTGCTGAACGGCGCTGAGTCCACCCCCGAAAAGGCCGCTAACGGCAATGTCGCGTCTCTGCTGCCCAACGCTGAGCAGATCGGCTGGATCGCCGGCGCTCTGGCCGGTCTGATGACCGAGTCCGGCAAACTGGGCTTCATCGGCGGTATGGAGCTGGATACCACCAAGGGCAAGATCGCGGGCTTCGAGGCTGCTGCCAAGTATGTTGGCGAGCAGGAGGGCAAGACCGTTGAGCTGCTGGCTGTTCCCTATGCCAACTCCTTCTCCGATGCCCCTAAGGGCAAGGAGTTCGCCACTGAGCTGATCTCCCAGGGCGCTGACGTGTTCTTCGGCGATGCTTCTGCCGTTGACTCCGGTGCCCGTGAGGCCATCGACGCCGCCAATGAGAAGGCCGGCGCCATCAAGATCTACGACATCGGCCAGCCTGCCGATATCCTGGGTCAGAACCCCTGCATCATTTGCTCCCAGGTCACCGATAACGCCGCTATGATCGGTGTCTGCATGGAGGCTGTTGTGGCCGGTACCTTCGGCGGCAACACCATCTTCGGTACGCTGGAGAACGGTGCCCTGTCCGCCGGTGCCATCAATACCGAGCTGGTTCCCGCTGAGAAGGTGGAGAAGTATAACGCCTATCTGCAGCAGATGATGGACGGCACCTTCATGAAGTAAGCTGTCATTTCTTTGATATCCCCCGGCTGCTGGCCGGGGGATATCTTTTCTGCATATAAAAAAGACACGGTATATGGATCCTCCATCCATTTCCGTGTCTTTTTCCTGTTGTAAGCTTTGGGGTTTGGACTTTTGCGTGTAACGGGGTTCAGCACGCCCCAGGTGCCCCGCTGCATAGCGTCACGCCGGTGCTTCTCTTTTTTCGAGAGTTTTTCATAAGGGATGAACTTCTCCACAGGTATGCTCCTTTCAAACGGTTTACGCCATCATACCAGACCTTGTACCGTTTGTCAAAGGGAGCGCGCTTATTTCACTCTGCCAATATCTCCTCCGCCACTGACCGGCGCGTAACGCACCGGTCCATGGCCTGTTTTTCAATGTAGCGGTGGGCCTCCTGCTCCGTCATGCCCTGCTTGTCGATCAGTGCCCATTTGGCCCGGTTCACCAGCCGTATCTCCGCCATGCGTTCCTCGATGGTGGCAGTCTTTTCCTCCATACGTCGCAGGCGCTCCCGTGTGCCGCACAGCAGCTGCATGGATTGCAGCAGCAGCGGCGGCGTGGTGGGCTTTTGCAGCAGCAGGATGCCTTGAGGCGCCAGCCGTGCCGCCAGATCCGGATAGTGCTCCGCCTTCACCAGCAGCAGCACACCGGCGCTGGATTTGTCGATGATGTGCAGCGCCAGCTTCGTGCCGAATTCATCCGGCAGCGGCGTACTGATGACCACGATGTCAAAAGGCCTCTCCAGCAGGGCACGCCGTGCCTCAGACACGCTGCCTGTGGCACACACCGGGTCGTACCGATCCTCCGGCAGCATTTCACGCAGGGATATATGGAACTTGGCCGCAGCGGCGACCACCAGCACGCTGTACGTCCGGTGGCTGTCCTCCATATACGTCCCTCCTCTCCAAAGCAGACCGGCTCAGTGGGTGTACTGCTGTATAATGGTCTTGGGTAAGTGCTCTGCGATAAATGCGCTGGATGCAGCCAGTGATCTGGCGTCCTCCAGAGTCTCCGGCAGCGTGTGGAAGCGTGCCTTTACGTCGTTAGCCGCCGTGTAGAAATTCACATCCGCGGCTTCCGGCAGCACCAGATGCCGCGTTACACCGTCCAGGCCGGCGCGGATCAGCAGTGTAAAGGCCAGATACGGGCTGCACAGCGGATCGGGAGAGCGCAGCTCCGCGCGGCGGTACTCGCCCTGCGCGGCAGGGATGCGTATCAGCTGACTGCGGTTTTCGCTGGACCAGGAGATATATCGCGGTGCTTTGCTGCTGCCAAAGCGGTGATACGACTCCTCCCGCGTGTTCAGAAACACCGTCATCTCGGCAATATGGGCCAGAATACCGGCGATGATCTGCGGCATTACCTCTGCGCCGTCGCGGCTCTTGGCGGAGATGTTGATGTGCATCCCGTTGCCCGGCTGTCCCATCAGCGGCTTGGGGGAGAAGTCGGCCGCCAGGCCGTTTCGCACCGCCACGGAATTGACGACAGCCTTAAAGGTCACGGCGTTATCCGCCGCCGTCAGGGGATCGGAATAGCGAAAGTCGATCTCGTTTTGCCCGGGGCCCTGCTCATGGTGAGAGCACTCCGGCCGTATCCCCATCTGCTCCAGCGTCAGGCAGATCTCCCGCCGCACATTCTCGCCCTTGTCCTCAGGTGCGATGTCCATGTATCCTGCGTTGTCGTAGGGAATGTGGGTCGCTTCACCGTTTTCGTCCCGGCGGAAGAGATAGAACTCCATCTCCGTGCCGAAGGAGAAACGGATGCCCAGTGCTTCCGCGTCCGCCACCGCCTGACGCAGCAGCGCGCGGCAGTCGGCCTCGAAGGCGGCGCCATCGGGCCGCAGCACGTGGCAGAACATCCGCGCCACCCGGCCGTGATCCGGCCGCCAGGGCAGCATACAGAGGGTGCTGCTGTCCGGATGCAGGAACAGGTCCGAGTGGACCTCGTCGCCGAAGCCGGGCACAGCGGAGGCATCGAAAGCGATGCCGTAGCTGAAGGCCCGGTCCAGCTCATCCGGCAAAATAGATATATTTTTCTGGCTGCCGAAAATATCGCAGAAGGCCAGACGCAGGAATTTTACATCCTCCTCCGCCGTAAACTGCCTGATCTCATCCACTGTGTACTCCATCGTGCTCCTGCCTTTCTCAGTTGGCTACATACATCTGCTGATAGGGGTTTTTGCTGTCCGGTGTGATAACGGTATAGTTGTCGCGGAGCATCGCCTCCGCGTCACGGTCAAACAGACGGCAGTACTCCCGCACATAGGGTGTGATCTCCTCCATATCTTCCGCCGTGGCGTTGTGCAGCGTGACCTGATCCGGAAACCGTATGCTGCTCACATCGCCGCGGAAAACCATTTTTCCGCCGTGCATTCCTGTGCAGGGGAAGAAGTGTACTATCGGCCGGCCGTCGGTGTGCAGGCCCAGCACCAAAATCAGCCCGCCGGCCTGGTATTCGCCCAGAAAGCTGCCGGCCCGCCCGCCGATGACGATCACCGGCTTATGCTGCTTATAGGCTTTCATGTGTATCCCGGCGCGGTAGCCCGCATTGTCCCGGATAAATATCTCACCGCCCCGCATGGCGTACCCCGCAGCGTCGCCGGTGCTGCCGTGGATCACGATGCGTCCGGCACTCATGGTGTCGCCCACCGCGTCCTGTGCATTGCCGTTTACGGTAATAGAACCGCCGCCCAGATAGGCGCCCAGCGCATTGCCGGGGATGCCGTCGATCTCCAGCCGTTTGCTGCTCATACCGGCGGCGATGAACCGCTGGCCCTGGCAGGCACAGATACGGCATTCCTTCCCGGCGTGGCGTACCGTTTCGTTTAGTTGGGAGAAGGACAGACCACTCGCCTCTATGAAGTCCATATTGTACCACTCCTTTCGAGTGTTTTCCATTATTTTTCCTATGAATATTGCTTTTTCGACAGACCTTATTCACCGGCGTGGGTAATTCCCAGAATTTCCAGTTCTTTTTCATTCAGGTGAATACCCCGCAGCATGACCCGGTTGCCCCGCAGCGCCTCGATGGAGTTGATGCCCATACCGCCCATCATCTCCTTGATCTCGTGCTTCCAGGCGGTTACCAGGTTTACCAGCCGCGCCGCAGCCTCCTCGGGGTCCAGACGCTTCACCAGCTCCGGCCGCTGTGTGGCGATACCCCAGCAGCACCGGCCTGTCTGGCAGGAACGGCATAAGTGGCACCCCATGGCCAGCAGTGCCGCGGTGGCAATGTAACAGGCATCCGCGCCCAGAGCAATGGCCTTGACCACGTCGGCAGCGGAGCGTATGCTGCCTCCGGCGATCAGGGATACGCTGCTGCGTATGCCCTCGTCCCGCAGCCGCTGGTCCACCGCTGCCAGCGCCAGCTCAATGGGAATACCCACATTGTCCCGTATTCGGGTGGGCGCCGCGCCGGTGCCGCCCCGAAAGCCGTCGATGGCGATGATATCCGCACCGCTGCGGGCGATGCCGCTGGCGATGGCGGCGATGTTGTGTACCGCCGCCACCTTGACGATGATCGGCTTTTTGTACGCCGTGGCTTCCTTTAGAGAGTACACCAGCTGCCGTAGGTCTTCAATGGAGTAAATGTCGTGGTGCGGAGCAGGGGAGATGGCATCCGCGCCCTCTGGTATCATCCGTGTTTTGGACACGTCGCCCACGATCTTTGCGCCGGGCAGATGTCCGCCGATACCGGGTTTGGCACCCTGGCCCATTTTGATCTCGATGGCCGCGCCGGTGTTCAGGTATGTCTCATCGACGCCGAAGCGGCCGGAGGCCACCTGTACGATAGTGTTGGCGCCGTAGGGATAGAAATCCCGGTGCAGTCCGCCCTCGCCGGTGTTGTAGCAGATGCCCAGCTCCCGGGCAGCCTTGGCCAGCGCCGCATGGGCGTTGTAGCTGATGGAGCCATAGCTCATAGCCGAAAACAGAATGGGCACCGACAGCTCCAACTGCGGCGGTACCTCGGTGCACAGGCTGCCGTCCCCGTTCCGCCGGACGGCCTCTGGCTTCTTGCCCAGGAATACCCGCGTCTCCATGGGCTCCCGCAGGGGGTCGATGGGTGGGTTCGTCACCTGTGAGGCGTTGATGAGGATACGGTCCCAGTATACCGGCAGGGGCTGGGGGTTGCCCATGGAGCTCAGCAGCACGCCGCCGGTGGACGCTTGCTTGTATATCTCCTTGATGGTGGTGCAGGACCAGTTTGCGTTTTCCCGCAGGCAGTTGTCGTTTTTTACGATCTTAATGGCGTGGGTGGGACAGAAGGACACACAGCGCTGACAGTTGACACACCTGCTCTCGTCGCTGACCATGACCTTCCCATCCGCGTTATAGGTGTGCACGCCGTTGGCGCACTGGGATTCGCAGATGCGGCAGCGGGTGCACCGTGCGTCGTTTCGTACCACTTCAAATTCCGGTATGATGTAGTCAAGAGCCATCAATAGGCACCTTCTTTCACTTTCACGATAAACGGCTCGCCGCCCATGGGCGCATACAGGTTCTCCGCATCCGGGGCCATGACCCGTATGGCGGCCTCCTCGCTGGCGATAAATACCTTGTCGTCCTTCTCAGCCGTTACCATGGAGCGCAGCTTCAGTCGGTCGTTCAGCGCCATCAGTCCGCCGTTGAACCCAAGAATGATGGAGAATGGTCCGGTGATGAGCAGGCTGGGGTATATGGTCCGCAGATAGGTCAGCTGCCGTGCCGCGGCCGGCTCTCTGGTGCGTATGGTGCTCCAGAAGGGCGCCGCGATCACCGACGCCATCTCCTCCAGCGTCAGCCCCTGCCGCCGCAGCAGATAGTCGGCGATGTAGGTGATGACCTCCGTATCTGTCTGCAGATTGCATTTGTAGCCATACATCTCAATACAGCGCCGATTGGCGTCGTAGGAGGATATCTCTCCGTTGTGGACGATGGACCAGTCCAGCAGGGAAAAGGGGTGCGCGCCGCCCCACCAGCCGGGGGTATTGGTGGGATAGCGCCCATGGGCCGTCCAGCTGTATCCCTCATATTCCTCCAGCCGGTAGAAGCGTCCCACATCCTCGGGATATCCTACGGCCTTGAAGGTCCCCATGTTCTTTCCACTGGAGAACACGTATGTGCCTTTCAGCTTGGTGTTGATATCCATCACCGTCCGTGCCACAAATTCCTTTTCGTCTAATTGCAGCCGTGCCAGCACCGAATTAAGGGGCCGCACAAAGTACCGCCAGATGTGGGGAATGTCCGTGATCTCCGGGATGATGCGGATGGGGATCAGCTCCGCGTCTACGAGCTCAAATCCCTCCTTCAGCATAGCCTCGCACTCCCGCCGGGTGGTGTTATCATCAAAAAAGATATGGAAGGCGTATTCCTCCCGGTGTTCCGGGTAGATGCCGTAGGCGGCGAAGCCGCCTCCCAGACCGTTGGACCGATCACGCATGGGGACCATGCTCCTGATGATGTCCTCACCGGTCATGCGCCGCCCCTCCCGGGAAATGACCGCCGAAATGGCGCACCCGGATGGGATACGTACCTGTCCCTCCAGCTTCATAGTTTCTCACCCTTTCTTTATGTGCTTCCGTAGGTTCCAGCCGTTCCGCGGCGTGATCCGCCGAAAAGCCGCCCCGGAAAGCAAAAAACGCCCATCCGACAGGGACAAATGTCCTGCTCGGATGAACGCCTTTGCTCATCATGGTTCGGCATTATAGCATCAGATGTGCATAAAGTCAATGAATAAAACGCCAAAAATTGTGAAAAAAGCTGATTGACAAATCCGTCACAACCGCCTATAATTTCGCACATCAAAGGCAAAGGCGTCTTGAAGCTGCGGGCTTCCTGACGCCTTTTTCTATTTTCCAAATCTACAAAAGATCGGGGTGGAACACATGAAAACCGTATCGGACATTTTCGGCACACTGGTATTTGACGACCGACAGATGAAAGCACGCCTTCCCCATGACGTCTATATTTCCCTGAAGAAGACCATTGACGAGGGCGGAAGCCTGGACAACCAGGTAGCGAATGTGGTGGCGGATGCCATGAAGGATTGGGCCATCGAGCACGGTGCGACCCACTTTACCCATTGGTTCCAGCCGCTGACCGGCATTACCGCCGAGAAGCACGACAGCTTTATTACCCCCTCGCCGGATGGCGGTGTCATCATGGAGTTCTCCGGTAAAGAGTTGATCCAGGGTGAGCCGGATGCCTCCAGCTTCCCCTCCGGCGGCCTGCGTGCTACCTTCGAGGCCCGGGGCTACACTGCCTGGGATCCTACCTCTTACGCCTTTATCAAGGACAAGGCACTGTGTATCCCCACGGCATTCTGCTCCTACGGCGGTGAGGCGCTGGATAAAAAGACCCCGCTGCTGCGATCCATGCAGGCTCTGAACAAGCAGGCCATGCGTGTCCTGAAGCTGTTTGGCAACACGGATGTCAAATGTGTTCGCACCTCTGTCGGCCCCGAGCAGGAGTATTTCCTGGTGGACCGCGCCATGTACCGCAAGCGCAAGGACCTGGTTTTCTGCGGCCGCACGCTGTTCGGCGCCAGACCCCCCAAGGGTCAGGAGATGGATGACCATTACTTCGGCGCTATCAAACCCCGTGTGGCGGAGTATATGGCCGACTTAAACGAAGAACTTTGGAAGCTGGGCATTCTGGCTAAGACCGAGCACAACGAGGTGGCTCCGGCCCAGCATGAGCTGGCGCCCATCTACACCACCACAAATATCGCCACCGATCACAACCAGCTGACCATGGAGATCATGCAGAAGGTGGCTGCCCGCCACGGGCTGGTCTGTCTGCTGCATGAAAAGCCCTTTGACGGCGTCAACGGCTCCGGCAAGCACAACAACTGGTCTATGGCCACGGATACCGGCGTGAACCTGCTGACTCCCGGTGAGACACCCCACGAAAACGCCCAGTTCCTGCTGTTCCTGTGTGCCGTTATTCAGGCGGTGGATGACTATCAGGACCTGCTGCGCATCTCTGTGGCCACCGCCGGCAATGATCACCGTCTGGGCGCCAACGAGGCGCCGCCCGCTGTGGTGTCCATCTTCCTGGGCGACGAGCTGACGGCCATTCTGGATGCCATCGAGAAGGATGAGCCGTACAGCGGAACGGAAAAGACCGTGATGAAGCTGGGAGCCCATGTGCTGCCCAAGTTCCTGCGTGATACTACCGACCGGAACCGGACGTCGCCCTTTGCTTTCACCGGCAATAAGTTCGAGTTCCGTATGCTGGGCTCCGCCAACTCCATTGCCTGCTGCAACATCATGCTCAACGCCGCCGTGGCGGAGTCTCTGCGTCAGTACGCGGACAAGCTGGAGAAGGCCAAGGACTTTGACGCAGCACTGCATAGTCTGATCCGGCAGACCATCAAGGAGCACAAGCGCATTATTTTCAACGGCAACGGTTATGACGATGCCTGGATCAAGGAGGCTACCGAGGTCCGCGGCCTGTTGAACCTGCGTACCACGCCGGACGCTATGCCCTATCTGCTGCACGAGAAGAACGTAAAAATGCTCACGTCCCTGAAGGTCATGTCCGAGGCGGAGATACGCTCCCGCTATGAGATCACACTGGACAACTACCGCAAGATCGTCAATATCGAGGCCGAAACGATGGTGGATATGGCCCGCCGTCAGATCCTGCCCGCCGTGGAGAAGTTCTCCTCTAAGCTGGCGCAGGATATCGCCGTAAAGAAGTCCATCGCGCCGGTGGTGTCCGGCATTTATGAGACGACGCTTGTCACGCGCCTGTCCGATCTGGTAGAGGACATCGACGCTGCCGTGGAGGACCTGGCTGCCGCGCTGGCCACTTTCCATAAGATCGATGATGTGACCGAGAGCGCCAACATGGTCCGCGACGTGCTGCTGCCCAAGATGGCGGCGCTGCGCGCCCCCTGTGACGAGGCCGAGCAGCGCACGGCCGAGGGCTGCTGGCCGTTCCCCACCTACGGCGATCTGCTGTTTGGCGTGGAGTAACTTTGCTTCCGATCCCACCGGGCTCCGCCAGGCCCTGTGGTTCCGTACCCTTGCAAACGGGGTACTTTCTCTCCTGAAAAGTGGAATGCCGTGTGCCCATGGGGCACGCGGCATTTCGCTTTTCCGATCATGAAAAATAACTTGATTTGAAGCCGGGTTTATGTATTAGAATAGAGCGGGCAAAACGAAGAACAAGGAGCTTTTATCATAGATAAAAAGGTTTTAAAGCAACCGCAGGTCTTAAAACGCTTAAAATAAAAAGTCTCACATCAGATTTTAGGTAGCCCGCCATCAGAACGGATTGACAATTCGACAAAATGTGATATAATCCCACTGTCTGGAAAAATATAAAGTTGTAGCACAGAGGTGTCTGCTCAAAGGCAGATGAAAAGGGAATCCGGTGTGAATCCGGAGCGATGCAGTCACTGTGTACGGGAGCGGTCTTGCAAACCACTGGGAAACCGGGAAGGGCAACGCCGTGATGAACGAAGTCAGGAGACCTGCCTCTGTGTGGAATCTCAAGCCTGCTGCCAACAGGTTGGTTTTCCTACGAACTTATGATCCGTCGCGGAGCGCCGCACGGGTGTATATGTAGTAAGAAGCACCGAGGGCGGCTGTATGAGACACAGCCGCTTTTATATTTCTTTCAGAACAAATATTTGGAAAGAGGTAGATCAACCATGAAGAAAGCACTTGCCTTTCTGATGGCGGCTGTGATGCTGATGAGCATGCTGACCGCCTGCGGCAACAAGGACAATGCCGACAACAAGGACAACAACGACGTAAACACCGAGGAGACCGACAAGGCCGCCGCCGACAAGGTCGCTGCCCTCATCGACGCCATCTACGTGCAGGAGCGCACCGAGGAGACCGACGCCCAGTGCGAGGCCGCCAAGGCCGCTTGGGACGCGCTGACCGACGCCCAGAAGGCGCTGGTGGAGGGCGAGGAGGCCAGCCCCGACTATTTCGGTCTGGACACCGGTGACGCGTCCAAGGACGATCCCC
>ERZ773136.2456-NODE-2456-length-15609-cov-3.990678_pt1 | contig 15609 bp, 14 predicted proteins | sample MGYA00580855_ERZ773136 | MGnify/ENA primary metagenome ERZ773136 (study PRJEB29015, sample SAMEA2737860) | human gut metagenome | biome: human gut; feature: human-associated habitat; material: faeces | place: China | collected 2012 ... | reverse complement strand
CGCGAATCTATCGGTGAAAAATCCGTGGCGCATGTCCCCGGATTTTTCAGATTTTTATTGAATTCGGGCTTCGCCCGAAAAGCCTTATAGACTTTTACAACAGTCTGAAGCGGTTTGTCTTCCGACAAGCCGCTTTTTATGCGGTTCGGTTGACTTTTCGCTCAAAAAATGCTATACTTATGGAAAATGTAAAACGCAAGTGAGGGAATTCTATGCAGATACACACTCTGATTCTCGGCATGTGCATGACCAATTGCTATATTGTAAGCGCAGACGGCACGCACTGCGTCATGATCGACCCGGCAAGCGACGCAGACCGCATTATCGCCGAAATAGAGAAGCACGCCTACACGCCGGACGCGATATTTTTAACACATGCGCATTTCGACCACATTTATGCGCTTCCGGAGCTATTATCGCGATACGATATTCCGGTCTATCTTCACAAAAACGATGTTCCGTTTCTCACCGATATGCGCCTTAATCTATCGCAAAGCCTATTTTATACACCGTTTGTGTTTACGGAAGAGGTGCATGCGCTTTCAGACGGCGACACGCTTCACGCAGGCGGCACGGATTTTTCCGTACTGCACACGCCCGGTCACACGCCGGGTTCTGTCTGCTTCATAAACGACGCGGAAAAAATCATTTTTTCCGGCGATACGTTATTTGCTTCGACAGTCGGTCGAACCGATTTTCCGGGCGGCGACACAGCCACGCTGTTAAAGTCGTTAAAAAAGCTCTCCGCGCTCGGCGATACCGCCGACTATGCCGTTTATCCGGGACACAATGCCGCCACCACGCTTTCCCGTGAAAAGCGGTACAACGAATATCTGCAATGACCGGCATGAAACGAAAGCTCTACCGCGGCGACGCAGTGATCGTATGCCTGATACTGTTGTTTTGCGCGCTCGGAGCGCTGTTTCCGCTTTTCGCGCCGCGCACTGATACCCCAGCCGTCACTGTAACGCTTGACGGCAAGCTTTATGGGACATATGCTTTGGACTCAGACACCACGCTGTACATCGGACAAACCGGCGTGCGTCTCGCTATCGCGAATGGAAAAGCCTATATTGCCGAATCCGATTGTCCGGACAAGATCTGCGTGCATTCCGGTGCGTTATATGCCGGCGACAGCGGCAAAAGCCTTGTCTGTCTGCCAAACCGCGTGGCAGTCACGCTTAGCAGCACCAAACCGGGCATGGAAAGCGAGGTGGACGGCATTGCCGGATAAAAACCAAACCTTTCGAAAAATCACGGTCTGCGCTGTATTTGCCGTTTTTGCCGCCATTACCGGCCTTTTAGAGAGCATGCTCGGTCTCGACGTTTATTTTCCGGTTCCCGGTGTAAGACTTGGCCTTGCCAATCTCTTTGTCATGGCGGCATTTGTACTTTACGGCGCACGGTTTTCGATGGCTGTGAGCCTTGTACGCATGGGATTAGTCTTTCTGCTTTCCGGAAACGTCACTGCGCTCATACTTTCGCTCAGCGGTGGAATGTGCGCCTTTATCGGATTGTGCGCGCTCATGCCGCTGTATGGCAAAAAATGTACGATGATCGGCGTTTCGGCCTTTTCCTCCGCACTGCACGGTATAGGTCAGCTGGCGGCAGCGTACTTTTTAATACACGCGCCGGTATTCTGGTATTTACCGGTCTTGTGCGCATTATCTGCCGTCACCGGCTGTATAAACGGCTTCTTACTCGACCGGCTCTTGCCGCTTTTCCCGCAAAGTATCCGAAATAATGCACGTTACGGCAATTCCATTCACGCACAGACAAAAACGGAAAGGAAGGACGCCCTATGAAAAAAACTGCCGCTCTTTGCTGCATATTGTTGCTTTCGCTGTCTTTCTGCCTTGTCTCGTGTGAACAAAGAAACTATCCGTCAGATGATTTTTTTGCCATGGACACCTACATAAGCGTCAAAGCGGCAAACGCTTCTACAGAAGACTTAAAAGCCGTGCAGGATCTCATAAAGTCTGCCGAAAAAACTTTTTCGCGCACGGATTCCGAAAGTGAGATATACAAGATCAACCATGGCGACAGCGTCACGGTTTCAAAAGAATGCGCTTCGCTATTATCGCGTGCCGCTCTTGCGGCTTCCGATACAAACGGTGCGTTTGACCCCTGCCTTGGCCTTATCAGTAGGTTATGGGACATCACGGGCGAAAAACACATTCCGGCTGACAATGAAATTGCCGCGCTTCTTCCCTATTGCTCGTATGACAGCTTTACGCTCGGCAGACAATCGGTAACAAAAAAATACACGCAAACGGAAATAGATCTCGGCGCGGCCGTCAAGGGTTACGCGGCCGGTGAAGCGCTCCGCGTTCTTCGTGAGCGCGGAATTTCGGACGCAATGATAAGTCTTGGCGGAAACATCGCCGTCTGCGGCAACGCCGAAGGTCGGAGCGACGGTTGGCGGATCGGCGTGCGAAGCCCGTATTTCCCGGACACACTTGCCTTGCAATTTGTCTGCACTGACCGCGTGATAGCGGTCTCCGGCGATTATGAGCGCTACTTTGAAAAAGACGGCGTGCGGTATCACCACATTTTTGACCCGAACACCGGAAAACCGGCAAGAACAGGCTTACGCAGTACGGTCGTTATCGCAAAGGACGGCTTTGTCAGCGATATGCTTTCGACGGCATTATTTGTTATGGGTGCGCGAAAAAGCGCTGACTTTTACATGTCGGGATGCTATGATTTTGAAGCGATTCTTTTTACCGATGACGGAAAAGTCCTTGCTACTGACGGGATAATCGACGCCTTGTTCCTTGCAGACGGCGCGGCCACGCAAGACGGAACTCCGCTTGAGATACTGCCGCTTTCAAAAGAATAAAAATACCGAAAAACACATATTTTTTATCAAAAAACACATGGCGTTTTCACGGTCGTTTTGCTATAGTGTAGGCAGAACGACACTAAAAAATCCGGATAAGAAAGGTTGAATTCCATGTCAAAGCTCCCTATGCGTCAAGTTCATTTGGATTTCCATACCTCCGAATGTATCGATCATATCGGTTCAAGGTTCGATAAGGAAAATTTCAAGCGCTGCTTAAAAAAAGGGCACATCAACTCGATCACCCTTTTTGCAAAGTGTCACCACGGTTGGGCTTACTTCCCGTCCGAAACCAATGAAATGCATCCTGGACTACATTTCGATCTGCTTTCCGCAGAGCTTGAAGCCTGCGCAGAAGCCGGTGTTGCCGCGCCCATTTATATTTCCGCCGGGTTCGACGAAAAATATGCCGTAGCTCATCCCGAAGATCTCGTCATCTGGGAAAAGGGCGGACATGCGCCAAAGGTTCTCGAAAAAGACGGACACAAGTATTTGGAAAACGGTTATTTCAATCTTATCTGCATGAATTCTCCGTATTTGAAGATATTGGAAGCGCAGACCAAAGAGGTCGTGGAAAAATTCCATCCGGTCGGCGTATTTTTTGATATCGTTGCACCGCGCATTTGCTGGTGCAAGCGCTGCAATGCGGAAATCGCCGCTCTCGGCATGGATCCGGACGACCTCCAAAGCCACAAGCTCCACGGTGAGATGCTGTACAAGCGCTATTGCGAAACGGTAAACGCCGCTGCACACAGCGTCGTTCCCGACATCCGCATTTTCCACAACAACGGCCACATTCCTTGCGGCAAGCGCGACCTTGCCTATCTCAACACGCATTTGGAGCTTGAGAGTCTTCCGACCGGCGGCTGGGGTTACGACCATTTTCCGAAGTCTGCCCGCTATGTTGCCGGACTTGGCTTAGAATACCTCGGCATGACCGGCAAATTCCACCTCTCATGGGGCGAATTCGGCGGCTTTAAGCATCCGAACGCACTGCGCTATGAAGCGGCGCTGTCGCTTGCCAACGGCGCAGGCTGCTCGGTCGGCGACCAAATGCACCCTTACGGCTTTTTGGACGACGCGACATATGAGCTTATCGGCAAGGCCTATGCCGAGGTCGAACAGGTCGAAGAATACTGTGCGAACGCAAAAAACATAGCCGATATCGGCATACTTTCCGTCGAGGGCGTCGGAAGCGACGACGACCGGAACAACGCTTCGGATGTCGGTGCCTGCCGGATGCTGCTTGAGGGTCATTATCTTTTTGATGTGCTTGACCCGCAAAGCGATTTTTCGGAATATAAGCTGCTCATTTTGCCGGACAAAGTAAAAATCACCGGCGAGACCGGTGAAAAAATAAAGAATTACGTAAGAAGCGGCGGCAAGGTGCTTTGTTCCGGCCTTTCCGGAACAGACGAGAATAACGCGTTCGCCTTTGATTTCGGCGTGCGCTTTGCAGGCAAGAATCCCTATAAGCCCTGCTACTATCACTCTTGCTATGACGCGCTCGGCCTTTCGCCGACAAGCTACGTCATTTACAGCGATATGTACGATACCGTGCTTTCCGGCGCCCCCGACATACTTGGCTATAGCCGCGAGCCGTTTTTTAACCGTGCACCGGAGCATTTTTGCTCACACAAACACACGCCCTTCAAGTTAGAAGACCACGCGCCGGCAGCCATTATCGGAAAGGACGGCGGCTATCTTGCTTGGGAGGTATTTGCCGAATATGCAAACGTCGGAAGCATTATCTTAAAGGACACGGTTTTATGCATGTTAGACGTGATTTTAACCGACAAAAAGGCAGTATCCACCAATCTCCCGGCACAGGGCGTTGTGACCTTGACAAAGCAAGAACAGGCGTCGCGCTATGTGCTGCATACGTTATATGCTTCACCGGTAAGGCGCGGCCAAAATGTGGAGATAATTGAGGACCTGATTCCAATACATGACACGTCGCTTGAGATCCGCGTGCCGGAACAGATAAAAGCCGTTCGGCTTGTACCGGAAAACAGAGAGCTGCCGTTTACTTATGAAAACGGCGTTTGCAAGTTTACGATTCCGGAATTTGTGTGCAAACAGGTTACGGTTTTGGAATACGGGAATTAAACAATTGGCAAGGCAACACGAAAAAAGCCGGAAAAACATGTTTTTTCCGGCTTTTTTAATTCCATTATCTTGTTAGATCAATGTCAGCATAATAGCCCGGCACATTTCCGACCACTACGGTTTCTGCAATGCACACTTCGGTTTCAACAAAGGTAGGCTTTCGCGTGGCCGCCGTGACCACAACGATCTCTGCACGGACATTTATTAGAATGCGATGCAGGGACTGGTTGATTCCGGCGGAGGTAATGCTGTTTTTGACCTGCGTTTCGACGCTTCCGACCGGCAGAATATGTACCGGCATCATCGGGCCTTTACCGGCTGTAAGCTCACTGCCCAAAACCGTACCGAGCGGTATTTCAAGGCCGACCGCATTCAACTTGTCAAGCGCATTCACAACAACAAGCGACAAAGAGCTTTTCAAGCGGTTGATCTCGGTCGCGTTGGTCTTTAATGCCGTAATCTGTCCGGTATTGTCCTTTTCAAAGGAAACAAGGCTGTCATAAGTAATTTTTTCCCGTGCGGTTTCTTCGAAGATCGCCTGATTTAAAATATAGGCCGCTTTGGCTTTTACGGCCATTTCCGCCGTATCGCGGACAATTGCAGAAAACTTGGTTTCGAACAAATAAATTAAAAGAAATGCGATTGCGGCTAAGACAAAGACTCCAGTAAGCAGTCTGTTTCGGAATTTTCTCCGGTAATGCGGCACGCGCTTCCCTTCCTTTCATAAAATAACATATACTGCATTATATGTAAAGAAGCGAAAGGTTTGCCACCCAAAAAGATGAAAATTTACGCAAAAAAAGAAAGCAATATGTGCCGTACATCATATTGCTTTCTCCTGTTTTTAGATTAAGACTTACCGAAAAAATCGGTCAATTCTTATTTCTTTTTCTTGGTGACAACAACGATCACTACGATTACAGCGATAACAACGATCACGATGATAACCCAAACGATCGGAGAAACGCCGTTGCTTTCGGTCTTGGTATCATCGGTCTGATTGTTGTCTTCAGCCTTAGGATCGTCAGTCTTGGTTTCGCCGCTCTTTTCAGCTTCCTTGGAGAGGTCGTTTGCTTCCTTAGCGTAGTCTCTTGCGAGGTCGCTCTGGGTCAGAGCCTCTTCAAAGTTCTTTTCTTCAATTGCAGCGTAGGAAGCGTTAGCAGCGTCGATAGCTTCTTGAGCCTTTGCCTTAGCGTCTTCCGAACCTACTTCTTCAGCCTTGGCCATAGCTTCGTTAGCCTTTTCCATAGCCTTGTCGGTTTCCTTGGTAGCTTCTTCAACCTTAGCGGCGATTTCAGCTTCTTCCTTAGCCTTAGCGATAGCAGCGATTTCTTCTTCGGTCATTGCGGTACCGTTCTTAACATCGGTGATGTAGTAGGTCCAACCGTCAGCCGGAGCGATTTCGCAGCTTGCGATAACGCTGAAGTGAGCCTTGCCGTCCGGGAATACATCCTGCATCGGAAGTTCATACGGAACGACGAAATCTTCGAAGCCTTCGCGAGCGAAGGTCATGGTGTAGGAACCGTTGTCGTTGCGAGCCATCTTAACGGTAAGAGTCGTGCCGCTCTTGATAGCGAACATTTCGTTGGTGGAAGCGTCAACGCTCTGGCTGTTGTAAACCTGGCTGAAGCCGGTGATACCGTCGTAAATTTCGAGGTAAGGCTTGCCGAAACGGATAAGGTCTTCAACGCCCTGGTTACCGGTTTCGAGGTCGAAATTGTTGGTGAAGAATGCACGCGGAGCAGCGAGGAAGTCCATAGCTACCCAGCAGTCGGTGTCGGTCGTAACTTCCGGTGCCTTTTCAAAGAACACGGTAGCTTCGAAGCCGTTTAAGTCATACTTTTCGTTGGAAACAAGACCACCGCAGTTGTCGCCGCTGGAGTAATAACCACCGTGAACGACCTTAAGACCCTTGTCCGTATCCGAAAGATCAGCCGGATCCTGAACGTCAGTCTTGTTGTCTTTGCCTTCATAAATGAAGAAGCCGTTGTTTGCCGTGTAGTCTGCAGCCTTCGGAGCTTCTGCGTATGCAGCGATCGAAGCGGTTGCAAGGACTACCATGGATGCAAGTGCGAGAGATAAAAACTTTTTCATGATAAGTATACATCGGAGCTTTGTGTCCGATGCATTTTCCTCCTTTGCAAATTTTTGCAATTTTTGATGTGAATCAATTTTATGGCAGACAGAACCTGCTAAACGTACGGCAAGCAAGTCTGACATAGTCGGAAAAATGAAAGGAACACTTTCTTAAAAAGAATCTTTTATTACCTCGTTTTCATCCTCCTTACGGGAAAATGGGATTAAAATTTTATACATAAGCCGTCGTAGGCTGTCTGCATTCCGATTTCCGAAAGCAGCGCCGAAGCGGCAGTATGTTCGGGATGAAGCGTGCGTGCCAAATGGTCGGCATAGATAACGCCGTCCGGCTTTAACATCTTGTTTGCGTGGATCACCGGAACAAGCACGCGAAGCATATCGACGGTATTGTGCTCAAACGACCGATAATCGTTCGACACGCCGCTGGTGCAATCAAGCACCATTAAATCCGCCGGATGCTGCATGAGAAATTTTCCCTCGTCCATCTTGAGCCATGCGCCGTCAAGCGCATAAAACAGCGTCTTTCCGGAGGGAGTGTCCACCACATAATGATGTGTGTTCTCTTCCGGCAGGTCGCCTTGATGATTGGAGGAAAAGACATACACCGTATATCCGTCCAATTCAAGCTTGTCACTGCTTGAAACCGGAACAACGGTAATATTTTCATTTTTGGGAATTCTATTGACCGCAAATTCGTCTATGTACACATGGACGGAACCGTTATCCTTCGCCAAGCGTTCAAGCGCCTGCGCGCAGAAATGGTCGCTGTGCGTATGCGTGATAAAAACGTGCCGCACGTTTTTTAACCGTTCCCTTATGACAGCCGGTTCTTCAAATTGATAGGTAATGCCGCCTATATCAAATAATATGACGTCATTTAAGAGAGAATGCGTATTTTTGCGGAATTCTTTTCCCTCTTCCGGTGCGACATAGTCCGCCGCGCCCGTTCCGCAGAACAAAAACGTATCGGTCATTGTGTTTCCTTTTCGGCTGTTTAGCAAAGCGTTAACTGTCAAACTCGACAAATTCGACTAAGCGTTTGAAATAATCGACATGCGCGTTATATTCGGAATCCTTCATGCCGGCGCGTTTTTTGCGAAGGCACAAATAGGAATTCGGGTCGAAATCGCGCAGTCCCGGGACGGTTTTATACGCCGGAAGTGCAGACAGCAAGATTGCACGGTCGTCATAGGCCGCGTCCGGCAGATAGCCGAGAACCTCCTTCAGATCGCACATATAGTCTTTATTGCCGCGATAGAAGGACTCGTCCATGATATAAATAACGCAATCGCCGAGCGCAAGTTCCAAATTGAACTTATCGGAGGAAGAAAGCTCATTCGGCTTGGAATTCACCATTTCCGGAACATAGACCTCTTCCTTAAAGTCGATCGTAACCACACCGTCGCCGTTATAATCCTTGGCGATAAGCTTCATGCTCTCGCGGAAATTATCCTGCGACGAAGCAGTAAGGCCGGTCTGTGCGATGTGATACACCGAAATATCCGGCTCTTTTTTGGAGAGCGATTGGGCAAGCGCAAAGCCGAACATGATAAGCGCGGCAAGAACAGCAAGAATCACAAACTTATAATGATACCAAATGTTCTCGACCTTTTTGGAAAAGGTTTTCGGTGCGGTATCCTTCATTTGCCATGTCCTCCTTGCCGGTGTCACTTTCATGACAGTCGAAAAACGGCTTGAAAGACAGACCTCACGCCGTACTTATAATTATACTCATTTGCGCCAAAATGTCAATAGGTTTATGTGAATTTTTGAATAACAGGACGGCAATCTGCCGTTTGTTTTCGTGAATATTGCACACATCATTCTTTTTTTGCCGTGTTACATAATACCATATTTTTTCACTTTTGTCAATCGGTTATGCGCGGTTTTTTCAAAAAATAATAAAGATACCGGCCGAACCCGTCAAAACACACCGTTTCTTTGCAAAAACGCACCGCCGCAAGGTATCCGGTTATAACAAAAGTTTCCTTGACTTTCCGGGAAAAGCCCAAATCGTATCCGATTTTGAAAAGTACGGGGACATGCGCCACGGATTTTTCACCGATAGATTTACGAGTGTCGAATAGCGTTAGCTTTTTGGCATGAGGCGCAAGCGAACGAATCTGATTCGTGTCGCAAAACGGAGTTTTACGACAGCTTAAAACCGCCGCGGCGGCAGCCACGGCGGTTTGTACAAGTATTGCTTTGGAAATTACTGGCAGCGTTTGTTAAAGCAGGATTTTGCGTTCGAAGCAGTGCTGTCTCCCAAAACGTCCGACGGGTTGCAAGTCTCGTTCGAGCCGGCAATACCGTTCGAGATAGCGCCGCCAAGCGTCGGAGGATAGAATTCGCAGGTCGGGAAACTCATGTTGTTGAATACCGAGCACGGGTCAGTCTCCGAAAGGACATTGCTGTTCTTGTCGGGAATGCAGAAGTCTGCCGCATTGATGACAAGAGAGACCGGACGCTGCATGCGGATCATGGAGAACAGGCCCAGCGTGACATACAGGCACTTCATGCCGGTTTCCTCGCACGGAACAACGCCGCAGGCGTTGCATACGCTTTCCGGGACCTGGTTCGGCGAACAGCAGCATACGCCGCAGCGGCAGGTTCTGTCCACGAGCTTGACAGCAAGGCAAATGGGTGTGGCAACCTCCAAAACAACCTTGGGAAGATTGGTGCTGTAAGCAACGGGCGGCACGCCGGGCATATTGTTATTGCAGAAATCCGACGTAAAAATACCGACATTTCCTTCGCTGCCGAACATAATGACCTGTTTATCGTATACGGCAATACCGCAGAAATCCTGAGCCGGCGCATACGGAATGGTCGCTTCGAAGCAGATTCGGAAATAGAAACGGATATCGACGGCGTAATAGCCGCGGTTGAACGCCACATCGCTTACGGATATGTTCGCCCAGATAACGTCTGCGCATTTGCAGCGGAGATTGGTGGCATGGTCGATAGCCGATTGGCCGTTCTGATCGACAAATACTCTCAAATCCTCGATGCAGTCCTTATCTCTTGCTGAATCGTATATTTTATCAACGTTGATGCACGTTGATTTGTCCGTATTGGTTCCGGCTCCGCCGACGCCGAAGCATCCGCACAGCGAAGAATTATTTTTTTCAGACATTTAACAGACCTCCTATTTGTGTTTGAAAGCAAATCGGCGCAAATGCCGCTTGCTTTTGTTGTAGTGTATGCAAAGACGGTCGGTTTGGTGTCTGAAAAATCGGTTTTCAAATGAAAAAGCCGCGCGTCGTATTTTTTCCGGCACACGGCTTAAAGATTTCATTATGCGTTTTCAATCAAGAACATGGCGTTGACCGAAACGTTGATCTGCGGAACGTATACTTCAAATTTCTTATCCGTACCCGAGTCGAGCGCATACAGACGGTACTTAGGCGAACCGAAAATGCGCCACAGGTGACAGCCGGTCTTTTTGTGGAGAATCTCATAGCGGTTCTGAACGAACGGACGGATATCCCACTTTTGGCAGTCGCAATCCAGTTTTTCGGTAAAGTATGCCGTATCTTCGGCATTTTCCCCTTTTAAGGTCAGGTAACGGCCGTCGGCCGAACGGATATAGTAATAGCCGTCGCCGGTTTCTTCGAGCGTGAAGATATCGCGTTTTTCATTCGATTGCTCGCCGTGCAGGGCATTTTCTTCGTCCACCGTGCAGTAATCCGGATTGCAATGCGTCATGCAGTTTAAGTATACGGGTTTCGAGAAATCGACGTTCCAATAATTTTTGGTCGCCATCCATGCGGTCATGACCGAATCTCTGTTCCATGTTTTGCCGGCGCTGGCATAATCGATCATGGTGATAGACGAGCCGTCCTTCATGGGTACGGCATATTCCATATTCACATCAAAATGCGCGGTCTTGGTGGGCTTCACTTCCACGAAGCCTTCGGCGTCCTCGGCAATATCCACCGGAATATCGATCTTTTCGCCGAGTCTTGCGTCACGCGCTAAAACGACCGGGCCTTTGTACAGAGCGACAAAATCCTTTGCATGAACGCTGTTGCCGTCGCGGCGGTAGGTGCGCACACGCACGTCAAGGTCGAGTTCGACCACATCGCCGTCGTTCCACTCGCGTTCAATGGTATAGTAGCCGTTTGCAGCGTTTACCGGCGTTTCACCGTTGACTGAAACGGTGGCATATTTACAGAATGCAGGAATGCGCACAGTAAACTTAAAGCTTTCGCCGGCTGCACCGTTAAGGGTCATTTTCACCTTGCCGCAGGCCGGATACTTGGTATCGACATCGATGACCAAGTCATTTCCGTCCGGCGTTTCGGTGTGGATCTTGCCCGGCAGATACAGGTTCATGCAAACGCCATCCTTGGCAAGCATAGCCGAAGAAAGCGGAATGAGCGCCGTTCCGGCAGCGCCGATGCAGGCACAGCAGCCGTAATAGCCTTGCTTCATGACCTGGAAGCCACCGGTCGAACGGGCGCGCGTGCCATACATGAGCGGGCTGTAGCTGTCAAACGGGAAACCGACAAGCACGCCTTTGATCTTATAGGAGTTGACCGCGCCGAGCATAGCGTTGTAAGCAGAAAGCTCGATAGCGTCGGCAAAGGCGACATCACCCGTAATGGAAAGCAGCTGATTGCAGTACTTCATCCACGTAACCGTAACGCAGGTCTCCTGCATAATGCCGTAATAATCGGTACGAAGCTGATTCTTTGCGGAATTATCGAACAATTCGTGCGTGCAGCCCGAACAGCCGATGATAGTAATATCGGAATTCATGACGCGCTTTGCAAAGTTGACGACCGCCGTCTTATACTTTTCGATACCGGTCACACGGTAATATTCGAGAAGGCCCTCAAAGCAGCTCATCATTTCATAAGCCTTGTTGGTGCGGTATTCATACGGGTCGAGCTTATCCTCATACGCCATTTCAAAGACATTGCCTTCGGACACGCCGCCGCATTCAACGATATACGTTGCGTAGTCAAAATACTTCTTTTCGCCGGTAATGTTGTATAAACGCATATACGGCTCAAGAATCGAGCTGGAGTTCAGTCCGAGCCAGTTGCGCGTGCATTTGGTGATGAGCTTCTTTCCGTCCTCTTCGCGGCCGACATGCGCCATGATGTAGTCGGCATGGCGGCAGATGGCTTCGATGATACGACCGGCAAGTCTTTCGTCCTTGCAGATATCAAGAAAGTATTCAAAGCCCAAAAGGATGTACTTGCGTCCCCAAAGATCCCAACCGTCGAATTCCTTGTCCACGCTGTAGGTTGTGAAACGTCCGTCCGGCTGTTGCGCGGAAAGCATATCTAAAACCGTTTCGACAAGCGTATCGTACAGAACTTCATCCTTGGTATACTCATAAGTAAACACCGAGCCACGCATCATTTTGCCCCAGTATTCACATTTCCAACCGAGGTTCTGGTCATCCGGGAAGGTACGGTACTGCTCGACAAACATCCGCCAGGTATCGGCGTTTATCAGATATTCGTCCTGAATCAGGCGCGCGGAACGATCCGCCATGCCCTTATAGTTAAAGGAGCCGGCCGGCATCTGGAAAAGCACGTCGGTCTTTTTGCGCGGCGCGTAGGAGGTGCCTTTGCGGCACATGGCGTTAATTGCCTTGTTTTTCATACTTTTGTATCCTCTCTTTCTTCTGCACACAAAATAACGCATGGCAGAGAAATCATTTCTAATTCGCAAAAATACAGATTAACTATACCATGCCGCACTGTGAAAGTCAATAGATTTTATGGATTTTTTCCAAACTTTTCCTGCAAAATACGGCACTTTGCGCGATTTGGCTAACTGCATCTGACTTTTTACGCCCACAATTTATTTGCTGTTTTTTATTTTTAAGGTTTTACGGGTTGCTTTTTGTTTTGGGCTATGTTATAATAAGAAAAGTCATTTGCGCGATTTGTTTTAATTCTTAAAAGAGGAATATCATGAAATTACGTAAAACCATCCGCACCACCGCCTACTCCGCCGTGCTTGCGGCGCTTGTAAGCGTGCTTGTCATCATTGGCAGCACCTTTGATATGCTTGATCTTTCCTGTGCCGCTGCGGCGTCTCTCATCATTCATTTAGCCATGACCGAAATCGATTCGGCTCATGCGTTCATGATCTACGCCTGCGCTGCAATTCTTTCCTTTCTCGCATCTCCCATGCGTTCATGTACGCTGTTTTTTGCAGCGTTTTTCGGTTATTATCCGCTTGTCCGCGCTTTTTTGGCAAAGCACATACGAAATAAGAAACTCTACTATCTGCTGTTATTCGCGTTTTATAACGCTGTCATGCTTGTACTGTTTCTCTTGTTCAAGGGCATTTTCGGCTTGCAGAACGAGCCGGTATACATGTATGTGCTCTTACTCTTGTCGTCCAACCTGTTTTTCGGCTGTTTCGAGCTGTTGACCGGACGCATTAAGATCGTTTACGACTATAAAATCAAAAAGCTTTTCAAAAAAAATAAATGACCCAAGGAAGGTACAGCCATGCAGATCCAAAACGCGATATTCGATCTCGACGGAACACTCATCGATTCCATGCCCGTCTGGCGCAACATTCAGGCCGATGCCATTGAAGAAAACACCGGCATAAAATTCACAAAAGCCGAACGGGAAATGTGTCTCCAATACCCCTATTTCGAAGCCTTAGACAAGCTCCGCGACAAGCTTCCCGCCGACTGCGACCGTGGGTATGTTTACCGCCAAAGCATGGAACGCATGGCAAAGATATATCGCGAAGGTTCGATTCCTTTCAAACCCATGGCGAAAGAATATCTTATCTATTTAAAAAAACACGGTTACGGAGTGGGTCTTTCCACTGCAACGCCAAAAGCTCTGTGCGTCCCTTATCTGAAGTTTACGGGAGTATACGACTTATTTGACTGTATTTTCACCGAAGAAGAAATCAAGGTAAGCAAATCCGTAGGACCTGCCGTATACGACGCGTCGCTTGAATTTTTAGGCGGCACAAAAGAAAACACAGCGATTTTCGAGGACACTTTAAGCTGCATCCGCACCTGCAAGAAAAACGGCTTTTATACCGTTGCGATAGCCGAATCGCTTACGCCGCCCGAATATCTTGCCGAAATCAAACCGCTTGCCGACCGCTATATCCGATCTTACAAGGAAATGATGAACTGATATGAATTACAACCGTTTAAATGATATTTTACAGCTTATTTCTGACCACTCGTCGTTTTTGATTCCGATTCACGACAAACCGGATGGCGACGCGCTCGGCTCCGGTACGGCGCTTGCACTTTTTTTGGAAAAACTCGGCAAAAAGTGCGCCGTGCTCTCTCCTTGTCCGTTTCAAAAACGCTTGGAATTTATCAAAAATGACGCCGTCACCTATTTCGAAGGTTTTGAAGCGCTTGAGAAAAGCGGCTTTTCCTATGATTTTGTTATCAGCGTAGACGTCGCGTCGGATGAGCTGATCGACCGCGTTCTGCCGCGCCTTGCGCACGGAATCGACTTTGCAATCGACCACCACCGCGTCAACACGGTCACAGCGGCTGACAAATATGTGGATTCCGAAGCGGCGGCTGCCGGCGAAATACTGTTTTCGCTTTTTTCCATGTACGCCATGATCACCAACCACGAAGTGTTCGACAAAGCGCTCTGCGAAGCGCTCTATGCTTCGATTGCTTCGGACACGGGCTGCTTCAAATACGGCAACACCACCAGCTTGACGCATGACATTGCGGCAAAGCTCATGTCGGTGGGAATTGACGCCGAGGACATCAACCGCAGGCTTTTCGACATCAAAACGCGCGCGCAGCTCGCCGTCGAAAGCCTTGCCCTCTCGAATCTGCAATTCTTCTGCAACGGCCGGCTTGCCGTTGTCGCTTTGGATTTTGCCGAGCTTGCCGCCGTCGGCGCAACCGACGACGACACCGACACGATCTCCCAGCTTGTACGCATGATCGAAGGCGTTCAGATCGGCGTGCTCATGCACGAAAAAAGATTTGACGACGGCACGGGCGGCTACAAATTTTCGGTGCGCTCCAACGTCGATACCGATATTTCCCTTTTGTGCGCGGCTTTCGGCGGCGGCGGCCATCAAAAGGCTGCCGGGTGCGCCATCCGGGCGGACAGAAAGACGGCGCTTGAAAAATTCACTGCGGAAGCAGAAAAGTATTTAGTATAAGGCGGCAAAAAGCCGGAGGATATGCATTTTGCATATCCTCCGGCTTTTTTTGGGTTATTAGTCCTCGATAGCGGCTTTCTGTTCGTTGATCGCTTTGAAAATTGCCGGGTCGAACTTCGGCTTGCGGTCGTAGGTATAAAGGCCGTTGATCTCCTGTTCGATATCGTAAAGCTGCGTATAGCAGAAGCCGAGAATATTGGGATTGAAAAGCATAGCCTCGGTCAGGCCGCGATAGCGTTCGATAAATTCTTCGGGCGTTTTGGGTGCTGTGCCATAGCCCCAGCCGGAATTGCCGTCGGTATTCCATTGGATGCCGCCGTATTCGCTCATAAAGACCGGTTCGCCGCCATAGGTCTGTTCGGGATCTTTTTCGTTGCGGACAACCTGATCGTGGAGATACCCCTCCGCCGGAAGTC
>ERZ773136.2452-NODE-2452-length-15627-cov-20.369638_pt1 | contig 15627 bp, 9 predicted proteins | sample MGYA00580855_ERZ773136 | MGnify/ENA primary metagenome ERZ773136 (study PRJEB29015, sample SAMEA2737860) | human gut metagenome | biome: human gut; feature: human-associated habitat; material: faeces | place: China | collected 2012 ... | reverse complement strand
CCTGCACAGAAAAGGGCTGGGCTTACGATACCTGCTCCCGCTCCGGCTGCAACTATACCACCCGCAAAGAGCTGCCCGCACTGAATCATGATTTGAAGCAATACGCAGCAAAAGCCCCTACCTGTACGGAAATCGGCTGGGATGCTTACGAAGCCTGCTCTCGCTGCGACTATACTACCCGCAAAGAGCTGCCCGCACTGAAACATGATTTGGTGTACTACAAAGCAAAAGACCCCACTTGTACGGAACCCGGCTGTGATGCTTACGAAACCTGCTCTCGTTGTGACTATACCACCTATGTGGAGCGGCCCGCGCTGAAACATGATCTGAGGCAGCGCGTGATAAAAGCCCCCACCTGTACGCAAATGGGCTGGGCTTACGAAACCTGCTCCCGCTGCGACTATTTTGCCACTCCGTTGCTGCCCGCACTGAATCATGATTTGGAGCAGCACGCAGCAAAAGCCCCCACCTGTACAGAAATCGGCTGGGATGCTTACGAAGCCTGCTCCCGCTGCGACTATACCACCTATGTGGAACTGCCCGCACTGAATCATGATTATCAGGCTGTTACCGTAGAGCCTACCTGTGAAGCAGACGGCTATACCATCTTTACTTGCAGCCGCTGCAAAGACAGCTACACCGCAGACCCGACGGATAAGCTGGGACACCAGTTCGGTGCATGGTCCCCGAACGGAACCGCCTCTCAGAGCGCCAGTTGTCTGCGAGATGGCTGTGCACACACTGGCAGCACGGATTGCCGGAAGTTTACTTTCCGCACTGCGGAAGGCGAAACGCTGACCTTCTGCCCCGTGTGCGGGCAGGCAGAAAACGCCGCGCAGCTGGAAATGATCGAAGCCGCAACGGCGTGGGCTATCAGCGGCAGTCTTTCTGCGGAGGATGTGACCGCACGGACGAACGGGGAATACCTGAGTGTGGCCTTTGAAACCGCAGGCAGCCTGACGCAGCCCACCGGTCGGGTAAGGCTTGCGCTGCCCGCCGGATTGCTGGAAGGCAAAACGCTTGTGCGCATTGCCCCGGACGGCACACAGACGGAGATGCCTTTTGAAACAGAGCGCGGAAAGCTCATCTATACGCTGGATTTTGCAAACAGCGAGCTGCCCGTAATGCTCTTCCGGCTGGTACCCCAGACCGCCGCCCTCTGAATGCTTTTACAGCGGCACAAACAATAAAACGCAAAATGCCCGCTCACCGTGGTTTTCCACAGGTGGGCGGGCATTCTTTTGTGCCCTTTGGGGCATAAAAATACCCCCGGAGGATGCAGCGTTTTTTACGCTGTCTACTCTGGGGGCAGTATAGCAAGCGCTGCGCGGCAGCTCCCGGAAGCGGACACTGTATTGCTGAAAAAGCACTTGCTTAGTGCCGCTCCTCCGGCGGGCAGCAGCTCTCCCGGGGGATGAGCTTATGTGGCACGATGATCTTTGTGGCCAGAAGGTTCGGGTTCTCGATGTGGTTGATGGTCTGGCTGGCAGCTTCCATGCCCAGCTGGTAGGGGTTCACGTCCACGGTGGTCAGCTGGGGGCTGCCCTGCCCTTTGTTGCGGAGTGCCCCTTGGCAAACCGGACGGGATTGCGCTATAATAGAGCCGTAACAGTTCCACAAAGGTGTGGTAAGGGAGGTGTGGTCATGATCCGGGTGGCGATCGTAGAGGACGACGCGGAGGTACAGGGGGTATTGCAGGAGTATGTCCGGCGGTATACCCGGCAGTACGGGACAGAGTTTGAAGTGACGGTCTTTGCGGACGGCGTGGATATTCTGGAGGATTACCGCGCGGTCTACGATATTATTTTTCTGGATGTGGAGATGAAGCATCTGGATGGCATGACCACGGCAGAGCGCATCCGGCAGATGGATGCAGACGTCATCCTGATCTTCATTACCAATATGGCGCAGTACGCCATCCGGGGCTACTCGGTGGGAGCGCTGGACTATGTGCTGAAGCCGGTGCCCTACTTTGCCTTTTCGCAGCAGCTGCTCAAGGCGGTTGCCCGGCTGGAAAAGCGGGCAAAGCACTACCTGACCGTGCCGGTGGAGGGCGGGCTGCGCCGGCTGGACACCGCAAGCATCTATTATCTGGAAAGCGAGGGTCACCGGGTGCACTTTTACACCGACGAGGGCGATTTTTCCGCCCCCGGCGTCCTCAAGGCCTTTGAGGAAAAGCTGGCAGACTGCCCCTTTGCCCGGTGCAACAGCGGCTACCTTGTCAATCTGGCACAGGTGCGGGAGCTGCGGCAGAGCACCGTGCAGGTGGGCCCCTGCGAGCTGCAGGTCAGCCGTCCCAAGCGCAAGGCTTTTCTTGCCGCACTGACCGATTACATCGGAGGTGAAGGCTCATGACCGCGCTGCCGGATATCCCCCGGCTGTACACCGCCCTTGCCGAGTGTCTGGCGGTGCTGCTGTTCACCCCGGCGCTTGCGCCCCGCTTTTCCAGGGCGGTCACCGGGGGCATCACCCTGCTGTGGGCGGCGGTGCTGTCGGCCTTTCTGGGGCTGACGGGCAACGTGCCCGGCGGGCTCTGGATCCCCTGCATGGCAGCGGCCATCGGGCTTTCTTACTTATATTTATGGGGTGTGTGGAGCATCACCCTGCTGGAAGCCGGGTATCACTGCGCCCGGGCGTTTATTCTGGCAGAGCTTGCCGCCAGCGTGGAGTGGCAGCTGCACTGCGCCCTCTGGCCCGCCCGCGGCCCATGGGAGCCGCTGTCTTTGCTGCTGCTGGCGCTGGTGTATGGGACGCTGTTCGGCATTATGTGCTATCTGCAGCACCGCCGTCCCCAGCCCGCCGGGCACTTACAGATCGGCGGCAGCGCCGCCCTGACGGCGGTCATGTTGGCGCTGACTGCCTTTGCGGTGAGCAATCTGGGCTTTCTGCCCGGCAGCGAGATCAACATGAGCATTTTTTCCATCCGCACACTGGTGGATTTTTCCGGCGTGCTGATCTTATCTGTGCAGCACGAGCAGCTGCAGGAGAACGCTTTGCACAGCGAGCTTGCCGCCATGGACGAGGTGTTGCACCGCCAGTACGAGCAGTACAAGCGCAGCAAGGAGGGCATCAACCTCATCAACCGGCGGTACCATGAACTGAAAGTCCAGCTTGCCCGCATCCGGGAGGAGCAGGACCAGACCAAGCAGAACGCCGCCATTGCTGCCATGGAGCAGAACATCCGCCAGTACGAGGCCGAGAACAAGACCGGCAACCCGGTGCTGGATACCCTGCTCACCGCCAAGACCATGGAATGCCAGCAGGAGAACATTACCATCACCAGTGTAGCGGACGGCAGGATGCTGGGCTTTCTCACCATCCGGGAGCTGTGCACCATCGTGGGCGTGGCGCTGGACAACGCCATTGCCGCCGTGCGCGCCGAACCGGACCCCGAAAAGCGGCTCATCAAGGTGGCGGTGTACAGTCAGGGCGGTTTTGCCATGCTGCGGTTCGAGCATTATACAGAGGCCGCCCCGGCACTGGATGCGGACGGTCTGCCGCAGCAGGGGTCGGACCTGAAAAGCGTCCGCACCGCCGCCGAAGCCCACGGCGGCAGCATGACACTGCACTGGGAAAACAACTGGTGCACCCTGCGGATCTTATTTCCGCTGTCAAAAAACAAATGAATTCTTACGGCAGGCATCCCCTGCCGTTTTTTGTTGTCTGGCAGGGTGCACAAATATAACGCGGCAATATTTGTGTATTAGCACAATAAAATTTGAAACATTATTGTAACTTCTGCAAATTATGTATCCAAAACGACAGATTGTGCGGAGAACGGTTCGTTCTGCAGTATATATGATAAAATGACATCAAGCAAAGGAGCGGACGCGCTCCGGAGAACAGCTATGAACCGGGTCGTGTACCCAAAAGAGAAGGAGTTAACAGTTATGGCACAGAAAAAGAAGGACAGTAAGATGATGGGCAAGATCATCAAAACTGCCGTTTCGGGTGTGTTGTGTGTCGCATTGGCGGGCGGTATTGTTGCGGCCAATGTGCTGATCCCGCCTAATGCCAGCAGCGTGCAGAGCATTTTGGGCCTGAAGAGCGGCGGCATCGACAACAGCAAGGCAAAGACCGAAGGCATCAATATGGAATACAGCAAGCCCGGTTTTGACACAGAGGATGCGCTGATTGAGGACGAGATCGCCCTGAACAAGCAGATCGCAGCAGAGGGCATCGTCCTGCTGAAGAACGATGAAGGCAGAATGCCGTACAGCACGGATACCACCTTCAGCTTTGTCAGCCATTCTGCTGTCAGCTACATCGGCGGCAACAAAGTCGATATGAAAACGGCCTTTGAAGATGCCGGGTTCGGTGTCAACGAGGACCTCTGGAAATTCTATTCCGAAGGCAACGGCAAGGATTACGGTCTGGGTGTCGGCTCGGTCTCTTACGGTGATGACGAGGACTTCTCCATCAACGAGTGCCCCCTGTCCGTCATGAAAGCAGAGCCGGGTCTGACCGATTCCATGAAGAATACGGTTCCTGTTTTTGTGTTCAGCCGTGTGGCGGGCGAAGGCCGTGATATGCCCCGCTCCATGTACAACCACACCGATGTGGAAGAGGACAAGACCAAGACTTATCTGGAGCCGGATTCTACCGAGCTGGAGATCCTGCAGTATCTGAACGACAACTTTGACGATGTCGTGCTGCTGCTCAACTCCAGTGCAGCGGTCGATCTGAGCTGGGTGGAGGATTATCCCAGCATCCACACGGTCATCTCGGCTCCTGCCATGGGCGACTACGGCCTGTGCTCTCTGGCTGAGATCTTCTCCGGCAAGGTCAATCCTTCCGGCCGCACCGTGGATACCTATGAAGTGGATGCCATGAACAGCCCGGCGGCGCAGAACTTCGGCGACTTTGCCTACTACGATGAGAATGGCAACCTCACCAAGTACAACTACGTCAGCTACAAAGAGGGCATCTATGTTGGCTACCGCTACTACGAGACCCGTTACGAGGATAAAGTCCTTGGTCAGGGCAATGCGGGCGATTACAACTACGACGATGCTGTGATGTACCCCTTCGGCTACGGCCTGTCCTACACCACCTTTGACTGGTCGGATTACAACACCAGCTGGGATGGCGATACCTGCACCGTGACGGTCAAGGTCACCAACACTGGTTCTGTTGCAGGCAAGGACGTTGTGGAAGTCTACGCACAGAGCCCTTACACCGATTATGACAAGGCCAACAAGGTGGAAAAGGCTGCCGTTGAACTGGTCGGTTACGCCAAGACCTCGGAGCTGGCTCCCGGTGCAAGCGAGACCGTGACGGTCACCTTCGACCAGGAACAGCTGAAGTCCTACGACTACACCAACGCCAAGACCTACATCCTGGATGCCGGTGACTACTATATCACTGCGGCTAAAAACGCACACGAAGCGGTCAACAACATCCTCTCTGCCAAGGGCAAGACCGTGGCAGACGGCATGACCGCCGACGGCGACACTGCTTTTGTTGCAACCTACACCCCGGCCAACGGCACCGTGGATACCACGACCTATAAGAACGACACCACCACCGGCGTGGAGGTCACCAACCAGCTGGATCATGCAAACGGCGGGCTGCAGTATCTCTCCCGCAGTGACTGGACTGGCACCTGGCCGACTGTTGACGGCGAGGTCAGCGACCAGATCAGCACTTGGGGCAACCCCATCAACGGCACCGATGCAAACGGCAACCCCGCTTCCTATACTTACTATAAGACCATCAGCAGCGAGGATCTGGCAAAGCTGGATTCCTTCGATTCCCTGAACCCCACCGATCCTTCTACCCTGACCGATGAGCTTGTCTACGGCAAGGACAACGGCCTCGGCCTGATCGATATGCGTGGTCTGGATTACAACGACCCCAAGTGGAACGACCTGCTCGACCAGCTGACCCCCAGCGATTACCAGACCCTGATCACCCAGTCCGGCTATGGTACGGCAGCCATCAAGTCGGTGGATAAGCCCTCCGCGACCGACCGAGATACTGCCACCGGCCTGATCAACTTCGGTTTCGATGCAAGCGGCAACCTCTACTTCAAGGGCAACATCACGCACTGCGGCGTGATCGTTCTGGCCCAGACCTACAACGATGATCTGGCCACTCACTACGGCGAGAACATTGGCGACGAGTCCTACTATCTGGATGTCGATGGCTGGTATGCACCGGCAGTCAACATGCACCGCACTGCATTCTCCGGCCGCAACAGCGAGTATTACTCCGAGGATCCGTTCATCGGCGGTCACATTGCTTCCCTCGAGTGTGAGGGTGTCGCCTCCCGCGGTATGTATGTCTTTGTCAAGCATTACGCCATCAACGATCAGGAGGACCACCGCGGCGACCGTGAAGGCCAGTACAGCATTGCGACCTTCCTGAACGAGCAGGCGGCCCGCGAGATCTACCTCAAGCCCTTTGAGATGTGCGTCAAGTCTGATAAGGTCGAGATGAACTATGCAAAGGACAACGGCGACGGCACTTACAGCAATGCCACCACCGAGATCCCGTCTGTCACCGGCATCATGACCTCCTTCAACCGCGTTGGCTATACCTGGGCCGGCGGCAACTACAACATGATCACCGGCCTGCTGCGCAACGAGTGGGGCTTCCACGGCTTTATCATCACCGACAACGCAAACACCGGTGTCTTTATGGACGCTGGCCAGATGATCCGGGCCGGTGCAGACGGCAAGCTGACGAACCTGCCCACCGGCGCACGGTACACCTTTAACAAGGATGACGTTGCAGACTACCACTACGGTCGTGAAGCAATCCATAACATCCTGTACACCATTGCAAATTCCAAGGCAATGAACGGCGGTATGCCGGGCAGCCGTTATCTGGCAAAGGTCGAGCCTTACCAGAAGGTCATCTACGCTGTGGATGGTGTCTGCGGCGGTCTGATCGCGGTTCTGGCCGTTCTGACGATCCTCCGCTTCCGCAAAAAGAAAGAGGACGTAAAAACCGTCTGATCAACACATAGGAACAGAAGGGGCGGCGGGCAAACGCCCGCCCCCTTTTTTTGATTGTCAGGAGAGACCCATGAAACACACAGATATCATCAAGAGCTTGTCTCTGGAACAAAAATGCGCCCTGCTCTCGGGCGGCACAGTGTTCACCACCCGGGCGCTGCCGGGCAAGGGCATCCCGGCCATTACCCTGTCGGACGGCCCCAACGGCGTGCGCAAGCAGGCGGGCGCAGCTGACCATCTGGGCCTGAACCCCAGTGTGCCCGCCACCTGCTTCCCCACCTCGGCCACTGTTGCCAACAGCTGGGACCCGGCACTGGGCGAGGCTGTGGGCGCAGCCATGGGCGAAGAGGCAGCGGCACAGGGCGTGTCGGTGCTGCTGGGCCCCGGCCTGAACATCAAGCGCAGCCCGCTGTGCGGCCGCAACTTCGAGTATTTCTCGGAGGACCCCTACCTTGCCGGTAAGATGGCGGCGGCCTACGTCCGCGGCATCCAGAAAAACGGCATCGCCGCCTGCCCCAAGCACTTTGCTGTGAACAGTCAGGAGCTGCGCCGCATGGCCTCGGATTCCATCGTGGACGAGCGCACCCTGCGGGAAATTTACCTGACCGGCTTCGAGATGGTGGTCAAGGAGGCGCAGCCCAAGACCATCATGTCCGCCTATAACCTTGTCAACGGCACCTACGCCAACGAGAACGCCCACCTGCTTATGGATATCCTGCGCAGGGACTGGGGCTTTGACGGCGCAGTGGTCACCGACTGGGGCGGCAGCAACGACCACGCCCTCGGCGTAAAGAACGGCTCTACGCTGGAAATGCCCGCCCCCGGCGGGGACGCCATCCGGGAGCTGATGAAGGCGGTGCAGACCGGCAAGATCACTGAGGCAGACGTGGACGCCCGGCTGGACGAGCTGCTGGAGCTGGTGTTTACCACCAAGGCGGCGGTGGATGCCGCACCCGGCAAGTTCGATGCCGATGCCCACCACGCGCTGGCACGCCGGGCTGCTGCCCAGAGCATCGTGCTGCTGAAGAACGAAAACAGCCTACTGCCCCTTGCAAAAGGGGAAAAGGTGGCGGTCATCGGCGACTTTGCCCAGACGCCCCGCTATCAGGGTGCAGGTTCCAGCGCTGTCAACTCCATCAAGGTGGATTCCTTCTTGGATTGCCTTGCCGAAAGCGGCCTGAACAGCGTCGGCTACGCCAAGGGCTTTGACCGGCAGGGCAAGCCCGATGAGGCGCTGAAGGCCGAGGCGGTGCTGCTGGCAAAGAACGCCGATGTGGTGCTGCTGTGCATGGGTCTGGACGAGATCAAGGAGAGCGAGGGCATCGACCGCGCCGACATGAAGCTGGCCGAAAACCAGCTGGAACTGCTGACCGCTGTGGCGGCAGCGAACCCCAACGTGGTGCTGCTGCTGAGTGCGGGCTCCTCGCTGGAAAGCGATTGGGTCAAGGACTGCAAGGCGCTGGTCTACGGCTGCTTGGGCGGTCAGGCCGGTGCGGGCGCACTGGTCGAGGTGCTCACCGGTGCGCAGAACCCCTGCGGTAAGCTGGCTGAGACTTGGGCGCGCAGCTACGCCGACACCCCCGCAAAAGCGCATTTCGGCGGCGACGGCCCCACTGTGGAGTACCGCGAGGGTCTGTATGTGGGCTACCGCTACTACGACACCGCCGGTGTGCCCACCGCCTTCCCCTTCGGCTACGGCCTGAGCTACACCAGCTTTGCGTACAGTGACCTGAAAGCAGACGAAAAGGGCGTGACCCTGACTGTCACCAACACCGGCAGCTGTGCAGGTGCCGAGGTGGCGCAGCTGTATGTGGCAAAGCCGGATGCAAAAGTTTTCCGCCCCGTCAAGGAGCTGAAGGGCTTTGCCAAGGTGCAGCTGGAAGCCGGAGAGAGCAAGGCCGTCACCATCCCGCTGGACGATAAGGCGTTCCGCTACTGGAATGTCAAGACCGACCGCTGGGAGGTGGAGGGCGGCAGCTATCAGCTGCTGGTGGGCGCTTCCAGCGCCGATATCCGCCTGACTGCCGCTGTCACGGTGGCGGGCACCGGCGCACCCGACCCCTATGCGGGCAAAAATCTGGAGCATTACCGCACTGCGCAGGTGCAGAACGTGCCGGATGCGGAGTTTGAGGCGCTGCTGGGCCGTCCCATCCCGGAGAACAAGGTGCACATCGACCGCAAAATGACGCTGGGCGAGATGGGACACGGACGCAGCCCCATCGGCTGGCTGGCAGCGGCGGTATTGGGCACCCTGCTGCGCCGCAGCATCAAAAAGGGCAAGCCCGACCTGAACATCCTGTTCCAGTACAATATGCCTCTGCGTGCGCTGGCCAAAATGACCAACGGCGCCATCAGCATGGGCATGGTGGACGGCATCGTGATGGAGCTGCAGGGCTTCTGGATCATCGGCCTTGTGCGGGTGATTTTTGAGGCCGTGAAGAACCTCGTGCTGAACAGCTGCATGGAAGAGCGCTTGAAAAACAGCTGAAAGGAAGCAGGCTATGAATTTCTGGAATAACTTTGCGGCAAAGCACCCCGCCGCTGCCAAGTGGGTGCGCGAGGGCGGCCTGTTCGTCATCGTGTCCAACCTCATCACCGTGTTCAAGTACCTGCTGCTGCAATTTCTGCCCAAGGCCTTTGCAAGCCTGCCAATGGTGGATTTCGGCTGGCCGGGCATTGACATCACCCTGTTCGGCGAGACCTTCAAGTGGAACATCCTCGGCTACGATGCCGCCCACGGCGGTCTGCCCTACTTCTGCGCCTACATGATCGCCATGGTCATCGGCGAGTGCATCAACTTCCCCATCCAGCGCAATTTTGTGTTCCGCAGCAAGGGCGATCTGGCAAAACAGATCGGCTGGTATGTGCTGGCCTTCTGCATCATCACCTGCATCGTCAACTCCATCAACTGCATCTGGGTGGCGGTGGCCGGTCTGCTGGTACCGGACTTCATTTACAACATCGGCACCACCGTGCTCAACGGCGGCATCTCCATGGTGATCTTCTTCTTTGTGAATAAGATCATCTTCCCGGAGGGCGAAAAAGCCGCCAAATAATAAGCTATTCTCCTTCATTTTCTTCTTCTCATCATAAGCCAGAAGGGCTGCTCCGTTCTCCGGGGCAGCCCTTTTGGTTTGAAGGAGAGAACCCCCTCGGCCATCTTATTTTTGTTTTTCTGCACAAAATGTTCTGCGGGCAGGGTTTTCCTCTTGACAAGCGGGCAAATGTTTCGTACTATATTTAGTAGTATGGAATCAAAGACGCTGTACGCAGGTTTCAGTGTGACCCTGTACCCGTTTCAGGCAAAGCGTGCCTGTTTGATATAAAATGGAACCGTAAAGAGAAAAGCCGTATGCTTTTGCCCGTGCCGCCGGTTTTGGGTGGTGCGTGTGGTTTTGGTGTCACTTTTTGCATTGAAAGCTCTTTCTATATCATTGCCCGTGTCCTGCTGCGCAGCGTCTCCTGCTTTTAATTTTGCATTGAATTGAAACAAAGGAGAGTGAACGCAATGACCGCGATCGGAGTGATCGTGGCCTTGATCGTTGCTGTTGTCGGTGTGGCTGCGGGCTATTTTATTGGTTACAACAACCGTAAAAAGACTGCCGAAGCCCAGATCGGCAGCGCCGAGGCCGAGGCTACCCGGCTGGTGAACGAGGCGATCAAGACCGCTGACCAGAAGCGCAAGGAAGCGGTTCTGGAAGCAAAGGACGAGGCTTTCCGTCTGAAAGCCGAGGTCGATGCCCAGAAGGCAGAGGCCGACAAGGAGATCAAGCAGCGCCGTGCGGAGATCAGCCGTCAGGAGAACCGCATCGACCAGAAGGAGACAGCGCTGGACCGCAAGACCGAGGCGCTGGAAAAGAAGGAAGAAGAGCTGAAAAAGCGCGCTGCTGAGGCCGAGGAGCGTCTGGCAGAGATCGACGCTCTGCGCGCCAAGGAGATGGAGCGTCTGGAAACGCTGGCCGGTCTGAGCCAGGAGGACGCCCGCGAAGTGCTGCTGCATAAGGTGGACGAGGAGTTGACCCACGAAAAGGCCGTGCGCGTTGCCGCCTACGAGACCGACCTGAAGGAAAACTGCGATAACATCGCCCGCAACCTCATCGGACAGGCCGTCAGCCGCTGTGCTGCCGACCATTGCAGCGAGACCACCGTCAGTGTGGTGCCGCTGCCCAGCGATGAGATGAAGGGCCGCATCATTGGCCGCGAGGGCCGCAACATCCGCGCACTGGAGACCGCTACCGGCGTGGATCTCATCATCGACGATACCCCGGAGGCCATTACCCTGTCCTCCTTCGACCAGACCCGCCGCGAGGTGGCCCGCATGACGCTGGAGCGCCTGATCGGCGATGGCCGTATCCACCCCGCCCGCATCGAGGAGACGGTGGAAAAGTGCCGCCACGATCTGGAACTGCAGATGAAGCGCGAGGGCGAGCGTGCAGTGATGGAGCTGGGCATCCACGGTCTGCACCCCGACCTGATCAAGCTGATCGGCCGGCTGAAGTACCGCACCAGCTTTGGCCAGAACGCCCTGACCCACAGCATGGAAGTGGCTTGGGTGGCCGGTCTGCTGGCAGGCGAGATGGGCGTGAACGTCACCATGGCGCGCCGCGCCGGTCTGCTGCATGATATCGGCAAGGCACTGGATCATGAGATCGAGGGCAGCCACGTCCAGATCGGCGTGGACATCTGCCGCAAGTACAAGGAGAACACCCAGATCATCCACGCCATTGAGGCACACCACGGCGACGTGGAGCCCAAGACCCCGCTGGCCTTCATCATTCAGGCTGCCGACGCCATCAGCGCCGCCCGCCCGGGTGCCCGCCGCGAGAACGTGGAAAGCTACGTCAAGCGTCTGGAAAATCTGGAGGAGATCTCTTCCAGCTTCGAGGGCGTGGAGCAGGCCTTTGCCGTGCAGGCAGGCCGCGAAGTGCGCATCATGGTCAAGCCCGATGTCATCAGCGACGATCAGGTGATCCTGCTGGCACGCTCCATTGCCAAGAAGATCGAGGACACGCTGGATTACCCCGGCCAGATCAAGGTCAATGTGATCCGCGAGAGCCGCGCTGTGGAGTACGCAAAATAAAGTTTTGCCCAAAAAGCTGCCGTGCAGATGCACAGCAGCTTTTTTCTGCTTGTAATCCGGCGGCAAAAAAGGTATCATGGAGAAAAACAGACCGAAAGGGGAGAACCACTATATGAAACATGCAAGAAAATGGCTGGCTTGCCTGCTGGCGGGTGCACTGGCACTGGCGGTGCTGGCCGGATGCAGTGCACTGATGGACGGCACGGTGCAGAAGGATACAGAACAGGCCAAGGCCCTGATGAAAGAGGTAGACCCCAGCCTGACCTATAATACCGATCTGGAAGATGCAGCCAGCCGTCTGGCAGACTGGCTGGTGGAGGACTCCACCCAGCTGACCACCCAGTCCGGCCTGCTGACACGCAAGGTGCCCATGACCACCGGCTCCGGTGCCATGCTGGATACGAATGTGTACGATTTTATCGATCATTCCACCAGCTTTCTGTTCCTGCCCAGAGGCGTGGTGATCGGCCTTGCAATGAACAACGAATGGGGCTTTACCGGCTACTTATATGCTCCGCCGCTGAGCGAGGCGGGCAGCGCACTGCGCAGCTATGCGGCAGGCTGCAAACAGATGGGCGCGGTGTTCATTGAATACGGCGGCGAGACTTACGTAGTGGCTATGTTTGCCTAAAAACCGAAAAAACGGTGTTTCCCTGCTGAGAATGGTGCGTTTTCAGCAGGGATTTTTTGTGTCTGGCCTGTGCACAAAAAACAGGTTGAAAGTACGACTTATGCACAAAAAATGAAAATACGCAGGTGAAATCTCTTCATCTGTTTCCCCGAAAAACACAAAAAACTCATGTTTTCGTGAAACTGTATTTTGAGCAACTACAGTATATCTTCAAAACTGCACAAAAACAAAAACAAAATTTTTGCTGACCATTGGTCAAAGCACAGAAAAACAGCCGGAAGCCTTTCCTTTTCAGGTGGAACAGCGTATAATGCGGATATCGCACAAAGGTGTGCAGTGCTCCAGAGGAGGAGCAAAAAACCTTTGTGCATTTTTCACCATTCAATGCTTTACCTTAATAAAGCATTGAGGTAAGAGAGAGGGAAAAAATATGAAATTCGATCGTCGTATTTCTCGCCGCAGCTTCCTGGCTGCTGCAGGCGTATCGGCTGCTGCACTGGCTCTGACTGCCTGCGGCGGCTCTTCCAGCACCGCTGCTTCCGGCTCCACCGCTGCTTCTGGTGCAGCCGCCTCTGCTGAGGGCGGTGTGCTGAACGTCATGCTGGAGACCGAAGTCCAGTCTCTGGACCCCCAGCTGGCTACCGACGGCACCTCCTTTGAGGTCATCGCCAACTACACCGACGGCCTGATGCAGATGGATGCGAACGGTGCAGCCGTGGAGGCTCTGGCAGAGAGCTATGAGCTGAGCGAGGACGGCAAGACCTACACCTTCCACCTGAAGGATGCAAAGTGGTCTAATGGCGATGCCGTTACCGCAGCAGACTTCGTGTTTGGCTGGCAGCGTGCTGTTGACCCCGCAAACGCATCCGAGTATGCCTACATGCTGAGCGATATCGGTCAGGTGGTCAACGCCGCCGACATCATTGCAGGCAACAAGCCCGTCACCGATCTGGGCATCACCGCAGTGGACGACAAGACCCTGAAGGTGGAGCTGAACGTTCCGGTCAGCTACTTCCTGAGCCTGATGTACTTCCCCACCTTCTACCCCATGAACCAGAAGTTCTTTGAGAGCTGCGGCGATACCTACGGCACCAGCGCAGACACCGTGCTGTCCAACGGTGCATTCGTGCTGACCAGCTATGAGCCGGCCGCCACCGCTTTTGAGCTGGTGAAGAACGCCGACTACTACGATGCTGACCGCATTGCTCTGGACGGCCTGAACTATCAGGTCATCAAGGACAGCCAGCAGGCTCTGATGAGCTATCAGAACGGCGATCTGGATATCACCCTGCTGAACGGCGAGCAGGTCGAGCAGGTCAAGGACGACCCCGAGTTCACCAGCGTGGGCGCCGGCTACCTGTGGTACATCAGCCCCAACATGGACGCTGTGCCGGAGCTGGCAAACCTGAACCTGCGCCGTGCCATCACCTTTGCACTGGATCGTGATTCCATCACCAATGACGTGCTGAAGGACGGCTCTTCTCCCGCCTACACCGCAGTGCCCGCACAGTTCGCCACCGGCCCGGATGGCAGCGATTTCAGCGCCGACCAGACCAAGTTTGCAGAGTTCTGCGCATACGATCCCGACAAGGCTGCAGAGTACTACGAGCAGGCCAAGGCTGAGCTGGGCAAGGATTCCTTCTCCTTCACCATGGTCGTCGATGCCGACGATGCTCCCCAGAAGGTCGCTCAGGTCGTTCAGGAGCAGCTGCAGACCACTCTGCCCGGCTTTACTCTGGAGCTGAAGGTGGAGCCCAAGAAGCAGCGCGTGCAGGATATGCAGGACGGCAACTTTGAGATCGGCCTGACCCGCTGGGGCCCCGACTACGCCGATCCCATGACCTATCTGGGCATGTGGGTCACCGGCAACTCCAACAACTACGGTCTGTGGAGCGACGCTGACTACGATGCCATCATCGCAGAGTGCACCACCGGTGATCTGTGCACCGATCCCGAGGGTCGCTGGGAAGCCATGTATGACGCTGAGTCCATCGTGCTGGAGCAGGCCGCCATCTTCCCGCTGTATGGTCAGTGCAACGCCGAGATGATCTCTTCTGCCGTGACCGGCGTGGACTTCCACCCGGTTGCTCTGAACCGCGTCTACAAGGACGCAAAGAAGAGCGTCTGATCCTGATCGAGAACTGAAATGCCGCACAGTGGCAGCGAAAACGCCGCTGTGCGACTTTTTGGCTTTTGCACTGTCCGCGTCCGGCGCACGGATGACCGCGGCAGAAAAAGCCGCCCTGTCTTGAGCAGGGAGAAGAAGAAACTTTAAGGGGGTCTACCCAACGTGAAAAAATACACGCTCAAGCGTATCATCACTTCGTTGTTTACGCTGCTGGCCATCCTGCTGGTGTTGTTCATCCTCATGCAGCTGATGCCCGGTTCGCCCTTCAACGATGAAAAGCTGACGCCGGAAATGCGCGCATCCCTGTACGCAAAGTACGGTCTGGATCAGCCGATCTATGTGCAGTTCTTCCGCTATGTGACCAACATGCTGCGCGGTGACTTCGGCGTCAGCTACAATATCTCCAAGAACACGCCCATCTCCCAGCTGATCCAGTCCCGTCTGCCCATTTCCATCCGTGTGGGCGGCATGGCTGTTACACTGGGTGCCATCGTGGGCCTTGTGCTCGGCATCATTGCAGCCCTCAAGCGGGACACCATCTTCGACACTCTGGCCACCATCATCTCGGTCATCGGCGTGTCGGTGCCGTCTTACGTGATCGCACTGGCCCTGAGCTATACCTTTGGCTTCAAGCTCAAGTGGTTCCCCATGCTGTTCTCCGCAAAGGACGTGTTCGGCTCCAGTGTGCTGCCCAGCATCTCGCTGTCCATGTTCACCATGGCTTCCATTGCCCGCTTTACCCGCAGTGAAATGATCGAAGTTCTGGACTCCGATTATATGCTGCTGGCCGAGAGCAAGGGCATTTCCGGCCCGGCGCTGATCTTCC
>ERZ773136.2434-NODE-2434-length-15741-cov-2.768838_pt1 | contig 15741 bp, 13 predicted proteins | sample MGYA00580855_ERZ773136 | MGnify/ENA primary metagenome ERZ773136 (study PRJEB29015, sample SAMEA2737860) | human gut metagenome | biome: human gut; feature: human-associated habitat; material: faeces | place: China | collected 2012 ... | reverse complement strand
CGCGGTGTTCTCTCTAAAAGGTGGGGCGCAACGGCCCCACGCGCAGACTCAGAAATGGACGTTCGCCGTCAGCATAAAGGTCCGGGGTTCGCCCGGATGATAGCGATAGCCGCTCTTGTTGATGGAGGCCACGTAATCGGTATCAAACAGGTTATACATATTGAGCTGCAGATCGAGGTTGCTGTTGACCCGATAGCCCAGTTTGGCGTCGGCAACCCAGTAGCCCTCGGTGTGATCCGGGGTACCGACTGCACCATCGCTGCCCCGGCGCAGGCTTCCGACATAGCGCACACCGCCGCCGACGGACAGATCGCTGGTGGCCTGATACTGCGTCCACAGCGTAAAGGCATGTTTCGGGGTGTAGGCCAGGGCGGAAGATCCATCCTGTGCAACGTTCTGTCCCTCCGTCACTGTCGCATGCTGCTGAGTGTAGCCGGCGATAATCGTCCAGTCCGGGGTCAGGTTTCCGGTCGCGGAGAGTTCATACCCCTCCACGCGCTTTTTGCCGTACTGCGACCAGGTTCCGTCATCGTTGGCGGCCACTTCGTTTTCAATATCGGTGCGGAATAACGCCGCGCTGAGCAGCAGACGGTTGTCGAAGATTTGCCACTTGGTGCCCAGCTCGCTGGATTTCGCCTTCTGTGGCTTAAAGTCGGTCCGGTTAGCGCTGTTGCCGCTGCCGCTGGCGGCCAGGGCGAAGCTGCTGCCTCCCGGCGGCTGCTGTGAGATGGCGTAGTTGACGTAGACATTGCCCTGCTCGGTTAAGCGGTACAGCGCCCCGGCTTTCCAGTTAACCAGATTGCCGGATTTAGCGGTATCGACAGTGGTGACCGGGCTGCCGGTCGACTGTCCGGGCGGGCAGGCGATAGCCCCGCGTCCGCTGCCGCCGCAGGCGGTGGCGCTGTCATATTTGGTATGGTAATTGTCGAGACGCAGCCCGCCGTTGATCTCAATCCGCTCGGTCAGCGTCAGCGTATCAAAGGCATAAATCCCGAAGGTATCGGTCTGGCCGTTGGCGTTCGCCCCGTTTCTGTCCAGCCCGCCAATCGACAGGTTGCTCACCGGATGGTAGAGATTCACCGCCGGCGCGGTCCTGGCGTTAACGCCATAGTTGGTCTGGTTTTCCCGGGTAAACTCCACGCCGGCGCTGACGTCATGGCCTATCGAGCCAGTATTGAAAGTCGAGGTGATATTGGTCTGGTTGGTCAGAATACGGTTGCTGACATCTTTGGTATTAACCAGACGCGACCAGCTCCAGGTGTTGACGTCATTGATATCGGGGGCGGTGATATTGTTCGCGCCGCCCATCACCGCGGTCAAAAGATACTCCTGTTTCACTCGCGACCAGCGGGTGGTATTGCGCACGGTGGTATTCTCCGTCAGATCGTGTTCGAAGCGCAGGGTACCGCTGTCGGTAGTAGATTTATCGTAATCGGAGTCGGTGCCATAGAAATTGCTGGTATCGACCTTCCCGGCGGAGTTGAGTGCGGCATACTTCGGCGAAGGCGCCGAATAGCCCGGCAGGCCGACGGTAGGGATCCCGCCATCCGGGGTGTTGTTCTGCCGGACGTGCAGATAGTTCAGATACAGACGAGTTGGGGTATCAAGGCCGAAGGCCAGCGACGGTGCGATGCCATAGCGTTCGTTTTCAATGCGGTCCCGACCAGCGTCATGCGTTTTTTCCCCCATCAGGTTCAGACGGAACGCAGCGTTGTCGCTAAACGCCTGGTTCAGGTCGAGAGTGCCCCGGCGCGACCAGGCGCTGCCGATGCTGGCCGAGCCGTCGATCCCGGAGTCAAGGCGCGGCTGCTTGCTGATCATATTGATCGAGCCGGAGGGCGCGCTGCGGCCATAGTCCGTGCCGGCGGGCCCTTTGATGACTTCCACCTGCTGGGTATTGAAGGTATCGCGCGTCACGCTACCGATGTCGCGAATGCCGTCCACATAGATGCTGTTAGAGGTATCCACGCCGCGCATAAAGATGGCATCCCCGGTGGTTGAGCTGCCATTCTCCCCGGCATAAAACGCCCCGACGCCGGGAACGTTTTTGAGGGCGTCAGTCAGGTTGGTGACGCCCTGATCTTTAATCACCTGTTCCGGGATCACGGTGATGGTGCGGGTGGTATCGACCAGCGGTTTATTGAACTTGGGATCGGCGGAAGCGCCGGGGGAGTAGAGTGAAGGCGGAGCGGCTTCCACTACCAGCGTCTCTTCACTATTTTTGACCGAATTTTCCGCTGCGATGCCTGCTGCCGGCGAGGCTCCCAGACACAGACCTGTAAACAATGCCAATGAGTTGAAACTGCCGAAAGGCAGAGAAGCGTTTTTTTCCATGATAAATGCAGGCTTATTTTTTGTTATGAGCACATATCACACCGCGCAAAAGCGACGTTATTCGTCGTCTGGCTTGCGCTGACCCGGTGTGATTCTATAAATGATAAAAAGAATAGTTATCATTTGCCTTAATATTTACATAGAAAAGTTGACCTTAAAACAACTTTCTTCACTTCGATTTACATAATTCACATTTTTTGAACGATAAAGCGGAAATATAGGGAATGTGCTGCAGAATAAGGTCGGTAGCAAGCCGCGCCGGGCGGGGTTAACTTCCGGGCGGCCATATGATGGTTGTTCCGGCACGGATCACCAGGGCACGGTACGGCCCTGGTAATCGAGATACTCCAGTCCCGGACGTTGCCGTTTGTCGAGCAGGACGTTCACCAGGCGTGGGATCGTCTCTTCGATGGTCAGCGGGGCATCTGCCCCGCCGAGCTCGGTGCGGATCCATCCCGGGGCCATCACCACCAGCGGATGGGAGGCCGAGGTGGGGCGAGCGGCAAAGCTGCGCATAAACATATTCAGCGCAGCTTTACTCCCGCGGTAGAGTTCCCGCTGGCCGGTAAGGTTATTGGTCAGGCTCCCCTGGCCAGAGGACATCACGCCGAGCAGCCCCTGCGGTTTAACTGCCTGCTGCAGGCGCTCGATAACCCGCATCGGCGCCAGGGCATTGGTGAGCATCACCTGGTAAAACTCCTCGGTGGAGACGTCGCCAATGATCTGCGATGGGTCACGATTGGTGGTACCGGCGTTGACAAACAGCATATCGAGGCTTGCCGGGGGAAGCGTCGCCTGCAGAGCGGCCAGTTGGGCTTCATCGCGAATGTCGAGCGTCGCCAGGCGTAGCCGCAGGGGATGCGTCTTGGCCAGGTCGTGGAGCGGCGTGTGGGATGATAAATCGCGCACGGTGCCGATGACCTCCCAGCCGTGCTGCAGGAACGTCGCCGCCATAGCATGGCCAAGGCCGCGCGAGGCGCCGACGATGAGGATAGTGTTGTGCTGATCGGATTTCATGATGTCTCTCGCTGCAGAAAGGAGGTCTTCACTATAATCAGGCCCGAGATCGGGCGGAAGACGCCGCCAGTGCACTCATATCTTGCAGCAAACGCCCTGTCTGGCGACTGGAGCGATAATGAACGATCCCGATTTTAATTTGCTGGCGGCCCTCGATCCGCTGCCGGTCAGTACCGAGGTGATTACGGTTTCGCAGGCGTGGCATCCGCGTCTGGAGCAGGCCCCGGCCACCGCTGGCTGCGGCAGCGGTTGCGTGAGGTGTGTCGCGAATAAAAAAAGCCCGCACAAGTGCGGGCAAAAATACTGGAAGCAATGTGAGCAATGTCGTACTAAATACCCGAGTGATTTACTCAACTATTCAGTGATGAGAAAGATAATATTTCTCATTTAAGATATCAACCCCATCTTTTGTGCGGAAGCGATTTTTTATCCGAGGGTGAAAACCGTGCGCTTCTGGCTGTCGTCCTGCGGCCAGGCCGCCGCGATCTCCTGCAGTGGCCGCGGGGTGGTGGCGATGGTCAATTTCCCCGGCACCGCCGCCTGCAGCATTTCACCGGTCGCCGCCAGCAGTTGCGATACCGACAGGCTACCGATACCGCTGCCCATCAGCAGGAGCGGGGCGGAACGCAGCACTGCGCCATTTAACGCGATATCGGCGCCAGCCAGGGAACCCACCTGCACATAGCGCACCGGACTGCCGGCAGGGGTATATTTCGCCAGTGCCGGCAATAATAATTCCGCGCTGTGTCCCCACAGGTAATTGATGACCACATCGATCTGCGCGGCGCTGACCGCTGAAAATTGCCCGCTCAAGGTTTTATCATCAGCGGTTAACTGAATACACTCATCGGCGTCCAGCGCCGCGAGCGACTGCGCATTGCGCCCGGTTGCAATGATTTTTTTCGCCCCCAGATAGCGGGCAATCTGTACCGCCAACTGACCGGCGCTGCCGGTGGCGCCATTAATCAGCACCGTTTCGCCGGCCTGAAGCTGGGCGCGTGTCACCAGCGATGCCCACGCGGACATACCGGGGTTGGCCATCGCCGCCGCCTGGATATCATCGAGCGCATCCGGCAGCGGCAGACAATTCTGCAGGGCGACCGGCGCCCGCTGCGCCATACTGCCGAAGGGGGCGGTGGGGAAGGCGAAGTAGACGCGCTGGCCCTGAGGTGTGGTGCCGACGCCATCGATACCGGGCACAAAGGGCAGATTGCCGTCGAAGCTGTAATGGCGTCCGGATGCCCGGGCCTTAACCACATGGCTTATCGCGGCGGCGCGGACGTCAATGAGCGTCTGGCCGGGCGCGGGCTGCGGGTCGATAAAATCGGCCCAAACCGGGCCTTCTGCGAGATCAAAAACCACGGCTGCTTTCATAAATTATCTCCTGTCGGGAATTATGTGTAAAATACACATATTGTTTTGCAGCACTATACGCGGAAAATTAATACATGCAAGATGCACATAATGACTACGACATTACCGACTTTCACGGCGCGCTGCTGGATATCATCAGCGTAATGAACCAGCCGCTGCGCGATGAGCAGATCCTGCAGGCAGCCGGCATCCAGCTGGAACAGATGCTGTTTCCGCTGCTTGTGGCAGTAGGGCGCCATGGCCCGGTGGGAGTGGTTGAGCTGGCGGATCATTTAGGGCGCGATTACACCACCGTCAGCCGCCAGGTGAAAAAACTGGAAGCCCAGGGACTCGCCTGTAAGCAACCGAACCGTCATGATCGACGGATCAGCGAAGTGACGCTTAGCGCCAGCGGACAACAGATGATCGACAGTATTGCGGTAGCGCGGCGGCGGTTAATGAATCAGGTGCTGGCGCAGTGGCCGGAAGATGAAGTGCAGGCGCTGTTTCGCTTAACGCGCAAATACGCCGACAGTTTGCAGCAACCAGGCTAAATTCTCGTGTGTTGCCGCCTGGCGCAACAATCAGCTTTTGCGTCACAACTCACGGGTCAGTTCGTCGATGTTGTCGGAAAGTATCTCCAGCAGGGATCTCACATAGAGAGTGTTGTTTCCCTGATGCCACATCGCGCTGAGGGGGAGCCCTTCGACATGCTTTTTCGGCGTGAGCGCAAGGTATTTCACGCCGTCGGCATTCATGTCTTTATAGGACGCTGGCACCAGAGCAATGCCGAGTCCTGCGGCAACAAAACTCAGGATAGTCTGCTTCTCTTCAGCATACTGCGCGATGACAGGCATGCTGCCCCCCTCTTTGAAAATATTCATTGTCAGGTCATGGCTGTGACGCCGGGTGCGTCTTTCCGGCAAGATAACCGGCTCGTGTCGGAAATCATCGATACTGACTTCGTCATAACTGACCAGCCGGTGATGAGCGGGCACGGCGAGCACGCAGGTTTCATTGGCGATAAAACGCGCTGTCAGCGTGGCATCAATATGTTCCGGCGGGCGCACAAAAACCACATCCAGCCACCCTGAAATGAGTCGGGGGATAAGTTTGTGAGATTTATCTTCTGTAAGATGAATATCTGCTTCAGGAAAACGCCTGACAAAAAGATTAAGCAATTCAGGAAGTAATCCTTTGGCTGCGCTGTCGATAGCCCCGATCCGCAACGTTCTTTTCTGCAACAGGCTATTTTTCCGGAATCGCTGCCGTAGCGCATCGAAACCAGCAATGACCGTTTTGGCCTCATTTAAAAAGGCGGCGCCTTCAGGTGTTAGCGACACGTTGCGGGTCGATCGATTCAGTAGCCTGATCCCCAAATCATCTTCCAGTAGCTTAATAAAGCGACTCAGTGACGCAGGCATCATTTCGAGTTTACGGGCAGCCCGGCCAAAGTGAAGCTCATCACCTAACACCACAAAGCAACGTAGCTGATTTATATCCATCTTTTCACCAAAACCTGATTATACAAATTATTTATATAAAGCCGTGCCGATGATAAAGCGGTTCAAAACTTCATACTGGGATTATTACAAAACGATAACAACCCTACATCACTATGGAGCATCCCGTCATGAAAAACGACCTCGAAAAGAAGGTGATGCGTAAGGTTACCCTGCGCATTATTCCTTTCATCATGCTGCTGTACTTCATTGCCTTCCTTGACCGCGTCAACATTGGCTTTGCCGCCCTGACCATGAATTCCGTGGGCCGTGCCGCCCAGAGCGTGGTGATCGAGGTGCGCCGTCAGTTCAAGGAGATCACCGGACTGATGGAAGGCATTTTCTTCCTGGGTTATTTTCTGTTTGAGGTACCGTCAAACTTAATTCTTCATAAAGTGGGCGCCCGCATCTGGATCGCCCGCGTCATGATTACCTGGGGATTCGTCTCTGGCTGCATGGCTTTTGTGCAGGGCACGACGAGCTTCTACATTCTGCGTTTTCTGCTCGGCGTGGCGGAAGCCGGTTTCTTCCCGGGGATCATTCTCTATCTCAGCTACTGGTTTCCTGCCGCCAGGCGTGCGCAGGTCACTGCCATCTTTATGGCCGCAGCTCCCCTGTCGACAGCACTGGGATCGCCGGTTTCGGCCGCACTGCTGGAGATGCATGGCTTCCTTGGCTACGCCGGCTGGCAGTGGATGTTTGTACTGGAAGCTTTGCCGGCGCTGGTGCTCGGTGTTGTGGTTCTGTTCTTCCTGACGGATCGTCCGGCCAAGGCCAAATGGCTGACTGATCAAGAGCGTGCCTGGCTGGAAAACGCCATGCAAGACGAGGAGCGGGCACGGGCGGCAAAACAGAGCCATTCCAGCGCATGGCGAGGGCTAGCGGATATACGCGTCCTGGCGCTGGCGCTGGTCTATTTCGGTACCTCAGCCGGGCTGTATACGCTTGGCATCTGGTCCCCGCAAATCATTCGCAGTTTCGGTGCTTCCTCGCTGGAGATTGGTTTCCTGAACGCCTTTCCGGCGGTGATCGGCGTCATCGCCATGATCCTCTGGGCGCGTCATTCCGATCGAACCAAAGAGCGCAGCTGGCACGTCATTGGCGCCTGCCTGCTGGCGGTTGCCGGGCTGATATACGCCGGTAATGTCAGCACATTGTTTACCGTAATGGTCGCCTTAACGCTGGTCACCGTGGGGATTAGCGCATCAAAACCCCCTTTGTGGAGCATGCCAACCCTGTTCCTCAGCGGCCCGGCTGCGGCCGCTGGCATTGCCGCTATCAACTCCATCGGCAACCTCGGCGGTTTCGTTGGCCCGATGATGATTGGCGTGATCCGCGAGCAAACCGGTAGCTACAGCTGGGGCCTGTACTTTGTCGCCGGATTGCTGGCGCTCTCGGCCCTCGTGGTCATGATTCTTTCTGCCAGAGCGAACAAATCGCCGACGGCAGAGCTTCCACATCCTCATACTCATTAACTGGAGAAGTAACGATGCGTCACTACAAAATTGCTGCCATCCCTGCGGACGGTATCGGACCGGAAGTCATTTCGGCAGGTATTGAAGTCTTGCACGCGCTGACGCGCCACGATCCGCAACTGAAATTTGATATAGAGACCTTTGACTGGGGGTCAGACTATTACAAAAAACATGGCGTGATGATGCCGGAAGAAGGGCTGAACATGCTGAAAGCATTTGATGCCATTTACTTCGGCGCGGTGGGGGCCCCGGATGTCCCTGACCACATCACACTCTGGGGCCTGCGGCTGCCTATTTGCCAGGGCTTTGACCAGTACGCCAATGTGCGACCCACCAAAATTCTGCCGGGCGTCACTTCACCGCTGCGCAACCGCGGGCCTGGCGATCTTGACTGGGTCATCGTGCGCGAAAACTCCGAAGGTGAATATTCTGGTAACGGCGGCCGTACCCACCGTGGTTTACCTGAAGAAGTCGGTACCGAAGTGGCAATCTTTACCCGTGTTGGGGTGACACGCATTATGCGCTATGCCTTCAGACTGGCACAGTCTCGTCCACGTAAACTGCTGACCGTGGTGACCAAATCCAACGCCCAGCGCCATGGTATGGTGATGTGGGATGAGATTGCCGCTGAAGTGGCGCAGGAATTCCCGGATGTGCAGTGGGACAAAATGTTGGTCGATGCCATGACGCACCGTATGACGTTGCATCCCCAGACCCTGGATACCATCGTTGCCACCAATCTGCACGCCGATATCCTTTCCGATCTGGCTGGCGCGCTGGCGGGTAGTCTGGGCGTAGCGCCGACCGCGAATATTGATCCTGAACGCCGCTTCCCTTCCATGTTCGAACCGATCCATGGTTCCGCATTCGATATCACCGGCAAAGGGATTGCGAACCCCATTGCCACTTTCTGGACCGCGGTACAGATGCTTGAACATCTGGGCGAACGCCATGCCGCTGCGCTGATTATGGAAAGCATTGAGTATGTGTGTGAAAAAGGCATTCTGACGCCAGATGTCGGTGGCTCAGCCAATACCGCGGAGGTGACACGCGCCGTGGTGCACTACATTGACGCTAAAGCTGACATTGCCGAGACCGCATAACCATGAATAACGAACAGGCTGCAGAGATCCTGCAGGATATCTTTCAACATGCGGTCAACAGTGCCCGCGCCGGGCCGGTGACCCTGGCTAACCTGCCGGAAAAACCTCGCGGCCGTTGTGTGGTGATCGGTGCGGGTAAAGCGTCCGCGGCAATGGCGGCTGCCGTGGATGCGGCCTGGCCGGATGTGGCGGTGTCGGGCGTGGTGGTGACGCGTTACGGTTACGCGGTTCCTGCGGGCCGCATCCGCATTATTGAGGCGGCTCATCCCGTATCAGATGCCATGAGCGAGGTTGCCGCAATGCTGATTGTGGAGACGCTGCGCGGTTTAACTGCCGATGATCTGGTGCTGGCATTGATTTCAGGGGGAGGGTCGGCGCTGATGGCGCTGCCCGCCCCGGGGTTAACGCTGGCAGATAAGCAGACCATCACCCGGGCCCTGCTCCATAGCGGGGCCAGCATCAAAGAGATGAATCTGGTACGTCGTCATCTCTCAGCGGTGAAAGGCGGAAAGCTGGCGACCATGGCGCAACCGGCGCGCATCGTATCACTGATTATCAGCGATGTGCCTGGCGATAATCCGACGGACGTAGCGTCTGGCCCCACCGTTGCCGATAACAGCGCACCACGTGATGCGCTCCGGGTACTGCAGCGGTATGGCATTGCGATCCCGAAGCCCGTTAGCGAACGGCTAAACCAGCCGGCCGGCCCGGTGGAAAACGCCGCGACAGGCGAGGTCAGGCTTATCGCCACGCCGGCGATGGCGTTAGCGGCGGCGGCTCTGGCCGCACGACAACATGGGTTCACCCCCCTTATTTTGGGGGATGCTATAGAAGGTGAAAGCAGGGAAGTGGCGGTGGTCATGGCCGGTATGGCGAAATCGGCGAAGCAGTATGGTCACCCGATTTCAGGGCCTGCTGTGCTGTTGTCAGGTGGCGAAACCACGGTGACAGTAAACAACACTCAGCCTGGAAAAGGGGGCCGCAATACCGAGTTTTTACTCAGTCTGGCCTGTGCGCTCCAGGGGGAACACGGTATCTGGGCCATGGCGGGAGATAGCGATGGTATTGATGGCACAGAAGATGCCGCAGGTGCGATCGTCTTCCCGGATACGCTTGCGCGCGGCAAGCTGAGCGGTCTTAATGCAGTGCAATATCTGGATGGCCATGATAGTTACTGCTATTTTCACGCGCTTAATGATTTGCTGATCACCGGCCCGACGTTAACCAACGTCAATGATATTCGGGCAATATTGATTGCCTGACTGTATCGCTCTCCTGTGCCAGGGAGCGATATTTTTCCCTTTCAACATAGTTCAAATCTTCGGTATCCGCCCGCCATCCATTTCCACGCTAAAGCGCATCGCCTGGCGTCAAGGTGTCGATCATCGGTCCGTCTGATGTGTTGGCGTGCAAGATGACATGGAAAGGAAGGTAACGCGTGGAAATCGCCGCCTGGCGCGATGCCAGGCGGCTGATGGTCAGGCGGTTTTGGTCGCTGCCTTCAGGCTCTGGACGAAGGCTTTCAGCTCGTCGAGCATGGTCTGCGGCTCATCGAGGTGGCGTTCGATGATTTTGACGATGGCGGAACCGGAGATAGCCCCGGCGGCTCCGGCGTCAATGGCGGCGCTCACCTGCTCCGGCGCGGAGATACCAAAGCCCTGCAGCGGCGGCGCGGCGTGATATTCCGCCAGCTTCTCCACCAGGTGGTGCAGCGGCAGCGCGGCGCGATTTTCCGCACCCGTCACTCCGGCGCGCGACAGCAGATAGGTGTAGCCGCGGCCATAAGAGGCAATCTGGCGCAGTAAATCGTCATCCGCATTGGGCGGGCAGATGAAAATCGGCGCGATGTTATGGCGCATCGCCGCCTGGCGGAACGGGGCGGACTCTTCCACCGGCACGTCGGCCACCAGCACCGAGTCGACGCCGACGCGGGCGCACTGGGCATAGAACGCATCGATGCCCGGGCTGAAGACGAGGTTGGCATACATCAGCAGGCCGATTGGGATGGTCGGATGCTTCTGGCGGATCGCCGCCAGCATCTCAAAGCACTGCGCTGGGGTCACTCCCGCGGCGAAGGCGCGCAGGGCCGCGCCCTGGATGGTCGGGCCGTCCGCCAGCGGGTCGGAGAAAGGGATCCCCAGTTCAAGGGCATCGGCGCCGCCTTCGATCAGCGCATCGATAATTTTCAGCGACTGCTCCGGTCCCGGATCGCCAAGGGTGACAAAGGGGACGAAGGCGCCTTCCTGGCGATTTTTCAGTTGGGCAAACAGCGTCTCATAGCGTTCCATCAGATTTCCCCTCGCGCTTTCAGGATGTCATGTACGGTGAAAATGTCTTTGTCGCCGCGGCCGGAGAGATTAACCACCAGCAGCTGCTCTTTTTCCGGGTTCTCGCGCATCATCTTCAGCGCGTGGGCCAGAGCGTGAGAGGACTCCAGCGCCGGGATAATCCCTTCGTGGCGGGAAAGCGCTTTAAACGCGTCCAGCGCTTCGTCGTCAGTGATCGACACATAGTCAGCGCGACCGGTGCTGTTCAGAAACGCGTGCTGCGGCCCAACGGACGGGAAGTCCAGCCCGGCGGAAATGGAGTAAGACTCTTCGATCTGGCCGTCGGCGGTCTGCATCATCGGCGACTTCATACCGAAGTAGATCCCAACGCGGCCATGCTTCAGCGGCGCGCCGTGCTCGCCGCTCTCGATACCGTGTCCGGCGGGCTCCACGCCGATCAGGCCGACGTTGGTTTCCTCGATAAAATCAGCGAACATGCCGATGGCGTTTGATCCGCCGCCGACGCAGGCGATCACCGCGTCCGGCAGGCGGCCCTCTTTTTCAAGGATCTGCGCTTTGGTCTCTTCGCCAATCATGCGCTGGAATTCACGCACAATCGTCGGGAACGGGTGCGGACCGGCGGCGGTGCCCAGCATATAGTGCGCCTTTTCGTAGCTGCCGGACCAGTCGCGCAGCGCCTCGTTACAGGCATCTTTCAGCGTGGCGGAGCCGCTGTGCACCGGGATCACCTCGGCGCCCATCAGGCGCATACGGAACACGTTCGGCGACTGGCGCTCGACGTCCTTGGCACCCATGTAGATACGGCATTTCAGGCCGAGCAGGGCGCTGGCCAGCGCTGAGGCGACGCCGTGCTGGCCGGCGCCGGTCTCGGCGATAATTTCGGTTTTGCCCATCCGTTTGGCCAGCAGAGCCTGGCCCAGCACCTGGTTGGTTTTGTGCGCGCCGCCGTGCAGCAGATCTTCGCGTTTCAGGTACAGGGTGGTGCGGGTGCCATCGGTCAGATTCCGGCATTTGGTCAGGGCCGTCGGACGACCGGCGTAGTTTTTCAGCAGGTCGGTGAATTCCGCCTGAAAGGCCGGGTCCTTCTGCGCGCTGACAAAGGCTTCTTCCAGCTGGCGCAGGGCGGGCATCAGGATCTGCGGCACATACATGCCGCCGAATTCGCCGAAGTAGGGGTTCAGTAAAGTGCTCATTATTGCTCCTTAATATGCGCGCAGCGTCTGGAATACCGAGGCCAGCTTGCTGGCGTCTTTAATCCCGGGTTGCGACTCTACGCCTGAATTGAAATCGAGTCCGGCACAGCCGCTTTTGGCCGCTTCCACACAGTTATCGGCGCCGAGGCCGCCCGCCAGCATGACGTTGCGCAGATCCTGGCCCTGCAGCAGGCTCCAGTCAAAGCGCTGGCCGCTGCCGCCCTGGCCGTTGTCGAGCAGGTACTTGTCGACATGGCGGAGCGTACGGGCCGGGAAGGTTTCGCCGACGCTCAGCGCTTTCCAGATGCGGACGTTGTCCGCGAGGGCGTCGCGCAGCGCGTCGATATAGGCCTGGTCTTCATCACCGTGCAGCTGCACGGCGGCCAGCCCCAGAGCCTGCGCGCGGGCGACCACCTCCTCCAGCGGCGCATTGCGGAAGACGCCGACGTACTGCAGCGGCGCAGCGGCGATCACCGCTTTGGCCTGGGCGTCATTCACCGCTCGCGGCGAGGTCGGGACGAAGATCAGCCCACCGTAAATGGCGCCGGACTCCCAGGCCACCTGGGCATCCTGCGGGCGCGTCAGGCCGCACACTTTGTTCTCGCCGAGCAGCACGCGTTTAACCGCCGCTTCCAGATCCGCCTGCTCCATCAGGGCGGAGCCGATCAGGAAGCCGTTGGCGAAGTGGCTCAGCTCGCGCACTTCGGCATAGGTATGGATGCCGGATTCGCTGATCACCGTGACATCCGGGCCGAGACGCGCCGCCAGCTGACGGGTGCGGTTAAGGTCAATCGACATATCGCGCAGGTCGCGGTTGTTAATGCCCACCACCTTCGCCTTCAGGGCGATGGCGCGCTCCAGTTCCTCTTCATTGCTGACTTCGGTCAGCACGCCCATATTCAGGCTGTGAGCCACCGCCGAGAGCTGACGATACTGTTCATCGTCGAGCACCGAGAGCATCAGCAGACAGGCGTCGGCCTGATAGTAGCGCGCCAGGTAGATCTGGTAAGGGTCGATGGTGAAGTCCTTACACAGGATCGGCTGCGGCGCGACCTGGCTGACGATCGGCAGGAAATCGAAGCTGCCCTGGAAATATTTCTCATCACACAGCACCGAGATCGCCGAGGCGTAGTGCTTGTAGATGCTGGCGATCGCTGCCGGATCGAAATCCTCGCGAATCAACCCCTTCGACGGTGAGGCCTTCTTGCACTCGAGAATAAACGCGGTGCGGGTGCCGGCCAGCGCGTCATAGAAATTGCGCTGCGTCGGAACGATCTCATTTTGAAAACTGGCTAACGGTTGTTGTTGTTTGCGGGCTTCCACCCAAATCGCTTTGTCGGCAACGATTTTTGCTAAAACGGTTTGCATTCTTTACCCTCTTGCCGCTAAGGCGGTCACTCTGTCATAGGCCGCGCCGCTGTGCAGCACATCCAGTACCTGCTGAGCGTTAGCTTTCAGATCTTCATGCCCGTGTAAACGCATCAACATGGCGACGTTGGCGGCGACGGCGGCTTCGTGAGCGGCTTCACCTTTACCTTGTAGCAAGCGCGTCAGAATGTCACGGTTTTCTTCCGGGGTGCCGCCCGCCAGCTGCGCCTGATGGTAAGGCGTCAGGCCGAAGTCGTCGGCGGTCAGCTGATAGCTTTTAATTTCTCCATTATGCAGTTCGGCCACCACCGTAGGCGCATGCAGTGAAACTTCATCCATCCCACCGCTGTGCACCACCGCCGCGCGCTGATAACCCAGCACGCGCAGGGTCTCGGCGATCGGCAGCACCAGTTCCGGGCTGTAGACGCCAATCAGCGCCAGCGGGTTGATCAGCGGCCCCAGCACGTTGAACAGGGTGCGGGTCTTCAGCTGCTGACGGACCGGCATCGCGTGGCGGAAACCGGTGTGGTACTTCGGCGCGAACAGGAAGCAGACGCCCAGCTCATCAAGCGCGGCGCGGGATTTATCGGCGTTCATATCGAGATTAATGCCGAAGGCCGCCAGCAGGTCAGAAGAGCCTGATTTACTGGAGACGCTGCGGTTGCCGTGTTTCGCCACTTTTAACCCGCAGGCCGCAGCGACAAAGGCGCTGGCGGTGGAGATATTGATGCTGTTGCTGCCGTCGCCACCGGTGCCAACGATGTCGGCAAACAGGTAGTCCGGGCGCGGGAACGGCGCGGCGTTTTCCAGCAGCGCGGTAGCGGCGCCGGCAATTTCCTGCGGCTGCTCGCCGCGCACTTTCATGCTGACCAGCGCGGCGGCCAGTTGCTCAGGCTTCACTTCGCCGCGCACGACGGCGGAGAACAGCTGGTGGCTCTCCTGCTGGCTCAGGGGTTCCGCCTGGTACAGTTTCTCAAGGATCGGCTGGAGGGTGTTGGTATGCTCCAGCTTCTGCAGCGCCCAGGCCAGGGTCTGCTCCAGCAGCCGTGCGCCCTGGGTGGTGAGGATCGATTCCGGGTGGAACTGGAAGCCGCACACCCGATCCGAATCGTGACGCACCGCCATCACCATACCGTTGAAATTGGCGTTAATCGTCAGCCCGGCGGGAATATTGCTGCCGACCAGCGAGTGGTAGCGCGCCACCGGCAGCGGGTTAGCCAGACCGGCAAACATCGCCTGGCCGTCGTGCTCAATGCTGGAGGCTTTGCCATGGAGGATCTCCCCCGCCTGGCCGACATAGCCGCCGTAGGCTTCGACAATGGCCTGGTGGCCGAGGCAGATGCCGATGATCGGCAGCTTGCCGCGCATACGGGTCAGTAGCTCCGGCATGCAGCCGGCTTCGCTTGGCGTACCCGGGCCCGGGGAGAGCATCAGCACCGGGTTGTCCATGGTGGCCAGACGCTCAATCAGCGCCTGCGCCGGAACGGAGTTGCGATAAATCACTACGTTATGGCCGTTGGCGCGCAGCTGGTCTGCCAGGTTATAGGTAAAGGAATCGATATTATCGAGCAGCAGAATGTCAGCCATCAGAAAATCTCCTTCGCGTGATGGGCCTGGGCAATGGCGCGCAGCACCGCGCGGGCTTTATTTCGGGTCTCATCCGCTTCCGACTGGGGAACCGAGTCGAGCACAATGCCGGCTCCGGCCTGGACGGTAGCGATACCTTCCTGCACGTAGGCGGAACGGATGACGATGCAGGTGTCGAGGTCGCCGTGGGCGGTGAAATAGCCCACCGCGCCGCCGTAGCTGCCGCGGCGTTTACCTTCGGCGGCGGCAATCAGCTGCATGGCGCGGACCTTCGGCGCGCCGCTGAGGGTGCCCATATTCATGCAGGCGCGATAGGCGTGGAGGACGTCGAGATCCTGACGCAATTCGCCTACTACACGGGAGACCAGATGCATCACGAAGGAGTAGCGGTCAACCTTGGTTAAATCAGCGACATAGCGGCTGCCCGGGGTGCAGATGCGCGCCAGGTCATTACGCGCCAGGTCCACCAGCATCAGGTGTTCGGAAAGCTCTTTATGATCGGTGCGCATTTCCAGCTCGAT